>LNAP01002496.1_pt1 | contig 54435 bp, 53 predicted proteins | sample 602601 | NCBI WGS metagenome assembly LNAP01 (sample SAMN02440304, study PRJNA202911) | soil metagenome | biome: Subtropical and temperate rainforests or woodlands; isolation source: soil samples (1 kg each in a 20% v/v slurry with milli Q water) were... ...
CAGATCGCATCCCTGCACACCCTCGAAAACCAGATGGTGACGTTGCGGGGCTGTTGCGATAACGAGCGGCAAAGCCTGGACTGCGGAATACTTTCGGGTTTGGAGGGAGGCAAACCTCATTCGTAACTCACGGCTTAACGTCATTTTTCGCTTCGCCCCAATCCATAGCGCTTGACCCTGTAGCGGCTATAGGGTGTTCACTCGGCCCATCTGTTGCGCAAGTGAGATCCAGATGAATACCACCCTCCGCATTGCCATCGATGAGGCCTTCTTTCGGGCAAGGAAAGCACTCGATAAAGAGGAGCCAACCGAGGCTTTCCCTTGGCTGGAACGAGTCCACATTTTGAGCCAGCGACTGCCTGTTCTTCATGCTCAGAGCCATTGGCTGATGCTGAGGGCTGGCTGGCAGTTGCGCGACTTTCGGGAGGTGCTCAGCCAAACACCGCGAATCATGGCGGCCCTGCTGTTCTCAAAGATCTGGGTGCCGCTCGGTAACACCGGGCGCGCTAGTGTCAGTGCTTTCGCGCCAATGCCCCTCTCACAGGAGTTGCAGCGACTTCTTGAAGGAGAGGAACCATGAAGTCGCCTCTTGGAATGGCACACTTTATTGCTCCATGGCTTTGGTGGACGCTATCGCTGGGCATTGCCTCGGCCGACCAAGCGTTCAAGAGTGCAATTGAGGGCTCGCTCCCGGTTGGCACCGTAATTCCTCTCGCCCCGTTCTTCAATCTGGTTCATTTCTGGAATACCGGTGCAGCGTTCAGCTTCCTGGCTGACGCGGGTGGTTGGCAGCGTTACTTTTTCATCGTCATCGCCTTGATCGTTTCGATGGTGCTGGCTCTGATATTGCGTAAACCCAGAGCCAACAGCGAAGCCCTGGGTTATAGCCTCATCTTGGGCGGGGCAGTTGGGAATCTGATCGATCGCGCATTTCGAGGCCATGTAATCGACTACCTGGATTTTTCCTGGCAGTCCTGGCATTGGCCTGCGTTTAACCTGGCGGATATTGGTATCGTCGGTGGCGCCGCCATGTTGATCCTGAGCAGTTTGCTGAGCCCGAATGCGGAAGCCGGCCGAGCCAGAGAATGAAAAGCTCGTCTTCAACGGACACGGTGCGCTGGGCAGGCCATGCATGGGTCGGGCCCGGCATCGGAGTCTTTCATGGCCGTGCCGGCCACCAGGACTGGCACCACCATCAGGCGCATCAGATTTCAGTGGGCCTCGACTCACCTGTATCGGTTGAAACCCCGTTGGGCATTCAAACAGGACCAGCCATCTTCATTCCGGCCGGCTTGAAACACCGGCTCAACGCAAGTCGAGTTCTGTCGATCTATGTGGATGCGCTATCCGATGAAGCGCGTGCTTTACGTGGTACTGAAAAAGCGAGGGTGATTGAGATCACGCCGGGGGACATCGCACCGATTCTCGACGCGCTGCGCGAGACAGGGCATACCGCTCTCCAGGTTAGGGCGCGGGTGCGCCAGGCGCTACGGCTTCCCGATCCACCGCCCCCAGATCCTCGATTGACCAAGGTGATAGAGGCGCTGCGTAGAGGTCAAATGGTACGCGACGAAATGGCCGCGTTGGTGCATTTGTCCCCCACACGCTTTTCCCATTGGTTCGTGGAACAGACCGGCCTGCCACTGCGCAGCTATGCGAAATGGCTACGCCTCACGCAGGCCCTCCAGCACTTGGCCAAAGGAGTACGGCTGACCGAAGCGGCTCATGAGGCGGGCTTTTCTGACTCGGCGCATTTCTCCCGGACATTCCGGACGCTGCTGGGCATCGATCCTTCCTCTGCCCTGGCTGAAGTCGATCTTCAGGAATCGTAGCTCTTTCGTTCAAGTCGAAAACGGGCCTCCCCACATACAGTCATGGCTCCCTATTCAGGAGCTGAGCGATGCCTATTTCCCTGCGATTCGCCATACGGTGGCTGAGCTATCCACTTGTGTTTGGCGGCTGTGCCGCCTTCATGATCTGGGCGCTGTATGCGGGAGTGCCGTATTGGCCCACCACACCCATAGTCGCCGCGGCGGGGCTGCTACTCATTGCTGGCTTGGAGCGCATCCAGCCTTTTCGCAAAGCCTGGCTTGAGGATCATCAAGACACCGCGACCGACCTGCTGCACCTGCTGGTGAACCTTTCTGTCATTCAACTCACCGCTGAAATTCTGGCCAGGCTTGGCGATGCGGTGCCGGCCTCGGTTCGACTCTTTCCGATCGAGAGTCCACTGTGGCTGCAGTTGTTCCTGGTTGCCGCCGTGCTCGATCTGGGCCTGTATTCCATGCATCGAATTAGTCACCGAGTGCGCTGGCTGTGGCGTTTCCACATGATTCATCACAGCGCCGAGCGGCTGTACTGGATCAACGGAGAGCGCCGACATCCCCTGCACGCCGCGCTCATGGCCGGTCCCGGGCTGGTGGTACTGGTTGCATCTGGCGCGCCGTCTGCAATGGTCGCCACCTGGTTTGGCATTCTGACCGTGCACTTGGCCTTCCAACATTCGAACCTGGACTACCGGCTGGGATGGCTGCGTCACATCATCGGGGTTGCTGAAATTCATCGTTGGCATCACAAGCGCGATTTTGAAGATGCCCAGGTCAATTTTGGTGAATTTATGATGGTGTGGGATCGACTGTTTGGCACGTTCTACGACGGTGCGGGGAAGCTGGGTGATGCCGAGGTCGGATTGCATGAAAAGGACTATCCAAAAGACTACCTTGGACAGTTCGCCAAACCCTTTGGGCGAGACCGTACAAGCAAAGGCTAACGGATTCTCTTGCAGTGCGGCCGCAACCAGACACGGCACGATGCCTCTGGAGAGTGGCTCTGGTTAGTTGCAAAAGCGTGAGCCCATTGAGATTGAATGCAAACCGATGCCGCTGAATACAAGCTCGCTCGCAGTGAAGCGGCTGTTTTCAAACGCCCGCGATACCCTTGCCTTCGGCTAACACTTCCCCTCGCCGGGTGTGTAGAGGACTTTCACCTCCAAGTCACCAGCGTGGCCACCACAGCCAAGCTGGTTGCGCTTACGCGCAACGCGCCATGCCTGGCGCACCAAAAAAAGGCGCCTAACTCAGGCGCCTAAAACCATCCTCCAAACCAAAGGAGCAAAACAAGAGGACGGTGGAGCAATCAACTCTTCATTACACAGCTTGGCTGCAAGACTTTCGCGAGCCAATGCGCCGATGAATGGCGGATGGCTGGTCCGGTATCAGCTTGTGAATGTCGAACCGGCCAGCCATTCCATTGTTACTTCAGAGTCTTGATCGACACGACGGTGGTTGCCATTCCCTCGGCGAGAAACTCAAACGCTACTCGATCCCCAACCTTCAGGCCTGCCTGTTGCTTGGCTGTTGCGTTGAATGCCATGGTCATGGCAGGCCACTGCATGGCCGGAACCGCGCCATGGGCGATAGTCACCGTGTGTTTCACGGTATCGACGGCCTTGATCGTACCCTCGGCTTTGGCCACTGGAGTCTGCTTCATCTCCTGCTTCATCTGTGTGCTGTCCATGGGCATATCGTCCATTTTCATACCCGGCATGTCCTCTGCCTGAGCAGAAAGGGACAATGCGACAACGGTGCTTGCAACGGCGATCAGGGTGAGTTTCATACGATTTTTCCTTGAGGGTTGGCGGGTACAGCTGGGAGGTGTCGGCGACGCATCAGGCGGTAGGCTGCCGGAATGACGAACAGGGACAGCAAGGGGGCGGTGACCATGCCGCCGACCATGGGCGCGGCGATGCGACTCATCACTTCGCTACCGGTACCGCTGCCCCAAAGGATGGGTAACAGGCCAGCGATGATGACGGCCACTGTCATGGCCTTGGGTCGAACCCGCTGCACCGCACCTTCACGAATCGCGGCGATCAACCCACGCTCAGTGTTATCACCGACGTCTTCTTGTTCGGTCCAGGCGTTCTTCAGGTAGAGCAGCATAATCACGCCAAATTCGGCCGACACACCGGCCAGTGCGATGAAGCCGACACCGGTAGCCACCGACAGATTGAACCCCAACAGATAGAGGAACCACGCCCCGCCAGTGAGGGCGAACGGCAGAGTGGCCATGATCAACAAGGCCTCGTCGAAGCGGGCGAAAGTCAGGTAAAGCAGCACGAAGATGATCAGCAAAGTGGCCGGCACCACCAGTTTGAGCCGCGCGTTGGCCCGCTCGAGAAACTCGAACTGCCCCGAGTAGCTCAGGCTCATGCCTGGCTGCAACTTGACCTGCTCACTGACAACCCGACGCAGGTCGGCGACCACTGAGGCAATGTCCCGGCCACGCACGTCGATGTACACCCAGCCGGAAGGCCGTGCGTTCTCGCTCTTGAGCATGGGCGGGCCGTCACTGACCTTGACCTTCGCCACAGTGCCCAGGGTGATCTGGCTCCCCAGCGGGGTGTAGATCGGCAGCTGCTCCAGGGCACCAAGCGAATCACGCCACTCTCGGGGATAACGCACGTTGATCGGGAAGCGTGCGAGCCCTTCAATGGTCTCGCCGACGTTTTCACCACCGATAGCGCCAGCCACGATCGACTGCACGTCGGCGATATTCAGCCCGTAGCGGGCAGCAGCCTTACGATCAATATCCACATCGATATAACGCCCACCCGTCAATCGCTCGGCCAGGGCCGAACTGACCCCGGGCACGTCCTTGGCCACGCGCTCGACCGCAGCCGGGACGCTAGCCTCGTAGCCGGCGGCCGCTACCGCCTGGATCAGCGCCGCCAGCGATACCACGCCGGACACCACCCGGACCCGGGCCGCCTCGCTGGCCAGATTCACCGTGGTCGCCAGCACACCCGGCACCTTCAGCAGGGCCTTTTCGACGCGCCCGACGCATGAGGCGCAGGTCATGCCGCCGATGGCCAAGTCCAGTTCGTCTTCCTTCACGCGATAGCCCGCGCCCACTATCGCCTGGAGCAGAGGCGTCAGCGCGACATCGGCATCCACTTCAATCGTGGCCGCTTCGCTGATCAAGTTGACGCTGGCGGCAGCAACACCGGGCACTCGGGTCAATGCCTTCTCGACACGTGCCACGCAGGATGCGCAGGTCATGCCATCTACGCCGAGCGTCCATTGCTGGACTGAACCGGCGGGCACGGCAGGGGTGGTTTCGGGGAGCGCGTTGGTCATCACCAACCTCCGGAAGTATCTCTCTGTCGTAAGGTTGGACCTTGCCATTGCGGCAATGTCAAGCAGCAACGCGATTGCTGGACGAGTCCGCGAAAAGAGGATTGAGGCGGGTCTGTCGACTGAGTCACCAGCTCAATGCTGATGACGCCGCAAGATTCGCTAATTCAAGGACTTACAGAGTGAACAGCCTGGTTTGCGCCTTGTCTTGGTGTGTCTCCTATACTGATTCGCGCCGACAGGTTCAACGCAGACACTCGAACGCCGTCGCAACAGCCGTCAGTGTGCTGACAGCTACCCTTCCAGTCACTGTAAGGAGATCGAACATGGCAATCCGTATTGGCGACGAAGCACCGGATTTCACCGCCGAAAGCACCGAAGGAACCCTCCACTTCCACGAGTGGATCGGCGACAAATGGGCCATCCTGTTTTCGCATCCGAAGGACTTCACCCCCGTGTGCACCACTGAACTCGGTTATATGGCCAAGCTCAAGCCGGAGTTCGACAATCGCAACACCAGGATCGTCGGGCTCAGCGTCGACCCGGTCAGTGACCACAAAGCCTGGGTCGGTGACATCCAGGAAACCCAGGGCCATGCGGTCAACTACCCGATGATCGGCGACGAAAACCTGGTGGTGGCCAAGCTCTACGACATGATCCACCCCAATGCCAGTGGCGGCGCGCGCACCGCCACAGTGCGTTCGGTGTTCATCGTCGGCCCGGACAAGAAGGTCAAGGCGATGCTCATCTACCCGATGAGCGCCGGGCGCAACTTCGATGAAGTGCTGCGCCTGCTCGACTCCCTGCAACTGAACGCCAAGCACACCGTCGCCACCCCGGTGAACTGGCGTCCGGGTGAGGACGTCATCATTCCGACTTCGGTATCCGACGAGGACGCCAGGAAGAAGTACCCGCAGGGCTTCAAGACGTTGAAATCCTACCTGCGCACCGTGGCGCAGCCGAAGTAACAACAACCAGCAGGGCTCAGTCACGATTGGAGAATGGATTATGTATCCGGGAAAGACTCTACGCCGGACGATATCGATTGGCATGTTGATGGGGCTCACCCACCTGACTGTCGGCGCTGCGACGACGATTACCTTGAAGCATGTTCACGGACTCGCTTTCAGCCAGGATGGGCAACAGCTGTCCATCCCCAGCCATGACGGGCTGGCCCTGTACCGTGATGGCCACTGGAGCAAGGCTCCTGGACCTGAACACGACTACATGGGCTTTTCTGCCGGTCGTCAGGCGATCTATAGCAGCGGGCATCCGGCCAATGGCAGCGGCCTGGTCAATCCTCTGGGGCTAATCAAGAGCAGTGACGGCGGAAGTACCTGGCAGCCGCTTGGACTTCAAGGAGAGTCGGACTTTCATCTGTTAGCCAGTGGTTTCGACAGCGGCGCCCTATACCTTTACAACACGCGCCCGAACTCGAAAATGACCTCTCCTGGCTTGTACTACAGCCTGAACGACGGAACTACCTGGCAGCAGGCTTTGGCGCAGGGAATGGGGTCAGAGCCAAGGGCATTGGCGGTGCATCCCACTGACAGCAAAACAGTTGCCGTGGCGACCAGCAGCGGACTGTTTTTATCGAGCGATGCCGGTGAGCACTTCCAGCCCGTTCTCCAGAACGCTCAGGTGCTGAGCGTCAGCTTCAGCCTCGACGGGAAGAGCTTATGGTTCGGTAGTTTCAACAAGGTGCCGTTGCTCTCGACCCTGGATCTGAAGACCCAGCAGATCAGCTCCCTCGGTTTACCACCACTCGATCAGGATGCCGTCGCTTACCTGGCGCAGAGTCCAACCAATGCTCAGGAGTGGGCGATGGCGACCCTCAAGCGTGACGTCTATCTATCGCATGACGAAGGCAAGACCTGGAAAGCGATCGCACAGGCGGGGCAAACATTGGAGTAACTCCTCAGCCTGGTGTGCCTCCTATCCACAACACCCTCGCTGCGCTTGAATCGGTGGGCATTTCACCGAGCCGAAGGAGCAGAACACGCAGCAGTGGCCTGGATCAGGTCGCAGTAGTTTCTTGCAGTTGCTGCATTCGTAGAAGTACAGACAGGCATCTGTGGGCATGGTTTCCTGCCTGGTGAAACCACAGTGCGGGCAGGTCAGCACGGACTCAAGAACAATGGTACTCATGGGGTCTCACTTCTGCACGGTGGAGGGGTAGCCTGCGTTCATGGTCGCCTCGGTGAGCGCTTCGTTCGTGGTTTGGTCTGGGTCAAAGGTCACAGTGGCCGTTTTCTTGTCGAGATCGACAGTGACGGCATCTACGCCCGGTACCTTCTGCAGTGCCTTCTTCACAGTGATCGGGCAAAGCTCGCATGTCATGTTTTGCACAGCGAGCGTAACTGATACGGGTGGGGCGGCCAGCGCTGCCAAGGGTAAGCTGACGAGCAGGGCAATCAGTCGTTGGCGCATGGTGATCTTCTCTCAGTAAAACAGTGAGGCGAGCCAAGGCACGGCCAATAGGCCGAGCAGTAGTACTGCAACCAGCCAGAAAATGAACCGTTGCCGCTTGAGGATATGGGAGGCAGCGCAAGACGAACCGGAGGCGCAGGCCTGCGGTACAAGGTAGAGCTTGTAGAAGGCCAAACCGAGAAATAGCAGTGTCAGCCCGATGAAGATGGGGCGATAGGGCTCCAGTGCCGTCAGGTTTGCGACCCAGGCACCGCCAATCCCAAGGCTCAGTAATACCAGTGGTCCGACACAACATGCGGATGCACCAATAGCAGCAAGCACACTGGCGATCAGCGAATTTTTCCCCGTGATGAATACCATGTCCATTTCCTTGAGCCTGTTTGCCCAAGTGATACTCTAAACCCTGTACTTGGGTACGGAATCAAGGGGAACGTGGTGTCGAAAGAGCTGACCATTGGAAAACTGGCGGATGCAGCTGGAGTGAATGTCGAGACTATTCGCTATTACCAGCGACTCGGCCTACTGGATGAGCCCACCAAGCCGCTGGGTGGCCACCGCCGCTATGCGGTGGAACAGGCAGAGTGCCTGCGCTTTATTAAACGAGCTCAGGCGCTCGGCTTTACGCTATCGGAAATCGGTGGGCTGTTACGGCTGGATAAAGGCTGTGCGTGCGTTGAGACGCGGGCATTAGCAGTCAGTAAACTGGCGCTGATTGAACAGAAAATCGCCGACCTTGCCGCGTTGCAAAAAAAACTGGTCAGCCTGGTGCAGCAATGTGACGCCGGAGATGGAGGGCTGAATTGCCCAATCATCGAGGCACTGGAGCATGAGTAATGCTGCTTATCCAGGACGAATAATATAAAACGGCGTCTATACGCCGATGCTAGTCTTGATAGATACCTCGGCAGGTCGACGCTGTTTGTGACTCCAGTGGAGTTGCCGGTTAAAAATGGGGGATGGAGCCAATACACTTCTTGTGTGGTCGGGGGAGATTCGCCGGCACTGTACCGGCAGGATAGGGTATATGGGTCGCTCCGATACTATTCACCCGCTTTGGCTCCGGCTGACCCACTGGGTCAACGTCATCGCGGTGCTCATTCTGGTGATGAGCGGCTGGCGTATCTATAACGCCTCTCCGATTTTTTCCTTTCAGATTCCCGACAGCATCACCCTGGGTGGTTGGTTGGCGGGTGCATTGCTGTGGCATTTTGCGGCGATGTGGGTACTGGTCATCAACGGCACTGTTTATCTGCTGCTGAATATTTTTTCCGGCCGCATCGTCTACAAGTTTTTCCCGATACACCTCACCGAAGTCTTTCATGATTTCCGGGCAGCCCTCAGGGGCAAGCTCGCCCATGCCGACATGCGGCAATACAACTCCCTGCAAAAGCTCGCTTACCTCTTTGTAGTGTTCGATCTCATTGTGCTCGTGCTTTCGGGCCTGGTGCTCTGGAAGCCAGTGCAGTTTCCTTTGCTGAGGGAACTGATGGGCGATTATGACTCAGCGCGCATCGTGCATTTTGTCGGCATGGCCCTGCTGGTCGCCTTTACCATGGTGCATCTGGTGATGGTGGCCCTCGTGCCGCGCACACTGATTGCCATGCTGCGCGGGCGCTAAACCATGGTCAGAAAAACTGAAAAAGATTGGCTTGATGAATCCGCCATCATCCAGTCGGTGGCGCAGGAACTTGACCTACCCGCACGCAGACAGTTTCTTCGCCATGCCTGGACGCTGGGTGGGATTGCCTTACTGACTGGCTGTCGGCTGGATGACAGCGACTCCGTGGAATCCATGCTGATGATGGTGTCGCGCTTCAATGACAAGGTGCAGGCGGCGCTTTTCGATCCGGGCAGGCTGGCACCGACCTACCCTGAGTCGATGATGACACGCCCCTTTCCCTTCAATGCCTATTACGACCGCAACGGCATTCCGGACATCGACGGTGATGATTTCAAACTCACGGTCGGCGGCCTGGTCCAGGATAAACACAGCTGGACCCTCGCCGAGCTGAACCAGCTGCCGCAAACCAGTCAGGTCACACGCCTGATTTGCGTGGAGGGTTGGAGCGCCATCGGTAAATGGGGTGGGGTGACCCTTTCTACTTTTCTGAAACGTGTGGGCGCCGATACCAGCGCCAGATATGTAGGGCTGAAATGCGCTGATGACTATTACACCAGCATCGACATGCCCACGGCCTTGCACGCGCAAACGCTGCTCACCTTGCGGTATGACGACCAGGTATTGCCGCCGGAATACGGTTACCCCCTGCGGTTGCGGATGCCGACCAAACTGGGCTTCAAGAACCCCAAGCATGTCGTGGAGATCTTTGTGACCAATGACTACCCCGGTGGCTATTGGGAGGATCAGGGGTACAACTGGTTCAGTGGTAGTTGAGCTATCGAGCGTCCTGATAACCGGCGCGTTACGGCTGTAAACCATAGCTCTGTAGTTCTGTTACCAGTATCCTCAAACCCCATGGCTGCCAAAATGGATTTCGGTTTTCGTGGCGGCTTACCTCGTTTGTCCCCAGCTTGTTGACTCCCAGGGGTACAGTCCGCACTCTTGATGACAAGGCTCTGTGTGTTGCGTGGTACAGGGGCTTGAAGCCCATTGTTGGCCAAATTCTGCAGGCGCTATCGTGATGATACAAATGGACCGACAAGCCTCTCAAAGCAGCTTCGAGAGCATAATGGTGATGAAGCGTTGCTCTCGCAACGAGCAGGTGCGTGCTGTATATGAGGCCGATCAGTCGTCATTGGATCTTGCCGCTGAGCAGATTAAGTCTGTCTTGCGTGGCATCAGCAATGCGGCTCCTCGTCGTCAGCGGATCTCTTCGGCTTGGTTGATGAGGGCAGCCGACTTCGATATCGGATTTATCCACAAATCCACCCTTGATCCATGGATTGCCCGATGACAACTCCACGTCGTCCAACGCACAGTCACTCTGTTGCCTCAAGGAGTACCTATGTCCGGACAGCTTTTGACGTCTAAAGCAAAGAGCGTGCTTGCAGCTCTACCTGACTATTCCATGTTGAATATTGCAGAGCGAATTCAGCTTGAGTACGCCGCAGAAAGAACTTTCAGTGATCGTGGTAATCGCCCCGTGTTCCTGATGGTGGCCCTACCAAAACGCCTCGCAGACGTGATCCGAGCGTGGGGTCGAATAGCGCCAGAAGTGGTGCTTGATGAGGTGGCCGATGCGATTAGAGAGCTGCAAGGACCGGCCGACACCTAGCCTCTAATGTACTGTGCATTCGCTCAGGCAGGTCACGGCCATTATCCTCGTAACGCTCAGGAGAAAAGTGCATCACCAAAAACTCGTCCTTGTGCAACTCTTGACTAGTCCTGATAGTCAGGAGCAAGTGCTGCCAAAGGAGCCAGGTATTGAGAACTCGCCTGCAAGCATGAACATAAAGCAGAAATATCCTCTTGAAGGGCCATCGCCTGTTCCCAAATACTGTCGACATCATTCGTAGCCACAGTGAGGGGGAAACCTTCCAGTATCGTCATGGCCATGGCATGCAGGCGTAAAAAGTCTTCTCGAATGCTATCGAGCCCTCCGATTTCAGCTAGGCAAGCATCCAGCCGGTCGACCAAGTTGAGCAACTGAGAGGTGTCGTAGCTAGCACGCAGAGAGTCGAGTACCTTGGCATCGACGTCCCCGTAGGGTGTCACGCGGAACGAAGCTGGTGGGATGTGCATCAGTTCGTCTCCTCAACTTTGCTATTGGGCATCTGTTGCGCACGCATTGAACCCGCAGCCTGCTGGAAAATGGAATCCTTGATCCAAGGTTCCGGTGGGCGCTTGAGTTTCAGGTTGAACTCCCCAAAGCGTTTAACATTGCTGGTCAGGTAGGGACTGAGAAACGATACGTCGTCGTCAGTGAACTGCCAGCCATCACGGGCGAGCTTCTGCAGGATGCGCATCATGTCGACGGTGTTCTGCAAGATCACCGAGGAGGCAATCATATCGTTGTAGCGCAAGCGCTTCTGCTGCTCATCTGGATCGTTCTCGGCGATGACATCGCCGCCGAAGGACAGCCACTTTGAGAAACCGTTGTAAGACTCGATCTTGTTGGTATTGGCGGTTACTTCTTGGCGCAACTCACGATTGCCAATCCATTTGAGCAGGAAAATGGTCCGGATCACGCATCCCAGCTCCTGCGCTGCATGGTAGAGCTTGTTGCGCCGACTATAAGAACCGAGTTTACGCAGCAGCATTGGCGAGGATATTTTGCCGGCCTGAATCGACAGCGCCACCTGCATCAGATCCTGCCAATGGGTCTCTATCTGGCTCCAATTGACGGTATCAGTGAAGAGGCTGTTGATGTGTTTGTACTTGGCCGAGCGATCGGGCCGATACATCACCAGGTTGCGCCAGTTGCGGATGCGAGGCATTAGATTGATGCCCAGTAGATGGGTGAATGCAAACACCGTCGCAGACTGGCCCTGAGTGTCTGAATAGACCGTATCGACTTCAATGCTATGGTCTGCTTTCAGCAAGCCCTCGATGACATAGATAGCCTCCCAGATGCCCGGTGGGATGAAGTGCTGAAAGACAGCGATGTAGTTATTTGCCACATGTCGATAGGCGACCGCACCCATCTTTCTATAACGGAAATGGTAGCCGGCGAGCAAGTTTTCATCGTAGAAGTCGAATTGAGTTCCGTCAGCCGCCACCGCCTTGCCATCACCCCAGAGCTTGGGCAGATCGAGCTGGAGATAAAGCTCGACCAACTCCCGGTTGGCCTTATCCAGCTTGTCGAGTGGCAGATGCCGACGATTGGTGTAAGACAACATGTGTGGCGTCACGTTACCCGCCAGGTGGCGAGCGGCCTGGTTCGGTCCGAGATTGCAGCCCATGGCGAAGATCGTCATCAGGTAGCGCTCGGCCGGTTCCTTTAGCTTGGGATCGCTACCGGACATCGGTCCGAAATGGCGGGTGAACTGAATCCAGTGTTCGATGTTGGCCATGATGTCGAGTACATGCCTGGCGGGCATACGCTGAGTAATCGCCGTTTGTAGCGAGATCGCTGAAGGTGGGATGTCACGGGCGACTACGCGCCGTAGCACTGGTTCGCCCGCCTCATTAATCGAAACGTCACCACGGCAGCTGGGAAATTTTTCATCCAGTTGCTGAGCGGCACTCTCAAGTTGCTCCTTCAAGCTGGCGACAAACTCTTTGGCGGTACTCGGCAGGCCAACCTTTTCGCAGTACTCTGGCAAACGCACCAGACACTCATCCCAAGGCAGTAACTGTTTGCGGTAGTCCGCAAACGACTCCGAACCCAGTACACAGATATCGCCAGAGCGGAGTTCGTTGGCTAGGTGGGAAAACACACAGACTTCAAGGAATCGCCGGTTGGTTGGTGGCCCTTCGCTAGGCGACCGCCGGACGACTTTCATCCAGCGATCCGAAGCAAACGACAAGTCCACATGCTCGTCGACCCACTCCCTATGCAGGTTCTCGTTATCCTGTACCAACAACAGAGCCTCGATCAGCGAGCGGTCCTGAGTTGTTGGTTCCAACTGCAGCAGGTGACTCAAGCGGAACAGCAATGATCGATGAGACTTGAAGTGCTTCCAAAGTAGTGGGAAATAGCTATTGCCGCCCGTGGCCTGAACCTCGGCACAGGCCTCGCGAAGCCGGTCAATATTCCCTTCAGGTGAGAGGTACTCTCGGATCAGGCTCCCAGCTTCCTGGTCGTTCGGCTCCTGCGCCAAAATTTCAAGTACACCTCCTAAGGTTCCAACCAGCAGTTCCAGTTTCTTGCGTTGGCGAGCCTGAATCTGCTCCAACTCATCTTTGGCCCGTTTGTGGATCGTCGAGATCCTCTTGATGAACATCTCCGCGAGATGGTCACGAGCCCGAATTCTCATCTTGTAGATCAGAGCGAGCATCAGCGTATAGCGTTTGGGAAGCGAGCAGTCCTGCAGCTCGGAGACATCTGAAGCAGCAGCTCACGAGGAGAAGTGACGAATCTTAGGCTCAGTTACGCCTTCGAAAATCGCATCCAAGTCACCGAACTCTTCAAGCCAACTCAGGTGATCAATCAACACTTCTAGATGTTTGCGTGAAGGTTTCCGTGGGGCCTGTTTCAAGGCGTTGAAATCACTCTGACGCCGGCCAAAGTCCGTCACCAACAGCTCTTTTAAGCGGTAAATAACCTCGATCGGGGTTCTATTGACTACTTGATTAAATATTGCCTCCAGCGATTGGGCGCGAACCCTTTCGGCAAGATCATTGAGGGTAGAATAGGCAGGAAGCTCGTAATTTTGACGAGTCAGCTCCTCGATCACGGCGTTGATGATATCTGCACGCTGGTCAAGCAAGAACGACATTGCTTTGGCATGGCACTCAGCGAGGTCCATAGCGTCTGATCCATAAAATGCGACCACCCCGAGACGTGTTCGGACAGCGCTCATGTGTCGATACTGTTGAACCCACTTGTACTCTGCGAATTTTACCGAGCTGCGCTGACCTAATTCGCCTCGGATGAAGTCCACCACTTGATCAGGCACGTCGGCAAGATCAGGAAAAAAACGAAGCAGCTGGAAGGTCTTGAGCAAGACCGCAAGGTTGAGGTGAAAGGAGGCCTTGGATTTGCTCCGCACCCACTTAAGCTCTTCATCTGAAAAGGAAAATTCTCGCTGTAACTCAGCTTTCGAATACACCTTTGACAGAGAGGGGTACGCCGTGCGCTCTACTGAAGCCATAAGACCTCCTTTCTAGGGGAGTCAGACAAGATAGTCCAAGCACAGGGATGCAGTGGTTAATTATTTAAAAATCCATTAAAAACAGATCGTTACTGGTGAAGTGAGTGAATTTCCCCCTTATCTCGGCATGACCCCCTATGCCAGCGATAGCGTGATGACGGGCGACAAATTCGAGCCCCGCGGAGACTATGTCTCCGGCGTGGATGACGCGGAGCCGCCGGTGTTTCGCAACCTCTCGCAGTTTGAGCGCCGCCGGTTCAGTTTTGAAGTTCCGTTCGTGGACAGCACCGTCTGGCTCAAGGTTGAGGCGCGTGACCACTGGGACCGAAGCCTTGCCTGCCCGGATACGTCACCCCTTCTGCCCGAACTGGATTATGCCGGCAGGTCGATCTCCTTGAAGGAGGCAAGATGCGACAGTCCGGCCCGGACGGCGCTTCTTTCCCTCGACGACCGACTGCCTTGGAAAGCTGACAGACTAGCCCGCTTGAACGGCGCCCAGGTTGAGCTCTGGGGACGACTACCAAATGTACCCGCTATCGCGCTCGACGGGAGGATTGGCGGGTTCAGTCCGCATCATGTGAGTGGTTGGGTCGCCGAGGTCAGAAGTGTCCTTGACCAGGAGCAACGCGATCTACTCCTCGGAGGCACTGTCGAGACATCGTCACTGATGTTTCGCATCCTGGGATTCGAGGAGGCGAACGGTGTCGTGCTCGTGCGGATCGAAGCACCATCCGAATGCGGTGCGATCGTATCCCCGCCGATTCAGGAGACGTTTGACGTGATGTTCAAGCAGTCGCCAAACGCGCCGAAGCTTTGGGAGAAGCTCGGGCATGTGAGCGTCGATAGCCAGGGGTTGCCGACCGAGCTTTCTCAGGATGTCGATCTCCGCGTCTTCGGAGATCTAACAACGATCTTGCCGCACAGCATGGCCTTGCGGTTTGCAACCCGCTTGTCGGTGGCCTTTCGTGGGAAGGACTATCCGGGGCCGGTGACGGCGCCCGTCACAGCACCCTACATTCACGACCTGCCTGAAACGCCCGACCTCTGTATCGACGTTCTCCAGCTCGGTCGCGACTTCTACGGCCGATCATTCGTACGACTGGAGGCGCATGGGTGCGACGAATTCGATGACCAATATCTGGTTCGCACCACGTGTGCACGCGGAAAGATAAAAGATAAAGACAAAAGCAAAGAGCAGGCGGCGATGCAGCGTGTCGAGACGACCGGCATCTTCCAGCCCCAGTCGCCCTTCGAGGCCAATGTGATTTTCGAAGCCTTCGAAATGCTTGCTAGCGCCGGCGACGGCGAAGAATTCACGGCTGCCGTCTCCTACGTGCGTGCGGCCGACAGCCAGGAAGGCCGTCGCAACTTTATCCACTTCCGCAGTAAGGAAGGTGGCGGTTAGGCGGCAGGCTCTGGTAAGTATTGTGAAAAAAAACCGGCCTAAAGGGCCGGTTTTTTTGTGTCATGACAATCTGTCTATTGGTTCGCTCATATCGTTGCCAGTTGTCACCTTGTAGTAGTTGAATTCTTCCGCACGCAGGGCTTCCACTGGCTGGTAATCCTCGGGATAAACCTCGGCACCGGTACTGCCGTTTTTGCCGTCGAACAGACTTAGAAACGACCCGACCATGAAGGCAACTGCACAAGCAAGAAGGACGAGGAAGCCGATATTCGGTGCGAACAGGGTGTTCAGCACGCAGAAGGCTACCAGCGCACCAATCGTGTAGACAGGGACCTTTGTGCCGGCGTTCTTGCTGTGTGTCAGGTGCAATGTGCCCGAGGCAACTATCAAGGCCAAGGCAACATAAGCAAACATCTCGTAACCCAAGGTCATGGCTTTGGTGCTACCTACCAGTACACCTGCGAACGCCAGTGCGATCGTCGCCAAGTGCTTCAGCGTCCATAGTCCACCAGCATTACGAATACCCTCCTCCACGGCCCACAGTTTCTCGATCGGAGCAGGCAGTTGCGGCCGCTGCGCCAGTTCAGCAATCAGGTCAACTATGTTCACGGCGTAGGCTGCATCGGCTTGCGAAGGACTGTTTTTGCCGGCTACCTGGCGCAGTGCGGTGATAGCGCGTCCAAAGTCGGCGGGAGCCTTGCGCAATGCATCAGCGTTGAAGCTAAACAGATCGATCGTTTCTGGTGGCAGACCCAAGTAGCGCTCCACCAGCGCTTCAGCACGTTTGACTTCTGACTCAATGATCATCTTCATTGCGAATTCTCCTTTCGACTGAATATATCGTACCGCTCCTGCTGTAAATGCAACCCCTCTCACGGGTTTGTGTAAGTCTGGCCAGCAAGGCGATACGTGGAAGCGACCTCCTCCTCCGGACTCTGCCGGTCATTGTGCTTCTCCTGGACAGGGTTACTCCTGGCGGTCGGCAAGTACATGTCGCGCCCCTGCAGCACCTCCTGACGCGACTTTTCGTCCAGTCGCTTGGCACGCCTTGCGTTGCGGTCGAAGGACTTCAATGCCTTTATCGTTGGCGCCCGCTCGCTGGCCAGCACAAAGACCGGCAGGTTGGCTTTGATCATCGCGTCCCAGCGACTGCTTTCGGAAAACCAGAGCATGCAGCGTGGGTGCGGGGCGACCATCTTGTGCTTGATCAGGACGTCAGCATCCGCGAGATGGACAATCGACTTGAGGTCGAAGTACTCCGGGGTTTGCTCCACGGGAATGTCTTCTGCGCCGGCGCGGATTTCTGCTTTGGCCTCGAGCTGCGCCCGAATCTTGCTGACTGTCACACGCTCGTTCCCGGGTGAGTGACCAGCCCACGTGAAGGTAATTTGCCGTGGAGCTCCGTCGAATGCGTGTATGGACCGCTTCAACTGGTTGGTATTGAAGCTCGCGCCCAGGGCACGACGCATAATCCGCGGCCGCATCTCCGGCGTCAGGTTCTGCTCGACGCGTACGAGCTCGATGGCGTCGACCAGCTTCTGTTTGCAAACGTTGATCGCGAGTACCTGCTCGAGCACCGAGGTGGCCACAGTGAAATAGCCTGGCAAGCGCATGACTGTGCCCGGGGCCTGACCTATGTCCCGTTCGAAAGTCCCGATCGCATCGATGGCCAACTTGATCGCGTCAGCGCCCGTAACCTTCTCCACCAGCAAGATGTCGGGTGTCTTTTGCTCGTTAAGCAATGGCAGGACATACACCACGCCCTCAACCACCAGCGGTGGCCACGTCCTGTTGAATGCAGCAATGGCCGCGGTCAACGTTTGGTAGGCGGACTGAATTCGTTCGTACATAGGACCCCCTATATTTGAATCCAGATTATACCACCCCTGCACGGGTTTCTCTATTTGCAACCCACTCCCCTCTACCGCGTCCTGCCCCACTACCCCACCGCCGATTTACCCTCACCTGCATCTCCCTCCCCTTTTCCTTCCTCTTACCTTCCATCGCGCTACGCGCGGGCCGATCAGGGTAGGGGTCGCGCCCACGTCCCTGCTTTTAGGGTTTCAAGGCTCAGCGGGGCTCCTGGGAGGTTCACAGCGGGCTTCGCCGTTAAGTGGTGGGTCAGGAGGAACGCGGATTAAGCCGCTAATCATGTGCAGGGGTGGTATAAGTCGACCTTTTGGGGTGCGGTTGTCGCCTGATTGTCGACCCTTTGTTTTGGCGTGCTAACTGGCTGAAATCAATTTGGCCAGGCTTTCACGACCGGGCCGCCGGCGGTGTGTCCGACAGCTGCTGGTGAATTTGCGGCCGGCCGGATTCAGTGGCGTCCCTGCGTGATGTCCCCCTTCCTTCCCCTTCCCCGCCAATCGAGCGTGAACCGGTCCGAATTCACGTCTGTTATTTGTTGATCGCACGAAACAACGCTGGTGAATGGTGGCTGCGTTGAGATTTAAGCGCCCCGTTTCTTCGCGAATTCCAAGCCTTCGGGTTCGGCCGGTGCTGCAGCGGTCGATCTACCCAGGTACTTCGATGGATGAACGCGGAACAGCTGTGGTACCAATGTATGTATGTTTGTTTGTTACTAGATACAATCAATTCTTCATTCATTGCAAGGAGTCCCGCTGTGCGTGAATCCCCGATCACTAATCAAGACATCGTCAACGCCGGCAATTCCATCCTCGCGGCCGGCCGCGTGGTTAATGGCTATTCGTTGCGTAATGCGATCGGTAGTGGTCGGGCAGATAGGCTGTTCAGAATCTGGACTGAGCACACAGAACTCAACGGCAACGCTGCAGCCGGTTCCATGTGTATTCCTGGTCGTGCGCAAGCCTTGATTACTACCTACCTGAAACGCCACGAAGCGTCGGTCAACCTCCTCCTGCAGGAATTGGCGGTTGTTCTGACCGAAGCTGCGCGGGCCAAGGCTCTCGAGGAAATCGAGTCCTTGAAAGCGTCGGTTGAGCAACAACGTAATGCTCTGCTCGACGCGGATTTGTTGATTGATCGTCTCGAGCAGTCAAACCAGGATCTGGACACTCAGCTTGTTCATGAACAGGACAGCCTTGCCCATGTGCGGGAATCCCTGGAGAACATGGAGGACAAAGCGCGGAAAGATTCTTCTGCGCTAGCTGAGTTGAACAATCAGTTGCTTGAGGCCCAAGAGCAGGTCACCTCTCTTCGCGAGTTGCTTGAAGTTGAGAAGGCGGCGTTGGGTCGTACTGAGGATGAAGTTCTGACGTTGCAGGAACGTGTTGCCGGTTTAGTGGAGAAATCCAAGCAACAAGATACTGCGTTGCTCGATGCGCGTCGGGATGCCCAGGCATCGAGGGAGCGTGAAGCCACGGTTAACGGCCAGATGCTCCAACTTCAACGCGATCGCGATGTTGATCTCGAGTTGCTGACCAGGCTGCGGCTTGAGGTCAGTACCGCGGCTACCAGGGTCAGCCAGAGTGAGGCTGAGGCCAATGTGTATAAGAGGCAACTGGATGAACTCAATGATCGAGTTGGTGGCCTTCTAACCACAAAAGGTCCTGGTGGCTTATGAGTGAGGTTGTCTATCAAGGCTTCAACGTCTACGCGACTTCCTGTGCGCTCAAATTTGAGATGAGCACAAATGCCGGTGGCGAGACGGTCCTGAGTATCGACGGCGCGAACAAATCCGGTGCTGAATTCGATTGGGGCAACAAGCTCATTTTTCAGGTCACCCCCAGAGAGACTACATTGTTCCTCTGCGCGGTGATGGGCCTGGTACCTACGTTCGAAGCTTCGAACCATGGTAAAAGCAGATCCAAGTCACTGACATTGCAGAACCAAGTCGATAAAGGGGTACTGCTCTTGAAGATGCAGGCGCCTCGTCGTTCCGTGCTGCTGCCAATTACTCCTGACAAAGTCTTCGAATTGGGCTGTTTGACAATGCGGGTGCTCTCCACCCAGGTCGGTCTTGACCCCGGTACCTGCCTCTCAATGCTTCGCGCTACTGCTGCTCGCTTTTATCATCACAAAGCAAAAGTTCTTGATCCTGGTTAAGAGCGGTTAGAAACCTGTTAGAAGCGGTTAAGGATCTGAGAAATGGGCCTGAAGCCCTTGATCCCTATAGCTTTTCGCTTAATACCTAATACCTCACCATGAGGTTTTTTTACCTGACTATGAGGTAAAGCTACCTCACCATGAGGTAAACGTACCTCACTATGAGGTAAGTCAACCATTTACCCTTTATTTAGCTTTAAATAAGCATCATAAGTCACTGAAATATAAGGATTATTCTAGCTTTTGCGATTATCTGACTATGGAGTAATCCCACCTGACTATGGGGTATCTTTTTTGTTTGGTTCTGGCTTGCCGCATAAGTCATTGATATATAAGGATATTTGTCTCTATGGTGCCTCGTGGACGGCAACTTCGGTCCGGCCGATGACGGCACCTGATTTAGGGGTAAAAAAGTTCACCATGCTAAGCCTTCCTTCCTGTCCATAGTGGCCAATCCGCCCCTATTGACGGGTTTCCAAAGCGCCACCAAGGCCTATTTCAAGGGCTTGCGGAGCATTTCATACTTTTTCCGTAAAGACGTTCTGAGCGGGGTTTTGGCCATTTTTTGCGTTTTTTACTCCTTGGTGAGTTTCTGCGCTGCGCTCTTTTTCTTTATCTACCTCTTAATCAGGTGCTGCTCACGCCCTCTTTACCCCTAAGTCAGCTTTAGCCGGCCCGGCAAGATTTAAGGTTTTGGCTGTTTTCTTCTGGGGAAATCTGCCCTGGGTGTGCGGATTGATCCAATATCAACCGCGTTGCCGGCATTCTTTGTCGACGCTGCTTACTGGTGGCCAGCCTTTTGTTTTGGTTACCAGCGGTCCTGTGACGGAATTCATACGGTTCCCTCCCCTCCTACATCAGCGCTCAGGGAGAGGTTTACTGCTCAACCTACAGGTACAAAAAACCCCCTAAGCGGGGGTCTTGGTATTTGCCTTGTTTCTCACGACAGTCACCTTGCCTGATCTGTCACAACTAGCCTCTTTTAAGAAGCCTACGGCGACGAGTTCGTTCAAGGCTTCTTTGACCATTTGCCTCGCTTTGCCTTGTGTTGAGACGCGCGATCCGGCGTGCTTTATCAGGGTATCAACGTTCAGTGCATATGGCTCACTGTGCGAGGCATAGAAACCATGCAGCCATTTGGCTAGGTTTCCGGGCAATGCCATTCGCTGCTCCCATTCAATCCTGGTGCTATAAAAGCCTCCACCAAACAAGGTGGCGATCTCAGGTTCCAGCTCTACGATCCATTCGTCATCAGCGCGTTTGCCGGCGACGTCAAAGTCATCACTGTATTCAAACTTTCTGACAAGCGAGAGAACTACACCGCGGCCAAGACGTTCCGAGTGAAACTGAACCCCAGTTGTTTTCAATCTGGTCAGGATCGTCATGAGCCGGACGGTGTGTTTTACCCCGTATGGCCACTGGAGGTCCTTTTTCATCTGAGCTGGGCTGAAACGAATAGGCGTCCCAAGTTCCTGAAGCCGTGCCAGATGAAGCACTTGCAGCCAAACGTCCAAGTCGTCCTGGCGTAGCTCCTCCCCTGTATAGATCACACGGGAATTGCCGTAGCTGGAAATTTCAACTGATTTCAGTTGATCACGTTGTACGTTGCGATTCCGAGCAGTGAACAGTGCGCATCGAAGCGCTTCATTTGGAGCTTCTCGAAGTTCCTCTGCCCATTTGCCCAATCGCTTTTCCGCGTTCTCCTTGGCTTCCTTGGCTCGTTGTTGTGCGGCCTTTAGGCCATCGCCTCGTCGCGTGGCAGGGGCCGCTGCTGGCTTTTGGGTTTCGGCCTGAGTTTGTGCGGCTTTACCTGATTCGTTGGTCGTGTCACCCGTCCCCTGCTCTTGTGCGCTTAGCGGATCATCTCTGAGGAGTGCGGCGTTCTGAGCTGCTTCAGCCCGCTCTCTTGCTGCTTTAATGCCATGACCTGGCTTAGATTGAGGTGTACCCCCCTCCCCCTCTGCACCGCCCTGAGTGGCGAAGAGATCACCATTTCTGGGCTTTTCCGATTTGGTGTCGTTCACACTCGGACCCCCTATGCCGATTTAAGGCTTTTCAGAAACTCTTCAAGTTTTTCAAGCTGCTCGTCTGAGAACTGCGAGCGAACCAGTTTCAACTCGTAGAAATTTTTGCTTTTCTTCGCATGCCCGAGCTTAACCTCACCGCTTTTAAGCTCGATACCTGCCGTCGTTTGCGTGGCTTGCGGAAATTTCTTCTCCAGTGACCGAGCAAGATTCTTTATCGGCGTACCGGTGCTAAGTGCTGCCTGTATGATGGAGATAAGGGCCTTTTCCAAAGCCTCTTGTGAGGTTCCGGACTCCACTTTCTCCTTAATAAACTTTACAGTTTTCTCTGCACTTGCAGCCGTGATCAGTGCGGGCTTTTTATCCAGAAGAGTATTCACCGCTACCGGAAGACTTTCGAATGCCATCATCCGATAGTACGTGGTTTGTGTCAGTCCAAATTCCTGGTGCGTGGAACTGACGCTTCCAAACTCCTTTTTGTGCCGGATTATTGCTCGTGATTTTTCGTAGTCACTTAAGTCCTTGCGACCAAAGTTTTCTACGAGCGCTCTAGCCGAACTTTCTTGGTCAGTGATATTGACCACGTGGGCCAAGATCCGGGTCTTACCCAAAATCTTATGAGCTCTTACCCTACGCTCTCCAGATACGAGTTCATAACGGTTGCCCTTCGCTCGAACTTCGATTGGTACCAATAAGCCTTGCTCATCTATCAGTCTGACCAGCTCATCAATACCCTCGAAGTCTTTCCGCGGCTGATAGGGGTTGGGGTCAACTATCGATATGTCTATGGGGCGCGCAGACCAGTATTCCGTATCAGAAACACCGGTATCTTCAATAATCTGTTTGTGGTTCGCGAAGGTTTGAGTCAGGGATCCTGCAAGTAGCGCGGAAAGCCCTGGACGGCTCGGTTTAGCAACTTTGTCGTCTGCCGCCTTTCCTGTCTTCCGGTTGGCTTTACTTGTGGTTTCGCTTTGTGCGCTCATTATCTAGAGCCCCCTGTTGTTTCGGCAACATAGACAGCAAGTTCCCCATATTGCTTCGTAACTTTGTTGTTGCGATCAAGCATTCGTAAACTTCTGCTTATCGCGATCGACTGATTCACTTTACTTGTTTGAGAAATCTTTACTGGGACAACAGTTCCGAACATCTCAATCGCATCTCGTTCATTCTCCTGACATAGCGTCAGTCGCGAATCGTGCTTAACCAACAGTGCACCAAGAAAGCTTAGATCTGGATTGATTTTCTTAATTCTATTGATTCTTTCCTGGAGGTCAGCGAGTCCGTAAAGACCATACGCTGCGCCCGACTCTACAGGAATGATGTAGTGCGTTGCGGCAGCGAGTGCATTCATAGTCAGAAGCCCAAGATTAGGTGGGCAGTCCAAAATGATGTAGTCGGCCACACCCATCAATGGGGCAATTCGTGCCTTTAGAACTTCGTTGGGTCGAGGGTCTTCCTGTTTAATAATGTCAGGAACAGTTTCGAGGCTAAGAGAACCATAAATCAGACTCACGCCTTCAATTTGTGTGGTTTCAAAGATAAACGCGTTAAGGCTGGCAGATGGGTTCAATAACAGTTCAGCGAGATTGTGTGTGACCTTTGCTGGATGCTCTGGACCAATATGCTTCGATGCGTTGGCTTGCGGATCCATGTCGATGAGTACGACGTTATTGGAACCGTTGAGCTGGGCGAGATGGTCCGCAAGGTTTATCGACGTGGTTGTCTTGGTTACACCGCCTTTGTGGTTAGCAATGGCAATGATCTTTGTATTAACGACACGTTCTGCCATTTTCTACTCCTAATGAAAGATCCCAGGTTTACTACCTGTTCATACATCGTGACGTCGCCAAAATTCTTGGAAAACGCTATTTATTTTGCCGTATCGTTTTTAAAGATGGTCTGCGGTGACATGATCTTAGACCACCTTTCCCATTCATTCGCCCTCCCCTCCCCCGCTTCTTTGTCTAACCTAAGCGTTATAGCTGGTCTTGGTTTGCGAGAATTCCTCGTTCATTCCCACGGTGGGAATGGTAATGGCGCAGCTCAAGGCCTTGATTCACCGAGGCTCCCTTGGTATTCCCGGTTTTATACCCTGGGCTAAATCGCCCCTTCCTGATGCCTCTCTCGCTGGGAGATTGATCGGTTAAACGCATTCGTTTTGATCGTATTCGCTGATTCGTGCGACGGACGGTGCCGTGCATTGATCTCTCCTAACGTAAGAATGTAAAGGACCTGCGCGCTTTCCTGGGATTATGTCCTCGCCATCGCGCGCTGGGCTACACCGTATGGCGCTTATTCCCACGGTGGGAATCGATCGGCCCGGTGACGGGGTCCTTGACTGGTCAGTCCCTACACCCCCGCTCATTCCCACCGTGGGAATGGTATAGACAAGCGACCTTTCATCGACTTTGAAAGCTTGATACATGCGTTGACTTGCTTCGGTGCGTCCATCATTCCCACCGTGGGAATGGTTTTGTCCAATACCCTGTGCGCAGTTCCACGATCGCTCCCCTTCTACTGGCGGTTTCTTACTCGGTGGCAGTTGCCACGGCTGTATCGCCCCGCGTTGCTCGGTTTGCGCCGGCAGCTCCCAGCACGCTCATTTCCCACTGTAGGAATGGTATGGCTAAGCGCCCTTCTGAGATCTTCTAAATTGGTTCGTGCATTGGGCGACTCCGCGATGGTGCTTATTCCCACGGTGGGAATGAAACGGTTCGACGCTGGTAGCAGATCGGCGTCTAGTGGGCTGGCCTGTTCATAGACGGCGGCATTTGTTTGTTGGGATGGTTTACTCCGCTGACCCCGGTTTGTAGATTGACGCGTGTTCCGTACCTTGGTCATTCCCACCGTGGGAATGCCATGACCAAGCGCCCTTTCACGATCTATAAATTGGGTTCATCCGTTGTGGGACTTCGCGATGGTGCACAATCCCCACGGTAGGAGCGAAACGTCTCGACGCCGGCCTTTGGTACCAGATGGTGCCTTGTGGGCTGGTTCATAGACGGCGGTAAATACCTGGGTTGGGGTACCTCACCCGCGGAACCCGGTTTGTAAATTGGAGCATGTCCCATAGTTTGATTATTCCCACCGTGGGAATGCTGCGGACAAGCGCCCTTTTCGTTATTGGGCTCATGCGTTTTCGGACTTCGCGATAGTGAACATTCCCACGGTAGGAGTGATACGCCTCGTCGCCGGCCGTTGGTACCAGATCGTGGCACGTGGGCTGGCCGGTTCGTAGACGGCGGCGTTTGCCACGGTTGAGAAAGCTTCACGCGGATCCCGGATTGAGGGGGGGCGGGTCACAGCATGCTCATTCCCACCGTGGGAATGGAACAGTACGTAGTCCTATATGAGGTTTCGCATCGCTGTCTCTCGTTCCTTCCACTACCAGGATGGTGGCAATTGCGACTGTTGGAATGTGTCGCCTGGCGTCTTGTGAGTGACGTGTGCGCAGCGTTGGTGGACTGCGCTGTTTCGTGACGGTGCTCATTCCCACTGTGGGAATGGAAATCGCGGCTCTGAGTGCATCTGAGTTGAATAGGGGGGGAGTTGATTCCTCAAGGGAGATTAGACCCTGACTGACTCATTCATTGAGTGGGCGATACTCGGCACAAGGCGCTTCCATGTAGGGCAATCTGCAACGGCCGAATAGCGAGTTTGATGCACTGTATAAAGGTACAGGTTTGGTGACGCAAGTGTGCAGGCGTTTGTGGATTCTTCGAACGTAGGTTTTCATCTCAGACTCACTCACTTATTTAGGCACACAATAGATCCACGATAGGGCGACAAAAGGTCGACATTCGGAAAGCTGGGTTTGAACGTCTATTGACCTACATTTTTGAAAGTTCAACGGTCGACAATAGGTCGACGATCGACGGACTATCGCCTTAGGCTTGGTATCCGCTGATCGCTGTCATAAAAAAGCCCGCAAGTAGCGGGCCTAAGAGGGAGGGGAGGGGAGGGCTGCCTCAGACTCTGAATTCCGAGACCTGAAGCTCAACTGCTTGCTTTGCCCTGGTAGCGGCGACATACAGCAGGTTCAGCTCTTCATCTAACTGTGCATCCCCCCGGCGCTTAGCGATAGCCAGGCTATGGTCGAAGTCATCTCGGACAATCACATTCGCAAATTCCCTGCCTTTGGCCTTATGACAGTTTGTGAGCGTAATTCGTCCTTTATTCGATTGCCCTCGGCCAGCCAAAACACGCACGAGATCATCCTCCCGTAGCTCGTAATCTCGTGCGAGAAAGTAGATCTGAGCTGTTTCTGAATCTCGATGGTCTGAAGCCCATTCAGCGAGTTCGTCGTGGGTCTTAAAGGAGGAGAGCGCTGGGTGTTTTGCTTCTCTGGGCGAGTTTCTCATCAATGCAAAAACGGATTCAGTTTTGTCACGAATATCTCCGGTATCGCCGACGATTGAAAATGACTCGCCGAGATCCCTTAGCGTTATTGCATCTCGTATCAGCGCTGTATTTGTGCGAAAGATGCGTGTGTGCTCATCGCTAGCAGCTATAGGCCCAACCCTTGAGGATTTCCCAGCGAGCCCACGGAGCTTGATAGGGGGAGGGGTCGATTTGCACTCCAGTATACGGTTCGCCAAGTCGGCAATTTGAGGGCCAAACCGAAAGGATAAGGTTAGAGGGAACTCACGGCCTGGAACCTTCAACATAGCGTCCTGGGAGCCGCGAAAAGCAAAGATCTGTTGTCCGGCATCCCCAACGTAGGAGGCACGCTTGGCGAACGCCAGGCAGGAGAGCATGACATCTGATGCGTCCTGAGCTTCATCGAGGAACAATTGGTCGAAATGTGCAAGGCCCGGACATCCTTGCAGGTGCCAATCTTTGACATACAGATCGTGCGGGAGGGGTAGCCTGGTTCTCGACGTTACGCGCAAAGCGTCGAATAGTACTGTTGCGTAGCGCACGGCAAGATCGGCTACTACCGGTTCTCGTACCCAGGCTGGAACATGTGCAGCTGATAATGTTGAGTCGGCGCTCGAGCAAAATTTACTGACTGTGCCAATGATGACCTTGGCAAAGGCTTGAGCATCTATCGGTAACTTTTTCTTATGTAGATCAAATGCTTGTAGGACGTGGGAAGGGTAGAGCTGCCCAATGGTACGTCCTTCTGAGCGGGCTCCGACAGCCTCTAGAGCCAAGCTGTTGAAGGTTCTGACGACAGCGAGATTTCCAAAGAGACCTTGCACCTCCGATACAAGTTGTTTGGTATACGATAAAACTAAAAGCCGGCTTGCGCCGGCTCGATTGCAGTCCTGGACTGCGCCCTTTAATGCTGTGGTCTTGCCGCAACCCGCTCCGGCCGTTGATTTAATTATTCCTCGAGGTGCCTCCAATAAGGCTACAGATGCTTTCCGAAAGGCCGCCTGTTCTTCCGTAGGCGCATGCATGTTAAGCCGCCTGCAGGCCGTGGCCACGCGCTGCAGTCGCCTTGATCAGGTATTTAACCAATCGATCGCCGGTTTTAAATTTCAAGCAAAGACGTTGGATTTCATCGTCTGAGAGGGAAAGCAGTTTCCTACAGGCGACTAACTCACCCTCAGAAAGAGAAAACTCGCCCCTGATTTCTTCGGACTTGTACCCCCAGTTCTCCCATTGACTGACCTTCACCGAAACCTCAATGAGCTCACCAACGCTACGGGCCGATACAGCGCGGTCTGCAACGTCACAATGGAATGGGTCACGTACTTGGACACCCTCGCACAGTGGGCATGCATGACGCCGATGATTGATGCTCGCTACAAACTCGATGTGACAAGTGCTGCAGGATCGCATGGTGACCTCCTGGCTCCGGTAATCACGTGCAATCAGCCACGCGTCATCGAGCTCCAGGATGTTCTCAAGGTCCAGATTTCCACCGCGCAACGCTGAGTGGCTATCAAGGTACTGAGTGTGGGCAGCCATTACCGCATAGATATCAACCGCTTCACGTGGTTTCTCGGCAGTAATTAAATACGCCAGCATGAATAGGCTCGCTTCCAGAGAAACCGCGCGTTTGACCAGAAGGCTTTCTGCGTTGGGCAGGGGGCCGGATTCGGAGGGGCCACAGACCCCCAATTTTTTCCGCAGGCTAGTCACCTGTTTCCGGGTCAGACCGGTATGCAGCCGGATGATCGCCGATCGGAAGCCGGCTTTAACCAAGACACTGGCAAGTGATTCGTCCATTTCAATGCCCCTTTACGACGCTAGATATTATTTTGTTTAAGAGTGTTATCTGGTCTGAGCTGCGAAGTTCTCTTGCGAGAACCCAGGCCTCATCCAGTGAAAGAGGGGAGGGGAGTCCAGTCCGTTGAACAAGCCGGTATTCGCGGAGGTAGTCCTCATACGCGGCAACAAGCTTATCGATGTCGACCTGGAGCTCGGCACGGTCTGCCCAGAAGTGCTGCGGCATCAGACGCTTTGTTAGGGACGCTCAAAATGTCATTCAGCGAGGGAATGTTCGAAGCGACCAGGCTGCGCACTTTTGCCTTAACGTCAGCTGGTAACAGGATTTGCTCTGCGGAAAGCCCGGTTTGAATGTTGACCAGAATTGGACTCAGTCCAGCTTTGAGCAACTGTATGGCTTGTCGTTGATTACTCACCACGACGCCCTCCGGAGAGTATCCGCATCAGGTTGGCAATGCGTACGGTGCTATCAGGTGCGCCAACGATGATTTTGCTAAAGGAGGTTCGAGCGGCGAATGTTACTCGCCCCTGCGCAGCAAGCCGGACTCGATCTTTCATTTTGCTTGTTGCAAGCCAGTTAGCCTTGTCCGCGCAGGTGATGCCCCAATCAATCATCGCTACGCGCCCCCTGATGCGAAGATCATCTGCAATCGCGCCGAGGAGCTGGCTGATGGTTGAGACGGCAGGGGAGGGGGTTTGAAATCCGGTGAAGTTTTCTTCACTCAACGTACCGATGTTGACCAGTAGAATTGAGGATGGGAGCGATGCAAGTTCGGCCAAATCGCTTTCCGTGGCTTGGACAAGCCATTGCCGATCTACAGGAGCCAGATCGAAATACCGACCATAGGCTGGATCATTGTTTGTCGCCCAATCCTGAGCAACTCGTAGTGCAAGGTTCAACGCGAATGAATCCATCATGATCACCCCTCCTGCTCAAGAACAATGAGTCGGCGCCAAACGCGCAGAACATTTACCCCATAATCACGTGCCACTTGCTCAAGATCTGGGTTTGGCGTGTGGTACCGGCCTAGGGCAAGAGCTAAATCGCCTTTACCTTCTTTTATGAACTCGCAAAATATCTGCGTGCCAACACGCACGTTCGTATTGAGATCAAGCAAATCCGCGGCATTTGAAACACGATGTCCGTTCCACCGCATGCTCACCTGCATGGCACCTACTGCGATTGTTTTCGTTTTGGTCAGGGCCTTATTGAGCTGATCGGCTGCCTTTGCCTTGGTGGAGGGGTGATAGGCCTTGTTGTCGATGTTTAGCGCATAAGGGTTCGGCTTGACCAAAGGGCCATCGTAGTTTTTCGACTCGACGAGGGCGATCGCATAGAGAAGTTTGGGGTCGACCTTGCAGGCTCGATTAGATTCTTCCTCCCACACTGTCCCTTTAAGGCTGAATGCCGCTGACGAGAGCGGTTGCAGTGCTATGGCAACTGCCGCCGTCAGTATGAGTTTGAGTGTGGAATCCATCGAAATATGACCCTGTCCTAGTGCATAAATGGCCTTTCGTTCGGGGCGCATTCTACCCATGGTTCAGGATGTTTCAAGATGGTTCACCACAATATGACCCTTCTACAGTGTAAATTTATTGTGCTTATCGGACGAGCGGTATTCACATTGTCACAATTTTGACTAGATTTCTCTCGAAACGGGTAAAAAGTGGCTTAATGCCATGTTATTGACACTACTTTGACCTCAAAGTGATATTACTAAAATCTACACTGCTAGCTCATTTATCTACTCTAAAAGGGTCACATTTCAAGGTTTTGATTTACACCAATGAATGGGTGTAAATTGACACGGTATAAACGACGTCAAAATTAACGCCTATAAGCTGCCGGGTGAGGTTTCGCCGAGGGTAGCGCGATGGTCGCAATTGAACAGAAACCAAGGTGGAAGAGCCGAGGATCGCACTACATGCAGTACGCCGCTGAAGCGACCAGTCATCCAGCTTTTGTCACACGCGTGACTGAGCTGATGAAGGTTCGAGAAATTTCCGCAACGAAGTTGGCTCAGCTATTGGAAGAATCTGAGTCTACGGTCAAGAACATGCTGTACAAGGGAACCTCGTGCACACGTGAGCGTCTTGTCCAGTTGGCCCGTGTCCTTGAAACCACAGTTGAGTACCTAGCAACTGGATCCGATACCACGAAAGTTGACGACTCAGTTTCTTTGATGGTTCAAAGTCCTGAACAATTAGCTTTCACCTTAGGCATCCTGGTTAAGGAGCCCCCTGCGATAGTCGTCGAATCAGTGCTTCGGACCTTGCCGATGCCTCTCAGGCTTTTGAGTGAGTACGGATTAACGCCGGAAAGCACCAGGGCAGTACTAGTGAATACTGATGCTTTAAAATCTGTCGTTTCCCGAAATGACATCATTCTTGTCGATATTTCCCAGAAAACACTTCACGAGGGTGTTTATCTGATTTCTATCCGAGATTCCGTAGTCCTCCGCCAAGTGTCGCCAGTTATCACTGGTTTTGCCTTGACGTCGACAAATCCCAATATCCTGGGTACCACAGTTCCAATTGACCCTGAAACAGGTTTTCCTAAAAACGCAGATACACGGGTAATTGCCAAGGTCGTTTGTAGAATGTCGTTGAGTGCACTTTAAAATAAAAGCCCGCTGATGAGCGGGCTTTGTATTTTCAGGCGAGTGACGATTTGAAAGCAGGCCTATTTCGGTTCAGCAGTTGGGCCGGTGGGCTAGTTTCAGGGCCCGGACTCACAACTGCCGATACGACCTCATCGAGCAGTTGGCTGATTTGGCTGCTGCCGGTTGCCATTCAATTGGTCCTTCGTGGGCTTTTCGATCGGCAGGGGAGAAGGCGTAACAGCTGTAACCGCTGTAACCGCATCTCCCACTAACACCCCGCTGTGTACTGCATCCTTAGGTACCTCATCCTGCGCATTAGCTGCCTTCACCTCATTGCCAGGCATGGGGGCCGGCATTGGCATCCTTACGCCTGTGGATTGTTCCCCCTCAAGCGTTTTCTCTGTCATCAGGCCCAGCTGAGCAAGGTAGAGAAGACGCCTGGCTCGACGCATTTTGGGCGTGCTCTCTAGATCCTTATAGAGAAGTTTTGACTCCGATGTCAGCTTGACCAGCATTTTCAGAGTGTCGTCGTCGTCTAACTTGCCCATGTTCATTCCCTTAACCGTGGTTCAGCCAATACCCGAAGGCATTCGAGATTACTGGTCGGTCCGAGGTTAACGTCTTGGAGCGGGGGAAAACCTGTTGAGCTGCAGATTTGTAGCAGTTGCCTCCACCACCCCCAAGCAGCACGAAATCGACTGCTTCCCCGTCTAGGAAGCGCATCTGTTGCTTCATGTTCAGGAGGGCTTTGGGTGCCACGATGTTGGACGCCTGCTCGATGAATGGGCCCAGATCGACTTCGTCACCAAACAGAAAGACGTGGTTGCGACCGTTCTGCATCGCGATTTCAATCTTGTCGCGGCCAGGTCCATTGCCCCCAAAATCCTTGGCGATTTCTACATTGATTGCATCCAGAAGGGCACTCATGGCCTCCATGGAGGAGTCCGATGAATCGCGGACAATGTCACCCCGGCGAAAGACAACCCAGTCAACAGAGAAGAACCCAGGGTCGAGCACGAGAAGGACTGACTCCTCAAGGATCTCTGGGTTTGGATGGGTTGCGTAGATGTAGTTCAGGGTGCCGACAGGTTGAGGGAGCACCGTGACCTTCTTCACGGTGATCTCGCGTTTGGGGGATACCTGGTGGGTACCTGTCAGTTGTGCGGTTAACCGCTCGACCAGCTCCACATTACGAGCTTGCTTCACGGGCAGGCCGGTGATCAGGTGGTCAATTACAGAGCGGCCGTCTGCGCACACTTCGCTGATCGACGCATTGAAGAGGGCGCGATAGGTATCGGTCGATGGATAGTCGGCGTGGAGTTCACGTTTAACTCCCGAGCGGCCCGGGTTCACGAAGCCGACCCACTGTTCGTTGTTCAAATAGACGTAGTGCTCTCCATCCTTCAGGTCAATGTTGCCATTGAGGCTGGTCACAGGTGCCGCTTGGGCAGGTCGAACCATCAGGCCAGGTTGATCCTGGTCGGCATGACCGTACGCCATCTTCACGTTCGAATATCCGATGTCCAGACCTACAACGAAGTCGCCGGTGGGTTTGTTTTTGCTGGCCATGTTGCTCCTTAAGCTCTCGCTTGGGTTTTCTATTGGTCCGAAGCTGTTTTCATTCGGTCGACAATCGATCGACAATCGAAACCAGCTGGCGGAATGGAGATTCTGTCTTCAGTGGTGCCGTCCCTTTGCTCGAACTTTCTTCGCAGCACAATCGGACGACAAACGCACTTCACGCTCAAATCCTGCCATCGATTTCCAATATGCAACCCTCCAATTCGACCCAATTTTCAGTCCCGGCAAAGGGCGCGAAAATGGTGTTTTGCGCTTCCGAGCGCTTCCGAGCGACTCCGCAGCGATATAGAGCTCAATTCTCGATAAATTCCCTTATAGGGGTAATGCAGCCATCAATCCGAGTAGATATGACAAGAAAAGTAATCTAGGAAGGTAGATTCCCCCTATAGGGGATTTTGTCGCACTACATTCCCTCCATAACTTTCAGCCCAAAAGTAGGGCTAGATTCCCCCTATAAGGGAATTTCGCATTCGTGTAGAGTTTTGCCGAAATTGGCAATTGGGCCATGAATTTTTGCCCCTTCGGAACTGTTCGCTTTTCTAGGGGAAATCTAGATTTCTGTATTCCTATTATAAGGGTAGGGTAATGATTGATCCGATAGAGCACCCTTCAGTGCGTGGCAAGCTGAGCGCCAAGTACCTCGAGATGATTCGCGAGCTCGACACGATTCACTTCATGTTGAGGGATCAGGCAATCGAGCTTAGGGACGCATTCTTTGCGGACGCAAAACGAGAGGGGAAAATCCTCTACCGGACGGTGCAGGTGAAGGTGAATAAGCAGGAGTCTGTGTCGATCATTTGGAAGCGAGTGAGCTTTGTCGACTTGCCTGGCGGTAAGAAGAAACAGAGAACGACGGCGATTCCAAAAGGGAAGGGACACAGCTACAGGGAGGACGCGGTTGTGAAGAAAGCGGACTACTGGTTGCAGCAACTGTTTCACACCTATGAGCCCAAATTCGCAATCATCCGAGAAAGTCTCGTGTCGAACATGAAGGCCCGGAAGACGCTATTGGAGCTACAGCGTCGGGTGAATGCTAATCCTCCGATTGAGTGAGGGTTGCACATTGGCGAGAGGGTATAGAGTCGGGATATCCAATTAACGAGCAGGATTGACCATGAGCAATACGCCTCACGAGACCTTGATCACCATTGATAAGGTAGAGCTGGACCTTTGGGCCGACATCTACTGCAAGGCAAGACTTGCCAGCCTGATCGATGTGACCCTCTCTGAGTTTCTGCAGCGCCCCTACGAATTTCTGAAGGAGTCAGGCCAAGCGTCAGCGCTCGACTGCTTGGAAAACGGCTTCTTTCCGATGATGCCGGCGCAGGTCAAGATTTCCCGGGATATTCAGCGCGCGTGGGAGGGTAGTGACAAGAAGCTGCGGTTGGACCGCCAGCATTTGCAACTGGTCCATAGTTCTTGCGGGAAGGAACGCTGAATCAGAGGCGAAGAAAATGGACAGGGATAGCAGCAGCGCTGCTAACAGTGAGGCCGGACCTGACGGTGCAGAAGTGGGATCAGAAAACGACTTTCAGATCTGCTAATCGACAGGAGTATGCAGGGCTTAGGCTTTCCGGCCTGGTCCGCGGTCCGGCCAATTCGATTGTTCGTGCAAGCTTTACGGTGCCACGACCAAATCGGGAGTTGATCTCGTCAAGAGTGGACATCAACCGATCTTGCGACGTGTTGTCGTAACCGAACAGGTCGTGTTGGCTCATTGCTGATGCGGGCTGCAAACCCATCAGCAAAACTCCCGCCTTGGAAAATCGAATACCTGGCTTGAATATACTGCGCGCAGCCTGTGAGACAGCTTTGGCGAACACTCGGGCGTCAGACGCAGGCTGTGCAAATGGGACAGTTACCGTCTTGGCGTACGGTGCTGACTTGGTTTCAAAAGGGCTGGTGCGCGCATACACCCGGATAGCTGAGGCAGCAGACCCTTGTTTTCGGAGCCTGCCGGCTGCCATTGAGGCGAACTCCACCAAGGCAGCAGTCAAAGCATCCAGCGTCTCTATCCGCGATCCGAAGGATCTACTCACGTTGATCATCTCGCGGGGGCCATCGTTGCCCTGCAGATCAACCGCGCATATGCCATTCAACTCCAGTTGCGTACGAAGGACTGTCACCGGGAACTCACGCTCAATAACGTGTCGTGGCAGACTCGCAAACTGAGCGGCGGTGGTTACCCCCATGGTGGCCAACCGGGCGGTCAAAGAAGGCCCAATCCCCCAAACCTCGCCGACGGGCGTCAACGCAAGTAACTGCTCGCGGTCAATCGGAGACATCAGGTTGCACAGGCCGGTCTTCAACACCCGCTTAGCCCCGTAGGAGCCAAGCTTTGCCAGGGTCGGCGTAGGGCCAATCCCGGCGCCGGTACCCAGACCGGTCCACGCGAGCACCCGTTCCCTCGCCTGAATTGCCAACTGGTGTAGCTGATGGTCTGACATGCCGTGGGCATGAATAAAACATTCGTCGATGTAAAGGAAAGATTGTGGGCTATGGACATAGCCACAGGGCAGTCATGGTCTGTTTTTGCCATTAATCCCCGATGTCCATACTTCAGCTCCATTTTCCCGCGAAAAAACGAAAGTGTGTCCATACGCCATTGCATGGATCCGACCGTTTATTTGCTGCATTCCGCGAAAACTCCAGAGCTCAATGCATGCCAGTAACCATGCAGCACTTTTTGTATTTTCTCTGCGATCCGCATGGACACGGATCATTTCGTCCGACATCAGCGTCTGAATGGGATGTTCGGATCACTCTCTCCGAAACGTTATCTAGGATATTTAAAGTCTTCATCGCTTTTTGAGCCATCTCCCGCTCCCCGCTTGTAAGGGGAACAGTTCCATCAACGGCAAAGATCGTCTCAGATCCACCTTGTCCGCCTTTGGTGTCAGCTCCGAATATCAATATCTCCTTCGCCTTCTGGTATTTGTACATCGCGACGTATGCGTACAGCTGCATGCACCCCGTCCGTGCCTCTCGGTATTCCTGATATGACGTAAAGCTATCGTCCCAAGGGAAGAACACGAATACATACAACCTGTCAGGCTTAGCAGTGGACGGTGCCGTCCGCGCAGAGCGGATGCCTTTGGGCACCAATCCGAACTTCTCGAACAAGGCCGATGCTAGAAAGCTGCTTGAATGTAGGTTCTCGGACGCCAAAATCTGAAGAGCATTTGAATGGCCAATGAAAGGAAGATCCTTGGCCTCACCTACGCATGCATCGGTAATGGCATCAGCGAAGCGAGCGATGATCTCGTTCCAGAGCTTTGCGTTTTTCTTATGGCCATGCCGGAGCGCGTAAGCCACTGTCTGCCGGTAATGCTTCCATTCCCCTTCTGGGATCCTGAAAGAGTGGCCTTCGTAGCCTGTCGGTACTCTGAGATCGCCGAAACCGTACCCACCATCTCCTTGCAAATATGTTGCGAGCGTCTCTTCCTCCCCAGCGCTGGATAGGAAGCTTCCACTCCGAATAGCCCGTTCCTTGGTCTCTAGATAGTGGATGAAATCTGCCGGTGTACAAAGCTCCTCGAACAGTAGCTTCAGACCGCTTTCATCAAGCACATGGACGAATGTTTTTCGTGGATCGACATCGCCTACGATGAAAGGCTTTTCCAGCAAATAATTTTCAGAAACCTCATAGTGATACACCAACGTTCCATTACTACCGGGCCCTACCGAATTAAAGAAACGCTGGGCGTGCTGACCAATCCCGCCCGTGACCGCTACAAGATGGATCTTCAACCCTGGCTTGGTCAAATCGAACGGGAACGGATCCTCCAGCCTGGAGTTGAGGAAGAGCTTGTCGGGGTGGTTTCTGACGAAACTCTCAGCCCCGTACAATTGCTTTGCAGACTCCCTGACTGCAGCCCGATACCAGCGGCTCCAGGCCAACTGGACATCATTTTGCTCTTGAAAGTTGACGTGGCCTTTGTCGGAGAAAATGATCAGGGTGTTGTTGAAGAAAATGGTGAGGTCGGCGAATTCCTTACCCTTACCAACTGAGCGGAACAGGCTCGGATAACACCAGAGACTGAAGAACGTGTTTGACACGATTGCGGACAGAATCCTCTCACTCTCGTTGACACTGGGTTCCTTCAGAATGGGTTTCAGCACTTCGATCGTCCTTTTTATTTTGCGTGCTTGAGAACGTTCAGGCCACGTAACGACTCAATGCTGCTCAGATAAGCGCTATTGGTAGGAAACTTGGCCGGACACCTACAGCCAACCTTCCTAAACTGCGATTAACAAGCAAAGTGTGATCCGCAGACGCATACGTTTCTGTACCAGAATTTACCGTAGTATTCGGTCTATCCTCGAATCACAGTATTGTAGATGAATAGGTTGCTGCATCGGTGACCGGATATATCTGAATCTGGTGAATCAAGCTGCCCCCAGCCATCGCGGCGAGGGGGCTAACAAAGTGTTCGCAATCATCTGGTGTACGCAAAAGCAGCCGACCCACGGGTCGAAAGATCGACGCCTCTACCCTCCACTGCTGCCAGTGTCTCTACGTTCGTAGCGCTCAGGTCGCAGGTGGTTCGAAGCTGCCGAGGAAACGCGGTGTATTACCTGTGACGTACTCGCCCATCGTGCGGTTGATGAGGTTTTCAACATTAAGGATCTTGGCGGGATCCTCGCTGATGAAACCAAAGGGTATCGGTACTGGGGACAACGCCGGCAAAATTAAATGGTAAACCACGACCGCGCATTTGCCGTGAATGACGATTGCCTCAAGCGGCGCCAGTTGCTCTGACTCAACAAAGCCACAAAGCAGCAGTCTGGCCTTATTGCAATCTGCTTTTGCGCGCTTGATCGCCGGCCAATCGTCACTGGCAGAAACCGGGATAAGCATTTTGGCGTCGAATACAAGTTTTCCATCATTCGCGCCTCCCTTGCTTTTTGTTTTTGATAAATCAGAAAACGCACTGCACATCTGCTCATGCCTGGCCGAGCGTCCCCAGAGCTCATGTGAAGCCGGAGCCATCCAGGACAGGCTGATCGGAGCAGCGTGGGATTCACTCTGAACTGCTTTCTGATGTTTGCGCAGCACGGAAAAAACTCTGTCCCAGTTTTGCTGCAGCTGTAGCGATCCAAAAAGTCGCAGCCCGGAAGACTCTCTAACCTGTGCAACGGCACTCGCGCTGTAGTACAGGGCAGAAAGGTCCAGACCATTTGAAGACACGAAGTCGTAGGCGTCCGAATCGCCCAGGATGTCGGCGAGCTGCAGAACCTGATCGAGGTTTTCTCTGCCCAGCATTCGGCTCAACTGCTCCGTACGCTGACGCATGTAGATCTCGTTTTCCCGCAGCCCTTCCTTCGCGACAAAGCGTACCAGCCGAGAGTCGGCATCAAGGCTGACGCGCTCTTCTATTTTCTCCCAACCGTCTCTTACTTTTTGCACACCCGCAACTTTGTAGAGCTCCGGCGGCCCAGCATCCTGCGACTGCCCACCCAGGTGTCCAGCCCGATGAATGTCGTAGATTTGCCGCATGAAGGCACCGACGGCCTTCGTACCTGACTCAGAGAGCGTATCGCTGGGTGCCTGCAATTCCAGGCACCTTTTAGAATCTGCATCCCCTAGACTTTTCCCCAGGCAAGTAAACGTTAGGAGATCAAACACGAACATCTGCTCGCGCTCTTCCTTGCGTTTCACAATCGGTGACTCATGGTTGCCTGCGAACAAGCTACGGCCCTTATCCGTCAACTCTATTCGTCCATCCGGGCGCGTTTTAAGCTCGCCCGTTTGTAGAAAAGGTGTGATTGCAAAACTCAGCTCTTGAGCTGTAAACCCAAAATAATTGCCGATTTCAGCTGGCAGCAGCGCTGAAATCTTGAGCAGTCGCAGAAGGAATTCCGGTACAACCGGTAACCCCCCTTTGTCAACAAGGGTGTACTCGATACGGAACTGTTGCGCAGGGACCACGACGTCCAGCTCGAATAGAACAACTGGGTTAAGCTCCATCAGACAACCCTCCTGGCCGGCGTCACTGGTTTGATGCAATAGTTGATCGTGTCCTGTTTCGTCTGGATAAAGCTGGCTACCTGACCTAATGGAAGCCTCGCGTTCCTACCGCTCCACATTTTCAAACTGCCTACGATGACCAACCGCTCCATCGCGCGTGACATCGCGACGTTGATACGATTCGGGGTCGCCAGGAAGCCAGGTGATTGATCCGCTTTGGCCCGGGTCAGTGAGACGATGATGATGTTGTTTTCTTTACCCTGATAACTGTCGACGGTCTCGATTTTTACGAGCTTGCGGAACTCCTCCGACCAGTTTTTCTCGGCAAACCTCTTTCTCACCAGTTTCCTCTGGTCGAGGTACATGCAGATGACCCCGATTGGGGGCTCTTGCGATTCGGCCATCTCCTTGGCCATGCCCGCACAAAATTCGGTGTCCTCTGCGATTTCTTCCAGCAGTCGGATGATAGCGTCCGCTTCAGCACTGTTGGACAGGCTCAGCGTGCCGCTGTCGTAGGCTTTTTTGCCTAACTCGCTGGTGTCGACCCAAGTGACCACATGTGACAGGCACTCGGGCACGTTTTGCGAAAAATAGGCAGGACTTGGTCTGTAGCCGTTCTCAAGGTCAATGTCGTAGAAGATCTCGTTAACTAGATCGCCAATCGCAGGGAGCATTCGATACTGCGTATTGAGCGTCGCCCGTGTGGCACGACCATACGGGGATTGGAACACTCGCTCGAAGTCGCTGCGCATGACCTGCTGGAATTCGGCTGAGCTCGTGGTGACACCCAGGGAACGGGCAATGGCTGCCTTATGTTCTTCCTCATACGTAGGGCGCAGCTGGTTGTGGTCGCCGACCAGCAGGACCCGAGAGCCCACCTGCATGGCGATCGCCAATTCACTCGGCGCCGATCGAGCAGCTTCGTCGATGATGACCCAGTCGAAGTGGGTTTCTGAAAGCTTGAGATGTTGCAGCCCAATACCCACGCACGTTCCGCAAACCAATGTCCTGGACCGCATCAGGAACTCATCATAATTGGCCCTGTTGCTCGACAGACGCTCAACGTACTCCTGAGAAAGCTGAATCAGGTCAAGGCAGTGTTTGAACTCTGGGGGCCTAACTCCATGAACGGTTTGGACATGGTCATAGACGCGCTCCAGTAATTCTTGGGGAGTGCTTTCGCCCTCAACCAGTTCGCCAAGAAACAAGGTGGCATTCAGATTCAGCTCGCCCATCAGAGAGGACTTCAGCGTCTGCAACGCCTTTCGATCTGCCCCGTTGCCCTTTTGTGCACGCTGAATTTCCTCGTCCAGCTTTTTCAACGACCGAACCAAGTGGAACACTCGCTGATTCACATCCACCATCGTCTGGACGAAAGCTTTGCCCAAACCCAACGACGAAGCCATGGAACCCACGCGTTCCTTCAACTCAGCGCTAAACCCATTTCTCTGACGGTCGACAATGTTGCGAGAATAAACGTCCAGGAGCTCCTCAGAAACAACATGGTCGCGGTTGCTGAAGCGTACAACGTTGAGCTCAGTGTCCAATCGACGGCAGTGCGCGCGGATCCGTTCTGCTGCAGTATTCACAGCCTCATGAGACTGGCTGACAAGAAGGATGTTTCGCACCCCGACCTTGCTGATCAGGTAATGGATGAAGGCCGCGATGAACTCAGTTTTACCTGTCCCTGGAGGTCCCTGCAAAAGGCCTACTGGCCCTGTAGTGATGAGCTGCGTGAACGCGGCGCGTTGGGCTTCGTTCAGCCCGATGACCGTACCACTCGCTGTGGTGCGTTCGTACACTGCAAAGTCCGCATCGGTAGGCTCTTCAGCATACCCCCTTGGTGCCAGCTTGCATTTCTCGTCGAAGTAATCCATCAAGTCAGGCAGCACTGACTGCCGGTTCAGGATCCGCTCCATCGCACCACGACGACGCGTCATTGATGTCTTGTTCTGCTGACTTTGGATGAACATCTGGGAGCCTGCCTGTACGCGTTTTGAACGACTGGAGGCAGGGACATAGACTGCATCACGCACGCTCATGCCCAGGTTGATCTCACCGATATCAATATCCTTCTCCCCGTCCCGGAGGATCAGTCGGATGTTGTCTCCCGCTTCAAACCCCTCAAGGGCCTTTGCATCCATGGCGTAGGGAATCAAAAGGCCTACGCCATCCTTGTGAAAGTGCGGCTCTTCGGAAACACGGAAAGAAGGCTGGGCCTCAAGCTCGGTGGAGGTGATGGTTTTCCATATTTGACTGACAGGGAAACTGCGCACCTTCACAGCTTCTAGCTGCGCCTCATCTATGGCAAGCCCGTTGTCCTCGTCCTCACCGGTAATCGAGTCCGCAACACTTTCACCGTCCTCAATCGCCGCTTGCTTACGCACTTCGGCGTCATGCACCTGTGCGGCTAAGCTTAGAAATGCCTCGTCTTTGGCCAGAAGCTTGGTCAGCTCATAGACATTGACGCTGGTACCGCCCGAGACGCTGAACCGAGCCTCTATGTGGTGGTTTGCCTGACGCGCCAGATAAGCCGGAACGCGCATCTCCTGATTGGCTTTGAACGCATTTACAAAATGCCTGGAAGCAGGATCGAACTCAGCCGTCAATTGCCCTCCGACACCTGCGAACGTCACCTCAAGGGCTTTGGTGGGGGCTCTTTGGTAGGGCTTCACGACAACAAATACTTTCCCGTTGTCCGGCAGGATCTCAAATGCCTCGCCACTTCTGTTGCGTAGAACGACAGAGACGGTTTCGATCGTTTTTGCAGGTGTGAAAGCGGCCTCCAAAGCGTCCTTAAAACGGTCCAAAGAAAGAAAGCCCGATTCTGTATCCATTTCGTGCGCAACGGCTGCTCTCAGGGCGGGAATATCCTTCTGCGACGGCGCGCCCCAGTCCATGTCCAGGAGCTCAAACACCATTCGCATCACAGCGAAGTTGTCTCGCTCTGCTGGTGTACAGTTTTCCAATACGGGGCTGTAGCGGGTGTTGACCGGTGATGTACCTGAAGCCGAGAAATCTGGACAGTCGAGCAGGTAGACCTGAGTGTTTTCAGGAGCCGAACCGACATTTACTTTAACGTTGTGTGGATGCAGATCGCCGTGACTCAATTGCTGGCCATGCAAACCATCAACTGCGTCGATTAGCCCATGGGCGACGGCGATACGGGTCTCAACCGACAACCCCTTCAGCTCATCCCAGTGCTCACCGTCGATATGCTCCTGAGCTAGGAATGGGTTACCGCTGCGATCGTAACCAAAGTGTTCAATTTTTGGCAAAAAGGCAAAACCGCTGCCCTTCAGTTGCTCCAGGACTTCGAAGAAAGCCATCAACATCGGCCCTTGACCGTCCTTGGGATCCCGGGCGTTGATTGACGGCCACGATTTCACGACCAAGGGGCCCGATCGGTAGATCAGTTTCTCAGCCGTGTCGGAGATAGGCTCATCGTCCTCCCGGTACGCGGAGCTCAGTCGTAGATCGGTAGAGAAAACGTCAAGTCGCCGGTTATCAAATTCAAAGCTTGCGGAGTTATCCGGTGTGGAGTCGCTCAATGCCTGCTGAAATGCGCTGGCGTCATCGAATCGCTCCTTCGGATCATTCTGCAACGCTTGTACGAGCACCTTGGCAGGCCAGTCTTCTGATGACTCAACCTGAGCTTGAACACCCGCAACGTAGGCGACGTCGAGCTTCAGAGGCATGGGCCTGGCCTGAAGCAGATGCCAACCCATCAGCCCGAGCGCGAAGACATCACGACGAAATGGCGTGCTGCCTTCCATCGCGGTGTTCTGGTCTTCAGGGAGCGCGATAGCACCGATGCTCAGCAAAGTACGCAAATCGCCGAGAGTACCTACAGGCTGATAGTAGGCGCTGATGAAGTTGGAAAGAGCGATCGATGACGATGGAGAGAACCACACGCTGTGGTCACCCAGATCACGGTGAGCAATTTTGAATCCATGCAGCCCAGCAAATTGAGCCAGAAGGATTTTAAAAAGCTGGACGCGCTCATGCGCAGGCATCCGCTCTACAAAACGGTTTATGAACTCGTTTAGACGGTAATGCCCGTCGGGCATTTCAAGCAACTCGGCATATTGCTCGGTGACACTGTCGGGGCTGGTATTACGCTTCGGGCGAGCGCAGCGATTCATCAATTCCTGATCTCGCCGCCGCAGGTAGACCATGACATCCCTCTCGCGCGAGAGGATTCGGTATCGTCCTTCAGCCGTTCGAGCACGGGTGTCATCGAGCTTCGAAAAGTCCCATAGACGGACCATCGCACGGTCATCCTTGTTGTGGATATTGACCGCGTCGTACTCTCGGTAGACGTCTGTTGGGTGCGTGAATACCGCTTGCGACTGCGCACGGTAGTCGTCAACAACAAGCTCTTTGGGCTTTACCGTTCCTTCATTGATGATGCCGTCGAAGAAGTCGAAATGCTCGTTCAAGCCGATATTCGAGCGCGCGTTGAATCGGTCTTTAAACCGCTTGGGATCGGCCATTTCCAGAAAGTCGTCCAGCACCATGACGTGCTGCATCTCGACCTCGGGAAGATTCAAAGTGCATTTTCCGGTGAGCACAACGCAGAAGTCGATCCAAGGCTCTTTCCCGCCAGGCAGCCGAGACTTGAGACCCTTGATTCGTTTCCTCAACTCATAGGTTTTCCTACGGGTTTTGTCTACCGGGGATACTTCTGTTTCTTTCCCGTCCTGGTGCCATTTACCGCCGTGGTTGGTGATCTCACCGCGCCAGTGCTTAAGTTCGACAACAAGAACGAGACTGTGGGTAACGATGACGAGGTCGAACTCCCCGTCTGCTCCCCGCGAGTTCGCGAAACGAAAACCTGCGTAGCCGCGCCAAGGCCATACGCCATGGCCTGCCTCAGGCTTCTTCAATTGTTTCAGAACGTCAAACGACTTTCCTTTCGTAGAGCCTGCCACCGGTTCCGGAGGAAGCTCTTTGGGCCCAAATGCTTTGGCCATCTTGTCGATAGCGTCGATCTCAAAAGAAAGGAGACCTCCTTCCCAATAGCGTACGTCCATGCAATCCCCGAAACGTTTTCATGATGGAATCAATCTGCCATACGTTAATGTAAATGGCGGCGCACTGAAATGTAAGATCGGGTGATTTAGCGATTAGCGATTTTTGGATCCGTTTTTTTGGGATCCGCCCAACCTACAGTCTTCGCTTTCTCGGACTCATTACCACCTAAAATTAGTGAAGCGAACCTAGTTCTTAACCGCAATTTTGGGAGAAACGATGACCTTCATTACGACTATAAGCGTTGGGGATTGCGTGATCGTCGCGGCGGATCGGGCCACATTTCACGTAAATGGGTCAGCATCTACCCGCTCGGATCAAGAGGTAAAAAAAATTCGTGAGACACCGGGAGGCTTCATCACGGGCAACGGTATCGCGGAGCTCTTAGAGCCTGTAAAAGATCGTTTCGTATCAGAGGATCCAAAAGACTTAGCCGCAATGATTCAGATCATAGAATCCGAGCAATCAGAATATCTTTTTAGGCAGGATTATTCGGATTTGGCTACAAAATGGGTTGCGCAGACTTCTTGGAAGCTGTCCATGGCTTGGCGCATGGATGATAGGACTAGCATCATTGCTGCGTCATATGACTACACGATCCGCTCGGTGATTGCCGCCAATGTTGGAGTGCCGTTCCTAACGTTCCCAAGCGACGTAACCTTAGATGAAAACGCACACGTGCGTCTCATGCTGGAGCGGGGCCAACTCACCTCCAGCGACGCGCCAAGCACGCTGGCCATGCTCTATCACAATGTTCGTCTCATACTTGATGTAGTAGGCCTTCTCAGACGCCGTGGGCGTGCGATTTCCGAGCGCATCGATTTCGCAATCCACACAATGGAGAGTCGTCTTCAGTTCGATGATCTAGAGTTTTTGAGTTAAACCTATGGTGACATTCAGTCGGAATTCACCTACACGCTGATGCTGAATTTTCGAATTAGTTATAGTCTTTTCAAATAGAGGAAATCGCAGGTGCCGAGTAATGACGTTTTGTGGTTCAAACTCGACAAAGAATTAGTTGCAAGCTTTGCCGAGGCCGATCTCGTTGATTTCAACTGGGACGACTATGTGAAATATGACGAAGGTCAGGAGATCAAGCTCAAGGCCAGAAACGTTTCCTATGAAATGAATGGGAAAAAAGACTTCAAGGAATACTCAGAGATTCCTGCGCGGTTCGTACATTCGAAAGGAGACGCAATTGCCCTTTCACCGGGCGGCTGGCGGCCTCTAGCCTTCATTCCGAACGGCGCTGTGGTCCTTTTTGACAAAAATGCCTTTGGCACCGTCAAGAATCACATCGACAAAAAAGGAAATCCTCAGCCACACGCCATTCAGGTGGTGGTTGATCTCTTCCAAAACAGGGAAATCACTATCGACCCCAAGCCAATTCTGCTTGAGGGAAACAATCGGTTTGACAAGCGACTTCCGTCACTCGAAGAAATGCGCACAGAGCTTGGTTTCTTCACCACCAAGATGCAGGAACGTGCCCCGAACCTGACGATCAAGGCGACCGACGCTTCGCTTCCACAGTTGCACAAGGCGAGTGCCGTCTTTTTCCAAGGCCTAGAAGCAATTCTTGAGTTCATTGATACCGTTTACGGAAAATACGAGTCGGGCCATCACGTCCCGCAGAACCTAGAGGGTTTCAAAGCGATTATAAGCTTGGCCAAGGCTGCCAACGTACAGGGCTTTCATCTGATATTCGCGGCAATTGTCTTCAAAGCAGTAACCGGCGAGAGGCACAATCCCATCCTCAAGCTATTGAAATTCAATAAACCTAATTTCATCAGCGATGGTCACTCTTTCAATGGCGCTCTGGACATTTATTCCCTCATTCTGTTCCTGAGTGAAATCCGGAATCACGGGGACAACGTTTTCTTCGTCACTGCCGATAAGGACCTAATTCATCTATGGAACGATATGAATGCGTTCATGATGGTTAATGATGAACCCGGTGTTCTCCATTTCGACATGATGTATTTCCTCCCTGGTCTTGAGGGAGATGAGATCGGTGAGCTTGAGCAGCTTATGAATGGCTAACCATGAGCCTCGATACCTTTTTTGTTGTACTAAGCGTCCTGGGCCGCCCGGGATGCTGGTTTCAAAAAAACCTTCGCTACTCCGCCGACATTCTTCCTGACTCTCTGCTGAGCGGGGTGGTTGGATCCCTAACCCACCTGGCCAATGGAGTCCTCATCGTGTAACTGTTCCAGGTAGCATTTAAGGTTACCCGACACCTTTTCGAGAACACTTGGCAAGTAGGCCAGCAAATCTTCAAACGTCGAGTTTTCTGGGCCTCCGTGATAGTACCGACAATGGGCGAGAATGGCGTCGCGCTCCTCGGCGGGGAGCAGCACCATTGGATCTCGGTCGTTGTAATCGTGCAAATTCGTCAAGTGAATGAATGCACACCCGAATGTGTAAACGGAGCGCGTCCAACCTTGTAGGTGCTGAGCCAATTCGACCATCTCGCGATCGGTTACGCGACCTCGACCGCCAGGCTGAGTCCACAGCTGCCCATTCACCGATGCTTCAATCAAGCTCGCTCGCCTTGATGGCCCTTGATTCAGTAAGTAAACGACACGAACCATCGAGTCCAATTCTTGACGGAGAATGGCCATCATCTGACTCGAAATTTTCGCTGTGGCCAGAAGCTGCATGGCTCGTCGGTGATCACTCGAACGACTGAGTATTTGCCTGGTGAAAATGGCTAAAGCTTCCATTTGAAAATTCCAGTTTCAGATTGGTTTCAGGGCACTGTGGATTTTACGGCAATGAGAATCCCTCGACCGCTGACACCTCTAATCGCAGCGCACCATCCAAAGTTCGTCCAACTTGGTCGTATAAGATCGGCTCATCATTTCACGGCGCATCCCCCAGTCAGGTGATGCTGGAGCACTGGCAGCCCGCAGTGTGCCCCGGCCCCATCTTCCGTTGATATTGTCCAGGACCTGCATCAGCCGAACGCATTCTGCAGATTGCTTGGGGGCAAACAGGTCTTCGGTGAACTCACCTGGCTGCCTCAGATCCATCAAAAGCACCTCAGCTTTGCTGTAACGGAAGCCGGGACGAAAGATTTTAGCCACTGCGTCGGTAGCCATTCGCGTCATGAGCAGAGTGTCACATGTCGGGTAAGGCAGTTCTACCATCACTCCCTGGGCGTAATGGGCCTCGTCCGGGTTGAACATACCAGTGCGGATGCTCACCCGCATGCGCTTGCATAGCGATCCTTGGACTCGAAGCTTTTCTGCTGCGCGCCCAACGTAGGTGGCCACGGCCTGCTTGATCGGAGCTAGGTCTGTGAGACGATTCCCAAACATTCGACTACAGCAAATCTCTTGCTTTGGCGGCTCAACCTCTTCAACGTCCAAGCATGATATGCCCGCCAGTTCACGGGCGGTCTTCTCCACCACCACGCTGAATTTTTGCCGCAGCATCTTGGGATCAGCCCTTGCCAAGTCCATAGCCTTCAGGATGCCCATGGATTCCAGGTGCGCTGTCATTCGCCTACCAACTCCCCAGACTTCCCTAACCGCGGTGTTACGCAAAACCCAGTCTCGCTTGAAAGGATCACGGATATCCACAACGCCTCCAGTTTGAGCCTGCAAGCGCTTGGCGGTGTGGTTGGCCAACTTGGCAAGGGTTTTAGTGGATGCTATTCCAACACCTACCGGGATGCTCGTGCAGCGTAATACTCGGGACCGAAGATCACGGCCGAATGCCTCAAGGTTACCGGGCATACCACCTATGCTTAGCCAGATTTCATCGATCGAGTACCGCTCACAGGAATCGACTGTTGATTCCAGAATGGTCATGACGCGTTCGGATATATCGCCATACAGGGCATAATTGCTGGAAAACGGCACGATTCCGTGCTGCCTCAGTTTGTCTCGAATCTGGAAATATGGTTCGCCCATTTTTACGAATGGTTTTGCATCGTAGGATCGAGCTATCACACACCCGTCGTTGTATCTGAATGACTCTAACAGTTAGTAGATTGTAACATACTGTTTTATAAGCATTTTACAAGACTAACAATTTTTCAATTTTTCGAGGCCTCTTGAAACCCTTCACGACCACTGTTCGAACGCCAACGCAACCATCGTCATCCCAGCAGGTCATGCGTACAGTCGCCCGCAAGCTGGCAAGGCCGATCTGATTGAGGTGGCAGAAAAGAGCGTTTGCTCACGGTAAGTGGGCACCATCGTGCCGACGTACAGAAATCAACCGGACGCATACATCTAGCTAGGCGAACGGGGCATCACGCCCTGCCGGGGAGCCCAGCTGTGCAGCAACAGCTCGATCAAGGCGCTGGCTTTCAGGGTTGGCAAGCGCGTGAGCACGTCCTTTAGGTAGATCGAAAAAAGAAAGATTAATTTCCTCCCGGTTAAACCTCCACGTTGCTTAATGGGCGGAGGTTTGAGCACGATCATCAAGCCTTCATGGCAAGAATTCGCCGACCACCGTTGAGGACAAGCAGCCCGACAGCAAAACCAATGGCAAGGTCGGGATAAGGCGAACCCGTAAGCATAACCAGTAAGCCAGCAACAATAACCCCTAGGTTGGCCAATACATCGTTTGCTGAGAATATCCAGCTTGCTCGCATGTGAGCGCCACCATTCCGGTGTTTTGATATCAAGAGCAAACAGCCAACATTGGCCACAAGGGCGACCAGGCCAACCCCCATCATCAACAATGACTCAGGTTCGCTGCCGAAAATAAATCTGCGCACAACTTCCAATAAAACGCCTAACGCGAGCGCTATTTGTAGAAAGCCCGACAGATGTGCGGCCTTAAGCTGTAGACCCTTGCTCCGTCCAGCGGCATAGAAGGCAAGGCCATAAACAGCGGCATCGGCGAACATATCCAGTGAATCCGCAATCAACCCTGTGGACTCAGCAATAACCCCAAGAACCAACTCGGCTACAAACATAAGAGCGTTGATACCCAACAAAGCTTTAAGCACTCTGGACTCGTCTAGAGCCTCCTGGGCGTCAGCTTTCCCTCTCTCCGCGACCTCGCTTGGTGCGCAAGCCCGCGTACCTATCAGGGTCGAGCCAAGGCCCAAGGAATCGAGCTTGTTAGCGTGCAGATCTATCGCCCCCGAGTGATAGACGTGAACGCGCCGTTGACTGAGATCGAAGGATAACGACTCGATACCTTCCAGTCCCTCCAAAGCCAAGCGAATCATGCGTTCTTCAGAGGGACAGTCCATCTTGGGTACAGAAAACTCACTGACCCACGCAGCCCCATTGCTTCGGGTGGACACCTCATTCGACGGTGCAACGCTATTCGCACAACCACAAGCTTTGTCACCACTCATCCCGTTCACCTCCTAACAAGTAGGCAGCCTAAATACACCCTGTAGCAGGTACAGGGTCAACCATTGATCCCAGTCAGGCTATGCCAAAAATTGAGGTCTATATTGGAAAGTAGTGATTCACCCTCGATCAATCACCCGCTGCAAGGAGTAGAAGATGAAAGCATCCCAACTCGCCGCCGTCGCTTTGGCGGCAGCGCTTTTCCCCGCATTAGCCTCCGCGCAGCAGGACTCAACCGCTGCTAAATCGGCCCAACAGCAACCGATAAGCGTTGAGCAATTCGACCAAGAGATGGCGAAGGCACAAGAAAATCTCAAGAAAATGCAGGAGCAAATGAGCCAAATCCAGAAAGCTAGCGACCCTGCACAGCGTCAGAAACTGATGCAAGAGCACCAAACCATGATGCAGCAAGGAATGCACATGATGAACGGAATGCGTGGCGGCGGAATGATGGGGCATGATGGGTGGCCATATGATGGGTAACGGTCAGATGATGGGAGGTGGCCACATGATGGGTGACGGTCAGATGATGGGAGGTGGTCACATGATGGGCTGGGATCAAATGGGCAGCCACTACTCCCAGATGACGCCTGAGCAGATGAAGCAGCATCAATACATGATGGATAGGTACATGGGCATGCAGCAAATGATGATGGATCAGATGATGCAGCATCAGCAACACATGGGCACACCGCCTCGCTAAGCCCTCACGTCGACGCCACGGGGGGCATCCTATTCCACCATGAGTTAGGCAGGCCCCCACCGATGCGGCAGCAGTTACCCCGGAGTGGAACATGAAGCACGAGGTGCTGAGCCCCAGCTATACAACCAGGATCGATCAGCTACGGATGGTGAAATAAGCCCCTGGGGCTACTTAGCCCCAGGCTTCGGTGCTAGCGTAACTACCTTACCTTGGGCAACGCCATCCAACTGGGCCAGCTCAATCATGAGGCGCTGGTTCACCGACGCGAGCCTGGCTAACTCCTCAAGAAGCAGGCTGTTCTCCGCCCGGAGCGCCTTGTTCAGTTCTTTCTCCTTCATCAGTGCTTGATGCTTGGAGTCACGCTGGGCGCGCACCGACTTGCCCATAAGGTTGCGAATACGTTCCGCCACCGCAGGGTAGGTGTTATGGATAAGGCCCGGCGTTACTCCTGCGGCCCTGGCAACTGAGGAGATGCTGAGCTTTTGGTTGCCCTCGACCATGCCATCGATGACCTTGTCGAGTGCATCGGTTGTCTTTGGCCGAGATCGTCCAGTGGAGCGAGGCTCCGTCGCTTGCTTAGTCATTCACAGCCCCTTCTTGCTCGTCGTCATGGGGGGATATGCCTAGGCTGTTGATAACATCGAGCGCGACTTTCAAATCACGCTCGGCACGCTGTCTTACTGCTGGGCCTGCATCCTCAATTTTCATCAGCTCCCGCTGTTGCGAGTAGATAGCATGCCAAGTGCCGGCGAATGTCTCATCAATTACCGAATGCTTGCACCCAGGGCACCGTGTCGCCTCGTATAAGCCCGCACCTCCGCATCCGCGCTCTGTGGCAATGCACCAGCCATGGCCAGTCGCCCGAATATTCGCATGAGGCGCAGTTTGGGCCAGTAGAGCGGCCCTGTTCTTGACCGGAATAGCCCGCAACTCAACGATCCTCTCTCCTGCGCCTCCGGCCAATGGCTGATCGTCGAGCCAAGATTCAATCAGGTCGATTTTGAATTCGGTCATCTGCTGGAGGATCTCATCGAACAACGTGAGATCCTGAAGGGGGTTGGAGGCATAGAGCTGAGTCATGCTCATACTGCTGTGTTTGAACTGCCACTTGAGGAATACAAGCGAAGCACGCCCCATACGAGACTCTACAAAGCACCGGGCATAGGTGCGACGGCACTGGTGAGTCCGCAATGGCCAATCACTTCCAGCGGCTTTTGCGAGCCGCTTGAAGGCCTCATTGGAACCTGCGGCGCTGAGCACTTCGATGTGTCCAACACGCTCGGTTTTGTTGCCGCTTCCATTCAAGCAGAGGAACAGTCTCTTCGAGTCTTTTCTGGCCTTCTCCAATCGAAGCAAAAGATCAGCGGAGTCAGTTGAGTTGGGCGACAGTTCAAGGTCGCTCAACTCCGCCTCAAGCTCTCTTCTCATTGGGGTTGAGCACATGGCAAAGAGATTTAACGCATCCAGCGTAAGCTCAGGGACAAGATATTCGACTCGCCCCTTTCCTGTTTTATGCTCGGTCGTGATTACCCAGCAGTAAGTAACACCATCCACCACCTCTTTTCGCCATGCACCGACTTCAATTCCGATGACTTCTTCGTTACGCATGCCGCTGGTAATTGACGCGATGTATAAGACAGCATCACGACAATTAATCATTTTGGAGCTGCGGCGAGTAAAGGTGCCAATGCCGGTGACCATCAAATCTTCTTTCGCCTCATGGACGACCTGCTCGCAGTAATTAAATATCTTCGCCTGATCGTCTGGTGGAATTATATCCGTCCTACCGGTGTTCTTATTAGCAGCTGAACTGCCCCTTGTTTCTCCAATTCCGCTAACTCGCCACAGGGACGACTCTCCCCATGGAAAATACTGAAGAGGGGAAATGGTTTCGACAGAGAAAATCCATAAAAAATCAATTATCCGCAGCCTGGAATAAAGAGGCATCGGCCTCAATGATTCTGACTTGCAATGATGTATGTAATTGCTGATATGTATAGGCCGAACATCGGAAAACCGTTCAATTCCCAAGCCACTAAGCCAACGAATGAACGGAATTACGCTGGCGCTGACGAGAGTTGTGATCCCCCTGGCGACAGGTGGCTTTGACCCTGGGAGCCCTCTCTTGAACCATGCATACGCGACTGCCTTGCAGTCATCAATCATCTCAGGTGGGAGATTAAAGTCCCAACTGACATACTTGTGCCCCTCGCTTACGTTAGATTGATCAAAGAATGGCCGAAGATCCCACCGAGCATCACCAAATCTGCTTAATACAAAAGTTTCGCCATGATCATTAACAATCGCACTAACAACTATCGCATCTCGCTCAGCCTTGCTTAGGCCCGAGGCTGTTACAGGTTGCGCGAACAGTACATCATAGGCCTTGAGAGCTGCCTTGGAGTTCCTATTAGCCGACAAGATCGCCCCCTCGAATTTTCCGCATAAACTCAATCTTGCATCCCCAGAACGGATGAGGGGACATTTTCGCTTTGGCTTTAGCCGCCTCGATCAGTTCAATATTAAATTTTCTCGACGTAAACTCGTCAATGAGCCTGATGAAATCGCCTTGGCGTTTGCGCCATCCCGCCCACTCATCCGTTAAAAAATACTCCATCTCCGCGCGCAGAAACTGCTGATAGCTGAACAGTCGATACAAGTCATCAAGAGTACCGACAATTGCGTAACTAGGACATGTCAAGCAATGAATGAACTCGGAACAATGGGTGACACCATCTTTGGGCGCCAGGCTTCCATAGAGGCTATCTTTACAGCCTCCTGGGGGTGTCGGTGTGACATTGATGCCACGCAGCTGATCGGTGAAAGCCGATCCGACGAAGATCGCTCCCTCAACCCTGATCTCGTCATTTATCTTCAAATAATGGTTATCAGCGACGCTAGGGGACTGGCCCATCACGGCGGACACTTCCAGTAGGTCGCCGCCGCTGAGCTTCCAAAGCCTACTTTCCATAGTCTTTCGAAGACGACTGAGATTAACGATCAGCGGCTTGCCCTGATCATCCTTCAAAGAGTGTCGCGCACAAATACTCTTCGTTGATTGAAATAACGTGCTGGAAGCAAGCGCGACTATCTTATGACCATGCCCATTCTGTCCGGATCTATATAGCCAAACATGCGACTTAATATTCTCAGGTGCAAACCCAACCAGTGGTTCAGAAATTGACAAAGCCTTATTTACAACAGCAACCCCATCTAAAGGAATTGAGTTGTATTCGTCATGCAGTCCCGTCTGTCGAATGGTTTTGCTCTGAGCACCCTTTCCGCGTCTTTTTACGGTGTTCAAAAGTCGAAGATTAGGGATGAATGGGTGTGGCTGGAGCGCATCTCTAGACATTTCTAGGAGCGGCGTAGTGTTAATGCCAGATCTGGCGGCTGTAATCAGTAACAAGACCGTCATTGCTTCAGCGTCATTCCCAGGGAATAACCCCTTATGAATAGCTATTAAGTCTGATTTTAGTGCAGTTATAAGACCCTGCATTTCCGAGAGGCTGAGCGGCTTCGCGTCATTGGTGGATTTCGCGTTATTCGGGAAAGGAACAACTGGAAGAAAATTATCTTTGTCTGTCTCAATGAATCCGTATTCAATTAGACTGATGATCAATGACCTCAGTGAAGTGTAATAGTTCTTTGCAGTCGACCCGTTTGGATATTTTAGCTTCAACCAAGAAACATATCGATCAAGATGCCGTCTAGTTAGACTGTTGGGGGATGACGGTGGTGAATCAATCGCTCCGCTTTTCAAGAAGGCCATGAAATATCGAAGGCCATAGCTGGAGTACCCTACAAGAGTAGCCAGAGAGAAGTTCCCTCCATTGACCAGCGCCCTGATTACATGAGTGCTCTGAATGGCCCATGCGTCAAAGCCAAGCCCAATGTACTGAGTGTGATCAATTTTAGTTACATTCCGAGGATTTTTCGGGAGATCGATTACAAGCTCATTCTCTACGGTCTCGAATCCTTTAGTGACCGAATGCATCTCGGCCTTATAGCTTTTCTTTCGGGCCAACAGTAGTACCTCAGGCGCTTGGAGTAGAGCCGGCCATAAACATCATGTCTATCTCATCCTCATGGGCAAGAACAGACTGAGCCTCTAGCTGATTAATTAGATGCAGATACACCATTGTTGTTTGAATGTCGGAGTGCCCCATTCTGTCTCGGACATAGAGTAACGGCTCGCCTTTAAAATCTCGGCTTTTTCGCAATGCAAGAAGGGTATAAGTTCCATAGGTATGGCGAAGCATATGGGCCCTAACATAAAAGCCGCACTTGCGCTCATACGCTTTCATCACGTCGACGATAGAGTCTTTCGCGTATTGCCGCCCCTCCTTGGTCAGCACCAAGGCCGTGGTGCGTCCGTTGCCGGTCGCTTTCCGTACTTCGCGCTTATGAAGCGTGTACGACCACATTTCCTCCATCAGCGACCAAGGCACGTCAATTGTCCTCGGACGGTTGTACTTGAGATGCATGTCCGATGGTTCAAGAGCCACGCTGATCATTTGCCCAGGACGTAGGCCCTTCTTCAGCCGAGGATTAAAGATGTACTTGAGAGGGAAAGTGCGAGCCTCGCAGGAGCGAAGGCCAGTACGAACCATTAGATGGAACAAGATCCGGTGACTCGGATCTGCATCAAGGGCGAGGCAAACCTTTGCCTGATCTTTGGTCAGGAATTTGGTCAATCGCTTACGCTCTCGCACCATCACTGAGGGTTTGGTACTCGCGGCGTTAGGACGCGCTACGTGACTGAGAAAGCCAGAGTGCGGAGTCGCTCTGACCCTTCGCTCGCCAAAGGGTAGAACTGCGATCAGATCACGCTGCTTGGCCCATTGGTAGAACCTCACAATTAGGTTCAGTCGCTTATTCAGTGTGCTGGGATCTAGCTCCAGCTCACCGCTCGACCAGTCTCTATATCGCGACAGGACGCTCAGGCCATCTGCCTGACTCTCCTCATTCCAGGCCAGGCCATTAGCCTCCAGGAAGGCGAAGTAGTCGAACAGACGGCGACCATAGGCCTCCCACGTCAGAACACTGAGTGCCTCACCTGACTCGACTAGGATGTGCCATAGGAATGATTGAGCCGGTTCCACAGGCCAGCCATCTGAACCAACCAAGAGCGGGAAACCTTTGAAGGATCGACCGGCTACCGTCAGGTCTTTTGTCGCGAGCACTAACCTCATTCCACAGCCTTCAAGCCCCTATTAGTGATCTCCCATCAAGAGCCGGGACAAACCTCGATCAGGGGGGGCGGACTGTAATGGATTAGCTAACAGTTGGCACCCTTCAGATC
>LNAP01001861.1_pt2 | contig 54382 bp, 42 predicted proteins | sample 602601 | NCBI WGS metagenome assembly LNAP01 (sample SAMN02440304, study PRJNA202911) | soil metagenome | biome: Subtropical and temperate rainforests or woodlands; isolation source: soil samples (1 kg each in a 20% v/v slurry with milli Q water) were... ...
CCTGGGCAAGATCCTCGGCCCGTCCTTTGCCCAGGAAGCCATGCCTGACGTGATCGAAAAGCTGATCGACGTGTACATCGAACAACGTACCGAAGACGAGCGTTTCATCGACACCTACCAGCGTATTGGCATCGACCTCTTCAAGGAACGCGTCTATGCAGCGAATCATTAAGAACAACGAAGTCGTCGACGAAACCTGGCACCTGTTGCCAAAGGACTTCAACATCGACGAGATCAGCAACTGCGACGACCTGATCGTCCCGTTGCAACTGTGGCGCGAGCACAGCCGCATGCTCAAGGCCCGCGATGGCGGCCTGGGTGTATGGCTGGATGCCGATGAAGAAGCCGAAGAGATCGGTGAAGACGTCGCGAACTTCCAGGTCATCGCCTTGAACTTCCCGGCCTTCACTGATGGCCGCAACTACTCCAACGCCCGCCTGCTGCGTGACCGTTACGGTTTCAAAGGTGAACTGCGGGCGATTGGCGATGTGTTGCGCGACCAGCTGTTTTACATGCATCGCTGTGGTTTTGACGCCTTTGCGATTCGTGCCGACAAAGATCCGTACGAAGCCCTGGAAGGTCTCAAGGACTTCTCGGTGACCTATCAGGCCGCCACCGACGAACCGCTGCCGTTGTTCCGTCGCCGCTGACCACATAAAGCCCTGGTCCAATGGGATCAGGGCTTTATCGGCTCCACCCATCTGCTATCGCTCGATCGGAATCGGTCGCCCCAAAGCCACCCAGTCCCGGTAAATCTGCGCACGGTTTTCCAGTGTGGTGAACACCGCAAACGGGTTATCGAACGCGCCCGCCGGCATCAGTGGATTCAGGGTCAATCGGCCCCACAATTCATCCGAAGCATCCGCTTCACTCAACAGCCGCCATACCCGTGCCTGAAGATCCAGGTAATTGACCCGAAAATCCGGGGTGAGGGTCAACGTGTTCATGGTCCCTAGAAACCGCCCACCACCCGGCTTGAGCGCCAGTCGCAGCCAGACCTGCATCCTGGCCTCGCGCAGCCCTGGTTCAATCCCGTTCAACCAGGCCAACGGACTCGCATAGTCAGCACCCTGTGCACTCAACCACAGGTTGATCCCCGTTTGTTCTCGATGCGCGACCAGCCGCTGCAAGGTGTCTTCATCGCTCAACGGGTTGTTCCACAGCAGCACCCGATCCCTGGCGATCGCCTGGTTCAGCACCGCTTGGGGGATGCGCGTGATCTGGTTATCGCGCAAATCCAGGGACGTCAGGTATGGCTCATCCATGATCCCGACCGGGCAATGGCTGATGCGGGTATTGCGCAGGTTGAGTTGGCGCAGATTGTTCAAGCCCAGCACCATCGGCGGTACACCCAACGGGTTGTCGCTGAGGTCGAGGCTTTGCAAGCTTTTCAGCTCAGTCAGTTGTGAAGCGGCGCGTTCACTGAATACCAGCTGGGTGGCGCGCAGATTGAGTGAGGACAGGTTTCTCAACTGGCACAGAGCAGGCGGCAAGGCATTCCCTTCCTGGCCGTCCACCAGGAAATGACGCAAGTCGACGTTTTCCAGATTCAACACCTCGAGATTCGGGAAGCTCTCGAGAAAGCCGTTCAGACTGTCCTCCTCGGTCAGATGGAAGCCTTGCATCGACAATTCGACCACATCATCAAGCCGCACGCTCAGGGTGGGCAGTCGGTGATAGTCCTCGAAGGCGAGATCGAGCCTGACACGGCGGTTCGGCGCGCGCTTTTGCCAAATGGCGGCAAGTTCCACGGCGAGCTCCGTCCTGACTGTCTGTTCCTCGTGCAAGGCCATTTGCAGGAAGTGGGCATTGTGCACGGCAATTTGGGCAGGGTTCATACCCGCCGCCTCTTCATCGCCCATGGCCAGCATGGGAATGTCCATGTCGGCAATGTCTTGCACCGTTTGCTCGACCCACCCATTCAACTCGGTGTTGAGCTGTTGGAACTGCAGATTCAGCCGATCGATATACGCCTGTACCGAGACGCCTTCGCGCTGTATGACCTGATCCACCTCAGCATCGGTGAAGTCCGGGTAAATATCCTTGATCTGTAATCGGGTGGCTTGCAATGCCATGGCTTCACCCTGAGGCGTCGACGGGTAGCCTCCACCGCGCAGCCCCTGGCGTTCGAAGGTCAGCCCTGAATCGAGCCTTTGCAAACCGAGCAGGGTTTCGGCTCGGGACAATGCACAATCGCTGAGGCTTAGCCGCAACTCGCTGGCCGGATTCCGTGATGTGAGATGCAACACCGAGCGTTCCTCGTCCGACAGCACGCCGAGGAACGCGTCGTAGAAATCCGTTGGCCGACCCTGCCGCAGGTAACCGTTGCCTGCCTTGATGACGCTTCGGTAATGGGTGGCATCAAGGGGCCCGCAACGGTCAAGAACCCGGCCGGTGGACGAACCGTCGAGGACCTCGATTCGCAAATCTTGCGGCCAGCCGGGCAGGTTTTTCAGGGAGTGCAAGGCCAGCGTGTCCGTGTCGGCATTCGCAACCGCCCGCAGATAAAAGCCTTCATAGGCGCGATTGAGCCGCACATGTTGTTGGTATTCCCGTGCCTTGCCGTCCAGGCGTGCGAAAAGCTGCCTGGCCTCGGCCACGTCGGGGGTCTGTTGGATGTCCACGCCGTAGCGGTCAAGCATTTGCTCGATCGCGGCTGTTGGCAGGTCCGGGTATTGCTGCTGGAACAGACGGACCCATTCGTGCTCCGAACGCTGGAGTGCTTCGTAACGCTGACTGAATTGCGCAGCCTCCCCGACCGGGCCGAGATCGTGATCGATCCTGAAGCGACTGATGGTGTCCGCCAGCAAGGGCGTCGGCGAGCGGCCAGCCTGCATCAACCGCAGCATATCGTCGTCAATCGCGCTGACCTTGCCGATCTGTGCCAGCACTTCATCACTGAAAGACGCCACCGAGGGGCCGATGGCGCGAATGAGCTCGACGCGGCTCGCTGGCGTCACGCTCACCGGATCGGGCGTCGGGGCAACGGCCACTTCCGACTCAGGCCTGAGTTCTTCCGCTGCTGAATCGACGATGGCCGTTTCACCTTTCAGCGCCACCTCCGCGCCTACCGGCAACGCATTGAGCAAGCCAAAAACAGTGCGCGTCACGCCCTCTGAGCGATCGCGTGATGTTGTGCCATTGGCCACCTGATCAATGCCGTAGCCCGCGTCAATAAGTCCGGCCAGCGCCAGTATCCCCTCGCCTCCCGGAACGAACAACGCCAGTGGCCCGAACCGGTTGACCCATTGCACAAGCGGTTCAACGACTGCGCTTAGATTGCCACGATTGACCTGGGCATCGTCACGGATGCTTTGGACAGTGGCCCGGGCGGCCTGCTTCATCGTCAGCACGCAGTGGGCAAACGCATCGGTGGCGGATGCAGGATCGTCGTAGCCGATGTATTCGTCCGGGTCCCAGTAGCCGTCGTTGTTGAAAAAACCGGCATTGTTCGTCAGCCAGTGTTTCGCCGGATACAACGCCATGCCATCCAGCGCCGTCAGGACACCGGCATGAAACGTACCGTCCTCGCGATCATCCTCGGCAAAGTGGGCGGCCAAAGCCTGTTTCGTTTCATTCACCCGGCCTTGTGCGGCAATCCATTGGTGCAGTTGAGTCGCGTCGGCGAATTCGTGCAGCGGGGAAGAATTGCCGGGGATGAACAACAGCACTCTGGCACTGGCGGTGTCACGGAAGGCCCAGATATCTGTCGCGGTGTAACGGTAGAGCTTCAACCGCCCGGCCCTGACGGCTGAAGGAGCGAGAGTCGGTGCTTGCAGTTGCTCGATGGTCAGCGTTTCCCATGGCTGATCCGGCGGCAAACCTGCCGCTTGCATCGCAAGCTTCAGGCCTTTTGGCGACAGGCGCTGTTCGTGAAGTTGCAACCAGGCCGCCATGACGAACGCCGCTTTGACCGACGTTCTCAACGCATAAGGTTTGGGTGCGAGGATGACGTCATCGGCCGGCCAGGCTTGACCGAGATACGCTTCGTACAAGCCCTTCAATTCCAGTTCCCAGACCCACTTCTTGAAATCGGCTGGCCTGAGATTGATCTGTGTCGGCGGCCCGTAGACTTGCGGTGCGGTTCGGCGATAAATACCTTCATACGTCTGGTGATTGCCGCTGCCGTGATCGGCAAACTCATCGGCATTTTCCACGATGCGTACGGCGGGTCCGATATCCGGTGGCGTGTACAAGCCGAACGCGGTTTCGGCGAAACGGCCGTCCCCCACAGTCTGGTAGTTGGACAGCAACGTTTGCAGCAGCGACCGGGAGCTCGCCACCCGCCCCTGCTCGATACCGTTTTCTGCAGGATGCCCCTTGTAGTTGTAATCGAGCGTGACCAGCAAGGCCGTCTGCGGATCGATGCCCGCCCCCCACTTTTCCTTGATCAAGCGTTCGCCAAACTGGCCCGGGGATTGTGGCAAGGCGAGATCGATACCGGCTTTCAGTTCGGCACGCCATCCTGGCATTGCCGACGGCGTCTGGCCGTCGGCAGGATCGTGAGTGAAATCGTTCATCGGGACGCCCCCGAATGGGCGCTGGAACTCGGGATTGGCGCTGCGGGATGGCGTGTCAATGCCGCGCCAGTGAGTTGCCTGAGCAATGCCCGACGCTCATTTTTGAAGTTGTCAAAAATGGCATTCAGACGTTCCGTGGCCACCGCGCGCGAGAGTTCAGCCTGCCCCTCCACTTGCGCAAACTCCCGCGCCGACCGGTCGGCGACGGCCAGGAAACGGTCTGGATGTGATTCTTCCAGATATTCCACCCAAAACTGTTGAGTGATGGTCCATTCCAGTAACGCGCTGGTGCGTTCGGTGCTCAGGACTTTTTGAAAAGCCCGCTCCAGTGCCGCCGGAGCCACCTCGACATTCAACGCCGATACCAGCGTTCTCGGCTGACCCGGCAAGCCCAGGCGTTCGGCCAGCCCCACGCGATACGCAAGACTGATCTCCAGGGCATGCTCGTAGCTTCGAGACTGCGGACCGGTCCGCGCATTGATATCCGCCAGCGCGAATCCCTCGACCTCATGTAACCTGAACAACCCCCTGAGCAGGGTGATCAGTTGCTGCTCCACCGATGCCGCCCCGGCCAGGGCCGCGGTCATGGCCCGATAAAACAGCACCTGTATTTCCATCTCACTGAAGAGTGCCGAGTAGCCATCAACGCTGAACCTTCCGACCTCAGCCAGGCGAAACAGCCTGCGTCGCATCCGTTCGTCTTCCGCCGCGACCTCCAGAACGTTCCAGATCCGCTGGCTGAAGTGGTTGAAAAGATGAGTGTAGTCGGCTGTCTCGGACAGTCGTGCAAGTACATTGAAAAACCCCCTGGAGTCTGGATAGGCCCGCAAGGAATCCCACAACTCACGCTTGCGCAGGGTTTCTGTCGAGCCTAGACCTGCAAGCCACGCTGAACTTTGCGCCTCGGCTGGCGTGTACACCGTTGAACGACGATATTCCGAGGCAATGACCCCGAGGCTCACGCCGGTTTTCTGCTGATGTGCAGCGACCTTTTTCAACGCGTCGGCAGACAACGGGTTGCCATGAAGGTTGGTGCTCTTGTTAGGGACCGCATGAGCCCTGAATACCTCCTCCGGTAGCGTTTCTATCTGATTGTCACGTAGATCGAACTCGCGCAGTCGCGGCAGACTGGAGGCGCCCGAAGGCCACGTTTTTATCCCGGTCCCTTGCAGGTTCAGGTGCTCCAGGTGTTGCAGCCTGCTGACATCGGGCGCCCTCGTGAGGTGCGGATTAAAGGCCAGGTTCAGCGATTGCAGGCTGGTCATGCCCGCCAATTGAGTCACCGACTCGGTGGTCAGTTGGATCAGGTTATCGCTCAGATCCAGATGAACCAGCCTGGACATCGCGCCCAGCGCCAGCGGCAACCTTGTCAGTTGATTGCCCCTCAGTGACAGGCTTCGAAGATTTTTGAAGTTTTGCAGAAAAGCATTCAGCCCGGCGCTGGCGCCCACGCCGTCCATCACCAGCCTGTCTACGTGACTGAAATCCGCGACGATGACTGGCAATTCGCCCAGGGGCCGGGCGTCAATCGTGAGTGTGGTGAGAAGCTTCTCACCAGACTCTGTCGTCACGGGTTCGTTGCGCCAGCAGCGAATGATTGCCTGAGCAACGCGCTCTTTGCTGAGCCGACTGACCTCCTGCCTTGAGCCCTCGGGCGGCTGATGCCAGGTTTGCCGACTGACCCAGTGGCTCAGAACCTGCCTGATGGTTTGAAATTGCAGCCTCAGCGCTTCCAGCTTTTTCAGGACGACGGTCAAGTTTCCCCCCAGCGCATTCACCAAGGCGTGAATTTTTACGGGAGAATGCATCGGATAAAGTTCCAGCGCCCTGCGTACCAGGACGTCGTGGGTGCTTTTGATATCCAAGGGAACCGGTAACACAGGAGAAAACGACGTGATGGGCCTGTCAGCCAGCCTCATCGGGGAGGTGTAGCCCGATCGCGACGGTTGAGCATCGATAAGTTGCGCAATGGCTGCTCGCCGCGTCAGGGCGAGCTGCGTGATCTTCTGTCGCAATGCAGCCCCGCCGTCGTCCAGGTTCACGCCCAGTGCTGTTTTGCGTTGCGCAGAAAGTCCATGCCAGAGTGCCTTGAAATAATGTTCGCGCGTACGTTTCTGGAATGTGGTCGCGGGAGTGCTGTCGCCGACAGACACGCTGTATCGATCGGGATGAACGCTGACCTGCACCTTCTCCGTCGCTTGCACGAGTCCAATACCGGCCACCTCGTCGTGAGCACTTGACGACCCCTCTATCTGTACCCGCGCATTGCCGGCCCATCCAGGCAGTTGCTCAAGGGTGTCGAGTACCAAACGATCCGTGGACGATCCGCCCACAGCGTTGAGATACAACCCTTCATAAGCCCGGCTGACATGCACCAGCTGCATGTAGCGACGGGCTTCCTCAGCCAGCCGCAACGGTACGTTGCCAGCTTCCAGGCTGCTCCACTCCCCGGCGTCGGCATGCCGCACCAGTTCTTCGGCAATCGCCGAAGGTAAGTGGGCAATCTTCTGCATCAACACCGTCGCACGGGCATCACCGGGAACTTCGGTGCGCTCATGGATTCGCTCGAACAGCGCAAGTTTGTTGCTTTCGGCTTGATTGGCAATGATTGTTGTCAGGGCCGTTGCCTGGACCGTGGCGCCCTGGGTATTCGAGCCCAGAAGGCTTTGGCGTTGAGCATTGTCCAGAGCGGACAGCAAGGCAGTATGTAACTGCCCTTTATGCAACGCATCCTGATTGAGACTGACGGTTTTTCCCGGTACCGCAGTGGCCGCGCCATAGAAACTCACTTGCCGACCCGCAGCATTGACGACTTTGATGGCAGAGTTGCCTGGCCAATGACTGGATGCCGTCAGCAGATGCAATTGCAGATCGGGGTCCGCCATGGAAGCCGAGGACGGGGTTTTCAACTGGTCGATAAAGTCCGTGACCGCAGCATCTGCCCGAAACCGTTGCACCGTATCGACCAGCAAGGCCGGGGGCCTGCTGCGGTCAACATGTGCCTGGCGCAAAAGGGTGTCATCGATCCCGCAGACCGCAAGGATTTGCGTTGCGGCGGTATCTGACAATTGTTCGCGGGTGTAACCGAAACGGCGAAACAATTTGAGCCGATCCCATTCTTGCGGCAGTTCCGAGTCATGTCGCCAGGCCCCTGCATCATTGGTTTCGAGCTCGGGCGCATAGGTGCCGACGCTATTAACCGGGGGGATCACCTCCCACAGGTCCGTCGCCGGTTTTGGACGTACCGCATAAAGACTCGTATCAATGGGAAGGTACGCTTGACCGCCCACCCAATGCAGTCCTCGTACATCAGGCGCGAGCGTGCGAGGTAACCGCCGGCTCTGTTGATAGCCCGACAGGTCCGGATTCCACAAACGGCCTCGGGAATCCACGCCCGGAACCTTTCTCAGGCGCTCGATGAAGACGGAGGTCCTGATGGTTTTATACGCCGTGCCAACGGCTGCCGAGCCTGCGGCAAACGCGGCCATCAGAATCAGGTTTTCGACGGTATCGAACAGATAGTCCGTGGCCTGTTCCTGCTCGCCTCTGGACCAGCTGGCGACGCCTTCATACACCTCCGACAGCAGCTGCATGACCGTCACTGCCAACAGGATGTGGCCTACAAACGGTACAAACGACGCACCGAACAAAAGGAGGTTGAGACCTATGGACTTGTAGGTCTCCAGTCTGTCCAGTCGGGTTTTTTCGTCTTCATCGTCGGTGGGCACCACCAGAAGCCGGGTATCCGCCATGACCTGGCTTGTGTACTGACGAAATATTTCCTGAAACATGTCACCTTGTATGTCTGCACCAGACAGCGAGACGTAAACACTGCTCGCGGGAAGAGGTGAGGAAGCAGGCGACGTCAACCCCTTATCAAGGGCTTGCAGAAACGCAGACCGTTCACCCAGCTTGATGTAGCGCATGAAGAATTTCCTGAACGCGGTGGTTCTCAATCGCCCACTCAATTCCACCTCGAAATCCTTGAACGACACGTACTCCTTCAACGGATGCAACGGGTCATCCGGCAGATAAACCACGCAGCGGTAATCGTCATCCTCATGCTCGCCGACCGGCCCGATAAACATTGCCCCATTGATCGTTACATCAAACATCGTCAACGCTTGGTAACCCAGTGTGTTGGTACCCAGCTTGACAGGCTGCTGTTCCTTGACGGCCTTTAACACCTGGTGCATTTCCGTACTGACAGTCTTTTTCATCAGCGCTATATGCCGCTGCACTTCAAAGCTGTTCTTTGCGTGTGCAACATACTTGTTACGCAATTCGTTAATGCCGGAGGCCGGTTGAAACAACGACTGAACATGCGCCTGATATTGTTTCCCAAGATCAAGTTTTCGGCACAATGCAGCAAACTCATGCGGCTCTATCGATACTATTTCATTGACAGTGCCGGTGATTGATTCAGGGATGTAAATCAACGAAGTATTACTATAGTTTCCGGGCAGTGTTTCATTGAGTTCAAAATTTTCACAGGCCGCGGAGAGCAAATCCCGATCAATCGGCAGGACGAGCTTCTTGCGAAGCCCCAGCAGACTGGACGTTGACCGTACGTGCTGAAAGATCACGCCCACCGTATCAAGCGGTGTGCCCAGCTTGTCCGACATGGCTTGGGCCAGCAGCGGAGTACAGAAGCTTTCAGGCGACTTCAAGCCCTTCAGGATGTCGCCGAGCTCACTCCTTGAACGATGGCTGGTAATCAGACTTTCATAGAGTTCACGTCGCAGTTGACTTGAGGCGGTCAACAACCAGCCTGGTGTATTACTTTTAATCAAATCGAAAAAAACACCCTGTTGATCTGGAGTTAATACAGGAATGTTCGGGTTCGCGGGCAGAGATGACATTGTAACCACTCGAAATTAACTAGGAACGCTAGCCTATCGAGCGATTTTCTTAAAAAGTGCTACATATATACCGCCACAAAAAAACGGCCCCTTTCACTGCGAGACAATGAAAGAGACCATTATTAGCATGTGTTACCAGAAACGTTGCTGAGTCAACCGGCTCCACCAGTTCAGCAATACGCGATCGACCGAACCGCTGGCCGCCATGCCGATGCGTTCCTGCAGGCTTTTGCGTTCGGCATAGTGCAGGTGATAAAGCTCGGATTTTTTCGCCCGTTCGGCGAGGTACTCATCGCTGGTCTTGAGTTCGTCAACCAGCTGCTTGTCGAGCGCGGCAACGCCGAGCCAGATTTCGCCGGTGGCCACTTCGTCGATGGCCAGTTGCGGGCGATAGCGGGACACGAAGTTCTTGAACAGCTGATGGGTGACGTCCAGGTCTTCCTGAAATTTCTCACGGCCCTTTTCGGTGTTTTCGCCAAATACGGTCAGGGTCCGCTTGTATTCGCCGGCGGTGAGGACCTCAAAGTCGATGTCATGCTTTCTCAGCAGGCGATTGACGTTTGGCAACTGCGCCACCACCCCGATCGAGCCGAGGATGGCGAACGGGGCGCTGATAATCTTCTCGCCGATACACGCCATCATGTAGCCGCCGCTGGCCGCAACCTTGTCGATGCACACGGTCAGTGGCACGCCGGCATCACGAATGCGCGCCAGTTGCGAAGACGCCAGGCCGTAGCTGTGGACCATGCCGCCACCGCTCTCCAGACGCAGCACGACTTCATCCTTTGGCGTGGCCAGGGTCAACAGCGCGGTGATTTCATGGCGCAGGCTCTCGGTAGCCGAGGCCTTGATGTCGCCATCGAAATCCAGCACGAACACCCGGGATTTTGCCTCGGGCTTCTTCTTTTGTTTTTTCTCGGTTTTCGCTTCGACCTTGCGCAAGGCCTTGAGCTGGTCCTTGTCGAGCAAGGTCTGCTCCAGGCGCTCGCGCAGCCCTTTGTAGAAATCATTGAGTTTGCTGACTTGCAACTGGCCGGCCGACTTGCGTCGACCTTTACTGCGCAACGACGCGAAACTGGCCAGGACCACCAGAATGGCGATCACCAGTGTCACGGTTTTAGCCAGGAAACTGGCATATTCGGACAGAAACTCCACAGGGACTCCTTCAATACAAAGCGCTGCATTAACGCGCGCGGGATAGCATCAGCATACCCATGCGCCGGCCCGCCGGCCAGCCGTGAAACCTCTGGCAACAGGCTGTAACGGGCATTTCAAACAAGCGTATGTTTTTTCATTGACAGCTCACCCTCATCCTCATAACCTCGCCAAACCTTCAACGTACCGGGATGACGCGGACGTGGGCAGTATCTATTTGATTCGACATGGCCAGGCCTCCTTTGGTGCAGACGACTATACCGGTGTTCGCCAGGCAGAAGTCCTCGGCCAGCATCTCGCCGGGCTGGGTATCCGCTTTGATCGCTGCCTCTCGGGCGACCTGCGCCGCCAGCAGCATACTGCCAGCAGTGCGCTGGAACAGTTCGCTGCCGCAGGCTTGCCGGCACCGATCGTGGAAACCGATTCTGCCTTCAATGAATTCGATGCCGATGCGGTGATCCGTGCGCTGCTGCCGGCCATGCTCGACGACGAACCCGAAGCGCTGGAAATCCTGCGCAACGCCGCGCAAAACCGTGCCGAATTCCAGCGTATTTTCGCTCTGATCATCGAGCGCTGGCTCGCCGGCACGTATGACACCCCGGGCCTTGAAAGCTGGCTGGGTTTTGTCGAGCGGGTGCAGGCCGGCCTGCACCGGATACTCGAAAGCGCCGACAATACACAGAAAATCGCCGTGTTCACCTCCGGCGGCACCATCACCGCCCTGCTCCACCTCATTACGCAAATGCCGGCGAAGCAGGCCTTTGAACTTAACTGGCAAATCGTCAACACCTCGCTCAACCAACTGAAATTCCGTGGTCGCGAGGTGGCACTGGCTTCTTTCAACAGTCATGCGCACCTGCAGCTGTTGAAAGCCCCGGAACTCATCACGTTTCGCTGAGTCCGGACTATTGTGACCCTGGCTGTAATCACCCAGCTCTAATTACCCAAGAAAGGATCGAACCATGACCTCCGTAGCAATGAAAGCCAAGTTCAACCCAGCCGCTGCTGCCGGTCTGGACCTGGTCTTCGGTTTCCGCATCGACGACACCCAAAACTTCTCGCTGATCGTCAAGGACAGCACCTGCGAGCTGAAAGAAGGCGAAAACCCGGACGCCCAGGTCACTCTGGTGATGGACGGCGAAACCCTGGAAGGCATCGTTGACGGTTCGACCGACGGCATGCAGGCGTTCATGGGCGGCAAGCTGCGCGCTGAAGGCGACATGATGCTGGCCATGAAACTGTCCGAGCTGTTCCCAAGCTAAGACGGCGGTTCCCGCGTTCGGGAGCCTCTCTGGTTGCAAACGAATCCCGCCCCTTGTGGCGGGATTCGTCGTTTTTCACCTTTGGAAAAACGCCCTCTGCAGATTTGCGGTCTATATTCCTTCTGGCCGCATGCGTCAGACATCGGCTGTTCAATCCGATCATTTTTGCGGAGAACACTGCCATGCCCCCACCTGAGGACCACGAAGGTTTCAACCGCCGACGTGTATTGCAAGGCCTTTCGGCAGGTGCCGTCGGTGCCTGGATCAGCCCGCTGTTCGCAGGGAGTAAAACCATGCCAGATACCCCGGCCGACCTCATTCTGTACAACGGACGCCTGCACACCGTCGATCGCAAGAAACCCCAGGCCAGTGCCGTCGCCATCAAGGACGGACGCTTCGTGGTGGTCGGTAGCGACGCGCAGGCCATGGCGCTGCAAGGACCGGGCACGCAAATCATCGACCTCCACGGTCGCACGGTGATTCCCGGTCTCAACGACTCGCACCTGCACCTGATCCGTGGCGGTTTGAACTACAACCTCGAATTGCGTTGGGAAGGCGTGCCGTCGCTGGTCGATGCCTTGCGCATGCTCAAGGATCAGGCCGACCGTACACCCACGCCGCAATGGGTGCGGGTCGTCGGTGGCTGGAACGAGTTCCAGTTCGCCGAAAAACGCCTGCCCACGATTGATGAACTGAACAAGGCCGCACCAGACACACCGGTGTTCGTGCTGCACCTCTACGATCGCGCCCTGCTCAACCGCGCCGCCTTGAAAGTGGTCGGCTACACCCGCGATACGCCGAACCCGCCAGGCGGTGAAATCCAGCGCGACGCCAATGGCGATCCGACCGGCATGCTGATCGCCCGCCCCAATGCGATGATTCTTTACTCGACGCTGGCCAAGGGACCGAAACTGCCGCTGGAGTATCAGGTCAACTCGACCCGGCAATTCATGCGCGAACTCAATCGCCTCGGCGTCACCAGCGCCATCGACGCCGGCGGCGGTTATCAGAATTACCCGGACGACTATCAGGTCATTCAGCAACTGGCCAAGGACCAACAGCTGACGGTGCGCATCGCCTACAACCTGTTCACCCAGAAACCCAAGGAAGAACTGACCGACTTCAAGAACTGGACCAGCACTTCCCACTATGGCCAGGGCGACGATTTCCTGCGGCACAACGGTGCCGGGGAAATGCTGGTGTTTTCGGCGGCGGATTTCGAAGACTTTCTCGAACCCCGTCCGGACCTGCCGCAAACCATGGAACAGGAACTGGAACCGGTGGTTCGCCACCTCGTCGAGCAACGCTGGCCGTTCCGTCTGCACGCCACCTATAACGAATCCATCAGCCGCATGCTCGATGTCTTCGAGAAGGTCAATCGCGATATTCCGTTCGACGGTTTGCCATGGTTTTTCGATCATGCCGAAACCATCACGCCACAGAACATCGAGCGGGTCAAAGCCTTGGGCGGCGGGATTGCGATCCAGGACCGCATGGCCTTCCAGGGCGAGTACTTTGTCGACCGCTACGGCGCCAAGGCCGCCGAGCACACGCCACCGATCGCGCGGATGCTCGCCGAGGGCGTTCCTGTCGGCGCCGGCACCGATGCCACGCGGGTGTCGAGCTACAACCCCTGGACCTCAATGTATTGGCTGGTCAGTGGCCGCACCGTCGGTGGTCTGGAGCTGTATCCGCAAGGTTTGAGTCGCGACACCGCACTGGAATTGTTCACCCACGGCAGTGCCTGGTTTTCTTCCGAGCAAGGCAAGAAGGGCCAGATCAAGGTCGGGCAACTGGCGGATTTGATTGCGCTGTCGGCGGACTATTTCCATATTGAGGATGAAGCGGTCAAATGGATCGAGTCGGTGCTGACGATTGTCGACGGCAAGATTGTCTATGGCAGCGCCGAGTTCGAGAAACTCGGACCGCCGCCCGTGCCGGTGGTGCCAGAATGGTCGCCGGTGGTTAACGTGCCGGGGCATTGGAGACCGCTGGCACCGATGACAGCACAGGTTCATCAATGCGTCGGGGCTTGTGCGGTGCATGCTCACAGCCATGAACGGGTGCGATTGTCTTCGGCACCGGTCAGTGACTTTCAGGGATTCTGGGGAGCGTTTGGCTGTTCGTGTTTTGCGTTTTGAGCTGGACGGCTGAAGAGCGTTTCTCCCGGTTCGTGGGAATTCACCGGCGGTGTACATATCCGTTGCTGCGGTAACGGATATGTACCCCCTCAACAAACCCAACAAACGCGCACCAAACGAGTCCGCGTGTATCCGTTTACAATGCCCGAATCTCCCGCACCGGCCTCCCCATGGACATCGATCTCGCCCGTACCTTCCTGGAAATCGTCCGCCACGGCAGCCTCGCCGCCGCAGCGGAAAAACTCCACGTCACCCAGACTGCGATCACCGCACGTGTACAGAAACTCGAAAACCAGCTGGGCAGCACGCTGTTCGTGCGTAACCGCGCCGGTGCTCGTCTGACTCCGAACGGCGAAGCCTTTGTGGTCTACGCCAATCAGCTGGTCGAAACCTGGGAAGCCGCGCGCCGGGACTTGCCGTTACCTGAGGGATACCACGACGTACTGCACATCGGCGGCGAAGTCAGTCTGTGCAACCCGTTGATGCTCAGTTGGGCCGCCGAACTGCGGGAGAAGATCCCCGGGCACGCGCTGCGCATGGAGATCCGCGACGGCGAAAATCTGCTGCGTCAACTGGAACTGGGGGTGCTGGACGCGGCGCTGGTCTATCAGCCCGAATATTGGCCGCGCCTGCAAGTCGAGCAGATACTGGAAGAAAAACTGATTCTGGTTCGTCTGGCCGGAAAGTCTGATCCCTACGTGTACATCGACTGGGGGCAGGACTTCCGTCGGCAGCATGATGCCGCGTTACCGGAGAAAGCCAAGGCGGCGCTGAGCTTCAACCTCGGCCCCCTGGCCTTGCAATACATTCTGGAAAACGGCGGCAGTGGCTACTTTCGTACCCGAGTGGTGCAGAGTTACCTGGAAAGCGGTGTGCTGGAACAAGTGCCGAAAGCTCCGGAATTCAGCTACCCGACCTATCTGGTTTACTCCCGCGACCGTGACTCGGCCACCCTGCAACACGCCTTCGACCTGCTGCGCGAAGTCATCCAGACCGACGATGACTGGTCGCAACGCTGGAACCCGCTGACCTGAGTCCGCTTTACACCGGAACATGGCATTTGTGTCCCCTGGCTTTGGCCCGCCGGAAACGGCGGGATCGTCTAATCTGCTGGGACAACAATAACCACAGGTGAACGCAGTGAGGCAGACCACCGAGGCTTTTCGCAGCCGCTATCGCGCGGACATTCATCCACGCTACAACCCCTGGCTGCACGGCGGGTTTGTGCTGCTGTTCGGCTTGCTGGCCATCGGTGCATTCTGGAACACCGTGCATCAGGTGCTGCCGCTGGAATGGCTCGCCGTGCCACTGACGTTGTTGTTCTTCAACTTCGGCGTGTACGCCGTGCATCGTCACCTCGGGCATCACAAGAAAAGCTTCGCGCGGATGTTCTATGCCCGCCATGCCGGTGATCATCACAGCTTCTTCGCTCCCGGACACATGACGTATGACAGCGCCCGCGACTGGCGGGTGATCCTGTTTCCAGCCTGGCTGATCGTGGTGCATACGCTCGTCATCACCCTGCCCGTCTGGTGGCTGCTGGAGCAGTTCGATACCAACGTTGCCGGCCTGGTCGGCGGCTGCCTGGTCCTCGGTTACCTGACCTATGAAGTGTTCCACGCCTGCGAGCACCTGCCGCCCTCAAACCCGGTGACACGCTGGCCATGGATCCGCCAGATGCGCCGCCTGCACGAACTGCATCACCGTCGGGAGTTGATGCAGGAACGCAACTTCAACATCGTTTTTCCACTGACGGACTACCTGTTCGGCACCCTGTATTGGGAGCCCGAACCCACGCACCTGCACCCGACGAGAACGCCCATGACCCGTATGCAGCATCAGATCACTATCGCCGGCAACCCGATTGACGTACTCGCCTACGCCAGCACCGTGACCCGTTGGCCGGAGTGGCACCCGTCGTCGCTCAAGGTCAAGGGCCAGGGCGGGCCGCTGCATGCAGGGTCACGCTTCGAAGAAGACATCCGGGCCGGCGGGCGCGAGGGCCATTTGAGCTGGGCGGTGAACGAGTATTTGCCCGGTCGTCGCTGGAGCGCTCGCGCCCAGGGCGATCATGGCTTGTCGTTGGTAGTGACTTACGAATGCGAGGCCGAGGGCGACGGCACCCGTTTTGTCCGCACTCTGGAATACCAGTTCAGCGGCCTTGGAATGCGCATCGCCAACCGTCTATTGCTGAAGCGGCGCATCGATCATGAATCGGCCGCCTCGATGCTGGCCTTGCGCGAAATGGCCCGCAAGCACCTGGCCCCGGCAGGAGTCACGGTGTGAGTCGAACCGTCGCGTTTCGCCGTGTCGTGTTGCTGGTGATCGTGGTCATTGCAGCGTTCCTGCTGCTGATGCCGACCAAAGTGCAACCCGTGGCCTGGACGCCGCCACCGGCGCCGTCTCTCACCAGTGGGCCGTACGCCGACAATCAACGTCTCAAAGGCGTGGAGCGTGTGGGCGCCGAGGATATCGATGGGCCGGAAGCCTTGCTGCTGGAGGACAACGTGCTCATTACCGGCCTGCATGACGGTCGGCTGATTCGCACCAGCCTCGACGGCAAGGTCACCAAAGTGCTGGCCGACACCGGCGGCCGGCCGTTGGGCCTGGCCCGTCACCCCAATGGTTTGCTGGTAATCGCTGACGGGATCAAGGGCTTGCTGTCGCTGGATGCCCAGGGGCGGTTGATCGCCCTGTCCACCGCAGCGAATGGCGTGGACTTCGGGTTCACCGACGACGTGGTCATCGACAAGTCCGGGCACTACGCCTATTTCAGTGATGCTTCCAGCCGCTTCGGATACGGCCACGACGGCGAGGCGATCATCGAGCACGGCGGCGATGGTCGCTTGCTGCGCTATGACTTCCAGACCGGCAAAACGGCAGTCCTGCTGGACAAACTGGAGTTTGCCAACGGCGTGACCCTGGGACCGGACGAGGCGTTTGTGCTGGTCAACGAAACCGGCGCCTATCGCATCAGTCGATACTGGCTCAGCGGTCCGAAGGCCGGCACCCACGACCTGTTTATCGACAACCTGCCAGGCCTGCCGGACAACCTCGCATTCAATGGCAGGGACCGTTTCTGGGTGGCACTGTATGCCCCGCGCAACGCACTGCTCGACGCCACGGCAGCACATCCCTTCGTGCGCAAGATGATCGTGCGGGCGATGACCGTCCTGCCCAAACCGGTAGAGAAACGCGGGTTTGCCTTGGGCCTGGATGTCGAGGGCAAGGTGATTGCCAATCTGCAGGACGGCAGCCGCGACAACTACTCGCCGATCACCACGGTGCGTGAGTATGGGGAGTGGTTGTATTTCGGGTCGTTGAAGGCCAGACATATGGTGCGGTTGCCGTTGAGCAAGGCCTTGCAGTAAACCTGTGGAAGCGGGTTTGCCCGCTCCCACAGGACAGGTGTCAGGTCAAATCAACGCGGATCCATCTCACCATCGCGCACCGCATTATCGGTTTCTTCACGCACGCGTTCCGGGTCGAGGTCGGTGCCGTCGTCCTGATCCATGGGGATGGCGCCTTCGTTGTTCGGCAGTTCGTCGATACCCGGTTCATCTTCAGGGTTGACGGTGGTGCGCCCGGGGCTCAAGGGCTCGGGACGGGTGGGGATGGGGTCGTAGCCGCCCTGCTCTTCGCTCGGGAATTTTGGGTCATTCATTGGGCACCTCGCATGGAGCCGTAAAGTCGGACTCTGATCATTCGAGGTGCCGGGATTTATCACCGTTCCAATTTTTCAGCCACCGGTCGTCGGTGGCTGAAGCGACACGTCAGGACGGTGCCTGAAGTTGTTGGACGATCTTGTCCTTGAACTGCAAGCGCTTCTCCTTGAGCTTCTTCAGAGCCTCATCACTGGGCGCATCCGATTGGGCGGTTTCAGCCTTTACCACCTCGGCGTCCGCCTGCGAATACTTGTTGATCAGTGAATCCAGTAACGGATCCTTGGTGCGTTTTTGCTGGACATCTTCCTTTGACAGTTTCAAATCCGCATAAAGGTCGTGTGGCACCGGCATGGAACACCTCCGTTTGTTGATCGGTGGCAAACGCGATCGATTGCGCTCACCAACTATCAGAATGGCCTCGGTTGGCGCGTTCTGTCGACCGCCTATCAGACCAGCGGTGTCCGTTCGTCGTCCTTTTGTAAGGCCGATTAAACCTTTTCCCGCCCGTCGGCCTCCACAGATTAACGATCACCTGATCGCCCATGAAAACCTGTGTGGAGAAAACCAATGGACGGATTCAACCTGCGCCACCTCACTTTGGCCGTAGCCTTGAGCACCAGCATGGGCGCGGCGTTCGCGGCCACTTCAAACGATTTCGTCGACAAGGCCGCCGCCGGCGGTATCGCCGAGATCGAAACCAGCCGGCTCGCCCTGGAAAAAAGCGCCTCGGCCGACGTCAAGGAATTCGCCAACATGATGATCACCGATCATTCCAAGGCGAACGATGAACTGGCGACCATCGCGAAGAAACACGACATCGAGGTGCCTGACACCACGACACTGGTGAAGCAGGCCAAGGAAAAGATTCTTGATATGCGTGACGAATCGTTCGACGCCGCGTACGCCAACAATCAGGTCAAGGCGCACGAAGACACCATCGAACTGTTCAAGAAAGAAGCCAACACCGTGACCGACGACAAAGTCAAAGGCGCCACGGAACTGAAAGCTTTCGCACAGAAAATGTTGCCGGGCCTGGAAAAGCACCTGGATGCGGCGAAAAAACTGCAAGCTGCCCATCCGAGCAAATAACGCGCAGCAAATAAAAAGACCGCCTCCATGATCCATGGAGGCGGTCTTTTTTTGCGCCAGTAGCCGGTACTAGCCGCCGTCGGTATCGATGTCGGCGTCCGTCTCCTCGCCAGGTTTCGGGCGATCCGGATGCGGCTTGAAGCCCGGGCTGAACTCATTGTCGTTGTCGGTGTGACGATTCTTCTGGTCAACCGCTTTATCGGCACTTTCCGGTTCGGCGGTTGTAGCGTTTTCCTCAAGCTCACGTTGATCGGTCATATGCACCTCGTTCATCACTGGCAATGCGCGGCTGAAACACCGGCCTTGTAAATTCGAAGCTTTACGTCAGGCATCGTTCCATCGGTGAACGGGATGAAAATATCCAGCGGGGGAAGACAACTATTTCATACGAGAAATGTCACTGACTTGCACCGGTCGTTTTTTGAGGAATCGGCGCACACTTCCAGGGAGTCAAGGCACATGGCAGCACTGCAAACCACCACACTCAATGCGATGAAAACAAATCAGGCCCAACTGCTTGCCGATTGGGCTAACAGCCTTGAGACCAGTGGTGCCACACGCAATATCAAAGAACAGGATATGAAGCAGCAGACTTCGGAATTTCTGCAGTTGATCGTCGCTGGCCTTGAAAACGGCAACAGCCAGAATGTAGCAGCGCCTGGCTGGGACGAGATTCGCCAGTTTCTGGAAAAGCTCTCCCATAGCCGCGCCCTGCTCGGCCAGGACTCGCAGCAGACCGCCAGTTTCATCTTTGCGCTGAAAGGCCCTCTGTTTGCACTGTTGCAAAATCATTACCAGGACAATCCGGCCCTGTTGGCCGAACAGCTTTGGGAAGTCTCCGAACTGCTCGACGCGCTGGGCATGCACACCATCCGCACGTTCCAGAAATCCCGCGAAGCAGTGATCAAGCGCCAGCAAGAAGAACTGCTTGAATTATCGACCCCGGTGGTCAAGCTCTGGGACGGCGTACTGGCGCTGCCGATGATCGGCACCCTCGACTCGCAACGCACCCAGGTTGTGATGGAATCGCTGTTACAGCGCATCGTCGACACCGGGTCGGAAATCGCCATTATCGACATCACTGGCGTGCCGACCGTCGACACCCTGGTCGCCCAGCACTTGCTCAAAACCGTGACCGCCATTCGCCTGATGGGTGCCGATTGCATCATCAGCGGCGTGCGCCCACAGATCGCCCAGACCATCGTGCACCTGGGGCTGGACCTGCAAGGCGTGGTCACCAAAGCCAACCTGGCCGATGCGCTGAAACTGGCCCTGACCCGACTGGGCATCACCGTCAGCAAGGCAGATTGAGCCGATGGAGCGTATTCCGATTTTGCAGATGGGCAACTTCCTGCTGGTGACCATCCAGGTCGACATGCACGACCAGTTGGCCCTGACGCTTCAGGATGATTTGTCCGAACGCATCAGCCGGACATCCGCCCGGGGCGTGTTGATCGATATTTCTGCGCTGGACATGGTCGACTCGTTCATCGGCCGGATGATCGGCACCATTTCCGGGCTGTCAAAAATCATGGATGCCCAGACCGTACTGGTCGGCATGCAACCTGCCGTGGCCATCACCCTGGTGGAGCTCGGCCTGACATTGCCTGGCGTCTGCACCGCGTTGAATGTCGAGCGCGGAATGAAACTGCTTCAGGATCGGGTACGCGAGCAATGACCGTGCGCAGCAGCGGCACTCATCCGATCAACATTGAACAAGACGTCGTGCTGGCCCGACAGTTGGCGCGCAAGCTGGCCACCGAATGCGGCATGCGCCTGATCGACCTGACCAAACTGGTGACCGCCGTCAGCGAGCTGGCGCGCAACACCATGGTGTATGGTGGTGGCGGTGACATGGACTGGCAAATCCTCGACGAAAACGCGCGCACCGGTTTGCGCCTGGTCTTTCGCGACGAAGGGCCGGGCATCCCCGACATCAAGCTGGCAATGACTGATGGCTGGACCTCCGGCAGCGGCCTGGGCCTGGGCCTGACCGGTGCCAAGCGGCTGGTGGAAGAGTTCGAACTCGACACCGCGCCCGGCAAAGGCACTCGCATAACGATCACCCGATGGACATGAATATCGGCGGTTCGATGACGCAGGTATTAATCATCGAAGACAGCAGCCAGATCGGTCACGCACGCCGCAGCGCTCAGCAACTCGCGGAAAAAAACGGCTTTGACGCCACGGATGCCGGACGAGTGGCGCTGGTGGCCACGGAGCTTGCCAGCAACATTCTCAAGCACGCCACCCGAGGCGAGCTACACCTGAGGGTGGTGCCACGAATGTCAGGTGCAGGGATCGAAATGCTCGCCATCGACCGCGCCAAGGGCTTTGATTTGCAGGCGTGCCTGGCCGACGGATTTTCCACCCACGGTACCCAGGGCATCGGCCTTGGCGCGGTGTCGCGCCAGGCCGATGTGTTCGACGCATTTGCCGATGCGCGCGGGGCCGTGCTGTTGACGCGGTTTTACTCGCGCAGCGACAAGGCGCCGGACCGACGCATGGGCGTCAGCCAACATTCGCTGCACGGCGATCCGGCCTGCGGTGACGTCTGGCACCTGGCCTTCGACGGCCCGCGCATCAGTGCGCTGGTGATCGACGGTCTGGGGCATGGCGAGGAAGCCGAACGTGCCGCCCGCGCCGGCGAAAAAGCCTTCGCCCAGTCGCCGTTCGCTTCGCCGCTGCTGCTGCTTGAAGACATCCATAGCGCCATGACCGGCACCCGTGGCGGCGCGTTGGCCATCGCTCAGTTCGATGGCGAGGCCAACGCGCTGAGATTCGTCGGTATCGGCAACATCGGCGCCTGCCTGATCGCCCCGGACAAATCCCGCGGTATGGCCTCCCACCCCGGCATCGTCGGTGGGCAATACCGCAAAGCGCAACCCTTTGACTATGCCCACGTGAACGGACATTTGCTGATCATGTACAGCGACGGTCTGCAGTCCCGCTGGAACCTGCAGGATTACCCCGGCCTGGTGCACCGCCATCCCGCTGTGATCGCGGCCATTCTGCACCGCGATTTCTGCCGTGGACGGGACGATGTCACGGTATTGGTCATTGCTCTGGAGACAGCCCATGGCTGAGACACCCCTGAGTCAGATCGACGAACAGGCCGCGCTGATCGCGCAATTGCAGGGCGAAGCCAATGCCCTGCGCGAAGAGTTGGACGAGACCAATCAGGGGGTTCTGGCGCTGTACGCCGAACTCGACACCCAGGCTGAACAGTTGCGCCAGGCCTCTGACCTGAAAAGCCGATTCCTGTCGTACATGAGCCATGAGTTCCGCACGCCGCTGGGCTCGATCCTGAGCATTGCCAGCCTGTTGACCGATGAACTCGACGGACCGTTGAGCGTGGAACAGCACAAGCAGGTGGCGTTCGTCAGTAACGCCGCACGCGAGCTCAGCGACATGGTCGACGACCTGCTGGACCTGGCGAAAATCGAAGCCGGGCGCATCACCATATCGCCGGCCTGGTTCGACATGTTCGACCTGTTCGCCGCGCTGCGCGGCATGTTCCGCCCGATTGTCGATGCCAGCGCCGTGGACCTGATTTTCGAAGAACCCGTTGGACTGCCAAGGCTTTATACCGACGACAAGAAGCTCGCGCAGATTCTGCGCAACTTCATTTCCAACTCGTTGAAGTTCACCACACGCGGCGAAATCCGCGTCTCGGCGCAGCTGGAGGGCAGCGACCAGGTACGCTTCGCCGTGACGGATACCGGAATAGGTATCGCTGCGGAGCTGCATGGCGCATTGTTCGAGGACTTCTCCCAGGTCGACTCACCCTTGCAAAAACGCTTGCGCGGGACTGGCCTGGGTCTGTCCTTGTGCAAGCGCTTCGCTGCACTGCTGGGTGGTGAGGTCGGGGTCGAGAGTACACCGGGGGTCGGTTCGACCTTCTTTGTCATCATCCCGCTGGCCATCGCCATGGAGCCCGCCGATGAAACGTGATATCCGACTGCTGATCGTCGATGACAACGTTGCCACGCGCTACGCCCTGCGTCGACGTCTGGAGCGACATGGCTATGTCGTGCTCGAAGCGGGTACGGGTGGCGACGGGCTCGCCCTGATCGACAGCGAGTTCATCGACGCGCTGATCCTCGACGTCAACCTGCCGGACATGAGCGGTTTCGACATCGTGCGCAAACTACGCTCCGAAGCCGCCACTGCACTGCTCCCGGTGATCCACGTGTCCGCCGCGTCCATCCAGACCGGGGATATCATTACCGGTCTGGACGCCGGTGCCGACGCCTACCTGATCCACCCCATAGACCCGGACGTGTTGCTCGCGACCTTGCGCACGCTGCTGCGGGTCCGCGATACGGAAAACGCCCTGCGTGAAAGCGAAGCACGTTTTCGCGACATTTTCGTCAACGTCTCGGCGCCCATCGCCGTGCTGGACGCACAGTTCAAGGTGCACGAATGCAATCACGCGTTCGCCCGGCTGATCCAGGACAATCGCAACCCGGACGCCCTGCGTGAGTGCTTCGCTGACCAGCAGGAGCTTATCCTCGACGAGCTGCGCTTGCGCCTGGCCGCTGGCGAGCGCTGGAAAGGCACGCTGAACATGCGCTTCGAAGGTGAGCTGCGGGAAACCGAGTGGCAGATCTCGCCCTATCGCACGCCGGAGCTGAGCCTGGTGTTCGTCGAGGACGTCACCGAACATCGCCACCGCGAACGTTCGCATCTGGCCCGGCTGGATGATGCGACGTCGCAGCTGGAACATGAAATCGCCGAACGGGTGCGTACCGAAGCACAGTTGCTGCAAGTGCAGAAGATGGATGCGCTGGGCAAACTCACCGGTGGCATCGCCCATGACTTCAATAACTTGCTGACCGGCATCATCACCAGCCTGGAGCTGATCCAGAAACGCGTCGCCGACGGGCGCACCGACAAGGTCCGGTTTTACACCGAAGCGGCGCTGAACTCGGCCACCAGTGCCGCTTCGCTGACTCATCGCCTGCTGGCCTTTGCCCGCCAGCAACCGCTCGATACACGGCCGGTGGACATCAACGAACACATCCGTTCGCTGGAAGAATTGCTGATGCGCACCATCGGCGAACACATCGCGCTGAAACTCGAACTGACCTCCAAAGCCGCGATTGCGCTGGTCGATCCGATTCAACTGGAAAGTGCGGTGCTGAATCTGGTGATCAACGCCCGCGATGCGCTGCCCCAAGGCGGCAATATCTGGGTCAGCACCTACGCGGCGTACTCCCACGGGGACCTGAAACTGGCGGACGGGGCGTATGTCGCGCTGTCGGTGCGCGACGACGGGACCGGCATCGAACACAGCGTAATCGATAAGGTGTTCGACCCGTTTTTCACCACCAAGCCACTGGGCCAAGGCACCGGGCTGGGGCTGTCGAGTATTTATGGTTTCGCCCGGCAATCCGGGGGCGACGCGCACATCCGCAGCGTGGCGCGACGCGGCACCGAAGTCACCATCATGCTGCCTGCCTCGGCTGATCCGGGCACCGTTGAAGAAGAACCTTCAGTCGTGGACCCGCAAGGCTCGGGTGAGCATGTGTTGATTGTCGAAGACATGCCGGCGGTGCGCATGTTCGTTACCGAAGTGCTGGTGGATGCCGGTTATCGCTGCACACAGGTCGGCGATATCGAAGGTGCACTGGAACGCCTGCAAAACGACCCTTCCATCAATCTGATGCTGACGGACGTGGGCCTGCCGCGCATGAACGGCCGGGAACTGGCGGACGTCGCCCGTGGCTGGCGCGAAGGGTTGCCGATCCTGTTCATGACCGGCTACGCGGAAAACGCCCTCAATCGCCAGGTGTTCCTCGGCGATGGCATGGACATGCTGATCAAACCGTTCCAGATCAGCGAATTGCTGGACAAGGTTCGTCGCACCCTCGACTGCGCCTGATAGACCGCCATCGCGGGCAAGTTGGAGCGGCGGGCGGCGATCCGATTGCCCGCGATGAGGCCGGCAAAGGCACCCCATCTCTCAAGCACCCCCAAGCAACCGAGCCAAAAACGGCGCCGTCCGGCTTTTTTTGCTCTTGGCGACTTTCTGCGGCGTCCCTGCCACGACAATCCTGCCACCCTGATCCCCTGCCCCCGGTCCGATGTCGATCACCCAGTCACTCTGCGCCACCACGCGCATTTCATGTTCGACGACAATCACCGTGTGCCCCGCCGTCACCAGCGTATTCAATTGTTCGAGCAAGCGATCGACGTCCCGCGGATGCAACCCGGTGGTGGGCTCATCAAGCACATACAGGGTTGCGCCGCGCTGGTTGCGTTGCAGTTCGGTAGCCAGTTTGATCCGTTGGGCCTCGCCGCCGGACAACTCGGTCGCCGGCTGCCCGAGACGCAGATAACCCAGACCGATATCCCGCAGCACTTCCAGCGAGCGACGGATGCCCGGTTGCTCAACAAACACCTCGACCGCTTCGTCCACCGTCAACTGCAACACCTGGGCAATGTTCAACCCCTGCCAGGTAATCGCCAGCGTTTCGGGGTTGTAGCGTGCACCGTGGCAAGTCGGACATGGCGCGTAGACGCTGGGCATGAACAGCAACTCGACGCTGACAAAACCCTCGCCTTCGCAGGTCGGGCAGCGGCCCTTGGCGACGTTGAAGGAGAACTGGCCGGCGTCATAGCCTTTGGCCTGCGCCTCGGCTGTCGCGGCGTACAACTTGCGTACATTGTCGAACAGCCCGGTGTAGGTCGCCAGGTTGGAGCGCGGCGTGCGGCCGATGGGTTTCTGATCGACTTGCACCAGACGCTTGATCGATTCCAGCCCTGCGCTGACCTGGCCGCCACTGACTTGCGGTGCATCGTCTTCCAGGCTCAGTTCCTCGGGTTCGCTGTCACTCGCGCCACGCCCGAGATGTGCGCCCACCAGTTCCAGCAGCGCCTGGCTGACCAGGCTTGATTTACCGGACCCCGAAACGCCGGTCACCGAAGTGAAGCAGCCCAGCGGAAACTCGACGCTGAGATTACTCAGGTTGTTGCGGGTGATGCCTTCCAGCCGTAGCCAATCGGTCGGCTTGCGGCTGGTTTGCGGCTGACGGACCTGATCGGCGAACAGGTACGCGCGCGTCTGCGAGTTCGTCACGTCGACCAGCCCCTGCGGCGGCCCGCTGTACAGGATACGACCGCCATGCTCGCCCGCCGCCGGGCCCACATCGATCAGCCAGTCGGCGCGGCGCATGGTTTCCAGGTCATGCTCGACTACAAACAAGGTATTGCCCGCGGCTTTCAGGCGCTGCAAGGCTTCGAACAGCGCTTCGCCATCCGCCGGGTGCAAACCGGCCGACGGTTCATCCAGCACGTAAATCACCCCGAACAGCTGCGAGCCCAGTTGTGTCGCCAGGCGCAAGCGTTGCAACTCACCGGACGACAGCGTCGGCGTGCTGCGCTCCAGCGCCAGGTAACCGAGCCCCAGATCGGTCAGCGTGCTGACCCGCTCCAGCAGATCCTGAGCGATACGCTGCGCGGCCAGGCGTTTTTCCACCGACAGGTTGGGCGTGTGGCGCACATCCGGCGCGTTGGCGTGGCCACTGGCGCCGTGGGCCACTCGCTGCTCACGGGCTTCGCGGGTCTGGTCGTGGGTCAAGACCTCGCCCGCCTCATCGGCCTGTTCGAGGTAACTGTGCGCCGCCACCGGCTTCAACACTTCAGCCACTTGCAGCAACGGCATTTGCGACAACTCGCCGATGTCGTAACCGGCGAACGTCACCGACAACGCCTCGCGTTTGAGCCGTTTGCCGTCGCACACCGGGCACGGGCTGCCGAGCATGAATTGCGAGACACGCTTCTTCATCAGCGCACTTTGCGAATGACTGAAGGTGTGCAGGATGTAGCGCCGGGCACCGGTGAAGGTGCCCTGGTAACTCGGCTCCATGTTGCGCTTGAGGGCGACTCGGGTTTCTTCGGGTGTGAGCCCGGCATACACGGGAACGGTCGGGGTTTCTTCGGTGAAGAGAATCCAGTCGCGCTGCTTTTTCGGCAGGTCGCGCCAGGGTTTGTCGACGTCGTAGCCCATGGTCACGAGGATGTCCCGCAGGTTCTGCCCCTGCCACGCCGTGGGCCAGGAAGCGACCGCGCGCTGGCGAATGGTCAGGCTCGGGTCCGGGACCATCAGGGCTTCGGTGACTTCATACACCCGCCCCAAACCATGACATTCCGGGCAAGCGCCTTGGGGTGTGTTGGGCGAAAAGTCTTCGGCGTACAGCATCGGCTGCCCCGGCGGATAACTGCCGGCGCGGGAGTACAGCATGCGGATCAGGCTCGACAACGTGGTCACGCTGCCCACCGAAGACCGCGTGCTCGGCGTGCCCCGCTGTTGTTGCAAGGCGACCGCGGGTGGCAGGCCTTCGATGGAGTCGACGTCCGGCACACCGACCTGATCGATCAGGCGCCGCGCATACGGCGCCACGGACTCGAAATAGCGCCGCTGCGCTTCGGCGTACAGGGTCGAAAAGGCCAGGGACGACTTCCCGGAGCCGGATACGCCGGTGAACACCACCAGCGCATCACGCGGGATATCGACGTCGACGTTCTTGAGGTTGTGTTCACGGGCGCCGCGCACTCTGACCATGCCGGAAGGAGGATTGGAGGTGCGCTTGGAGGTCATGGGGTGCCTTGAATGTTGTTTGCGAGCGGATGGACGCGATTCAGAATGTAGAAGCTGCCGAAGGCTGCGATCTTTTTATTTTTCTTTGGCGCGACGTCTAAGATCGAAAGATCGCAGCCTTCGGCAGCACCTGCAGGTTCCGGGGTTAGCCATTGAGGACCGTGCGGACCATCCGGGTCAATGCCTCGGGGCTATAGGGTTTGCTCAGCAAATACGTGTCGGGGCTGAGTTGGTGATTGCGCGAAATAATGTCACGGGTGTGGCCGGACGTGAACAGCACGGCCACCGGTGGCGTCTGCACTTTGGCCCAGGCCGCCAGATCCGAACTTTTGATCAGCCCGGGCATGACCACATCGGTGAAGATCAGCTCCACCGCCAGGCCGTCCAGCAACATCTGCATGGCGGCATCGCCGTTGGCAGCCGTCAGGACTTGATAACCTTCTTCACGCAACAACTCCACTGCCGAGCTGCGCACCGCTTCATTGTCCTCGACCACCAGGATGGTTTCGTGGCCGCCGCGTTGCGGTGTGTCATGGTGCACCGTATCACTGAGCAGAGGCCGCAGGCTTCGCGGGAAATACAGCTGCACCCGAGTGCCCTGCCCCTCGACGCTGGACATCTCGATGTGCCCGCCACTCTGTTTGACGAAACCGAACACCATGCTCAGCCCCAACCCCGTGCCCTGGCCATCGGCCTTGGTGGTGAAAAACGGTTCGAATGCTTGCGCGAGCACTTGCGGCGACATGCCGGCGCCCATATCGGCCACGGCGACACGGACATAATCGCCCGCCGAAATCCCCTTGCCTGCGCAGAACTGGCGGTCGAGTGCGACGTTCTCGGCGCTCAGTTCGATGGTCCCTTCACCCTGCATGGCGTCGCGGGCATTGATGGCCAGATTGAGAATCGCGTTTTCCAGTTGATTGCGATCGACGTTGATGTACCAGGACGCTCGGGGCAGGCGCACATCTATCTGGATGGTTTCGCCCAACGCCCGTTGTAACAGCTCGCCGAGGCCTTCGAAGATTTGCCGTGGGTCGCACACCGCTGGCGACAGCGGCTGTCGGCGGGCGAACGCGAGCAATTGCGAGGACAGCTTCGAGCCACGCTCCACCGCCGCAATCGATGCGCTGACCCGGCGCTGCACGTTGGCATTGTCCGGCTCATGCCGTGCCAGCAAGTGCAGGTTGCCGGCGATCACCTGCAGCAGGTTATTGAAGTCATGGGCCACGCCCCCCGTAAGTCCGCCGATAGCTTCGAGTTTCTGAGACTGGCGCAGCTGCTCTTCTGCCGCCAGCCGCGCTCCGACTTCATCGGCGATGCGCTGCTCCAGGTTTCGGGTGAACTTGAGCAGGGATTCTTCGGCGGTCTTGCGTTCGTGGATGTCGATCAACACCCCGGGAAAGCGGAATGGTTCGCCTTGCTCATCGAACTCGCAGCAACCACTGGCTTGCACCCACAGATAACTGCCGTCGGGGCGCACTACACGATATTCGGCATTGAAGGGCTCGCCGGTGGTCACGGATTTATTGACCTGCTCGTTGACCCAGCTGCGGTCGTCGGGGTGAATCCGCGCTTCAGCAAAGTCCGTTGGCAAGTCGCCGAGGTTGTGCCCGGCCGGATAGGAAAAGGTCCGGGCAAAGCGTTCATCGCCGGAGAGCAGATTGCCCTTGATGTCCCAGACGAACGAGCCGAGCAAGGCACCGGCATTCAACGCCAGGCGCACTCGCTCATTGTCGGCGCGGTAGGCATCTTCGGCTTCCTGGCGGCGGCGCTCGGAAATCACATGGTCAGTGGTGTCGACCACCATCGCCATGACACCGGCCGGCGTTCCCTCGTCATTGGCCACCGGGCTGTAATAGAGATCCAGCCAGACGTCTTCGGGGACGCCGTCGCGCAACAGCACCAGCTCTTTGTTGTGATAGGACAAGGTCCCGCCGGCCAGGCAGGTATCGACCACATGCCGGTTGAACTCGGCGACTTCCGGCCAGCCCAATTCCACCGGAGCGCCCAACAGATAAGGATGTCGGCCACCGGCGAACGACGAGTACGCATCGTTATAGATCATGTAACCGGGGCGGCCCCACAGCATCACCATCGGCAGTGGCGAGGCGAGTAGCAGTTGCACCGAGCTGCACAGACTGGCGGGCCAGGTGTCGATACTCCCCAGCTCGGTCACGCTCCAGTCGAACGCGCGGATGCGTCCGGCCATTTCGCCGTCCCATCCGGCACACCCGTGGCTATCGTCTAGAAACTGCATCGACTGATTCTGAGTCCTGTGATTGGCGCCCGTTTGTTTCGAGCATCGCGGCTGCCAATGGTTTCATAGAGATTAGCTGATTCTTGCGGCAATCCGTGGCAGCTACAGATCCCTGTGGGAGCGTCAGATTCAAGATGGGTGGCTACACCTCGATCAGGTGCTTGAGCGGATGGTAGCCAGTTTTCAAGGTGGCCGCGACGTCGAGGATCGCCTTCTCGATGCCATTCAAATGCATGCAGGTCAGTTCGATCGCAGCGCTCTGGTTGCCGGCCTCGATGTACTCGATCAGGCGCAGGTGCTCATCGTCGCGACAGGCCTCGTGGCTGTCGTCATCCAGCGCGGCGGCGTACAGCGAGGCGCGGGAAATCAGCTTCTGGAACCAGTCCAGCAACACCGGGTTGTTCAGGCTTCGCGCGAGTTTGATGTGGAATTCGCCGAGTAGATGAATCAGCCGTTCGTGGTCGCCACTGCGGTGTGCTTCATCCTCCAGCAGCAGGTGATCGCGCAGGTCCTGGGTCACCGCGGTATCACGCCGGCGACAGAGTTCGCTGACGATGCCGATCTCTATCAAGCGCCGCGTTTCGAACAACGAACGAATCTCTTCGTCGCTGGGCAGCGACACCGACGCACCTTTGTTGGGCTCGGTGGTGACCAGGCCGTCCGCTTCCAGTTGCTTGAGCGCGGCACGAACCGACGTGCGGCTGACATTGAAAAGTTCGGCCAGCGACGCCTCGCCGAGCTTCATGCCGGGACGCAACGAACGTTTGCTGATCGCCTCGTAAACCCCTTGGTAGACGCGGTCAACCGTGGTCTCGAGTTTTTTGTCGGTCATTCGAACACTCCCTTAGCGCTAAACAACCGGCCCCAGGCGAATGAGCAGCCTTTGAAAAAGGGGGTTGCACGAGCAGATTAATCCGGTTATTTGTAGATTGCATCCAGATATTGCATACAATAATTAGAGGATTGCACCATTATGGGTCAACCAATCGCCATCGAAGTGCGTAACGTTTCCAAGCGGTATTCCGACGATCCGGGGCTGGCTCCCGCCCTCGACAACGTTTCAGTCGACATTGCCGACAACGAATTCTTCACCCTGCTCGGTCCTTCCGGCTGCGGCAAAACCACCTTGCTGCGCACCATCGCCGGTTTCGAACACGTCAGCGAGGGCGACATTCGTCTCGCGGGCGAGCCGGTCAATGATTTGCCGCCGTTCAAGCGCCGGGTCAACACCGTCTTCCAGAGTTACGCACTGTTTCCGCACATGACTGTCGCGCAGAATATCGCCTTCGGCCTCGAGATGCAGGGCCTGGATCACAAGGTTATTCCTCAGCGCGTCGATGAGATGCTGGCGCTGGTGCAGATGCAACACCTGGCCAGGCGCAAACCCGCCGAATTGTCCGGCGGTCAGCAACAACGCGTGGCCCTGGCCCGGGCGTTGGCGCCGAAGCCCAAAGTGCTGTTGCTGGATGAACCCCTGTCGGCGCTGGACCTCAAGCTGCGTAAAGAGATGCAGGTCGAGCTCAAGCGCGTGCAGAAGGAAGCCGGGATCACCTTCATTTTCGTCACCCACGATCAGGAAGAAGCCCTGACCTTGTCCGATCGCATTGCCGTGATGTCCGCCGGCAAGATCCTGCAGATCGGCACGCCCAACGATATCTACGAACGGCCGCAGCATCAGTTCGTCGCTCAGTTTATCGGCGACATCAATTTCCTGCCCGGCCACCTCAAGCGCGGCCTGCAGAACGAAAAACTTTTCGTGCCCAGCGGCATGCCGGTGGAAATCCCCTGCCCGGACCAGGGCTTCGACGGCAGCAACGTGCAACTGGCGTTCCGCCCGGAGCGTTCGCAACTGGTTGAACCGGAACAACCGCATCACCTTCGCGGCGTGATCGAAGCGGTGTTGTATGTCGGCACCGCGACCCTCTACCAATGCCGCTTGAACAACGACATCAAGGTCATGTTGCGCGAAAACAACGAAGGCCTGAACCGCGGCCGGGTGGTCGGTGATCGCATCGCGGTCAACCTGCCGCCCCACGCCTGCCTGTTGATGGAGGCCTGAGATGAGCGTCAGCAGCACTTCTCCCGCTCTCAACCGCGCGCTGTTGCTCAGCCCGGTGGTGTTGACCTTGCTCGCGCTGATCGCTATTCCGCTGGGCATCATGGGCTACATCAGCCTGCTGCCGCGCAACGTGTATGGCGGTGTCGACTGGCAGGCCGACTGGCAATTGCAAAGCTACGTGCAGCTGTTTTTCCAGGAAGGTTTCGACGGTGAACTGGAACCGAACTGGGTCTACGCCCAGGCGTTGTTGCGCTCGGTGTTCCAGGCCGGCGGCACGACGTTGCTGTGCTTCCTGTTCGGCTTTCCGGTGGCGTTGTGGATGTCGAGCCTGACCCCGCGCCGGCGCAACCTCATGGTCCTGCTGATCACCATTCCGTTCTGGACCAACCTGCTGATCCGCAACTACGCGTGGCTGATCATCCTGCGCGAACACGGCTGGGTTGCCCAGAGCCTCAACGCGCTGTTCCCGCAGGCGGGCGGCATCACCCTGCTCTACAACGACTTCGCCGTCAGCGTCGGGCTGGTTTACAGCTTCCTGCCGTTCATGATTCTGCCGATCTACTCGACCCTGGAAAAACTCGACTGGCGTCTGGTGGAAGCCGCCTACGACCTCGGCGCCAATCGCTGGCACGCACTGAAGCGGATCATCCTGCCGCTGTCGATGCCCGGCGTGATTGCCGGTGCGTTGCTGGTGTTCGTGCCGAGCCTCGGCGCCTTCATCACCCCGGCGATTCTCGGCGGCGGCAAGACGTTGATGATCGGCAACCTGATCCAGCAACAGTTCGGCACCGCCCGCAACTGGCCGCTGGGCAGTTCGCTGTCGTTCCTGTTGCTGGGGATTCTGCTGCTGTCCCTGGTGCTGTACGCCCTTTATAGCCGCAGCGCTGCCAAAACGCTTCGTCGGGGAGCCACCGCATGATCGCCCTGCACCTGAAAAAACTGCCGCTGACCCGCGAAGTCAGCCTGCTGATCCTGGCGTATCTGTACGTGCCGATCCTGGTGTTGATTGCTTATAGCTTCAACGCCAATCGCTCGGCGACGGTATGGACCGAGTTTTCATTCGCCTGGTACGGGCGGATTCTGGCCAACCCGTCGATCCAGACCGCGGCGCTGAACTCGATCATCGTCGCCAGCATTGCCACGGTTTGCGCCACGGCCATTGCGCTGCTCGCGGCGCTGGCGACTTACCGGCCGTTCTACGGGCAGAAAATGGTCGAGGGCGGGATCAACCTGCCGCTGATCCTGCCGGAGATCGTCACCGCCGTGGCCACGTTGCTGCTGTTCATGGCGCTGGGGATCAAGCTCGGTTTGCTGACGGTGATCATCGCGCACATCGGCTTCTGCATTCCCTTCGCTTACCTGCCGATCCGCGCGCGGTTGAATGACCTGGACAAAAGCCTGCTGGAAGCGGCGAACGATTTGTACGCCAACCCGTGGCAGGTGTTCCGCCGGGTGACGTTGCCGTTGTTGTGGCCGGCGGTGTTGTCCGGTTCGGTACTGGCGTTCGTGGTCAGCCTCGACGATTTCATCATGACTTTCTTTGTGGCCGGTCCCGGTTCGACGACGTTACCGGTGTACATCTTCTCGGCGATCAAGGCCGGCGTGACGCCGGAGATCAACGCGATCTCGACCCTGATGCTGGTGATTTCCATCGTGCTGGTGGTGCTGGCCTTCTGGCTGGGACAGATAATCCTGGAGCGTTCTTTTATGAAAACAAAAAGCATGCGTTACGCCGTTGCCGGTCTGGCCCTCAGTTGCTTCACTGCGTTCAGCGTTCAGGCCGCCGAGCCCAAGGAACTGTTCTTCTACAACTGGACCGATTACTACCCCGTGGACTTGCTGGCCAAGTTCGAAAAGGAGACCGGCATCAAGGTCACCATGGACGGCTACGACAGCAACGAAACCCTGCTCGCCAAGTTGCAGGCCGGCGGCGCGGCGTATGACGTGATCGTGCCGTCGCAGTCGATCATGCGCACCCTGATCAATCAGGACCTGCTGCTGGAAATCGACGCATCGACCCTGCCCAATTTCAAGCACGTCAAACCAGCGTTTCGCGACCCGAGCTTCGACCCTGGCCGCAAGTTCTCGGCGCCGTATCTGTGGGGAACCACCGGGTTTTCCTATGACAGCGCACGCGTGCCCGGCGGCAAACTCGACGACTCGTGGAAAGAGTTCTTCGAACCGCGCAAGGAACTGCAGGGGCAACTCGCCGCCCTCGATACGTCCAGCAGCGTGATCAATGCCGCCAGCCACTACCTGAACGTCGACGAGTGCAGCGAAAACCCGCAGGACGCCAAGCGCATTCTGGAGCTGCTGCAAAAGCAGAAGCCGTTCCTGAAGATGTACAGCTCGGACAACACCGTCGACCGCATGGCCTCCGGCGAAGTGATCATGATGCAGAACTGGAATGGCTCCACCGCCCGCGCCACCTTGCAGAAGAGCACGATCAAATACGTGTATCCGAAGGAAGGCCTGGCGATGTTCCAGGACAACTTCGCCGTGCCCAAAAGCGCCCCGCACCCCGGCAACGCGAAGATCTTCATCGACTGGATGATGAAACCGGAAAACGCCGCCGCCGTGTCCAACGCCATCGCCTATGACAACGGCATTCAGAGCGACAAGCTGATCGACGCCAAATGGCGGGTCATGGATGCGATCAACATGCCCGACGAGTTCGCCTCGCGCCTGCGCCCCGAGAAAGAGTGCAGCAACAAGGCGCGGGCGCTGCAGGACCGGATCTGGTCGAAGCTCAAGGGCTGACTTAACACCGAGTCGCGGCCATCGCTGGCAGGCCAGCTCCCACAGGCGTTTTGTGAACGCCGCAGATCCAATGTGGGAGCTGGCCTGCCAGCGATGAGGCCCTGACACACAACACAGAATCAGAGGTTTGAAATGACCCAACCCCGCTGGCTGCGCAACGTGCGCCCCTACGGCTCCACCGCCGAAGACCTGCTGATCGAAAACGGCCTGTTCAAACAGCGCCGCCCGGCATCGTCCGCGGCCCTGACCGCCACCGACATCGACGGCCAGAACCAACTGCTCACCCCGGCCCTGGTGGAAAGCCACGTCCACCTCGACAAAACCCTCTGGGGCCAACCCTGGCGCCCGAACAGCGCCGGGCCGACGCTCAAGGATTACATCACCAACGAGCGCCGCGTGCTGCGTGACGTGAAGAGTCCCATCGCCGAACGCGCCGGCGCCCTGCTGGAAAACTGCATCGCTCGCGGCTCCCTGATCATGCGTTGCCACGTCGACATCGACCCGGACTTCGGTTTGCGCCATGTCGAAGCCATGCAACAACTGCACGAACGCTACCGCGACCTGATCGACCTGCAACTGGTGGTGTTCCCGCAAACCGGTCTGATCAGCCGTCCCGGCACCGCCGGACTGATGCGCGAAGCCATGGCCCTGGGCGTGGAAAACGTCGGTGGCCTCGACCCCTGCGGCATCGACAACGACCCCGTCGCCCAGCTCGATTTCGTGTTCAAACTGGCCAGCGAATTCGACCGTGGTGTCGACATTCACCTGCACGATAAAGGTGAACTGGGGCTTTGGCAGATCGCGCTGATCGCCGATTACACCGAGCATTACGGGCGTCATGGACGGGTAATGATCAGCCATGCGTATTGCCTCGGAATGCTGCCGTGGAGCCAGGTCAAACCGGTGGCCGAACGACTGGCGGCGCTGGGGATTTCGTTGATGAGTTCGGCACCCGCCGATTGCGCGGTGCCACCGTTCCTGGCATTGCGCGAGGCCGGGGTGAATGTGTGCCTGGGTTCGGACGGTATTCGTGACGCCTGGTCACCCATGGGCAACGGCGACATGCTGGAACGGGCGATGCTGCTGGCGTTTCGTTTCGACCTGAACAAGGACGGGGAACTCGCGGCGGCGTTTGCAGCGGCGACCGTGAATGGCGCGCTGGCGCTGGGCTGTGAAGATTTTGGCGTGGAGACCGGTCAACCGGCGGACTTCCTGCTGATGCCGGTGCAGACGCTGGGTGAAGCGGTGGTTTCGCGGCCCGTGCGCCAGGTTTACCGGCGCGGCGAGCTGATTGCCTCCGGCGGCCGACTGCTGGAAAGCCGTTTGTGAAGCGCATTGGCCTGAAAAGCAGCTGCGTGGTCGGTTTCGACGGCACGCAGCATGTGCTGTGGCGCGACGGCGAAGTGGTGTTCGAAGGCTCGCGGATTGTGTTTGTCGGGCGTGATTACCCGGGGCCGGTGGATCAGTGGATCGATTACGGCAACGCGCTGATCGGCCCCGGTTTCATCGACCTGGATGCACTCGGCGACCTCGATTCCACGGTGCTGACGCTGGACAACGGCGATGAGCGCGACATGGGCCGGATGTGGTCCGAAGACTATCTGGCCGCCGGTCCACGGGAGAGTTACACCGCGGATGAAGAAGTCTTCAAGTACCGCTACGCCTTCACGCAGTTGATCCGAAATGGCATCACCACCGCCATGCCGATCACCTCGATGTACTACCGCGAGTGGGCCGAGACCTACGACGAATTTGCTGCGGTGGCCGGTGTGGCAGCCGAGCTTGGACTGCGGACTTACCTTGGCCCCTGCTACATGAGCGGCATGAGTTACTGGCGCGCCGATGGAAGCCTTGGGCATCACTGGGATGAAGCACGGGGCATGGCCGGGCTCGACGCGGCGGTGCGGTTTTTCGAGGATTTTGACAGTTCACATGACGGTCTGATTCGTGGCGCGCTGCTGCCGGATCGCGTCCAGACCTGCACCCCGGCGCTGCTGCATCGCACCGCCGCGCTGAGCCATGAGCTGAAAGCGCCGATGCGTTTGCATTGCTGTCAGGGCCTTGGCGAAGTGGCGATGGTCGAGCAGTTGCGCGGTGTTTCGCCGCTGGCGTGGCTGGAGCAGTTGGGTCTGCTGACGCCGCGCAGCCTGCTGCCCCACGGCATCTACACCCATGGTGATGAAGACCTGCAACGGGTGGTGCATGGCGGCGCGAGCCTGGTGCATTGCCCGGTGGTGTTTGCCCGGGACGGCGAGGCACTGAACTCGTTCGGGCGCTATCGGGCCAAGGGCATCAACTTTGCGCTGGGCACTGACACCTGGCCGGCGGATGTGCTGGAGAACATGCGTCAGGGGTTGAACATCGCTCGTTTGATGGAGGGCGGTGGTTCGCTGACCAGCACGCTGGATATGTACAACGCAGCCACCCTCGGCGGGGCCAAGGCGCTGGGGCGTGATGATCTCGGCCGACTGGCGCCGGGGTGCAAGGCCGACATCACGGTGTTCAGTCTTCGCGGCCTGCATTTGGGGCCGCTGTTCGATCCGCTGAAAAACCTGGTGCTGGCCGGGCGCGGTGACGACTGCATCGCCAGCTTCATCGATGGCCGCTGCGTGATGCAGGACGGTCAGGTTCAAGGCGTCGACTACCCCGACCTGCAACGCCAGGCCCAACGACAATTCGAAACACTGATGCGCAGCCACAGCGATCGGGCGTTTGGCCAACCGGACTGGAAAACCCTGTTCAAACCGGCCATCCCGTTCGCCGACGACTACAGCGCACACGCGCCGCTGAGCGCAATGGATCCCCTTCTCTAGAGATTTCTGCCCATGCAAAGCTTCGACTTCCGCACCCTGAGTGCGCGGGACAAATACAAGATTCTGATCGGCAGCGTGGTGCCTCGCCCTATCGCCCTGGTCACCACGATTGATGGCGAAGGACGAATCAACGCCGCACCGTTCAGCTTCTTCAATGCGCTGTCGGCCGACCCGCCGATCCTCGCACTGGGCGTGGAAAACTACGGCGACCAAAGCCCCAAGGACACCACCCGCAATATCCAGCTCAATCAGGAATTCACCGTCAACATCGTCAGCGATGCGCTGGTGGAAGCCATGAACGTCTGCGCCGTGCCCTTTGCCCCCGGCTTCGACGAACTGACCGCCGCCGGCCTCACGGCCATTCCCGGAACCACCGTGAAATGCCCTCGCATCGGCGAGGCGCCCGTGGCACTGGAGTGCCGACGAATGATGGCGCTGTCCATCGGGCAGTCTCGGGAGATCATCTTCGGCGAAGTGCTGATGGCCCATGTGCGAGACGAACTGATTGACCCGAAAACCCTGTACATCGATCAACTGGGACTCGATGCGATCGGGCGGATGGGTGGGCATGGGTATGCGCGTACCCGGGATTATTTCGACTTGCCGACCCGCTCGTTGCAGGCGTGGACGGATGCACCGGGGGGTGGCGAGCGGTTTTGGCCTGTTTCCAAGTAAGCAGCCGCCACACAAAACCTGTGGCGACGGAGCTTTTGTGGCGAGGGGATTTATCCCCGTTGGGCTGCGAAGCAGCCCTAAAACCAGCTACCGCAATAGTTTCAGATTAACCGCGCTCACCGGGTTTACGACTGCTGCGCAGCCCAACGGGGATAAATCCCCTCGCCACAAAAAAGCTCACTTGCCACAAAATCCCCTCACACAAAAGCTCCCCCTCGCCACAGGTCAGTGGAAATCCCGGCTGCGCACATGGATGCCGTCGAGTAGCGGGCTCAAATCACTCAAACGCCCGGCAATCAAATGCCGCACCTCGCCTTCCTTCTCCCAGCGCCCATCGACCTTGAGCAACTGCGATCCGACCAACACCTGCCGTTGCCGATCAGCCAGGTCACGCCAGACCACCACGTTGACGTTGCCGAACTCGTCCTCAAGGGTGACGAAGGTCACGCCACTGGCGGTGCCCGGACGCTGGCGACCGGTCACCAGCCCGGCGACGCTGACCGGTCGGCCATGCTCGACCTCCAGCAGCTCCCTCGAACTGCGGCAACGCCGGGCTTTCAATTCGCCGCGCAACAGGGCCAACGGATGCGGGCCGAGGGTGGTGCCGAGGCTGTTGTAATCCGCCAGCAGGTCTTCGCCGACCGTGGGTTTGGGCAACACCACCGCGTCCTCTTCCTGGCTCGGCAAACCGGCGAACAAACCCAATTGTTTCTGCACCCCCGCCACCTCCCAGCGCGCCCGATGCCGATCACCGGCCAGCCCTCGCAACGCGCCGGAATCGGCCAGTTGCTCCTGCGCACGGGCATCGAGCCGCGCCCGTTCGCCGAGGTCGGCGATGTCGATAAACGCCCCCTTCGACCTCGCGATTTCGATTCGCCGCGCATCGTCTTCGCGAAAACCCTTGATCATCCGCAGCCCCATGCGAATCGCCGGCTGCGCGCCGATAATCGGTTCGAGGCTGCAATCCCAGTCGCTGGCGCGCACGTCCACCGGGCGAATCTGCAAATGATGCCGGCGAGCGTCCTGCAGAATCTGGTCCGGGCTATAGAAACCCATGGGCCAGCTGTTGATCAGCGCGCAGGCGAAGGCTGCCGGTTCGTGGCATTTCAACCAGCAACTGGCATAGGTCAGCAAGGCAAAACTGGCGGCGTGGGACTCGGGGAATCCATAGCTGCCAAAGCCTTTGATCTGCTCGAAAATCTGCGCGGCGAATTCTGGCGTGTAGCCTTTTTTCTTCATGCCTGCAGCAAGGCGATCCTTGTGCGGTTCGAGACCACCGTGACGTTTCCAGGCCGCCATGGAGCGGCGCAACTGATCCGCTTCGCCGGGACTGTAGCTGGCGGCGACAATTGCAATCTGCATGACCTGCTCCTGAAACAGCGGCACACCGAGAGTACGTTTCAACACTTCCCTCAACTCTTCGGAGGGGTAGCTTTCGAGCTCTTCCTTGTTTCGCCGCCGCAGGTACGGATGCACCATCCCGCCCTGAATAGGTCCCGGGCGAACGATCGCCACCTCGATCACCAGGTCATAGAACTTGCGGGGCTTGAGCCTGGGCAGCATCGACATTTGTGCCCGGGATTCGATCTGGAACACGCCGATGGTGTCGGCACGGCTGATCATGTCGTAGGTTTGCGGGTCTTCGGAGGGCACCGTCGCCAGGCTCAAGTCCAGGTTGCGATGACGGCGCAGCAGGTCGAAACAACGACGAATCGCGCTGAGCATGCCCAAGGCCAGAATATCCACTTTGAGCAGCCCGACCGCATCAAGATCATCCTTGTCCCACTGGATGATAGTGCGCTCGGCCATCGCCGCGTTTTCCACCGGCACGAGGCTGTCCAGCGGCTGCTCGGAAATGACGAAGCCGCCGGGGTGCTGGGACAGGTGCCGGGGGAAACCGATCAGCTGTTGCGTCAAGCCCAACACCCGGCGCAGCACCGGGCTGTCGGGGTCGAAGCCCCCTTCAAGCAGGCGCTCCACGGGTGGCGTTTCATCACTCCAGTGGCCGCAGCAATCGGCCAGGGCATTGATCTGGTCCGGCGGCAAACCCAACGCCTTGGCCACATCGCGTACTGCGCCGGCCGCGTGATAGGTGCTGACCACCGCGGTCAGCGCCGCACGGGTCCGGCCATAACGCTGGAACACGTACTGCAAGACTTCTTCGCGGCGTTCGTGCTCGAAATCCACATCAATATCCGGCGGCTCGTTGCGCTCCTTCGAGAGAAAGCGCTCAAACAGCATGTTCATGCGCTCCGGGTCGATCTCGGTGATGCCCAGGGCGAAACACACCGCCGAGTTGGCCGCAGAACCTCGCCCCTGACAGAGAATTTTCTCGCGTCGGGCGAAGGCGACAATGTCCTGCACGGTCAGGAAATAGCTTTCGTACCCCAGCTCGGCGATCAGCCCCAGCTCCTTGTCGATCAGCCCGCGCACCTTCTCGCTCGCGCCTTCGGGCCAGCGCTCGCGAATGCCGCATTCGGTCAACTCGCGCAGCCAGGACGCGGCGCTGTGACCTTCCGGCACCAGTTCGCGCGGATACTGATAACGCAACTGGCCAAGATCAAAGGTGCAACGCCGGGCAATGGTCACCGTTTCATCGAGCAACGCTTGCGGGTAGATCGACTGCAAGGCATCGAGGCTGCGCAGATGCCGCTCGCCATTGGGGTGCAGGCGCAACCCGGCTTCGGCCACCGGCACGTGATGACGGATGGCGGTCATGGTGTCCTGCAAGGCGCGTCGGCCACGGGTGTGCATGTGCACATCGCCGCTGGCCACTGCCGGGATGCGCAGTTCCCGCGCCAGCATCAACAGCTCGTTCAGCCGTCGGCTATCGTCCTGGCCGCGATGCAGCTGGACCGCCAGCCACAGGCGCTCGGCGAACGTCTGTTTCAGCCAATGGCCGCTTTGAAAATCATCGACCGCATCCGGCACCCACAACACCAGCAGTCCCGGCAATGGCTCGCTGAAATCCTCCCGCAGCACCTGGTACTGACCTTTCTGCGTGCGCCGCCGCGCTCGGGTTATCAGCCGGCACAGGTTCTGGTAGCCCTCGAGGTTCTCCACCAGCAGCACCAGTTTCGGACCGTTCTCGATACGCACTTCGCTGCCGATGATCAGCGGCAGTTCCACGGATCTGGCCGCTTGCCAGGCGCGGACGATGCCCGCCAGGGTGCATTCATCGGTGATCGCCAGCGCCTGATAGCCCTGTTTTTTTGCCCGCTGAAAGAGTTCAAGGGCGCTGGAAGCACCGCGCTGGAAACTGAAGTTCGACAGGCAGTGCAACTCGGCATAGCCGATGCTCATGCGAACCAGCCCTGCAACCACAACGGGCCGTCCTCACCGACTGCGCGATAGGCCCAGCCCTGCTGGCCGGAACGGGTTTCGATCAGGTAGTAATCGCGGCGCACGTCGCCGCCGTCCCACCAACCGGACTCAATACGCTCCGGGCCCATGAGGATACGCGTCGAACCCTCGTGCACCGCCTGTGGTTCATTCAACAACCAACCCGGACGCTGCACGCCCGACATCCCCCCGCAACGCTGGCTGTCGGCACTGGCCTGCCACGCACACTCCGGCCGGTGATCGGCCTGGAACCGCAAGCCCTGCACCGCGTCATCCCCCAACCGCGCGCGCAAGCGTTCGCGCAGTTGCTCCCAGGGCAAGGACTGCCGAACAGTTCCTGATACTGGGGAACGAAGGCCGGCAAGTCTTCGGCGCGCAGGCGAAAACCGCGCACCGGCGCCTCGACCTGAACCTGTTCCAGGCGCCCTCGGGCCAATTCGAAGAGCATTGCCGGATCGCGCTCGGCGCTGAGCAGACCGACCTTGATCACGCTGTCAGGTAACCCGGCGTGTTCCAGGTGCAGGTCGAAACGTTGCACGCCGCTGTCGCGACCGCACAGGAACGCCGACAGATCGCCGGTCAACCGGCGCAACGGAAACAGCAGCGCCTGATGGGACTGCACGTCAAAATTGAGTTCGATGCGCACATCGAAACGGTCCGGTGGCAGGTAGAACGCCAGGGCCAGTCGCCGCGTGCCAGACAGGGCATCGAGGTGTTTGAGCACCTGAGACTCGAAACGCCGGGCCAGACTGTGCCGGGGCAACGCCTGCACCTGGCTCAAGGTGCGCAACCCCATGCGCGACAACGCCGTGGCGACGCTGGTCTCCAGCCCGATCCGGTCGACGGGCAATTGCCCCAGATGATGCTGCAAGGCCTGGTCGTCGGGCACCACCAGACTGTCATAGGCATTGGCCAGAATCCGCGCCGCCACCGGGTTGGGGGCCGCAACGATCCGGTGCCGAAACCCCAGCTCGCCGAGTTCGGCGCGCAATCGTGCTTCGAGTTGCGGCCAGTCCCCGAACAGCCCCAGGCTGGACTCGATTTCAAACACCACCGCTCGCGGGTAATACACGCTGACCTGGGAACTGAAGCGGTAGGCCCACGCGGCGAGAAACTGCTGCCAGTGTTCGATCTCGGCAGCGTCGTATTCCGCCGTGACAAAGCCTTTGCTCAACGCCTGGGCGGCGGTCATCGACTGACCGGGTCGCAAGCCCAGCGCCCGCGCCGAAACGTTGACCGCCTGCAACACCCGACGTTGCGCCGGGCCGGTCAGCAGCGCCAGTGGCTCATCGGGGTCGGCGCGCTGACGCAGTACCGCGTCCAGCGCCAATTGCGGGAAAAGAATGCACACCCAGCGCATGGCAACCTCAATGCCCCACGGGGAAGGCAATCGGCGCCGAATGGGCAAGCCCGCCCCGGCACTTGAGCACGCGCAATTGCGCAGGCCTGGCATCGATGGCGATGCGCAGGGCCGCAGGTGAAGGGTTGATGGCTTCATTGAGCGAGCGGTAGGCGAATGCCAGGGTGGAGCCGGTTTCCGCCGCCACCTGCAAGCGCCGCAACGCCCGGTCATCAGCCTTGTGCGGCCAGCACAGCACCACGCCGCAACTGCCCGAACGCAGGCATTGTTCCGCCGCCCACAGCGCATCGCGCTCGCTGGCCTGGATGATCGACAACTGGCGCAGATCGACCCCGGCGTTCTGCCACGCTTGCGGATACGGCACGTACGGCGGCGCCACCAGCACGATGCGCTCGCCCGCCGCCGACAACCGTGCCAGCGCCGGCCACACCAGTTGCAATTCGCCAACGCCCTGCCCGGCCAGGAGGATTTCGGTCAGCGCCGCTTCCGGCCAGCCACCCGTGGGCAACGCCGCATCCAGCGCCGCATGCCCGGTGGGTTGCGGGCTGACGGTCGGGGGCGCAGGCCGGCCTTTCCAGACCTGGCCGCCATTGAACAGCGTGTCCAGCGCGACGACGGCCCCCATCACCCTTGCCTCACCAGACCGCAGAACACCCCTTCGATGGCGAGGTCCTGATCGGGATGAACGATGATCGGCTTGTAGGCCGGGTTGCGGGGCAACAGGCGAACAGAATCGCCGACCCGCTCGAAACGCTTGATGGTCACTTCGCCATCGAGCCGTGCCACGACGATCTGACCGTTAAAGGCCTCGGGATTGCGGTGCACGCCCACCAGATCGCCGTCGAGAATGCCGTCCTCGATCATCGAGTCGCCCTTGACCCGGAGCATGTAGTCCGGCACCCGCGAAAAAATCGATGGATCAAGCAACAACCGACTGTGCACCTCGGCATCGGCACCGATCGGCGCACCCGCCGCCACCCGGCCGAGAACCGGAATGTCCAGCAACTCGGGCCGCGCCGCTTGCCCGAGCAAGCGAATGCCCCGGGCCTGATGCGGGTTGACCTCGATGAAACCGGCTTCGGTCAGCGCCAGCACATGCTTGCGCGCCACGCTGCGAGAGGCGAAACCAAAGGCCTCGCTGATTTCAGCGAGGCTCGGGGACTGGCCGTGCTCCGCGATTCGATCACGGATAAAGGTCAGGATGGCGGTACGGCGGGGAGTTAAAGTCGTCATGGAGTACATTTGTACTCTTTTGGCTTTTTCCTGGCAAGGGCCTGTAGGAGCTGTCGAGTGAAACGAGGCTGCGATCTTTGGTTTTTTTAGCCGCGCTTGAGAATCTGGTCCATCACCCAGTCGGTTTTCAGAGCCTGTTCGGCTACCGCGGGATGCTGCGCTTCGCCACGAATGTGCGCATTCATGCCCAGCACGTGATGCCACTGGATGTGCTGATGATTGTCGATGTCCAGGCGGAGGGATTCCTCGGCTTCGAGTACCACCGGGTGCTCATCAAAGACCGAAAAGCTGATCCGCCCCTTGCTGCCAATCACCTCGACCCGATCCTCACGACGGTCCGCGACAAAGTTCCAGCAACCCATGCCCATCGCCCCCGACGCAAACCGCCAACTGGCGCTGACGGCGTCTTCAGCGGCATACAATCCAGCCTGCCGCGCGGTAAACCCGGCGACTTCGACGATGTCGCCGAGCAGGTACTGGAACAGATCGAAGCCATGACTGGCGAGGTCGGCGAAGTAGCCGCCACCGGCTATCGTCGGGTCGGTGCGCCAGTTGTCCGCGCCGCCGAGATCAGCAGGCGATGGCGCCTTGGTGAGCGTCCAGGTCAAGTGCCGGACCTCACCGATCCGCCCCTCCTCCAGCCATTGCCGCACTTGCTGGAAGCGCGGCAGCGAACGTCGGTAGTAGGACACGAAAAGATGCAGCCCGGCCTCGGCGAACACCTTCTGCATTTCACGGCTCAGCCCGGCATTCAGCGACATCGGTTTTTCGACGCAGCAATGTTTGCCGGCAGCGGCCACCATCAGGGCATAGGCGTGGTGACTGTCGGGTGGCGTGGCGATGTATACCGCGTCCACCTCGGGATCGTTGATCAGCGCTTCAGCGTCGGTGTAGACCCGGGCGATGCCGTGGCGCGCGGCATAATCGCTCACCGCGTCCAGTCGCCGCCCCATCACCGCCACCAACGCCGAGCCGGGTGCCTTGTAGAAGGCCGGCCCACTCTTGCGTTCGGCGACGCTGCCACACCCGATCATGCCCCAGCGCACCACGTTCATATTCACTCCTTGATCGTTACCCGATGCGCAGTGCGCGCAGGTCCAGATGACCGTCCTTGAGCGGCGGGCACCAGTAGTAACCGCCGGTAATCGGCCGGCTGATGCGGTACAAACCGTCGGTGATGCCGTCTTCCAGACCGCTCATGCGCCGCAGTTGCGCTTCGAAGGCATCGAGGGAAAAACCGAACGCCAGGAACATCAGGCCGGCACGATCCCCTTCGATCCACGGCATCGAACGGCGCACCACGAACGCTTCGGGGGCGAAGCTTTCCTGGGCGGTGCGTTTGACGTGGGCGGAGATCGGCGCGTCATCGATTTCTTCGTTGTCGCTCAAGCGACGGCCCATGATGTTGTCCTTCTCATCGGACGGCATGGCGTGGAAGCCTTTGAGGTCATGCTGCCATTGCTGGATCGCGGCGAAGCTGCCACCGACCAGACCGTCAGCGCCTTCACCGACCAGCGCAGCAGCCACGGCGGCTTCATCGTGCGGGTTTTCGGTGCCGTCTTCGTAACCGGTCAGGTCGTGGCCGGTCATGTGGCGGAAGGTTTCGTTCATCTGCACCAGACGCAGGGCAGGTGCCAGCGCGGCTTCGATGGCATTGCTGCGATTGAGCAATTCGCCACGGTCGACGCCATGCAACCAGCACCACAACGCGTGTTGGGTCGACGGATTGTCGACGCCGACGCCGGTCAGCGCCGGAAACGGCCGCAGCCCTCCGATCTGCCCGTGCAGCGCCTTGACCAGGGATTCACCGAAACCGACCACTGCCGATTTCCCGTTCACCAGCTGTGCCAGCTTGTCGAGCACGGCCGGCAGTGCATCGACGGATTCCAGCGCGAAGAACATATGACGGGCTTGAGGCGGTACTGGGGTGGCGAGAATGCCCGGCTGGTAGTAACTCATATGAACTCCTTAAGAAAGAGCGCGAAGTTTACCCGCAGCGTTCGCCGTTGTGTGTTCTCAGGTCAAAAGATCGCTGGTTCGTGAAATCCGGACTTAAAAAGTCGGGTCAATAAGGCGTATAACCCTTGAAGTGAATTCTGAACTGCAAGCCGCCAGCGCATGGCTTACATCACATGGAGTAGCGACATGACCACTGCACACATCCTCGGCAACCTGTTTCCCGACTCCAGCGACATCCCGGAAAAATACCGCCTCGACGGCCAGACCGAGCAACGTGAATACCTGGTCGACGGCGAACTGAAAACCTGGTCAGGCCCCCTCGCCCAAGTCCGCAGCCCGGTGTACCTGACCGGTGAAAATGGCGACGAACAGGTCATCCTCGGCAGCACACCGCTGCTCGATGCCGACACCGCACTGACCGCCCTCGACGCCGCCGTCCGCGCCTATGACCGGGGCCAGGGCCTGTGGCCGACCATGCGCGTGGCCGAACGCATCCAGCACGTCGAAACCTTCCTCGGTCGTATGCGCGAACAGCGCGACGCGGTGGTCAAGTTGTTGATGTGGGAGATCGGCAAGAACCTCAAGGATTCGGAAAAAGAGTTCGACCGCACCTGCGACTACATCGTCGACACCATCAACGCCCTCAAGGAACTCGACCGCCGCTCCAGCCGTTTCGAGCTGGAACAGGACACACTCGGCCAGATCCGCCGCGTTCCGCTGGGCGTGGCGCTGTGCATGGGGCCTTACAACTATCCGCTGAACGAAACCTTCACCACGCTGATTCCGGCGCTGATCATGGGCAACACCGTGGTGTTCAAGCCGGCCAAGCTTGGCGTGCTGCTGATTCGCCCGCTGCTGGAGGCGTTCCGCGACAGCTTCCCCGCCGGGGTGATCAACGTGATCTACGGCAGCGGCCGCGAAACGGTCAGTGCGCTGATGGCCAGCGGCAAGATCGACATCTTTGCGTTTATCGGTACCAACAAAGCGGCCAGCGACCTGAAAAAACTCCACCCGAAACCGCATCGTTTGCGTGCTGCGCTGGGCCTGGATGCGAAGAACCCCGGCATCGTCTTGCCCGAGGTGGATCTGGACAACGCGGTGAACGAAGCAGTCACCGGGTCCTTGTCTTTCAATGGCCAGCGCTGCACCGCGCTGAAAATCCTCTTCGTCCACGAAGATGTGGTCGAAGCGTTCATCGACAAATTCAATGCCAAACTCGCGAGCCTCAAACCGGGCATGCCGTGGGAAAGCGGCGTGGCCCTGACGCCGCTGCCGGAGTCGGGCAAGGTCGACTATCTGCACGCGCTGGTTGCGGATGCCGTGAGCAAAGGCGCTCGCGTGGTCAACCCCAATGGCAGTGAAGCCCGCGCCTCCTTCTTCTATCCGGCAGTGTTGTTCCCGGTGACGCCGCAGATGCGTGTCTATCAGGAAGAACAGTTCGGTCCGGTGGTGCCGATCGTGCCTTACCGGCATCTGGATACGGTCATCGATTACGTCCTGGAGTCGGACTTCGGCCAGCAACTGAGTATCTTCGGCACCAACCCGGTGGCGGTCGGCCGGCTGGTGGACACCTTCGCCAACCAGGTCGGGCGGATCAACCTCAACGCCCAGTGCCAGCGCGGCCCGGACACCTACCCATTCAACGGCCGCAAGAATTCCGCCGAAGGGACGTTGTCGGTACATGATGCGCTGCGGGTGTTTTCGATTCGCACGCTGGTCGCGACCAAGTTTCAGGAGTCCAACAAAGACTTGATCAGCGAGATCATCAGCGGCCGCAGTTCGAGTTTCCTGACCACCGATTACATCTTCTGAGGACAACGAGCCTGAGCACCTTCAGAACCCAAAGACTGCCCCCCCTGTTGCGCCGGGTACTGCGTCCGTTACTGGACCCGTACCGGCGCTATCGCCACGCCAGGCTGATTCACGCAGTGCGCGTATCGCTGGGGTTGCTGGCGACGATCCTGCTGACCACCGGCATCCACCTGCCCCACGGAGAGTGGGCGTCGGTGACGATGCTGGTGGTGATCGGCGGTTTGCAGCACCACGGCAACATCGGCAAAAAAGCCGCCGAGCGCGCCATCGGCACCTTGATCGGCGCAGGCGTCGGCCTTGTGTTGGTGGCGCAACAGGTCTGGCTCGGGATGCCGTGGCTGACCTATTTTGCGATGTCGGTGGTCTGCGGATTCTTCTCGTACCACGCCATTGGCAAGGGGGGCTACACGGCGCTGCTGTCGGCGATCACCGTGTTTATCGTCGCAGGGCATGGCGATAACCCGGTGACCGACGGGCTGTGGCGCGGGGTGGATATCCTGATCGGCATTGCCCTGGCGCTGGCATTTTCCTTCGCCCTGCCGCTGTACGCGGTTTATTCCTGGCGTTACAACCTGGCCGATGCCCTGCGCGATTGCGCGACGGTTTACGGGCGGATCATCAATGGCCAGCCCGTCACCGATGACGAGCACGTGAAGTTGATGAATCGATTGAATGCGGTGATGGTGCAACTGCGTTCGCTGATGCCGTCGGTCTCCAAGGAAGTGAAGATATCCATGACCGAGCTCGATGCGATTCAGCGACATTTGCGGATGTGCGTCAGCACTCTGGAAATCCTCAGTAACACTCGACCGGATACCAATGACCCCGCCGCAATGGCGAATCTGCAATCGGCGCTGAAAGCGGAACATCGGCTGATTCGGGTGCAACTGGTGGGGATGGCGCGGGCGTTGAAGTCCGGCGCGTCGCAACGGCTCAGTCGACCCGTCGAACTGCCGGCGGATTCAAGCCTTGACGAACCGGTCTATAACCCGCTGGACGGCTACCGGTTGTTGATCCGGCAACTGGCCAGCAACATTGGCGAGATGCGCCAGCGTCTGGCCAAGACTGCACCGCGCTGGAATATTTGAAGGTGTTGTAGAGCGTCGTGATGGCCTGACGAAATGCAGGCTGTCGCGGAGAAAGGTTCGACGACGCCATTAACTACACCTCGCTGCACGCAATAAGCTTTTTTTGATAGTCAGAACAATCCCCACCATTAGAATAACTGATGCTTATGGAAGGTTTAAATTATTCAACTAAAAGGAATTAGTTTGCCAAGCAATAGCATATTCCGCCCTCACGCCCCCTCCTCTTCATTTACGTTGGCGAATGCAAACGCCAAACACGAAAACAATCAGCCCGAACATGAAAAAATAGCCGGCCAATTACTTCAAGCTTCCAATGTAACAGAGTCGATAATAATCCTTGATCCAGCTTTCGCATCCGAGCTAAAAAATCGAACCACAGCCTTCATCAACAAAATAACTGACTGCCAGCCTGCACATTTTTTAAAAGAACCTGATATCGCTACCACGATTCTGGGGCAGTTCAGTACCACCAGCACAATTCCGAATCGCTTTCGCCCTATCGAGGGTTTGAGCCATGCAGAAAAAACGGACTACAAGCAGGTATCAAATGCGGAACAAACCAACATTCTCCGCTGCAACCTCCTATCATTAATAGACGAAGACCTGCAAGAGGCATTCAAATCGATCCTGAGCGAATGGGAGATGTTCGGGCTATCGGCATGCGAAATTGATTTACAAACTTACGGAGACTTCAAGACACTCTATGATGAAGTAATGGAAGAACATGCCATCATAAAAGAGGATTACTCAAAAGTTGACTTCTCTGCCCAGAACATAAAATCCAAAATTACTGACATCCGTTGCCTCAATGCAAAAATGACACCGTTACAGATTTTTAAAGCGGCGTACCAACTCGGCGACATACCTGCTGTTGCAAATTTTCGTTTCATGGACAATCCCGCCAGCAAAGACGATGGCAAATATAGAGAATGGATGTTTCACTTCGACAACAGTAACTATGCTGCCGAGTTCAAGCTGATCACTACTCGTATAACAGACACGTTAAAAGCGAACCAAGAGCAATGCCTCGCAGCCTTCCCTTACAACACCAGCCAATTCATTCGTTTTACCGGCACTGAAGCAGCGACAAAATTTCCAACAATGGAAATACTGGAAAATGAAATCAGCCATGTTTCGGACGCACGTTATGTAGTCATCAAGAATCCACATAACAACACTCCAATCGAGACCGGAATCCGGACCGAAATGATCGCGCATCATCGTTCAGCCAGTAATAAAGAGGGGCTGGATCAAGGCGAGCACAGAAGTGCCGAATTAATGACATTTCATGGTATTGGCCGTTGCCAACCTTTTCTTTCCTCACAAGAATTAGACCATGCCTCGACGCTTACGCCCTTGCAAACTTTCGTATTGGGTGGTTTTAAGAACAGCGACCCTGAAAAATTCATCGAATACATGACTCTTGAAAAGCAGGCTGTTAACAATCAACTGCATGAACTCATCAAAGCAAACCGAATCAAGTCCATAGAAAGTATAACAGTTGCAAAATTCAGCCCTGCTGGCACGGTCGTGGTAAACGAAGCTGTATTCAAAAAGCAAATGGACACTTACGACAATCTCCCAGAAGTCATTGAACAAATTCCTCGCCTGACAGGAGGCAGCGACGACCTGAAAAAAACCGTCTTCCAAATGGTCCCGATGTTAATGAACTTCGACCAGAATGCCGAGTTAAAACCCGACTGTTCGGAAAACAGAGCTTTTCCAGCCCGTACCCAGATTCGAGAGAGAACCAACGAAGGCTTCTGCGCGCCTTTGCGTCGAGATCTGGAGCAGGTGCAGTTTAATATCCACCCAAGCTACCTGCTTCGGATGGATGAAATCATCGACATTGCGAAAAACATCCATGAGCTTTACAGGGATCACTCTGCAATACTTAAGGAACGCCCACACGACAAACAGCTCTTGCAATTATTTGAAAGTCGAGCAGAACTAGCAAAAGAATACACAACCCAACTGCCATCAAGAGCGTCACTCCCTGAAACGCACCAGACACTTTCTCTTTTTATTTATTACATGATTGACGACCTCGACAAAGCGGCTCAATCACTGCTCGCAAACAATATCAAAATGAACGCCGACCAAATGAACAGGGTAAAAGATGCGCAATGTAAAATATTGCAGCACTTTGTTACCCACCGCCTGTTAAATGACAGCATCCCACGCTAAGACCAGTCCGCCACCGCTATCAATATAAGCATCAAAAGCAATCAGCCATGGTGGTATTAAGTAGCTGAAATTGCATACCGAGAGATCCCCGATGATAAACTGTAACTCGAAAGTTTCGGTCTGCACATTCAACCCCATCACTGCAGACAAAGAGCCGAATACCGCTCAATTGACTAACAGCAAAGACAAACGTACGTTTATTAATATTGCAGACGTGCGCGGGACTGGTGGTGGAATTGAAAAAATGACCCACCCCTCCGCTCAGGTCAGTGAAACAGATCTTTTTTCACCCTACATGATCGAACTGCTCGGTAAAACAACGGCATTGGCTTTCGCAGAGAAAGTACTTCAAGCGCCCAGACAGCAGCTGCTGGATAGCTTGGGAATTGATGACACTCAAAAGACGGAACGCCAGACCAAACTGCATTCAGACCAGATTACGATCTCCCGTTTTTATACACACTCAGTAGAGCCGAAGCCGTCATCCATTACGTTAAATGGGTCGCCTTTTATTGAACAGGAACCGACCAATCCATACTTCATTAATCAAAAAATAATCACGCCTGATTTCAGGGTTCATCGTGACAATGAAGACGCACACAGACTCAACTTGTTGCAGTGCAAATCAAGGGACGACAGCGAAGTATTCTTCAATAAAGAGCCTATTCTACAACTACAACAGTACAACGCATCCACTTACTCACATGAGTCCCATTTACGGGATGATGGCAAATTACAAAATAATGCACACTACTTCACCGAGATGGTTAGTTATTTAGCTCAGAGGGGTAGCCCAGGTGATTTCATAGTACAGAACTCGCTGGAGAGCAGTTCCGATAGAACAACAGCGCATTTTCAGTACATTCCCGATGACGTCATCCTTCCCATATTTGCACATACGCCGCTAAGCAGTGACATTTCAGAGGCGAAGATCATGGACTGGTATCTACCATCCGTGTGGAGCACATTTGATCTTAGTGAGCCTGACTGGATAGACGCCAGCAAAAAATTACAACACCTTTGCCAAGAACTCCTGGATAGTCAACACATCAGCACTACGCCGCTTTTCAGAAAGCTGGAGGGCGAAAGAGTTGATGCTTTTCTTATTTTCAAAAAAGATTGTTCAATACAATGGAACATGACTCCAGAGAGTATTCAGAATACGCCTGGGTGGTTGGAAGCCAGTGGCATATTCATTGCCAACAGTGGAAAGTCCGAAGTTTTTGAAAGACTAGGGGCCCGCGCTTACTATGAAAGTTACCGCGTAACGGCTGAGAGCATGGATACCATCAACCGTATTTTCGCGGATGTGCTCACTCGACACTGATGACTATGCGGCCACGCGTCGCAACTTCAGGCTCCAGCCCTGCTGCATACCCGCAGCGGCCAGCAAAATGGCGGCGACACCGATCCACTGCAGCGTTTCCAGGCGATGGCCGAAGGCAAACCAGTCGACGAAAATCGCCGCAATCGGGTAGATGAACGACAACGCGCCGGTCAGTGCCGTCGGCAACTTCTGGATTGCGCCGTACAGCAACACATACATCACGCCGGTGTGAACAATGCCGAGTGTCACCAGGCTGGCCCAGGCACTCGGTGCTTGGGGCAACGCGGAAAAATGCGCGAACGGTGCGAGCAACAACACGCCGGTGCTGACCTGAATCAGCGCAATCAGGTGCGGTGGTGTGCCGGTCAGGCGTTTGATGATCAACGCGGCAATCGCATAAAGGAAAGCAGCGCCCAGCGCCAGCGCGATGCCCATCAGGTAATCATTGCCGCCCTCGCCCTGTTCACCATGCGCACTGACAATCGCCAGCATCCCCAAAAACGAAATGCCCAGCCAGAACAGTTTTTGCAGGGTGATTTTTTCGTTGAGGAACAGCGCGGCCAATCCGACCAGCATGAATGGCTGAACGTTATAGACCGCTGTGCCGATGGCAATCGAGGCGCGGGAGTAAGAGGCGAACAAAAGCACCCAGTTACCGACAATTGCCACGCCGCTGAGCACGGCCAGCAGGAAGGTGGTGCGGGTAAGAATGCCGGGGCGCAGGAAGCCGAATGCCGCGCAGATCAGCAATAACGTGCCGGCGCCGAACACACAACGCCAGAACACCACGTCCAGCACCGGCTGCCCGGACACCAGCACAAACCAGCCGATGGTCCCGGAAATCAGCATGGCGGCGGTCATTTCGAATGACCCGTGACGAATTGTTTTGTCCATCATCAGACTCCTGTGTTTGAGCCCAAAGTATGCCAATCCGCTGGGGGGCTTCTCCAGCGCAAAAAGCAGGCTAAACTCGGTGTCTGCCTTTTTTATCAAGGCGGTTTCGATTAATTGCCTTACAGAGGTTGCGCCATGACTGATGATATCGACCAAGTGCTGATCACGGCGTTGATGGAAGACTCACGGCGTTCGCTCAAGGCCCTGGCGAACCTCAGCGGCCTGTCCTCGCCCAGCGTCGCCGAGCGTTTGCGCCGCCTCGAAGAACGCGGCGTGCTCAAGGGTTACACCGTCGAGATTGATCCCAAATGCTTTGGCTATCAACTCCAGGCCATCGTGCGTATCCGCCCGCTGCCGGGCCAATTGCAGGAGGTGGAGCGGCAGATCCAGGCCATCCCCGAATTCACTGAGTGCGACAAGGTGACCGGCGACGACTGCTTCATCGCCCGCCTGCATGTGCGCTCGATGGAGCAGCTGGACACCCTGCTCGACCGCCTCAATACCCACGCCGAAACCAACACCGCGATCGTCAAGAAGACCCCGGTCAAGCGACGGTTGCCGCCGATGGCGTGAGCCTTTCCTCAAATCGCAGACAAAAAAAACCCGCTTTCGCGGGTTTTTTATTTCACGCCTTGCGATTAATCGTCGCGGCTCATGATGCCGAAGATCTGCAACAAGCTGATGAACAGGTTGTAGATCGATACATACAGGCTGATGGTCGCCATGATGTAGTTACGCTCGCCGCCATGAATGATGGCGCTGGTCTGGAACAGAATGCAGACCGACGAGAACAGCACGAAACCTGCGCTGATCGCCAGTTGCAGCCCGCTGATCTGGAAAAACAGGCTCGCCAGCGTTGCACCCAGCAACACGAAGAAACCGGCGGTGATGAAACCACCGAGGAAGCTCATGTCCTTGCGAGTGATCAGCACGTAAGCCGACAGACCGCCGAACACCAGCGCCGTCATCGCGAACGCCGAGCTCACCACTTCCGCGCCGCCCTGCATACCCAGGTAACGGTTGAGGATCGGGCCTAGCAGGAAACCCATGAAACCGGTCAGGGCAAACGCCGACACCAGGCCCCACGCCGAATCACGGAGTTTGTTGGTAAGGAAGAAAAGGCCGTAGAAACCGATCAGCACCACGAAGATATTCGGGTAGCCGACGCGCATCTGCTGGGCGACAAACGCCATCACGCCGCTGAATGCGAGGGTGAGTGCGAGTAAGCCGTAAGTGTTGCGCAGGACGCGGCTAACCTCTAGCTGCTCAGCCTGCACGCTGTTATTAACTGCGTAATCCTGTTCGCGCATGGCGACA
>LNAP01000320.1_pt1 | contig 54282 bp, 41 predicted proteins | sample 602601 | NCBI WGS metagenome assembly LNAP01 (sample SAMN02440304, study PRJNA202911) | soil metagenome | biome: Subtropical and temperate rainforests or woodlands; isolation source: soil samples (1 kg each in a 20% v/v slurry with milli Q water) were... ...
GCCCAACTCTGCGGCGCGCCGATGGTAATCCAGGGCCAGCGCGTTGATTTGCGGATGGGTCGACGACAACAGAATCGAACGACTGACGCGCAGGAAATTCAGGTTGCCGTTTTCCAGCGCCAGTTGCAGCCAGCCCAGCGCTTGATCAGTTTTGCCGTGGTCCGCCAACACAGCGGCATGGCTGAACTGCCCGCGAAAATCGCCGCCCTCGGCTGAGCGGCGGTACCAGTCATAGGCGGCGGGCAGGTCTTGTGGGCAGAACTGGCCATCTTCCAGATAGCGGCCGAGCAGGTTCATGGATTTGGCATGGCCCATCTGCGCGGCGCGGTGGTAATACTGCAAGGCGCGTTGCTGGTTCTGGACCACGCCGCGCCCGGTGGCCAGCAGGTTGGCCAGGTTATAGAGACTCCAGTCGAGGCCTGCCTTGGCCGCCAGTTCATAGTGGGCGGCGGCTTTGGCTGCATCGGCGCTGCAACCCCAGCCGTGCTCAAAACAGCGGCCCAGCATGTTGCGCGCCATCAGGTGACCATTGCGCGCGGCGATTTCGAACCAGACCAGCGCCAGTTGCGGATCGCGTTCGATGCCTTTGCCATCCAGCAGAATCTGCCCCAGCAATGCCTGGGCATCAACGAGGTTGTCCGCCGCCGCGCCAATGATTGCCTGAGCGGCCTTGGCCGGATGCTCGGCGAGCATGGCGCGCAGCTGATCGCCATCGAGTTCTTCCTTGCGTTGCAGACTCCAGCTCATGGTCAGACCTCGACCCAGCGGCGCAGCAGGTTGTGATAGGTGCCGGTCAACTGGATCAGCGACGGATGATCGGGCACGTCCTGGGTCAGCTTCTGGATCGCGTTATCCATCTCAAACAGCAGCGTGCGCTGGCTGTCTTCGCGCACCAGGCTTTGCGTCCAGAAAAACGATGCATAACGGGCGCCGCGCGTCACCGCGTTGACCTTGTGCAGGCTGGTGCCGGGATACAACACCATGTCGCCTGCGGGCAGCTTGACGCGCTGGACGCCGTAAGTGTCCTGGATTTCCAGCTCGCCGCCGTCGTATTCATCCGGATCGCTGAAGAACAGCGTGCTGGAAAGGTCGGTCCGCACCCGCTCGACGCTGCCTTTGGACTGGCGCACGGCATTGTCGATATGGAAATCGAAACTGCCGCCAGCGGTGTAGCAGTTCAGCAACGGCGGAAAGACTTTATGGGGCAGCGCCGCCGACATGAACAGCGGGTTGGCCCACAAGCGTTCAATCATCGCAGTGCCGATTTCCAGGGCCAGCGGATGACCTTCGGGCAGCTGCAGGTTGTGCTTGGCCTTGGCCGATTGGTAACCAGCGGTGATTTTGCCGTCGGCCCAATCCGTCGCTTCCAGTGCCTGACGGATGCGCGCCACTTCGTCGCGGTCGAACAAGCCGGGGATGTGTAGGAGCATGCCGCAACGCCTGTAGGAAATTAGTGCGGCGGATGGTAGTGATTCTTATTGACTGTGTAAAACCCTGAACGGCGACCTACGTCAATGAACATGAAAATTTCGTAAATACCAAATGTAAAGAATGTAAGTTTTTCGCGAATAGTAATGTATCTCAATTGCTACAAATACTTGTTTACCCTATATTCCGCCGCCTCAACTCCTTGGGGAAGGAATCAACATGTCGCGTCAATCACCACAATCCACTGCTGTTCAGCCGCGTTCGCTTGCTTCGGCAGTGGGCGTTGCCATTGCTGCAATCTCCGCCGGCCATATGGCCCACGGCGCAGAAAGCACGGATGAGAAAGCCATTTCGCTGGGAGCAACCAGCATCAATGGTGAACAGGACGCGACCTACAAGACCGAAGAATCGGCCTCCAGGAAGTACACCGCGCCACTGCGCGAGACGCCAAAAAGCGTCACGGTGATCCCGCAACAAGTGATTCGCGACACCGCCGCCACCAGTCTGGCTGACGCGCTGCGCACCACGCCGGGCATTACGTTCGGCGCGGGCGAAGGCGGCAACCCGAACGCTGACCGCCCGATCATTCGTGGTTTCAACGCCGAAAGCGACGTGTTCATCGATGGCATGCGTGACGTTGCCGCGCAAAGCCGGGAAATCTTCAACATTGAATCGGTAGAAATCAGCAAAGGCCCGGGTTCGGCGTTCACCGGTGCCGGTTCCACGGGCGGCAGCCTGAACCTGATCACCAAAGGCGCCCATCTGGGCAACGCCTATAACGGCGGCTACACCTTTGGCTCCGACCAGACCCAACGCTACACCGCTGACTTGAACCAGCAGCTCACCGACACCTCAGCGTTCCGTCTGAACCTGATGAAGCACGACGCCAACGTTGCCGGGCGCGATAACGTCGACGTCAGCCGTTGGGGCGTGGCGCCGTCGTTCGCTTTCGGCCTGGGCACTGACACTCGCGTCAAACTCGATTACTACCACCTGGAAACTGACGACATGCCGGACTACGGCATCCCGTTGACCTCCACCGTCGGTCGTAGCAAGTATCGGGTCGACAAGCCGGCCCACGTCAACGAGAGCAACTTCTACGGCCTGACCGACCGCGACTATCGCAAGAGCAAGAACGACAGCGGCACGTTCCGGATCGAGCACGATCTGAACGACAACCTGACCCTTTCCAACAGCTTCCGCATGTCGCGTTCGACCCTGGACTATATCGTCACCAACCCGGATGACAGCCGTGGCAACGTCGCCAACGGCACGCTGTCGCGTTCGGCCAAGAGCCGCAATTCGACGTCCACCGGCTTCGTCAACCAGACTGACCTGAGTGCCAAGTTCGACACCGGCTTTATCAATCACAGCCTGGTAACCGGCGTCGAGTTCTCGTATCAGGACACGCACAACCGCAATTACAGCGTGCTCAATGCGGCGGGTGGCGCCATCCCGAGCGTTTGCTCGCCAGCACTGCTGCGCTCCGGTGACTGCACCAGCCTGTACAACCCGACGCCGAAAGACGCGTGGAACGGCACCATCACCGACAGCCAGGCGTACACCGATACCGACACCAAAACCAGCGCGGCCTATGTGTTCGACACCCTGAAGTTCAACGAGCAATGGTCGCTGAACCTCGGCCTGCGTTATGACGACTACGAGGTCAAGTCCAGCGGTTTCGCCACTGCAGGTCGCAACACCGTGGCTGGCAACTTCAAGCGCGAAAACACCAGCCAGCTCTGGAACTATCAGGTCGGTCTGGTCTTCAAGCCGCTGCCTAACGGCACGATCTACGCGGCCTGGTCGACTTCCAGCAACCCGTCCGGCGAAACCAGCGGTAACGGCGGCCTGGAGATTTCTGCTGCCAACAATGATCTTGAACCGGAAAAGAACCGCAACTACGAGTTGGGCACCAAGTGGGACTTCTTCGGCGATGACCTGTCGCTGACCGCTGCCTTGTTCCGCACCGAAAAAACCAACGCGCGCATCACTGACCCGGACAACACCACGTTCCAGGTGCTGGACGGCGAGCAGCGTGTCGACGGCTTCGAGTTCACCTACACCGGCAAGATCACCAGCAAGTGGAAGGTTTACGGCGGCTACACCTATATGGAAAGCGAGCTGGTCAAGACCACGCTGGCAGCGGACGAAGGCAATCATATGCCGAGCACGCCGCGTAACAGCTTCAACCTCTGGTCGACCTACGAATTGGTTCCGAAGCTGACCGTCGGCGGCGGCGCAACCTTCGTTGATTCGCGTTTTGGCAACGAAGCCAACTCGGTCGAGGTGCCTTCCTACTGGCGTTACGACGCGATGGCGAGCTACGCCTTGACCAAGAACGTGGACCTGCAACTGAACCTGCAAAACCTGACCGACAAGCGTTACTTCGATCAGGTGTTCACCACTCACTACGCGCACATGGCCGCTGGCCGTACCGCCTTGATGAGCGCCAATTTCCACTTCTGATTTGAAGCGTTACCCAAGCCCTGCTGACCGTTGTGGTTGGCGGGGCTTTTGGTTGTGTGGGGGGCGTGATTCAAATCAATGACTATCGGTAGGAGGGGACTTGTCCGCGAAGGCAATCGCACATGCGGCGAGAGAATCCGGACATTAAGCGTCGCCTGAGCTGACGTCTTCGGGGACAAGTCCCCTCCTACCGGATCTCTATTTGCTGCGCGGTCGGGAGATTTCCACCGATCCAGTCGCGCTCCAGTCAAGCAGCGAATAGTTGACTGGAAGAAACTCGGTAGGAGGGGACTTGTCCGCGAAGGCAATTGTCCATGCGGCGAGAGAATCCGGACTTTAAGCGTCGCCTGAGCTGACGCATTCGGGGACAAGTCCCCTCCTACCGGATCTCCGTTGCTGCCCGGTCGGGATTAGGTGGCACGTAGCAAATGAGAACGTCTTCCGTTTGGCGCATACTGCGCGGCGCGGTGGTTGAATGAGAACGAGGTAGCACGGGTGTTGAAGAAAGTCCTGTTTCAAGTCCACTGGTTCTTCGGGATCACCGCCGGTCTGGTGCTGGCGCTGATGGGAATCACCGGGGCGATCTATTCCTTCGAGGATGAAATCCTTGCGTGGACCAACCCGGATGCCTTGTATGTCGAACAACGCGGCGAGCAGTTGCCGCCGGTCGAGCTCGTGCGCAAGCTTGAATCCACCACCGGGCTGATCGTCGCGATCCTGCGGGTTGAAACCGTCGGCAACAAATCCGCGCAAGTGTATTTCACCCCGGCGCCGGGCGAACGGCGCGGGCCGATGCGCAATTTCGATCCGTACACCGGCGACCTCAAGCCGGACGCCACGGGCGCGGGCTTCTTCGATTTCGTCCTCAAGCTGCACCGCTTTCTCGCGCTGGGCGAATACGGCAAGCAAGTCACTGCCGCCTGCACGCTGATTCTGGTGTTCTTCTGCTTGTCCGGCCTGTACTTGCGCTGGCCGCGCAAAGCCCTGAACTGGCGGGTATGGCTGACCCTGGACTGGGCGAAAAAAGGCCGAAGTTTCAACTGGGACCTGCACTCGGTGTTCGGCACCTGGTGTCTGGTGTTTTACCTGTTGTTCGCGATTACCGGCCTGACCTGGTCCTATGACTGGTTCAAGGATGGCATGAACCGTTTGCTCGGTGACACGCCTGCGGGCGAGCAGCGCAAAGCTGGCGGCGGTGGCCGTCCCGCTGGCAAAGGCGCGCCGCAAGGCCCGCTGCCAACCGTCGATTATGTCGCGGTGTGGAACAGCATCAAGACTGCGGCTGGCCCGGATCTGGCGGGTTACAACATTCGGCTGCCAAACGTCGCGGGCCAACCGGCGACGATTTTCTACCTGCTCAAGGACTCGCCTCACCCCCGCGCGCTGAACACCATCACTCTTGATCCGGCCACCGGCAAGGTCAGCGAGGTTTCCCGCTATGCGGAAAAAAGCCTCGGCGGCCAGTTGCTGATCAGTAATTACGCGCTGCACGTGGGCAGTTACTTCGGCATTGTCGGCCGGATCATCATGACCGTAGCGGCGCTGATGATGCCGCTGTTCTTTATTACCGGCTGGCTGTTGTATCTGGATCGCCGGCGCAAGAAGAAAGAAGTGCGCAATGCGCGCGGCAGTGTTTCCGTCAATCCGGCTATCAATGACGCGCCCGCGTGGTTGATCGGCTTTGCCAGCCAGAGCGGTTTCGCCGAACAGCTGGCCTGGCAGACCGCCGGGCAATTGCAGGCCGCAGGCATGCCGGTCAAGGTGCAGCGTCTGGCGGATGTGACCGAACGGGATTTGCGTCAGAGCCAGAACGCTCTGTTTGTGGTCAGCACCTTTGGTGACGGCGAAGCACCGGACAGCGCCCGGGGTTTCGAGCGCAAGTTGTTGGGCAGTCAGCTGGCGCTGGGCAATCTGAATTACGCAGTGCTCGGTTTGGGCGATCGGCAGTATCAGCATTTCTGTGCATTTGCCCGCCGCTTGCATGACTGGCTTGCCGAGCGCGGCGGCAACACGCTGTTCGCATCTGTCGAAGTGGACAGCGCCGATCCCGCTGCGTTGCAGCACTGGCAGCAACAGTTGGGGCATTTGACTGGCAGCACGCCATCCACGTTGTGGCAGGCGCCGAGTTATGACAACTGGACACTTTGCCAGCGCGAGCATCTGAACCCCGGCAGCAGCGGATCGAAAGTATTCTTGCTGGGCCTGACACCGCCGCCTGCCATGAACTGGGAAGCGGGGGATCTGGTGGAGATCCTGCCGCGCAACAGTCAGGCGGCGATCCAGCAGTTTCTCGCAGGGCTGGCCATCGCGGGCAATACGTCAGTCAAGGTCGACGGTCTGGCAGAAAGCATCGATATTGCCCTGGCCAGCCGCCAGTTGCCGCAACATCGCGCGCACTTGGTCGGGCTGCACGCTCAGGCGTTGATTGATGCCTTGGTGCCGCTGGCCATGCGCGAATACTCCATTGCGTCGATCGCGCAGGATGGCGTGCTGGAATTGATCGTGCGTCAGGAGTTGCATCCCGATGGCAGTCTTGGCCTGGGTTCCGGCTGGTTGACCGAACATGTCGCAGTGGGTGAAGCCGTCAGCCTGCGGGTGCGGCGCAACAGCAGCTTCCATCTGCCCGACGATCCGCGGCCGGTGATTTTGCTGGGCAACGGCACGGGTTTGGCGGGGCTGCGCAGCTTGCTCAAGGGACGCATCGCCCAAGGCCGGACGCGCAACTGGTTGCTGTTTGGCGAGCGCAATGCGGCGCATGACTTTTATTGTGGGGATCAGCTAAAGGCCTGGCTGGCATCCGGCGAGCTGACGCGCCTGGACCTGGCGTTTTCCCGGGATCAGGCTGAGAAAATCTACGTGCAGGATCGTTTGTTGGAGGCAGCGGACGAGTTGCGTCTTTGGCTGGCCGACGGCGCGGCGATTTATATCTGCGGCAGCCTGGAAGGCATGGCGGCGGGCGTCGATGCGGCGCTGATCGAGATCCTCGGCGCGCAAGCGGTGGAGGATTTGATCGAGCAGGGGCGTTATAGAAGGGATGTTTATTAGTGATTGTGGGAGCGAGCTTGCTCGCGAATGCAGTAAAACAGCCTCTGGAAATATTGAGGATGTACCTGCCTCTTCGCGAGCAAGCTCGCTCCCACGGTTTAACGGTTAACGGTTAACGGTTAACGATCTACGCCGCCACAAACTGCTCGGCGTAATGGCAGGCGACCTGACGGTTGTCGACCAGACGCAAGGCCGGTTCGTCGGTGACGCAGCGCTCGGTCGCATACGGGCAGCGCTTGTGGAAGGCGCAGCCGGTGGGCGGGTTGAGCGGGTTGGGCAGCTCGCCGATGATCTTGATCTTGGGTTTGAGCGGATCAGGATGAATCGTCGGAGTTGCCGACAGCAGCGCCTGGGTGTACGGGTGCAGCGGACGGTTGTAGATCTCTTCTTTGGGGCCCATTTCCGCAGGGCGGCCCAGATACATCACCAATACCGTGTCGGCAACGTGACGCACCACGGACAGGTTGTGGGAAATGAACACGTAAGCCGTGTTGAATTCCTGCTGCAGATCCATGAACAGGTTCAGCACCTGCGCCTGAATCGACACGTCCAGCGCCGAGGTCGGTTCGTCCGCGACCAATACTTTTGGCTGCAACATCATGGCCCGAGCCAGGGCGATGCGCTGACGCTGACCACCGGAGAACATGTGCGGATAACGATGGTAGTGCTCAGGACGCAAGCCGACCTGAGCCATCATTGCCTGCACTTTGTCGCGGCGTTCCTTGGCGGACAGATTGGTGTTGATCAGCAACGGCTCGCCCAGTTGATCGCCGATCTTCTGCCGAGGATTCAACGACGCATACGGGCTCTGGAAAACCATCTGCACGTCTTTGCGCAGTTGCTTGCGTTGTTCCTTGGTCGCGCCGGTGACTTCGTTGCCGGCGATTTTCAGCGAGCCGGATGAAGGCTCTTCAATCAGCGTCAGGGCGCGGGCCAGGGTCGACTTGCCGCAGCCGGATTCGCCGACCACCGCCAGGGTTTTGCCAGCTTCCAGCTCGAACGAAACCCCGTTGAGGGCGCGCACCAGTGCGTGACCCTTGAACAGGCCGCGAGACACTTCGTAGTGACGGGTAAGGTCACGGGCGGTTAAGACGACGCTCATTACGCCACCTCCTGATTCAAGGGATAGAAGCAACGGGCCAGGCTATGGGCTTTCGGGTCCAGGCCAGGGCGTTGGGTCCGGCAGTTGTCCTGCACGTACGGGCAGCGTGGCGACAGCAGGCAGCCTTGCGGACGGTCGTAACGACCGGGAACCATGCCCGGCAAGGTCGCCAGACGTTCGGCGCCCATGCTGTGTTCCGGAATCGCCGCCAGCAATGCTTCGCTGTACGGATGCGCCGGGACGTCGAACAGGCCGGGAACGTTGCCGACTTCCACCGCTTGACCGGCGTACATCACGCACACGCGTTGGGCGGTTTCGGCGACGACTGCCAGGTCGTGGGTAATCAGCACCAAAGCCATGTCCTGCTCTTTTTGCAGGCTCAGCAGCAGGTCCATGATCTGCGCCTGAATCGTCACGTCCAGTGCAGTGGTCGGTTCGTCAGCGATCAGCAGTTTCGGCTCGCCGGCAATCGCCATGGCAATCGCCACACGCTGGCTCATGCCGCCGGACAGTTGGTGCGGGTAGGCATTCAGGCGCGCGGCGGCGCCGGGGATTTCCACCTTTTCCAGCAGCTCAAGGGCACGCTGGCGTGCGGCCTTGCCGGACATGTTCAAGTGTTGACGCAGGACTTCTTCGATCTGGAAACCCACGGTGTAGCTGGGATTCAGAGCCGTCATCGGGTCCTGGAACACCATCGCCATGTCTTTGCCGATGATCTTGCGACGCTGGCGTGAATTGAGCTGCAGCAGCTCTTTGCCGTCGAAGTTCAGGGAGTCGGCAGTGACCACGCCGGGGTGATCGATCAGGCCCATCAGCGCCATCATGGTCACGGATTTACCGGACCCCGATTCGCCAACAATGGCCAGCACTTCGCCTTTCTCGACGCTGATGGACAGGCCGTCGACAACCGGCACCGCCGTTGCGTCGCCGAAGCGGACGTTGAGATTCTTGATTTCTAGAAGTGACATGCGAATCTCCTCAGGCGGCATTTTTGAGTTTCGGGTCCAGCGCATCGCGCAGCCCGTCGCCCATCAGGTTGATTGCCAGCACGCTGAGCAAAATGGTCAGGCCGGGCAGGCTTACCACCCACCAGGCGCGTTCGATGTAGTCCCGGGCCGAAGCGAGCATGGTGCCCCACTCAGGTGTCGGCGGTTGTACGCCCAGACCCAGGAAGCCCAGCGCTGCGGCATCGAGAATCGCCGAGGAGAAACTCAAGGTCGCCTGCACGATCAGCGGCGCCATGCAGTTGGGCAGCACGGTGATGAACATCAGGCGTGGCAAGGTTGCGCCAGCCAGACGTGCAGCGGTCACGTAGTCGCGGTTCAGCTCGCCCATTACCGCAGCGCGGGTCAGACGAACATAAGAAGGCAGCGACACGATGGCGATAGCAATCACGGTGTTGATCAGGCCAGGGCCGAGGATCGCGACGATGGCCACAGCCAGCAGCAGCGAGGGCAGGGCGAGCATGATGTCCATCAGACGCATGATCGACGGGCCGAGAATGCGCGGGAAGAAACCCGCCAGCAGGCCCATGAAGATGCCCGGAATCAACGACATCACAACCGATGACAGGCCGATCAGCAGCGACAGGCGCGAACCCTGGATCAAACGCGAAAGCAGATCGCGCCCCAGTTCGTCGGTGCCCAGCAGGAATTGCCATTGGCCGCCTTCAAGCCAGACCGGCGGGGTCAGCAGGAAGTCGCGGTATTGCTCGCTTGGATCATGTGGCGCGACCCACGGCGCGAACAGCGCGCAGAACACAATCAGGATCATGAACATCAGGCCGGCAACGGCGCCTTTGTTTTTGGCGAACGCTTGCCAGAATTCTTTGTACGGCGAGGGGTAGAGCAGGCTTTGATCGACTGCTACCGCTGGAGTAGTGGGGGTCATAGGAATGATCTCAGCGCTGATGACGAATGCGTGGGTTGGCAAAGCCGTAGAGGATGTCCACCACGAAGTTGACCAGGATCACCAGGCAGGCGATCAACAGGATGCCGTTCTGCACGACAGGATAGTCCCGCGCGCCGATGGCTTCGATCAGCCACTTGCCGATACCCGGCCAGGAGAAGATCGTTTCGGTCAGCACCGCACCGGCCAGCAACGTGCCGACTTGCAGGCCGAACACGGTCAGCACCGGAATCAGCGCGTTACGCAGGCCGTGCACGAATACCACGCGAGCCGGCGACAGGCCTTTGGCCCGGGCGGTACGCACATAGTCTTCACGCAGCACTTCAAGCATCGAGGAACGGGTCATCCGGGCAATCACCGCCAGCGGAATGGTCCCCAGCACGATAGCCGGCAGGATCAGGTGATGCAGGGCGTCGAGAAACGCCCCTTCTTCATCGCTGAGCAGGGTATCGATCAGCATGAAGCCGGTTCTTGGCGGGATGTCATACAACAGGTCGATCCGCCCGGAAACCGGGGTCCAGCCCAAGGTGACCGAGAAGAACATGATCAGGATCAGGCCCCACCAGAAGATCGGCATCGAGTATCCCGCCAGGGAGATACCCATGACCCCATGGTCGAACAGGGACCCTCGTTTTAACGCCGCGATGACCCCGGCCAGCAAGCCGAGAATGCCCGCGAAGATCAGCGCCGCCAGCGACAGTTCCAGGGTAGCCGGGAACAGTGCGGTGAACTCGGTCCAGACGCTGGTCCGTGTACGCAACGATTCGCCGAGATCGCCTTGAGCGAGCTTGCCGACGTAATCGATGTATTGCGCATAAAGCGGCTTGTTGAGGCCAAGACGTTCCATGGCTTGGGCGTGCATTTCCGGATCGACCCGGCGTTCACCCATCATGACTTCGACCGGATCGCCAGGAATCAGGCGAATCAGGGCGAAGGTCAGCAAGGTGATGCCGAAGAAGGTGGGTATCAGCAACCCCACTCGGCGGGCAATAAAACTAAACATCTTCTCGTGTACCTCATCGGCCGGTTAGGCGTGTTCCGGCGGGTCTCGGGTTATGAGCCCGCCGGATTATTCTTCTACTTCACCCTGGTAGTGGCGAAGTTGTTATTGGTCAGCGGGCTGATTTGGTAGCCTTCGACGTTCTTGCGCATTGCAGTAAACAGTTTCGGATACGCCAGGCTTATCCATGGCAGGTCCTTGCGAGCGATTTGCTGGGCTTGCTCGTACAACGCGGCGCGTTCGGCCGGATCGGTTTTCTCCCTGGCCTTGGAAATCGCTTCCTCAAAGGCCTTGTTACACCAGCGCGCGTAATTTTCACCATTACTGGCCGCAGCGCAACTCAGGTTTGGCGTCAGGAAGTTATCCGGGTCGCCGTTGTCGCCGGCCCAGCCCGCAAACACCATGTCATGTTCGCCACCTTTGGCGCGTTTGAGCATTTCGCCCCATTCCAGCACCCGCAGATTGAGCTTGATCCCGACCTTGGCCAGATCGGCCTGCATCATCTGCGCGCCCAGGGCCGGGTTCGGGTTGGTCACCGCACCGCCATTGCGCAGGAACAGGCTGAATTCGTAGCCGTCCGGTACGCCTGCTTCCTTGAGCAATGCCCGTGCCTTCTGCGGATCGTACGGCGGGTTCTGAATATCGGTGGCATAACCCAACAGTGTAGGCGGGTATGGGTTTACGCCTTCAGTCGCCTTGCCTTCGCCGAACAATGCCCGGATATACGCCTTTTTATCGAAGGCCAGGTTGATCGCTTCACGCACACGCACATCGCTGAGGTATTTATGTGTGGTGTTGATCGCGATGTAACTGGTCATCATGGCTTCCATCTCGTCGATCTTGAGATTGGGGTCAGCCTTGATGCTGGCGATGTCGTCCGGCTTCGGATAAAGCGCGACCTGGCATTCGTTCGCCTTGAGCTTTTGCAGACGGACATTGCTGTCCAGCGTAATGGCGAAAATCAGCGCTTCGCTGGGCACCGCACCCTTCCAGTAATCAGGGTTGGCTTTATATCGGACTTGGGCGTCCTTGGCATAGCGGGTCAGGATGAACGGCCCGGTGCCAATGGGTTTGCTGTTCAGCTCGGCGGTCTTGCCGGACTTGAGCAGCTGGTCAGCATATTCGGCCGAATAGATCGAGGTGAACGGCATCGCCAGATCGCGCAGGAACGGCGACTCGGGACGCGTCAGGGTGAACTTGACCGTGTAGTCGTCGAGCTTTTCGATGTTTTTCAGCAGGTCATTGAAGCCCATGCTTTCAAAATACGGGAAACCGGTGAGGGACTTCGCATGCCAGGGATGTTTGGGGTCCAGCTGGCGCTGAAAGCTCCACAACACATCGTCGGCGTTCATTTCTCGCGTCGGCTTGAAGTAATCGGTGGTCTGGAACTTGACGCCCTTGCGCAGGTGGAAGGTGTAGGTCAGGCCGTCTTCACTGATGTCCCAGCTTTCGGCCAGATTCGGTTCGGTGTCCGTGGTACCGGGCTTGAACGCGACCAGCTTGTCGAAGAGGGTTTCTGCCGTGGCATCGGCGGTAACCGCTGTCGTGTACTGAACGATATCAAAGCCTTCGGGGCTGGCTTCGGTGCAGACCACCAGAGGTTTTGCCGAGACGCCGACCGCGACGCTGAACAGGGCCAGGGCAATCGAGTTGCGTAGTGATAACAGTTTCAATAGGAACCCTCCATTAAGGTGACGCCTGTGAGCCGGGCGTGCGCGTGGCGCTCGCCCGGCCTTGTCGATGCCGCTTACAGGATGTTGAATGGAATGGTGGTGACCAGACGGAATTCGTTCAGGCTGCCATCAGCCTGGAATTCACTGGCGCGGTGCGTGGTGTAGGTCGCACGTACTGCGGTGGCCTTGAGCGGGCCGTCTTGTACCGTATAAGAAGTGCCGACGCCATATTCGTAGTGTTTTTCGCCGTCCATGCTCTTCACGTCATAGGCAGTACCTTTGTAATGCGTACCGTCGATGCCCCAGCCGCGCGCCTGGTAAACGTTGAACTTCAGGCCCGGCACGCCGTATTCGGCCATGTTCAGCACGTAGCCGATCTGCAGGGATTTCTCGTTCGGGCCGTTGAAGTCCGAGAGCAGGGAGTTGGCCAGGAAGATGGCGTTGGTTTCGTGGGCGTAGTCGAAGTATTCGTCGCCTGCCACTTCCTGATACGCGAGCGTCAGGCTGTGCGCCTGGTGAGTCGCGGTGAACGACAGGCTGTAGGTGTCGTTGTCGATAGGGCCGAGCTTGCGCTGGCCGGCATCTTTGGTCTTGTAGTAGTTCAGGTTGGTGCTCAGGCCCAGCACATCGGTGTCGCCCAGTTCGTGGGTGAAGGCGAAGTAGTATTGATGCCAGAAGTCTTCGACGTTCGAAGCGTAGAAGCTGGTGGTCAGGCTCTCGAACGGTTTGTAGTCAACGCCGGCCATGTCGATGCGGTCGGCAAAGGCGGTGGTGCTGGCGTATTCGGAGCGGAACTTGGTCAGGCTCTGTTCGGTACGCGGCGAAACGCGGTCGAAGCTACCGGCCTGGAACGACAGGTTGTTGAACTCGTCGCTCTTGAGGGCGAAACCGTTGAAGCTCGATGGCAGCGCACGGTTGCCGATGTAGGCGATGACCGGCGTGTTCACCGACTGACGCCCGCCGGTCAGGGTGGTGTTGGATATCCGCGCCTTGACGTTGGCCAGGCCCATTTTGCTCCACTGACCCACGGCGTCGCCGTCGTTTTCGGTCAAGGTACGGTTCGAGCCGCCAGCCATGTCCTTGCGATCACGATCTAGGGCGATGGCGTTGTACAGCGCTAACTCAGTGCTGAAACCGACGGTGCCCTGAGTGAAGCCCGAGGAGTAGTCAACGATGGTGCCTTGCACCCAGTTGATTCGGCGTGAGGTTGGCGTCGGGGTGTCGCCGCCCTTGCGGTACGAGAAGCTGGTGTCGCGACGAGCCAGCTCGTTGGCGTACCAGTTGCGCGTGGTGCCGGTCAGGTGCTGGTCTTCGAAGAAACCATTGGCTTCTCCCTGTGCGCTTTTCGAGCTGAGCTCGGTGGGCACGAATGCCTGGCTGGTTGGCTCTGCCTGGACCATCGCGCTCAAGGTGGCGATGGACAAGGCGAATGCAGCGGTGTTGACTTTCTTCACGGTAACGCTCCCTTACTGCTCTTATTAACGCCAGTTTTTTTGGTCTGGCTTGACGGCGCCGGACTTGTGGCCCGGCTTTTTTATCGAAAACATGAATCGCTGGAACAGCGGAGCGCGCTGCCTGCGATAAGGGCAGCGAGCTTCAGATGGATCAAAACGGTTATTCGGCGATGCTGACGCCGGAGAAGTTGTTGCGACCGAACGGACTGACGCGGAAACCCTGCACTTCAGCGCGCAATGGCTGATTGACCGTTGAGTGCGCAATCGGGGTGATCGGCACTTGTTGTTTCAGGTACTGCTGGGCCTGTTTGTACAGGTCGATGCGCTGGTTTTTGTCGGCGGTGGCAACGGCGGCCTTGACCAGGGCGTCGTATTTCTCGTCGCACCACATCGAGTAGTTGTTGCCGCCAATCGATGCGCAGCTGTACAGCGTGCCGAGCCAGTTATCCGGGTCACCATTGTCGCCAGTCCAGCCAATCAGCGAGATGTCGTGTTCGCCGTTCTTGGTGCGCTTGAGGTATTCGCCCCATTCATAGCTGACGATCTTGACCTTGATGCCGACCTTGCCCCAGTCGGCCTGGAGCATTTCAGCCATCAGCTTGGCGTTCGGGTTGTACGGACGCTGTACCGGCATAGCCCAGAGGGTCAGCTCGGTGCCTTCCTTGACGCCTGCGGCCCGCAGCAGCTCTTTGGCTTTTTCCGGGTTGTAGCCCGCGTCCTTGATGGTGTCGTCATAAGACCATTGGGTCGGCGGCATGGCATTGACGGCCAGTTGGCCCGCGCCCTGGTAAACGGCGTTGATGATGGCCTGTTTGTTCACGGCCATATCCAGCGCCTGACGCACTTCCAGCTTGCCCAACGGTTCATGACGCACGTTGTAGGAGATATAACCGAGGTTGAAACCAGCCTCCTCGATGACCTTCAACTGCTTGTCTTCCTTGAGCGCCGGAACGTCGGCCGGTCGCGGATTGAGCGTTACCTGGCATTCATTCTTCTTGAGCTTTTGCAGGCGCACCGAAGCGTCGGTATTGATCGCGAAAATCAGCTGGTCGATCTTGACCCGGCTCGGATCCCAGAACTCTTTGTTGCCCTTGTATCGGATCTGCGAATCTTTCTGATAACGCTGGAATACGAATGGACCTGTGCCGATCGGCTGCTGATTGATATCGCGCATATTGCCGGCAGCCAGCAATTGATCAGCGTATTCGGCGGACAGAATCGACGCGAAGTTCATCGCCACGTTCTGGATGAAGGCGGCATCGACTTTGTTGAGGGTGAAGACCACGGTCAGCGGACCGGTTTTTTCGACGGACTTGATGTTCTTGTTCAGGCCCATGCTGCTGAAGTACGGAAATTCGGTCGGGTAAGCAACGCGAAATGGATGATCCGGCTTGAGCATGCGGTTGAAGGTGAACAGCACGTCGTCCGCATTGAAATCGCGGCTCGGTTTGAACGCGGCATTGCTATGGAATTTAACCCCTTCACGCAGGTGAAAGGTGTAGACCAGACCGTCTGGAGAGACGTCCCACTTGGTCGCCAGCGCCGGAACCACGCCGGTGCCGCCTTGTTCGAATTCGGTGAGCCGGTTGTAGATCGGCTCGGCTGCATCGTTGTCGGTACCCGAAGTGTATTGGGCAATGTCAAAACCGGCGGGGCTGCCTTCAGAGCAGAACACCAGGCTGCTGGCGGCCTGGGCGAACGGCGCGCTGGCCAGGCCAAGCCCGAACACTGACGCCATGACGATATTTTTATTCATGATGCTCCTTATCCTTTCAACGAGTGAGCAACGAACGCGGGACGAATTGAAATCGTCCATCGTTAATCGCTGACAAAAGGAAAACTCCAATCCGGAAATCTTCCTGATTGTTTTTATTGGGTGATGGCAATTACTGCCGGCGTCGAAGGTATGTCGGTCGGCCAATACAGTAAATGGAAATTATGCAGACGCAGTTCGTAGGAATAAGTCGTCTATAAAGTAGGAAATTTCCAAATGGAAACAAATTGCCACTTGTCGAATAACTTTTTGTTGGCGGCTGATAAATGTAATTGCGCCACAGTAGTGGCGCAATTACATCATTGTTACTTGCCGCTAACGCTCACGCCGTAGAAGGAGTTCAGACCAAACGGGCTGATCTTGAAGTCCTGCACGGAGGTACGCATAGGCTGGTAAACCGTCGAGTGCGCGATAGGCGTCATCGGCACGGCTTCCTTGAGGAGGTGTTGCGCCTGTTTGTACAGTTCGGTGCGCTTGGCCTGGTCCGGTGTTTCCTTGGCCTGGTGGATCAAGGTATCGAACGGCTTGTCACACCATTTGGCAAAGTTGTTGCCGTTGACGGCGTCACAGCCAAACAGGGTGCCGAGCCAGTTGTCCGGGTCACCGTTATCGCCGCTCCAGCCAATCAGCATGGCGCCGTTTTCGCCGGCCTTGGCGCGCTTGATGTACTCGCCCCACTCATAGCTGACGATCTTGACGTTGATACCGATCTTCTTCCAGTCGGACTGGAGCATTTCGGCCATCAACTTGGCATTCGGGTTGTAAGGACGTTGAACCGGCATCGCCCACAGGGTGATCTCGGTGCCTTCCTTGACGCCCGCCTGCTTGAGCAGTGCCTTGGCTTTTTCGACATCAAACGGAGCATCTTTGATGGTGGTGTCGTACGACCATTGGGTCGGCGGCATGGCGTTGACGGCCAATTGGCCTGCGCCCTGATACACGGCATCGATGATGCCTTGCTTGTTCACGGCCATGTCCAGCGCCTGGCGTACTTCCTTGATGGCCAGAGGGTTCGGCTTGTCGTCACCCTTGATTTTGTCCATCGTGTTGTAGGCGATGTAACCGAGGTTGAAGCCTGCCTGATCCGGCATCTTCAGGTCTTTGTCAGCCTTGAGTGGCGCAAGGTCGGCTGGACGTGGGTAAGCGGTGATCTGGCATTCGCCTTTCTTCAGCTTTTGCGCACGTACCGAAGCGTCGGTGGTGATAGCGAAGATCAGGTTGTCGATCTTCACGTCTTCAGGCTTCCAGTAATCCTTGTTGCCGGTGTAACGGATGTTGGAGTCTTTCTGGTAGCTCTTGAACACGAACGGACCAGTGCCGATTGGCTTCTGGTTGATGTCCGCTGCCTTGCCTTCCTTGAGCAGTTGCGCGGCATATTCAGCGGATTGAATGGACGCAAAGCTCATCGCCATGTTCTGGATGAACGCAGCATCAACGGTCTTGAGGGTGAACTTGACCGTGTGCGCGTCGACCTTCTCGATGCTGGCGATGTTGGTGTCCATGGCCATGTCGGTGAAGTACGGGAATTCGGTCGGGTACGCTTTGCGGAACGGCATATCCTTGTCGATCATGCGATTGAACGTGAACAGCACGTCATCGGCATTGAACTCGCGGGTAGGCTTGAAGTACGGCGTGGTGTGGAACTTGACGCCTTCACGCAAATGGAAGGTGTAGGTCAGCACGTCGGGAGAAATATCCCAGCTGGTTGCCAGACCTGGCACAACAGCTGTACCGCCACGTTCGAACTGGCTCAAACGGTTGAAAACGGTCTCTGCCGCTGCATCGAAGTCGGTGCCAGTGGTGTACTGGCCTGGGTCGAAACCGGCCGGGCTGCCTTCGGAGCAGAACACAAGGTTCGATGCTGCCTGGGCGAAAGGAGCTGCAGCGAGCAAACCTGCGCTGAGTAGAAACGGAATGACCGCTTGTTTGAGCATGGTGGCCTCAGTTGTTGTCATTTTTAAGAGAGGATCTGACCTTGTGGGCTAGACCTTGCGGATAGTTATGCAGGGGCCATACCCAAAGCAAGATCCTGACGTCAAAGAAGACACAATGTGTGGCACGAGCGTACACGAATGTCGCATAAGTATAATTATTAGCGCATTTGATCGTTTGCGCGTCGCATTCGGGAAAGTTTTACGCACCAACTGCGCGCAACCGAACGTGGTGAATGCACCCGGTTGGCGCGCGAGTGTTACCAATATTTCGCATTGGTCCGCTTTATTGGCTCAGGCTGACCCCATAAAAAGGCGTCAGGCCGAACGGGCTCAATTTGAAGTCCTGGACTTCCTTGCGCATCGGCTGGAAAACCCTGGAATTGGCAATCGGCGTGATTGGCACCTGGGCCTTGAGAATGTGCTGGGCCTGTTGGTAAAGCTTGATCCGCTCGTCGCGGTTGGTGGTCAGCTTGGCCTGTTGCACGAGTTTGTCGTAGGCCGGGTCACACCATTTGGCGTAGTTGCTGCCTTTGACCGCTGCACAGCTGTACAAGACGCCGAGCCAGTTGTCAGGATCGCCATTGTCACCGGTCCACCCATAGATCATTACGTCGTGCTCGCCAGCCTTGGCGCGCTTGATGTACTCGCCCCATTCATAGCTGACAATGTTGGCCTTGATGCCGATCTTCGACCAGTCAGCCTGAATCATCTGCGCCGACATGCGCGCGTTGGGGTTCGACGCGCGCTGGACGGTCATGGCCCACAGGTTGATCTGGGTGCCTGGCGCGACGCCGGCTTCCTTGAGCAATTGTCTGGCCTTGGTCGGGTCGTATGGCGCGTCTTTCACGCTTGGGTCGTAGCTCCATTGGCCCGGTGGAATGGCGTTCTCGGCCAACTGGCCGGCGCTCTGGTAAACCGCTTTGATGATTGCGGGCTTGTCGATGGCCATGTCCAGCGCCTGACGCACCTTGAGTTGATCCAGAGGCGGGTGGGTCACGTTGTAAGCCAGGAAACCCAGGTTGAAACCGGGTTGGCTCAGCACCTTCAGATTCGGATCTTTCTGCATCAGCTCGATGTCTTGCGGACGCGGGTAACCGCTGACCTGGCATTCGCCGGCCTTGAGCTTTTGCAGCCGCACCGCCGCATCGCTATTGATCGAGAAAATCAGGTGATCGAGTTTGACGTCCTCGGGTTTCCAGTACGACGTGTTGGCGTCGTAGCGAATCTGCGTGTCCTTCTGATAACGCTTGAACACAAACGGGCCGGTGCCGATGGGCTTTTGATTGATCTCTTCGGCTTTGCCCTGCTTGAGCAACTGGTCGGTGTATTCGGCGGACTGAATCGAGGCAAAGCTCATCGCCAGGTTCTGCACGAAAGCGGCGTCGATGTTGTTCAGCTTGAACGTGACGGTCTGGTCGTCGACCTTTTCCACGCTCTTGATGGTTTTGTTCATGTCCATGTCGGTGAAGTATGGCGACTCGGACGGGTAAGCCTTGCGAAACGGCTGGTTGGCATCCAACAGCCGATTGAAGGTGAACAACACGTCGTCGGCGTTGAAATCCCGGCCTGGCTTGAAGTAATCGGTGGTGTGGAACTTCACGCCGGGGCGCAGGTGAAAGGTGTAGGCCAGCCCGTCACTGGAAACATCCCAGCGGGTCGCCAGCCCAGGCTCGACTTCAGTGCCGCCACGTTTGAATTGAGTCAGGCGATTGAACACGGTTTCGGCGGACGCATCGAAATCCGTGCCGCTGGTGTACTGACTCGGGTCGAAGCCTGCGGGGCTGGCTTCAGAGCAATACACAAGGGTGCTGGCGGCTTGGGCAAAGGGCGCGCAAGCCAGCAGCGCGGTGGTCAGCAACAGCGGTTTGAATAACGTCGGTGCCATGGAACCCTCGCGAAGTGCGGCACTAGCCGTGCCTTGATGTCGACAATCGATAGACATCCGATAGTGCCGCACCGCTTGGGTTCCTACAAACTTCTTGCTGTACTGTTGCCGGTCAGCAAATCGTGAATGCTATTTGCCGGTGATCAGGTTCCACACGTCTTTGGCGGATTTGATTTCGCTGAATTTGCTCAGGAAGTTGCTGCTTTCATTTTTGAATCGGTTGAGCGCCTTTTGTGCGTTGTTCTGCAATTCTTTGCCCAGGTTATCCAGCTCGCTTTTGCTGGTTGCGCGCTTCACCAGACCGGGATTGTTTTTCGCCCATTCGCGCACCAGTGCGTCCTGCCAGCTACTGTCCATGGGGTGGGTGAAGTACTGCGCTGCCATTTGTGCCGGGTCTTGAACCCCGGGCTTTTGTTCCCAGTGCCCGAGCATGGCCTGCCCGACGCGAAGCACGGCAGTTTCTGCCAGCAGTGCCGCAAGCTGATGCAGCGGATGTTCGGCGTGGTCCTTGGCGAGCTGGGAGTGGGACGGGTCTGTCGAACCGCTGGTGTTGGGGTCCTCGCCAAAGACGGTTTGCGCGTCGTCAACGCTGTTGCCGAACAACGTGGTCAGGCCTTGCATGGCGGTGCCGATAGCGTTGCCAACGATTCTGCCCGGCGCGCCAATGACATTGAATATTTCTTCGACTTTACTGGCAAACGGCTGATCGGCCCATTTATCGCGAGCGCTCAAGAATGTTTCATGGGCGTCATTCCATTTCGGGTCCGGATGTTCACTGAGCAGGATCTGGATGATCTGATCACGTTCATAACGTACGCCGGACTTGGTGGCTTCGAACGGTTTGTCGTCGGTGGAGAACAGGATCTTGCCCAGCGGTGCCGCCAGACTGGCGATGATGTCGCTACCGCCGAAAGTGCCGGTCACCAAAGGCAAGCCACGCTTGCAGTCGGCTTTGGAGGTCCATGGCAGCACGTCGTCATAGCCCACTTTTCTCAGGCTGAGTTCGACGAAATTGGAATGGGCGAAGAAGTCTTCCAGAACATGCAATGCACCGCCGAGTGCCCGTAACCCGTCGGCGGATTGCGGGCCAGCCTGACGCGCAAGGTTGAGCTGGGCGGTCATGAAGCCCACACCGTGCTGCAAGTACCGCTTCATCGACGTTTCGGGGTCGACTTGCAGCGAAGCGTCACCAGGTGCGACCCAGTCTTCGAAATCTGCGTCGATGCTTTTCGGGTTGCTGGGTGTGTCGTTGGCGGGTTTGGGGTTGTCCAGGTGCTCGCTTGGGCGATAGACGCCGAGGCGCTCGGCAGTCACCTTGAATTTCTCCCGATCGTTTTGCATCAGGTCGGTAAATTCCCGGACCGCCAGCACATCGACGATTTGCGTCAAGGCTTCACGGGACAGCACGTCCGGGAAGTTTTTCGGCATGTCGATTGCGCGGACAAGCTTCGGGTCGAGCAGCTGCGAATAATCCCTGAGCCAGTTGCCGTAATAAATGGCGCGTATTTGATGCTGGGTGAAACCTGCGCTTGCGAGGACCGCTTCGATTGAGCCGTGGGTGGCTTTGCGTTCATCGCCTTTACCGGCTTCGAATCGGAGCGCGAGCGGGAGCGGCTCAATGATGGCGTCGTCATCGAGAGAGTGTTCAGCTGTAATGCTAGAAGGATTCATCCGTGATTCCTTTTGAGTAGATGCACCTGAGTGCATGCAGTAAGCGCAAGCGTGCAGCCGCAGTCGACTGCCAACGACCTGCGCGTAAAAATGAATGGGTGTGACGGGGTGTGAGTTTACGACCTGGGAAAATCGGCGGAATCAGTCAGTTCACCAGGCGTTGTAGGCAAAAGGCACACAGGTGTAGCGAGGTGTCGGCGGGACTTGGAGGAAATGGCGGCAACCGTAATGTGATTGCCGCCAGGGTCAATCAGGGAATGGCGACTTCAATCACGCCGTCGGCCGTGACGGTGACCTGGCTGGTGCCGGCTTCGACATCCGGGGTTGGTGCTGCGTCAGAGCGTTGGGCCTTCATCATCATGGCCGGTGCGCGCAAGTAAGGCTGAGGGTAGCCTGATGTATTGAAGTTCAGGTTGATCACTTTGTAGCCAGTACCGCCCAGTGCTTCGGTCAGCAATTGGGCCCGCGCCCGGAAGGCGGTGACGGCATCCTTGAGCAAGGCGTCTTCGCTGGTCTTGCGGGTTGGCTTGGCGATGGAGAAGTCCATGCCGCCCATTTTCATGTCGCCGAGCATTTCCCCGGTGAGCTTGGACAGCGCGGCGAAATCGGCGCTTTCCAGACGCAGCTCGGCGCGTTCACGCCAGCCGGTGATTTTCTGCCCTTTGTCGTCATAGACCGGGTAACTGCTGCGATTGCCCTGGCGGATCGTCACGCCATTAACCTGCCGCGCCTGCGCGAGCGCCTTGTTCAGGGTTTCGGTGATTTCAGCCGCGAGTTTGGCCGGATCGGTGTTCTGCGCCTCGCTGTAGAGCGTGACCTTCATCAGGTCACGAGCGACTTCCTGGTCGACTTCGGCACGTACGGAAATCTGGTTGTAATGAACGTCTTCAGCCATGGCTGAAACGCTGGAAAGGGCAGCGGCACCCAAGGCAAGCAGGGTGGCGGCAGGGCGAAGGCTGAACATGGAAACTTCCTTTTATAGAGGTGTGGTCGAGCTGGAACGCAAAGCTATCAGACTGTGAAAGCGGGGGCAGGTTCCTGGGAGGGGTCCCGCCAACGCTGTTGAGTGTGTGCGAGCTTGCTCGCGAAGACATATTTACCTCCGTCACATCCTTGGAGTCTGAAAGATTGCCTTCGCAAGCAAGCCTGCTTGCACAGACTTCGCTAAATGAAAGATGAGGCGGTTTTCGCAGTTTTCATCTGTGGCTGGTTATACTCGCATCGATTCGCCTGGAGCACTCATCAGGAGAGCTCATGCTCGCCCCCGTTCAATTGCTGTCCGCTACTCGCCAGAACCTCTGGCGTCTGACTTTTATCCGCATGCTGGTGCTGGCCGCGCAGGCCGGATCGGTGGGGATTGCCTACCTGTTTCACCTGTTGCCGCTGCCCTGGATGCAACTGGCTATTACCCTCGGTTTTTCCATGATCTGGTGTGTCCTGACCGCCGTCCGGCTGCGCACGTCGCTGCCGGTGACCGAGCTGGAATATGCCGTGCAGCTGGCCTTCGACCTGCTGATCCATAGTGCGCTGCTGTATTACTCCGGCGGCTCGACCAACCCGTTTGTTTCTTATTATCTGGTGCCGCTGACCATCGCTGCCGTGACGCTGCCATGGCGTTTTTCACTGATTCTTTCCGGTATCGCGCTGGCCGCTTACACCTTGCTGCTGGTGCAGTTCTATCCTTTGGACACCTTGCCTATCGCGCGGGAGAATCTGCAGGTTTACGGCATGTGGCTGAGTTTCGCCCTGGCGGCTGCGGTGATCACCTTCTTTGCGGCGAAAATGGCCGAAGAACTGCGCCGCCAGGAGCAACTGCGTGCCGAGCGTCGCGAGGAGGGCCTGCGCGATCAGCAATTGCTTGCCGTGGCGACCCAGGCTGCCGGCGCGGCGCATGAGTTGGGCACGCCGTTGTCGACCATGAGCGTGCTGCTTAAAGAGATGCGCCAGGATCATCACGATCCGGCCTTGCAGGACGATCTTGCCGTGCTGCAGGAACAGGTCAAGCAGTGCAAGCTGACCTTGCAGCAACTGGTGCGCGCTTCGGAGAACAATCGGCGGCTGGCGGTGGAAAAGCAGCCAGTCACGCACTGGCTGGATGAAGCCCTCAATCGCTGGCACCTGATGCGTCCGGAAGCCAGTTATCGTTTTGTGTTGCTGGGCACCGATACTGCGCCCATGCTTGCGCCGCCGCCGGACTTGACCCAAGCGTTGCTTAACCTGCTGAACAACGCCGCCGATGCCTGTCCTGAAGGGCTGGAGGTCAGTCTGGGTTGGGACGCGGAAGAAATCTGCATCAGTATTCGCGACCACGGCGCAGGGGTGCCGCTGGCCATTGCCGAACAAATCGGCAAACCTTTCTTTACCACCAAGGGCAAAGGCTTCGGCCTGGGCCTTTTCCTGAGCAAAGCCAGCGTGACCCGCGCGGGCGGTTCGGTAAAACTCTACAGTCATGAAGAAGGCGGCACGCTCACTGAGCTGCGCCTGCCCCGTGATGCCCGAGGAGACTTAAATGAGTGACGAAATCCAGGTTGAAGGCGAAGAGCTGCCGCATCTGTTGCTGGTGGACGATGATGCGACCTTTACCCGAGTAATGGCGCGAGCCATGAGCCGTCGCGGCTTTCGCGTAAGCACCGCAGGTTCCGCCGAAGAAGGGCTGGCTCTGGCGCAGGCGGACATTCCCGAGTTTGCCGCGCTGGACTTGAAGATGGATGGCGATTCCGGCCTGGTTCTGCTGCCCAAGCTGCTGGAGCTGGACCCGGACATGCGCGTGGTGATCCTCACCGGTTATTCGAGTATTGCCACCGCCGTCGAGGCGATCAAGCGTGGCGCGTGCAATTACCTGTGCAAGCCGGCAGATGCCGACGACGTGCTGGCCTCGCTGCTCTCCCAGCATTCCGATCTGGATACCCTGGTGCCGGAAAACCCGATGTCTGTGGACCGCTTGCAGTGGGAACACATTCAGCGTGTGCTGACCGAGCATGAAGGCAATATTTCCGCCACAGCCCGGGCGCTGGGCATGCATCGGCGTACCTTGCAGCGCAAGTTGCAGAAGCGGCCGGTGCGTCGCTGAGTCAAAACGCACCCCATTCAAGGATGATCGTGTCGAGCGTTCAGGTTGATCCCGAGCGCTGAACTTCAATCGAAGGCGAGACATCACCCATGAGTCGTAATGCCGAATATTCAACGGTCAATGACAGCGTTGAAGGCGCTTTCTTTTCGCGAGTATGGAAACTCACGACCCCATACTGGCGCAGTGAAGAAAAGGGCCTGGCCTGGATTCTGCTGATAGCGGTCATTGCCCTTTCGCTGTTCAGCGTGGCCATTTCGGTGGTGATCAACAGCTGGTACCGCGACTTCTACAACGCGCTGGAAAAGAAAGACCTGGAAGCCTTCACCCAGCAGATTCTGTATTTTTGCGGGATCGCTGCGGTAGGCATTCTGAGTGCGGTTTACCGGCTGTATCTCACGCAAATGCTGACCATTCGCTGGCGGCGCTGGCTGACCGAGCAGCATTTCGCCAAATGGCTCAGCCACAAGAATTATTACCAGCTGGAGCAGGGTGGTTATACCGATAACCCTGACCAACGCCTGTCCCAGGATCTGGATCAGTTCACCACCAGCACCTTGTCGCTGGGTCTGGGGCTGATGCGCACGGTGGTCAGCCTGGTTTCGTTTTCCATCATCTTGTGGGGCGTTTCCGGCAGCATCGAATTGTTCGGCATCACCATCCCCGGCTATATGTTCTGGGCGGCCCTGGTGTATGCGGTGGTGGGCAGCTGGCTGACGCACCTGATCGGGCGGCGTCTGATCCTGCTCAGCAACCAACAGGAACGCTACGAAGCCGACCTGCGTTTCGCTCTGGTTCGGGTGCGGGAAAATGCCGAAAGCATTGCGCTGTCCAATGGCGAGCCCAATGAGAACGAGCGCCTGAGTTCACGGTTCGGCATGGTCTGGGGCAATTTCTGGACGATCATGAAAGTGCAGAAGCGCCTGACGTTCTTCACTGCCGGTTATTCGCAGATCGCCATCATCTTCGCCTTTGTCGTCGCCGCGCCCCGTTACTTCGCGGGCAAGATCGAGCTGGGCGGCCTGATGCAGATCAACTCGGCGTTTGGCAACGTGCAGGAGAACTTCAGCTGGTTTATCGACGCCTACACCACGTTGGCGTCCTGGCGCGCGACCTGTGATCGTTTGCTGAGTTTCCGCCAGGCCATGGCCCAGAATGAGCAGCGCGAGCCAGCCTTCGATATCCGTCGCGACGGCAATGCGCTGAGCTTGAAAGGCCTGGGCTTGCAGCTCGGCGCGGGTCGGCAATTGCTGAGCAATGCCAATCTGACTATCGCTGCGGGTGAGCATGTCATGCTCAGCGGACGGTCCGGCAGCGGCAAAAGCACGTTACTGCGGGCATTGGGCGGCTTGTGGAATGACGGTCATGGCCAGTTGGTCGTGCCGGCTGAACGCTATCTGTTCTTGCCGCAGAAGCCTTATCTGCCCATTGGAACCTTGCGCGACGCGTTAAGTTATCCACAAGCCAGCGACGTTTACCCTGCCGAGCGCTTTGCCGAGATCCTGCAAACCTGTCGCTTGAGCCATCTGATCCCGCGTCTGGATGAAAGCAATCACTGGCAGCGCATGTTGTCACCGGGTGAGCAGCAGCGCGTGGCGTTTGCCCGGGCATTGTTGTTTGCGCCGCGCTGGTTGTATCTGGATGAGGCGACTTCGGCCATGGATGAAGAGGACGAGGCTGCGCTGTATCAGGCGCTGATCGATGAATTGCCGGGCGTGACCCTGTTGAGCATTGGTCATCGCAGCAGTCTCAAGCGTTTTCATCGTCGGCACTTGCGCATTGAGGGCGGGCAACTGCTCGAACAGCCGCATCCTGAAGCGGTTGTATAGATATGTTGCAGATCGAGTCGTTTTTACGCATGTGATCGTACAACGCCGTGAGCTATCATTGTTCTCTTAACTGCCCTGAGATTGATGTTGGATATGGAAAATCAAAGCGCTCCGCCTCGCGCCCGCAGAAAGCACCGCAGTCTGGCGCAAGAGCTGGTTACTGAATTGTCTGAGCGAATTCGCAGCGGACAGCTCAAGCGTGGGGACAAATTGCCGACCGAGTCGGCGATCATGGAAGAGCAGGGCGTCAGCCGCACTGTCGTGCGCGAAGCGATTTCGCGCCTGCAGGCGTCCGGCCTGGTCGAAACCCGGCATGGCATCGGCACCTTTGTGCTCGATACGCCAAGCCCGAGCGGTTTCCGCATCGACCCGGCGACTATCGTCACCTTGCGTGATGTGCTGGCGATTCTCGAATTGCGGATCAGCCTGGAAGTGGAATCTGCCGGTCTGGCCGCGCAACGACGTACAGACGAGCAGTTGCTGGCCATGCGCAACGCGCTGGATGCATTGAATGAAAGCGCCGCACATGCCAGCGATGCCGTGGCGTCGGACTTTCAGTTCCATCTGCACATCGCGCTGTCCACGGGCAATCGGTATTTCACCGACATCATGACTCACCTGGGCACCAGTATTATTCCGCGCACGCGCTTGAACTCGGCGCGCCTGGCTCATGACGATCAACAGCACTATATGAATCGCCTCAGCCGGGAGCACGAGGAGATTTACGACGCCATCGCCCGCCAGGACTCGGACGCTGCCCGCGCCGCCATGCGCCTGCACCTGACCAATAGCCGCGAACGCTTGCGCCACGCCCATGAAGAGGCTGAATCGCAGCGGGCTTGAGTATTGCTCCGTGGGCGCGCTGCAAATTGGGTAGCACCAACAGCATTGGCGGTGCGGCTGGATTTGGTTTCGCCCTGACGGTCGACCCCATTTTGTTTCGGCAAAATGGGGGAAAACCATCTGCGCTGACGTCCGGCCCGACTCCGTCGGGTTCCTTCGCTCCGGTGCCGTGGTGTGGGTACGCGCCGACGCGCCATCCTTGGCGCAACGGCGCTCGACCGGCATCCATGCCGGGCGCCCCACCCCACGACACCTGCGCTCAGCCTCCCGACGCGCGTTTGGCGGCGTCTGTGATAGCGTGGCTTGGAAAAGCGAAGATCAAAAGCCTAAGCGATTTTCCAGATAGACCGCCGCTCCAACGCAATTGACGAAATAGTGGGAGTGAGGGATCCATCCCCGAAGGCGTCGGTGCAGTCTTCCAATCAAAGACGTCGTACGACTTTCGTTCTATACCCAATCCCGCCAAGCCCCATTCCTGCGGGCTCTGTCCTTTGTACGCTGACCGTCGAAGCAAATATCTGTAAAAGCCTGTTGAGTCATCTTATTTTCAGTTGTACGATGACTTACGACATCAGCGCAGGACTGATGATCCATTCACTTTTTTGCTTCCCCAGGGTGTTCGAATAATGAATCCACAAGAACTGAAGTCCATCCTTTCCCACGGTCTGCTGTCCTTCCCGGTTACCGATTTCAATGCTCAGGGCGACTTCAATCGCGCTGGCTACATCAAACGTCTTGAGTGGTTGGCCCCGTACGGTGCCAGCGCTTTGTTCGCGGCCGGCGGTACAGGTGAGTTCTTCTCCCTGGCAGCCAGCGAATACTCCGAAGTGATCAAGACTGCGGTTGATACTTGCGCGACCAGCGTGCCGATTCTTGCCGGTGTCGGCGGTTCTACTCGCCAGGCTATCGAATACGCCCAAGAAGCCGAGCGTCTGGGTGCCAAGGGTCTGTTGCTGCTGCCGCATTACCTGACTGAAGCCAGCCAGGACGGCGTTGCCGCCCACGTTGAGGCTGTGTGCAAATCGGTCAAGATCGGCGTCATCGTCTACAACCGTAACGTGTGCCGCCTGACCGCTCCGCTGCTGGAACAACTGGCCGAGCGTTGCCCGAATCTGATCGGTTACAAAGATGGCCTGGGCGATATCGAACTGATGGTTTCGATCCGTCGTCGCCTCGGTGATCGCTTCTCGTACCTGGGCGGTTTGCCGACTGCTGAAGTCTACGCCGCTGCTTACAAAGCACTGGGCGTACCGGTTTACTCGTCTGCGGTGTTCAACTTCGTACCGCAACTGGCGATGGACTTCTACCACGCTATCGCCAAGGACGATCACGTTGCTGTCGGCAAAATGATCGACGACTTCTTCCTGCCATACCTGGACATCCGTAACCGTAAATCCGGTTATGCCGTGAGCATCGTCAAGGCCGGCGCCAAAATCGCTGGCTATGACGCGGGTCCGGTGCGGACCCCACTGACTGACCTGACCGGCGAAGAGTACGAAATGCTCGCAGCCCTGATGGACAAGCAGGGTAAGCAGTAACAAATCCACAGGTAACTAACCGCTGAGCGATCAGCGGTTTTTTGCCCTTGGGTGTTTGCCAGCAGCATGGATCGTAAGGACGCGTTTGTACTGTGGGTAGGCCGATTCGCCATGAGCGATATCGCCTAAGGGGCCGGCAGGCGTTAGCAACACATAAAAACAGTTTCACCCGCGTAAAAAAAATAATTAGTGGGAGTTCACACACACATGCTTAAAACCAAGCCGACTCACGTCCGCTATTTGATCCTGCTCATGCTGTTCCTGGTGACCACGATCAACTACGCCGACCGAGCAACCATCGCTATCGCCGGTTCCAGTCTGCAAAAAAGTCTCGGAATCGACGCCGTAACACTCGGTTTTATCTTCTCTGCGTTTGGCTGGGCTTATGTGGCCGGTCAGATCCCTGGTGGCTGGCTGCTCGACCGTTTCGGTTCGAAGAAGGTCTACGCCCTGAGCATTTTCACCTGGTCGTTGTTCACCGTGCTGCAAGGCTATGTCGGCGAGTTCGGGGTTTCTAGCGCCATCGTCCTGCTGTTCTTGCTGCGTTTCATGGTGGGTCTGGCCGAAGCGCCATCCTTCCCTGGTAACGCGCGCATTGTAGCGGCCTGGTTCCCGACCGCTGAACGTGGCACGGCATCCGCCATCTTCAACTCCGCGCAATACTTTGCCACTGTGCTGTTCGCACCGCTGATGGGCTGGATCGTCTACACCTACGGCTGGCAGCATGTGTTCATCGTGATGGGGTCGATTGGCATCGTGTTCTCGATGATCTGGATGAAAGTCATCTATAGCCCGCGCGAACACCCACGCATCAACAAGGAAGAGTTCGATCACATCGCCAACAACGGCGGCATGGTCGACATGGATCAGGACAAGGTCAAAGGCAGCAAATCGGGTCCGAAATGGGACTACATTCGTCAGTTGCTGACCAACCGCATGATGCTCGGCATCTACCTGAGTCAATACTGCATCAACGGCATCACCTACTTCTTCCTGACCTGGTTCCCGGTGTATCTGGTTCAGGAACGCGGCATGACTATCCTCAAGGCCGGTATCATCGCGTCCTTGCCGGCGATCTGCGGCTTTATTGGTGGTGTATTGGGCGGGATCATTTCCGACTACCTGCTGCGCAAGGGCCATTCGCTGACCTTTGCTCGCAAGGCACCGATCATTGGCGGCCTGCTGCTGTCGACCTCCATCGTCGCGTGCAACTATGTCGACATCGAATGGGTGGTCGTGGGTTTCATGGCGCTGGCCTTCTTTGGTAAAGGCGTGGGCGCGCTGGGCTGGGCAGTCATGTCCGATGCCTCGCCGAAACAGATTGCCGGTTTGAGCGGCGGTCTGTTCAACATGTTCGGTAACATTGCATCGATCACCACCCCGATCGTGATTGGCTACATCATCAGCTCCACTGGCTCGTTCAAGTGGGCTCTGGTGTTCGTCGGTGCCAATGCCGTCGTGGCAGTGTTCAGCTACATCTTCATCGTGGGTGAGATCAAACGCGTTGAATTGAAAGAGCCTGCAACCAAGGGGCCACTGATTGGCGACACCGCCAACGACCTTTCTCAAGCTAAATCCTGAGGAAAACCGTGATGAACCTGATTCAACATGCCGATTCGCCACGTTACATCCGGCTCCATGAGTTGGACAACGTGGTCGTAGTGGTCAACGACCAGGGGGTGCCAGCCGGCACCGAGTTCGACAATGGCCTGGTGACCATCGACAACGTACCGCAGAGCCACAAGGTCAACACCGTCGATATCGCCGAAGGCGAGCCGATTATCCGTTACGGGCATACCATTGGTTATGCCTTGCAGCCGATTCCACGGGGCAGTTGGGTCAGGGAAGATCAGCTGCGCATGCCGTCCGCGCCCGCGCTGGACAGCTTGCCGATGTCTGATGCGGTGCCGCAACAGCAGGCGCCGCTGGAAGGGTTCACCTTCGAGGGTTATCGCAACGCCGACGGCACCGTCGGCACGCGCAACATTCTCGGCATCACCACCACCGTGCAGTGCGTGACCGGTGTGCTGGACCATGCGGTCAAGCGCATCCGTGACGAGTTGCTGCCCAAATACCCGAACGTCGATGACGTGGTGGCGCTGACCCACAGCTACGGCTGCGGCGTTGCCATTACGGCCACCGACGCATACATCCCGATTCGTACCGTACGCAATCTGGCGCGCAACCCGAACCTGGGCGGCGAAGCGTTGGTCATCAGCCTGGGCTGCGAGAAATTGCAGGCCGGACAGGTGATGCATGAAGACGATAGCTCCGTGGATCTCAGTGATCCGTGGCTCTACAAGCTTCAGGATTCCAGCCACGGCTTCAACGAAATGATCGAGCAGATCATGGAACTGGCTGAAGTGCGCCTGAAAAAACTCGATCAGCGTCGTCGCGAAACGGTGCCGGCCTCCGAGTTGATTCTGGGCATGCAGTGCGGCGGCAGCGATGCGTTTTCCGGCATTACCGCCAACCCTGCCTTGGGTTACGCCTCGGACCTGTTGCTGCGCGCCGGGGCGACGGTGATGTTTTCCGAAGTCACCGAAGTTCGCGATGCAATCTACTTGCTCACCGCCCGCGCCGAGTCGCAGGAAGTGGCCGAAGAACTGGTTCGCGAAATGGACTGGTACGACCGTTATCTGGCCAAGGGTGAAGCGGATCGCAGCGCCAACACCACGCCGGGCAACAAGAAGGGCGGGTTGTCGAATATCGTCGAGAAGTCCCTGGGATCAATCGTCAAATCCGGCAGCAGTGCGATCAACGGGGTGCTTGGCCCTGGCGAGCGCTTCAAGCGCAAAGGCCTGATTTTCTGTGCAACGCCAGCCAGCGATTTTGTCTGCGGCACCTTGCAGCTGGCAGCCGGGATGAACCTGCACGTGTTCACCACTGGGCGCGGCACGCCTTACGGTCTGGCCATGGCGCCGGTGGTCAAGGTTTCGACCCGTACTGAGCTCGCTCAGCGCTGGCCGGACCTGATCGATATCGACGCAGGTCGCATTGCCACAGGCCGCGCCAGCATCGAAGACCTTGGCTGGGAGCTGTTCCACTTCTATCTGGACGTGGCCAGCGGCAAGAAGAAAACCTGGACCGAGCATTATCGTTTGCACAACGACATTACTTTGTTCAACCCCGCGCCGATTACCTGATCGGTTGCACGCAAAACATGTGGGACCGGATTTATCCGGGAAGGCGTCAGTGCGGGCGATGAAGATTTGCATCGATTGCACCGGCCTCTTCGCGAGCAAGCTCGCTCCCACGGAGTTGGGTTCTTACACCACCTTCCCCGCACAAAAATGCGCCAGGGTCAGAATGCTGCGGGTTATGGGCATTGGCACGCTGGCGCGTTCGGCCAGTTCCAGCACGGCATCGCCAATCGCCGCCAGTTCCAGCGGCAAGCCTTTCTCGAAGTCTTGCAGCATGGAAGTGCGCACCGCGCCCATGCTTGCGCCAAAGCGAATGAACGCCTCGCGGTCCATGCTCACGCTGGCGTCATAGGTCGTGGCGAGCAGCATCGCCTCCTGAAACATGGCCATTGCCAGCTCACGCATCTGCGGCAAGCCATAGATCTGCCCCAGCGTCGCGCCGGTGATCACCGACACCGGATTGGACGTAAGGTTGGCGATGATTTTCGTCCATAGCTGATCGCGCAGCCTATCGGTGCCTTGCGCCTCGATACCGGAGGCCTCGATCAGTGCCCGTACCCGTTCCAGACGGGGCGTCAGTTTGTTATCCAGTTCACCGAAGATGATTCGATAAGGATCGTCGGATTTGACCACGCCGGGGCTCGGACATTGGGCGGTGACGAATACGACGCAGCCGATGATCTGGTCAAGATCCAGCGCATCGGTCAGCAGACCGCCAGGGTCGACCGCTTCGATTCGTTCGCCATCGAAGCGACCGCCTTCGCCATGGAAATACCACCACGGCACGCCATTGACCACCGGCACGACGACGGTTTGCGGGCCGATCAGCGGCTGGATTTGCGCGAGCATCTTGCTCAGCGAGTGGGCTTTGGCGCAGAGAAATACCAGGTTCTGTTCGCCTAGGGCGATTGCGTCATTGCTGGCATTGACCCGCACGTGATGCTCGCCGTGCACATCGCTCAAGTAAATGCCGTCACGTTGCAGGATGCTCAGGGTTTCGCCCCGAGCGAAAACATTGATCGCCTGGCCACTCAGGGCCATGCGGGCGGCCAGCGTGCAGCCGATAGCACCCGCACCGGCGACACAGATGCGCAGGGAAGAAGAATTCATGACAACTCCGACCGGGAAATACATCCCGAAAATGCTCCGGGATGTGTTCAGTATTTACCGGTCGGCAGTTGTCGCACAGCAGTTTTTACAGCTTGGCGGTGCGGTGCCGTTCAGACGCTTCCCGACACCAGCCACGTCGACAACATGGCCACGTCCCGCAGGTATTCCGGAGTGAGGTGGTTGTACCAGAGCAGAATCATCTCGACCAGGGACGTCACCAGCACCAGCAGGCCGACGCCCCATGCCGCCGTGGCGTAAAGAAACCCCTTGCCTTCATCCAGACGCATGAAGGTCGTGATGCCGACGAACAGCAGGTACGTCGAATACAGGCCCGCCAGGCCCAGCACGGCAATTGCCAGCCAACGACTTGGATACAGGCCCGCCAACCCGGCGAGGATAAGCGGCGTAGCGGTATAGGCCGCGAAACCGATGCATTGATTAAGCGTCGGCCGGGCTTCGAACGTGCGGGACATCCAGCGGATGAACGCGCCCATGATGATCGTGCCGATCAGAATGGTCACGTAGAGCATCACGCATAGCTGCAGCGCGCTGCTCGGGGTCAGGCGAACGTTCTCACCTTCCGCCAGGCTCCAGCCTACTTGCGTGGTGCCGATGTACAGGCTTATTGCGGGTATCAACGCTAACAGCAGCAGATGCAGCAGATAGTGTCGCGGGTGCTGTTCTTCGTCCTGACGAATATCCCGCCATGCATGTTCGGGGTTAGTGAACAATTTAATGAAGTGCGCGGTCATGGCAAATCCCTCTTGCTCTAAGCAGCCTCCAGATTACGGCACGCAGCCGTGTCAACCCGTTAGAGGTTAGTTGTCCGCCGGGTTCAATGCAAAAAGCTGAACGGTATTGAAATAACCCTGAGGCGCTGCTGAATGTAACTGTGCGGCCCGCTGGTCAACTTATTGCGCCGAGTCCTGAACTTTAGTTCGTCCAACGACCTCCTTTTATTCAAGTACTGCAGTTCATGATTATCAAAAAAGCCATTTGTTCAGGAGAACTCCATGCGCGCACTTACCTATCACGGGGCCCATGATGTCCGGGTCGAAACGGTCGCTGATCCGGTCCTTCAGGAAGTTGACGATATCCTTCTGAAAGTCACCGCAACCGCCATCTGTGGCTCGGATCTACATCTGTATCGCGGCAAGATCCCCGCCACCGAGCACGGCGATATCTTTGGTCATGAGTTCATGGGCATCGTCGAGGAAGTCGGCTCACAAGTAACAGCGGTGCAGCCGGGCGACCGGGTCGTGATCCCGTTTGTGATCGCTTGCGGCAGCTGCTTCTTCTGCCAGCTGGACCAATTCGCCGCCTGTGAAACCACCAACACCGGACGCGGCGCGATTCTGAATAAAAAGTCGATTCCACCTGGGGCCGCGCTGTTTGGCTTCAGCCACCTGTATGGCGGGATTCCGGGCGGCCAGGCGGAATATGTGCGGGTGCCCAAAGGCAATACCGGGCCGTTCAAGGTGCCGGGCACGCTGTCCGACGAAAAGGTGTTGTTCCTCTCTGACATTCTGCCCACCGCCTGGCAAGCCGTGCTCAATGCCGGCGTTGGCAAGGGTTCCAGCGTCGCGATTTATGGCGCTGGCCCGGTCGGGCTGCTCAGTGCGGCGTGCGCGCGGATGTTAGGTGCGGAGAAGATCTTCATGGTCGACCACCACCCCTATCGGCTTGCTTACGCAGAGGCCACGTATGGCGTCATCCCGATCAACTTCGACGAGGACGATGATCCGGCCGATACCATCATTCGCCAGACCGTTGGCATGCGCGGCGTTGACGGCGTGATCGATGCGGTAGGTTTCGAAGCCAAGGGCAGCACCACGGAAACCATTCTCGCCACGCTCAAGCTCGAAGGCAGCAGCGGCAAGGCGTTGCGCCAGTGCATCGCGGCGGTTCGGCGTGGCGGTACGGTGAGCGTGCCGGGTGTTTACGCCGGCTTCATCCACGGCTTCATGTTTGGCGATGCCTTCGACAAGGGCCTGACGTTCAAGATGGGCCAGACCCACGTGCAGCGTTATCTGCCGGAGTTGCTGGAACACATCGAAAGCGGCGCGCTGAATCCCGAAGCGATCATCACCCATCGGATGTCGCTGGAAGAGGCGGCCGAAGGCTACAAGATCTTCGACAAGAAAGAAGAGGACTGCCGCAAGGTGATTCTCACGCCGGGTTTCGACAGCCGGGTCGGTGAACCCGAAGGCGTAGTCGTCCCGGCGGTCTAGGCAACCAGGGCCGGAGGTCTTGTCTGAAGACCTCCGGCGTTTCTGCAAAGGAGGTGTGAAATGGAAATGTCGCAAGCAGGTATGTGGTTTGCGATTGGCGCTGCGGTGATTCTGCTGTTGGTGGATCTCTGGGCCATCAACAGTGTTTTTCGCAGCGACAAGAGCAGCGGGACCAAGACCATGTGGGCCATTGTCATTCTGCTGTTGCCCGTGGTCGGCTTGGCGATCTGGGGGCTCGAAGGCCCTCGCGGTGTCGTCAAAGGGCCCACTTCGCCCGAGCACAGCAAGGGTTGAAAGGTCTCAGGAATATTTCGACGAGTGATGCGGGTAATCCACCAGACGTGCGCCGATCACCATTTCGCTGATCCAGTTGCTCAGCATCGAGCTGTAGATGCTTTGGCTGATGTCGCTGCTCAGCGCGTGGTCGGCGCCGTCCACCAGCCGATACGTCAACGAATGCGCCAGTTCGAACGCGCCGCGATAACTCATCAGCGTGGCGTGCGGTACGTAATCGTCCTGTTCTGATTCGATGAGCAGCACATCCCCTTTGAATTCCTTGCACGCCGCCAACGCGCGATTGTCTGCTGCGGTCACGGCCGAACGGCGGTAGTGGGCGAGTTTGTCGCGATCCAGTTCTTGCTTGGGCATTTCCCAGTCGGCGTCCCAATACAGCGCCGGCACCCGCAAGGCCAGCCATTTGACCGGACGCAGGCCGCTGAGGATTGTCGCCAGATAACCGCCATAACTGCTGCCGATCACGGCGATGGCGGTATCGTCCACAGCCGGATGACTGACCAGCCGGTCGTACGCGGCGACCAGATCGGCCAGGCTGTCTTCACGAGACACACGCGCACGCATTTCATGGGTGCCTTCATGGCCACGCAAATCGAACGTCAGGCACACGCAGCCCAGGCCGGTAATGTTTTTCGCTCGCGCCAGGTCGCGCTGTTGGCTGCCGCCCCAGCCGTGAACGAACAGGATGCCGGGGATTTTCGCGCCAGGGGTCAGGATGGTTCCTGAGATCGACTGGTCATCTACGGCAATTTCAATGCTTTCACTGCTGACACTCATGAGGTTGAACCTGTGTGAATTTGGTAATAAAGCCCACGTCCGGGTCGTCGCCCTCATAGAGCACATTGGCCCCTGCCGGGAGCGTAGTGGGGCCGTAGATCTCGTGGGTGGAGGCGCAAATCGCCTGTAGTTCGGGATCGGCAGCGAAGGCCAGCAACGCCTCGACTTCCGCCGCACTGGCACCGCCGATACGCCAGGATTGCTCAAGCACACCGGAGCAGCGCTTGCCTTGGGCGTTGGTGCCTTGAGCTATGTCGTAATTACGTCGGGACGCGATCAAGTCCGGGAAGCACTCGAAGGCCGCCTGTTCATATCGCATCGCCTGAGTGACGGCTTGCCTGACGGGCTCGTCGAGAGGTTGCTTGAGCAGCGTCTGATAATCACCGCGCACGACCCTCAACGTCGAGCCGCCGTACACCGTTGCGCCCTGATTGTCCTGCGTCAGGCATTGGGTGCCGTGGTAACTGGCGGTGATGCCGGCGACGCTGACCTGACCGACACTCAAGGTCACGACATCGGTCAGGTCCTCCTCCAGCACCAGCCCCCAGGTTTCAACTTCCGCCATGTCCTGCTGCGCGATGGCCTGGTCGAGCTCGGCTTCGTCGTGCGCAACGATCTGGCCACGACCCGCGGTAGCCAGCACCGGTTTTATGCGCACCGCTCCGTTGGCCAGAATCAGTCTGCCAGCACGATCCGCGTCCTGTTGGTTGAACACGGTGTAACCCGCCAGCACCGCGTCTGCGGTTTGCTCGTCAAACTGCTCGGACCAGCCGGGTGGCTGGGCGGTGGCGTCAGGAATAAGTGGATGGGAGATGGCTTTGGTGGCCATGAACGGCTGCGAGATCAGCCCGCCGAACAGGTCGTCGGCATCATTGATATGCAGCGCGCTGTTTTCCTGCTTGCCGATCAGCGTGTCGGAAGGGACGTAGTAAAGGCCAGGTTGCGTGTGGACAGCCCCGTCATACAGACCTTCAAACTGCGTCCCGAGCAACCCGGCGATTTTTTCTGCGAGTGCCTGGTGTACGACAATTTCATGTGTTGCGAGCTTCTTATGGGTGGACAAGAGAACTACGGCAGCTTTTTTGGTGCTCGTTCCGGATCCGCTCATTGAACAACTCCCATGTACGCGATGGCTTCCCCGCTGCACTACGAAGCCTTTTTCAGCGCAGAGATCAGCTCCTGTTTGCTCATGCTGGATCGACCTGCGATGTTCAGGCCACGCGCCCGTTGCATCAGGTCGACCTTGGTTTGTGATTCCAGCGGTTCTTTGCTGCGCGGCGCGCCATGTTTGGTGGCGGCGGCGCGTTTGGCTGAATCTTTGCGGGCGCTGGATTTGGCCGTGGACGTTTTTTTTGTCCCCGATCCGCCCTTGCGCTCGCCACCGCCGGATTGCTTGTTAACGGTAGCCCAGGCTCGCGCTTCTGCTTCGCTTTCGGACACACCTTTCTTTTCGTAACCCTCTTCGATGTGTTCGGCTTTGCGCTTTTGTTTGTCGGTGTATTTGTCTTTATTGGCGGTAGGCATTGGGTATCTCCCGACCGATTGGCAAAAGTGATAAATGAGTGCACCTACACCTGCGGTGTCTTTTTTTGAACGGCGTGTTAAAGGTGCAGTTCCACGCTTCGGATAAACGGTTGCGCCGCCCATGTTTAAGTTGAACATGCCCTTTGTTAAGCAACGCAAAATGCCAGAGATCGAACAGTGCCGTCATGCATTTTGCACGGCATGCAAAAGCGTTCAGTTTAATAACCATTTGAATTTGTTGATATTTTATTGAGTTTAAGGTTGGGCATGGAAACTGCTCTGCTAGTTATGTTGGGTAGTGGCTCCACGTTTCAGTATCGAAGCTGCACCGGCAACTAAAAATCAAAGGCGACGTATACAGTCGTCACTCTCGCGGAGAAACCTGATGAATGCTATCGACCTGTTGGAACAAGACCATGTGCGCGTCAAAGACATCCTTACGCAACTAAGCGAGTCCACTGATCGCGCTATCAAGAAACGTACCGATTTGCTGACCAGGCTGGAAATGGAACTGACCATCCACACCCAGCTTGAGGAAGAAATTCTCTATCCCGCTTTCAAGGAAGCCGGCGGCAAAGAGCAGGACGTCATGTATTACGAAGCCAAGGAAGAGCACCGCACCGTGGACTCCCTGGTTCTGCCGGATCTGAAAATGACCGATCCGGGCACGCCAGAGTTCTCTGGGCGAGTGAAGGTCGTCAAGGAGCTCCTTGAGCACCACATCGAGGAAGAGGAAACCGAGATGTTCCCGCAGTGCAAGGACCTGCTTGGTAAAGAGCGCCTGGAAGAAATCGGCGCGCAAATGGAAACCCTGAAAGCCGAGCTGAAAAAACAGCTGTCGGCGGTTAACAAGGCGGCATAAAAGCACCTGGTGTAGGAGCCAGCCTGTTGGCGAGGCGATGGTCCTGAGTCTTCAGAATCAAAGCGTCGCGAGCAGGCTGGCTTGCACACGATTCGCTGTTACGAAGTCTTCGACGGATCACCCAGGGTTTCACCTTCGCCCAACGCTTTGTATTCCTTGCGCAAAGCCTTGAGTTCTTTCTGGTCCAGGTTGTCCAGGCTCAACAATGCGTTCTGCGCATCCTTGGTCACGCGCAGTAACTCGTCGATCTTGATGTGCAGTACATCGTTGTCACGGTTCTGCGTGTTTTGGATCAGGAACACCATCAGAAAGGTAATGATCGTTGTCGAGGTATTGATGATCAGCTGCCACGTATCGTTGTAGTGGAAATATGGCCCGCTCAAGCCCCATAACCCGATCAGCACGATCGCGGCCATGAAGGTCCTGGCGCTGCCGGCCCATTTGGAAAGGCTTTGGGAAAACTTCGAAAATTTCATTGCTGGGACCGTTAGTTGAAGTGATGAACTAAAGACCACGGAAATATCCCGAAATTTCTACTTACAAATGAAATTAAATTCAGAAAGCCTCGCTGCAACGAACCCACAAATCCCGGACAAAAAAAGACCCGCTACGCGGCGGGCCAATGGGATTCAACAGGAGTGATTGCAGGTTAAGGGCGCAAACGTGAAAGGCGTGTGAAATGGATGTCGCAGAAACGCGAAGCCCGGCAATTGCCGGGCTTGGTAGAACGTCTAACATATTCAGCGCGCTTGAGCAGACGCCTGTCTCGCCGATCGGCCCTGAGCATTCGCTGGAAAGGTATGCGGTGCGTTGAGTCTCGACGTCATTCGGTCGGCAAATTCCTTGGCCTCAATCAAACTTCGACATTTGACCGGGTAATTGTCCAGCTTCACGACCCAATTGGCCCCGTGAGTACCTTCTTCAATTTGGATAAGCATCGGTAAGCATCTCCATTAATAAGTCGGTGAACACATGCCGCGCGCCGGCGGCGAGAAATCAGCGAGAAAATCCTGCGCCGAATAGGGTGGATGAGCCAGCGAAAAATCACCTAACCGATGAAACGCCGCGACCTTTTCAGGATCGCGGCGTTTTTTTCAGCTAAGGCTCTGTCAGTTCAGGTGCGCTTTAAGTTCGGCACCCGCCTGACGCATGGCGGCTTTCACTTCCGGGATCTGATGCAGCGGATTGAGCAGACCGTAATCGTGAACCATGCCGTTGTAACGCACCGCAGTCACCTCGACCCCGGCGGCGTCAAGTTTGCGGGCGTAGGCTTCGCCTTCATCACGCAGCACATCGGCACCGGCAGTCTGGATCAGCGTCGGCGGCAGGCCGCGCAGTTGCTCGGTGCTGGCCTGCAGTGGCGAGGCGTGGATCTGCGCACGTTCACTGGCGTTGGCGGTGTAGCTGTCCCAGAACCACTGCATCATGCCTTTGGTCAGGAAGTGGCCCTCGGCGAATTCGTTGTACGAGCCGGTATCGAACTTCGCATCGGTCACCGGCCACAGCAACAGCTGGAAGCGCAATTTCGGGGTGTTCTGTTCTTTAGCCATCAAACTGACCACCGCCGCCATGTTGCCGCCGACGCTGTTACCGGCCACTGCCAGGCGTGAGCCATCGACGCCGATTTCCTTGCCGTGCTCGGCAACCCATTTGGTCGCGGCGTAAGCCTGATTGATCGCAGTCGGGTAATGCGCTTCCGGTGACGGCGTGTAGTTGACGTAAACCGCTACGGCGCCGGAATTCACCACCAGGTCACGAATCAGGCGTTCGTGGGTCGGGTAGTCGCCCAACACCCAGCCGCCACCGTGGAAAAACATGAACACCGGCAAATCGCCTTTGACGTTGGCGGGACGCACGATTTTCAAACCGATGGATTCGCCTGCCACCTTGATGGTGCGGTCACTGACTTGAACTCCGGAAAGATCCACCTTCACCGACTGTTGCGCACCGGTCAGCACTGCACGAGCATCTTTCGGGCTCAGTTGCTCAAGAGGCTTGCCGCCACCTGCCGCCAAGGCGTTGAGAAACCCTTGGGTCTGGTGTTCGACATAAGTGCTTTCAGCAGCGAAGGCTGTGTTGATGGACAGGGCAAGTACGGTCAGGGATGCGGCTTTCTGGATGAAGTTCATGATGATAATCCTTGATGATCAGTGAGTAATGGCTGGGCTGTCTCAGCACCATGGACACAGATTAGTGTTCATCAGGAATGTGATAAAGCGGCTGATAAGCGTTTGACTGTCAACTTGAGCGAGACAGTTGTGCAAGTCGTTGCAACGAAGCGCTCACTGTTCTTGTCTATCCCTTATCTTCTCGTTGTGGACTTTTGATATGTCGCCCAATCGTGGCCTTGTATTGCTCGCCCGTGGTGGCTACGCCGCCCGTGGCCTGGTTTATCTCATCATCGGTTTTCTCGCGCTGCTTGCTGCGCTGGGTTCCGGGCAGCCGGCAGACAGCCACAGCAGCCTGGAAAAACTGCTCAGCCAGCCGTTTGGCCATGCGTTGGTCGGTATTGTCGTGGTTGGCCTGATTGCCTTTTCCGCCTGGCGCTTGCTGCAGGCGACCCGCGATGTGGACCATCACGGCACCGGCTTCAAAGGCATCGCCATTCGTGCAGGCTTGCTGGCGGGCGCCGTCAGCAATGCGTTGCTGGCCTTCTTTGCCCTGAGCCTGCTGATCAGCGGTCTGAAAAGCTCAAGTGGCTCCAAGGACGGCGGCAAAACCGAAGATTTTCTGACGACGCTGCTGTCATGGGATCACTCGAACCTGCTGATCTATCTCGTGGCGCTGGTGCCGTTGGTGGTGGGGATTATTCATATCGTCAAAGGCTGGAAGGCGACGTTCGAAAAGTATTTCGAAGCCGACGAACAGGTCATGCGCTATGTGCGGCCCATCTCACGCTTCGGCCTGATTGCTCGCGGCGTGGCCTTTATCGAAATCTCGGCGCTGCTGGCGATCAGCGGCTCGAGTTATCAAGCCATGCACCCGCCCGGAATGAAGGACGCCATGAACGGTCTGCAAAACCTGCCGATGGGCTGGCTGGTGCTGTCGGTGGTTGCCGTTGGGTTAATGGCGTTTGCCGTTTACAGCTTCGCCGAAGCGATGTGGCGCAAGATCAACATGGATGTGCCGGATGCTCCCCACGCATTCAAAAAACATGTCGGTATGTGACGGCCGGGATGCTCATGCCTGGGGGGCGGGCTCGCTTTCGAATACCTTGGTCTGATTGCGGCCCGTTCGTTTAGCTTTATAGAGGGCTGCATCGGCCTTGCCGATAATCTCAGCTATGGTCTCGTCACCTGTGGGCATGAGCGTGTGGCACCCGAGGCTGATGGTCAGTTTGCCGAGGGGGTTGCCGTCATGCGTGATATTCAGGTCCAAAACGCGGTTGCGAATCAGCTCGGCAATAGCCCAGGCGCCCGCTGCATCGGTACCGGGCAGCAGCACGGCAAACTCCTCTCCGCCGAACCTGACGGCCAGATCTGAAGGCCGTTGGCAACACTGCTGCACGGTTCCGGCGACCTGTGCCAGGCAACGATCCCCCGCGATATGCCCGTAGGCATCATTAAAACTTTTGAAAAAATCGATATCCATCATGATCAGGCTGACAGGCTGTCGTTGACGCGCCCCGCGTTTCAATTCCGTCCTGAACGACGTCTTAAACAATCTGCGATTGGCGAGCCCGGTCAAAGCGTCATGGGTCGCCAGTAGCTCCAGAGCGCTCTGCGCCTTGCGCAGATCCTCCTCCACATTGATGCCGTTTTTGACTTGCACTGTCACCAGAAAACCGAAAAGACAGATCACTACAATTACGCCGCCAGTGATCAAGCTAGTGCGATAAGCGGTGTTGTACCACTCATGGAGAATCGCGTTCTCTGAACTGGCCGCGGCCACCACCAGCGGGTACTTGCTCAGCCATTTGTAACCCACCATTCTGACCTGCCCATCCAGAGCAGACTTGATCAGCGCAGTATTCGACAGAGGATTGGCGTTATGCTCGCGAAATATCTCACCGTTGGCGATTGATACCCCGACGAGTTTGCTCGTCCAGGGCCGTCTGGTGAGCAATGTTCCGTCGGCCAGGGCCAGCAACATGGTTCCATTGGCATCGATATTGAAACCTTTGAAGAAATCATCGAAGTACTTCATGTTGAGCGCCGCAAGTACCACGCCGTCAAACTCTCCCTGGGCATTATCGATCCTGCGCGATATCGGAATGATCCACTCACCGCTTTTGCGACTTTGGATGGGGGCGCCAATGTGTGGAGACAAATCGGGGTTAGTTTGATGGTATTGAAAATAGGCGCGATCAGCGACAGTCGTTTCGGTCGGCATCTGCGCAAATGAACTGATCAACCAGTTGCCGTGGGCATCAAAGACGAACAGACCATGCAGCTGGCTCAGCGCTTGAACCTGGCTGAGCAGCAAATCGTGAAGCCGGATTTTTTGTGGCGCCTCGTGACCGTAGGCTTGCAGCCAGCCAAGCAGATTCTGCAGAGCGAAATCGGCTTCATCGAAGGTATCTTCAGCTTGCTGCGCCATCGCGCGGGCGATATTGGATGACGATATCTCGGCCTGCTTCAATTCATGCCGTTTGGCCTCGGCCAGGTGCAGTACCAGTAAGCCAACCAAGGCAGTACAGACGAATCCGATGAAGAAAACCGTGAGTACTATCAGGGGAAGACGTTTTAAGCGATCCTCAGCCACGGCAACTTCATGGGTCATTACGGACATAGAGATTCTTAAATAGAAAGCTACTGATGGATGAGAATAATTTCCCTGTGAAAAGTAAGTCTATCCAGTTACCGCTTAACTAGCAATTGGCCAGTTTTTATTTCCAAAAAAATGGCGCTGGTTGTTTGGCACTTTCAGAGCGCGCGTTGATGTGCTCGCCTTTCGCAACGGTTAATCTTGCTTGTAAGGCGTTGATTAACTTACGAGTATCAGGGTGATACTTGTTACAAGTAATTTTTTTGGTACTGCGTTGAATGAATGTTGCGCCATAAGTAATACCGGATTTTGGATGGAGTCTGGTGATATTTCGTGATCGCCCTACCGCCGATTTCGCTTCAAACGCGATGGCCGCGCCAGTCCTCCGGTTTTCGAGGGTCGACTTCATATTTATGCGCTGCCAGAATGGCGTCCCTTTCAATACGTCCTGTCCGCTGTTTTCCACCAGGAATTCACCTTCGTTTTGAATTCGACATGGCCAAGACCAGGAGCGATCCATGCAGCGTCATCCTTCAACAGATGCTCCATTGAGCCCCGAGGCCTTGCAGGCCCGGTATGAATGCGCCCGAGACCTGGCAATGGAAGCTGCGCGTCGTGCCCTGGGCCCTTACAAGGAACGGGAAAGTTTAATCGTCAATCACAAGGGAGATCAGACGCAGGATCTGGTAAGTATCGTCGATCAGGAGACCGAGGCCTTTATCAAGGAACGGCTGGCCGAATGCTTCCCGGACGACGGTTTTCTCGGCGAAGAAACCGGCGGGGCGACACTTGATGCGCGCTGTATCTGGGTCGTCGATCCCATCGACGGTACTCGTTGTTTCGTCAATGGCCTGCATGCCTGGTGCGTATCCATTGGCCTGTTGGTGGATGGCGAACCCGTGGTCGGCGCAGTGGCCGACGCTATCCATGACGAGTTGTTTCATGCCTGTTCGGGGCAGGGCGCCTGGCTCAATGGGCAGCGTCTGAGCGTCAATGCCGCGCCCGATATCCGCCACGGCGTGATGGGCGTCGGCACATCCCTGCGGCGCGGCAAAGAGCACTTTATTCCGTTCATCACCCAGTTGCTGGAACAAGGCGGCACCTTCATCCGCAATGGTTCGGGCGCGTTGATGGTGGCGTATGTCGCGGCGGGCCGACTCATCGGCTATTACGAGACCCATATCAATAGCTGGGATTGTCTGGCCGGGCTGGTGCTGGTCAAAGAAGCGGGCGGCCTGCAAAACGACTTCCTGCGCAACCAGGGTTTGACCCAAGGCAACCCGCTGCTGGTTGCCAGCCCGCAGGTTTATCGGCAAGTGGCCGAAATGATCGGATCTTCACTGGACGAGTGAAGTCCCCGGGTTTTGTTGAAGTCCAGTCCTGCCGGGCCGCTGCAAACCGGTAGGAGGGGACTTGTCCCCGAGAGGCCATTCCCACCAAACATCAGTTGCGTTGCGATGGGGTATTTCCTTCGGATTGTTCCTACATTGATTTGCGATCTGTCATTCAATTTCGAATAAGAATCCCCGCCTTTATCTCGTCTGCAAACTATTAACTTCACGCCCTGACGATTCTTTATCAGGGGTTTCTGCATGACGCGCGGTCATGCAGAAATAGAGTGATCAATGCCGAATACAATTTACGGCGGCTGTGACTGTCCTCAGTGTCGAAACAAACGCTAGCGTCCGCTTCCGCCGACTGACGAAGAGTTACTGGAACTGCAACGCCAGCAACGGATACGCAAGGCCCGCGAGCGCAAAGCAGCCGAGTTGGCCGAACTTGAAAAGAGAAAACCTGCGCCAATTCCGCCGCCGCCCGACAATCAACAATGCACGGTCACCAAGTCTATTAACGTCCCTAAGGGACACGCCTGTTATCCGCCGGGGCGCGCGCATTTCGAGGGACTCAACAAATACGGCACTTATGCAGTGCTCAGCACCACCGAAGCCATCACTTCACAAGGTACGCCACTTGAACTGATTGACGGCTCGGTTGATGGAAGGTCCCTGGCGAAGCAATTGGGCGGCGGTGCGCTGGCGCTGAGCAGGGTTTTGCCGGCAACTGCAACTGGCGGAGCGGTGGCGGGCGGAACGGTCTTGTCAGCCGCAGTCGCTGGCACCATCGCCATGCTGTTGCCGAACAATTCATTGGCATCCGATGCCGCGTTTTACAGTCGGGAGGACTTCGCCGATCTGACCGTCGCCAATACCGGCGTGCGGATCAACATCAAATACCTGCCCGAACAGTCGGTCACGGCGTTTGGCGTCTACACCGGCAACAATCCGCATTGGCGCAGCGTGCCGCTGATTGCTGCCACTGAGCAGGGCGAGCAACTGGTTGCGGACCTGGGCGAAGGCATTGGTCTGATCTGGACCCCGGCCGCCAGCACGCGCGACAAGCCGGCTATTCCCGCACTGGAAGGCGCGCCGCAACTGCCGGGTATTTACGTCTGGCCCGAAGCCAAACAGGCCGAACGGTTTTACGAACACCCCATTGCTCCGGAAGACTTTCGCGACTTCATCATCTGGTTTCCCACCAGACCGGAAATGTCGCCGATCTACCTGTCCATCAGCCTGCGCGATGCGCCGGGCGTCGTGACGGGGCAGGGCGAAGATGTGGATGGAGTCTGGCTGGCAGGTGCTGGGGAAGGTGAGGGAGTGCCGATTCCTGTGCGGATTGCGGATAAGTTTAGGGGGCGCAAGTACGCCAGCTTTGGTAATTTCAGGAATGCATTCTGGGAGGCCGTGCGGCGAGATGAAGAGTTGAAGAGCCAGTTTATAGTGAGAAGCGAAAAAGGGAAGAAGAGTGCTTATGCCCCGGCGGCGCCTCGCGAAGGACACGCAGGTCGGCGACGTTCATATGAAATTCATCATGTCCAATTAATAAAAAACGGTGGTGCCGTTTATGATATAGACAACTTACGAGTGATGACCCCTAGGAATCATATAAACTTACACAAGGTCAAGAAGTGAAAAATTTAAAGCCTAAGCTCGCTGATTATACCGAGCAGCAATTTATAGCTTTCATTCGTGAACTAGATGGTGCTGATACTGAGCGCGAGCGAGATATATTGCTAGACCACTTTAATATCATCGTACCCCATCCTGCAGGTTCCGATCTTTTGTACTTTCCAGAGCCTGGGGCTGATTACTCAGATGAAGGGGTGGTTCGCACCATTCGAGAATGGTGCGCGGCAAACGGTCATCCCGGTTTCAAATCCCCATATTGAGCATGCAGAAAATGGTTCATGGACAAGGAACAGAGAAGTGAAAAAAACGCCAAAAATGAAAAGTAGTATTTCTGAATATACTGAACTTCAGTTTATAGAATTTCTTAGGGAGATTCGTTTGGCAAATGAGATGGAATCGGATCGTGTTTTAGGCAAGCTCTTGGACAGATTTTGCAAGATTGCTGAGCATCCCGATGGCACAGACTTGATCTACTATCCAAAAGCTGGTGCTGATAATTCAAATGAGGGCATTACTGAAGCTATAAAACAATGGCGAGAAGCCAATGGCTTACCCGGCTTCAAACCGTGTTCATGATCCTGGCAACTCTGCGACCCAACACCCCGAATATCCCATTGACCAACATCGGTAATGTAGCGTGCAAAAATTATTCTCGGATTACACGGAAGCTGAATTCATCACCTTCATGGAGGAGATTTTTTCTGCAAATGAAAATTCGCCGGATGAAGTACTTGACCAATTGCTGGAGGAGTTTGAGCGTATCACTGAGTATCCATCCGGATCAGACCTTATTTACTATTCAGAAAGTGAAGCGCTCTGTACGCCGAGGGGGATTACTGGAACAGTCAAGCAATGGCGAGAAGCCAACGGCCTGCCCGGTTTCAAACCAGCCGACCCAACCTGCACACCTCAATAACAGGAGTCACCTGGCAAAATGGATATTCAGGAAATCCAGAATCTATTGATCAAACCTGCCACCAAATTCACCACTAATGGTTCCAGCGTTGTCCCTCAAAACGAAGAAAGCTGGATCGGAAAGGTATTCGGGTTACCTCGCAGCAGAAATCTGCGAGCTGGAGGACGCTGGCAAGCTGGAAAGCTGGAAAGCTGGAAAGCTTCGACGATCTGGGCCGCCACATCTACGACCACAAGATCGGTGGATATCCGTCGTTCTGCCAACCGGGCATCGACCCGGGTGATGACTTCGAATTTGTATTTCAGCTATCCAGTGACGCGGGTATCAATCTGAATATCGTGGATTGTGGCAGCCTGATGTTTTGGAAACACAGGCACTCCGGCGAGTGGGTCATGTACTACGATTTTTACTAAATAACCTGCTCAAGCCGTCTGAATCCATCCGGCTCCGGCCCCACTGCTTAAAGAAAGCCCGCCTGTCTCGATCTGCTGTATGGTGCACCGTTGCACCCAGTAGGCCGCGAGAGTGATTGTTTTGCAACGCCGGACTATGCTTCAGATATTCACGTTGCATCTTGGCGGCACTCTAGTATATCCATGCGCTTCAAACTGGCCTCGGATCGTTCAGTACTTGCTGTGGCCGTGCTGTTATGGCTTAACCGGTCGTGTTGCCAATCGTCTGTAAGCACCGTCCGGTTGTTCCCTTCAGTAAGACCAGGAGTTTTGCAATGACCGATCACCCGCAGGACGCGAGCCTGGACGCAGCGCTCGATCCTGAGCTGGAAGCTGCGCTGGCCAACTGCGCAAGTGAGCCGATCCGCATTCCTGGGGCCATTCAGCCACATGGCGTATTGCTTACCCTCAGTGGTCAGCCGCTCTGTGTCGAGCAGGTGAGCGCCAACTGCGCAAAGATGTTAGGGCTCGACAGCAATGAGCTGCTGGGCAAAACCCTGTCGATGCTGGTGCCGCCGCAACAGGCGCGTCTTATAGAGCTGGCCTGCTCCGGCCCAAGGCTGGGTGAAAGTGATCCGATTCGCCTGACCTTCGGCAATTCGGACTACACCGCTTCGCTGCACCGTAGCGATGATGTATTGATCATCGAGCTGGAGCCTTTTGTCGAATCCAGCCACGAACAGTCCAGAGTCATTGCCCGGGTGCTGCGCAACCTGCAAGCGGTCAACACGCTGGAGACGCTGTTCGACATCAGCGTGCATGAGCTTCAGGCGCTGACCGGTTATGACCGGGTGATGATTTACCGCTTCGAACCTGAGGGCCATGGCAAGGTGGTGGCCGAGGCGCTGACTGGCAGTTTGCCCAGTTACCAGGGTTTGAATTTCCCTGGCGCTGACATCCCCGCGCAGGCGCGGGAGTTGTATCGCCTGAACTGGATCCGGGTCATTCCTGACGCGACTTACACGCCCGTGCCGTTGGTGCCGCTGTTAAGGCCTGCGACGGGGCAGCCGCTTGATCTGGGGTTCTCGACCCTGCGCAGTGTTTCTCCAGTGCATTGTGAATACCTGAAGAACATGGGCGTGCGTTCATCAATGAGCATTTCGCTGCTGGACAATGGCGAGCTCTGGGGACTGATTGCCTGTGGGCATCCTGAGCCGTTGCTGGTCCCGCGTGAGATTCGTGATGCCTGCACCCTGATCGGCCAATTGTTGTCGGTGAAGATCGCCGCCATTGTCGCCACCCAGATCCAGCGCGAGCGCGAAGAGAAAGTCGTCTTGCTCGGCGAGCTGGCATCAGCCATGAGCCGTGCGCACCGGGAAACTCTGGATGGGCTGGTGAGTCGGCCCGAGCTGCTGCAGTCCCTGACGCTGGCCGACGGTGCCGCCGTCTTGATTGAGGATCGCCTGCACCTGTTCGGAAACTGCCCGACCCAGGAACAGGTGCGAGCGTTGTATCTCTGGATTCGTGATGTGGGTCTGACGCAAAAAAAATTGAAAGAGCGCGCCATGGGGCTGCAAGGCCTGGGCGTATTCCATTCCAACTCGCTGCATCAGGAAAATCCCGCTGGCGCCGCGTATCGAGACGTGGCCAGCGGGGTCATCGCCTTCATCCTGCCCAAGCCCATCGACAACGCCGTGATGTGGTTTCGCCCGCAGCTCACTTCCACGATGAACTGGAGCGGCAACCCGGCCCAGCACTTGAGCCCCGGTCCGGTTGGCTCGGCCAGCCATCGCCTGCACCCTCGGCAATCTTTTGATATCTGGCAGGAGCAAATCACCGGGATCGCGCAGCCGTGGTCGCGGGGCGATCTCTATGCCGCGGAGGATATTCGCCGGTCAGCGCTGGAGCACGATCTGGAGCGCCAGGTGCATCGCGAGCAGGAGGCGGTGCGCTTGCGTGACGAGCTGGTCGCAGTGGTTTCCCATGACCTGCGCAATCCCATGTCCATCATCATCATGCAATGCGGCATGTTGCAGCACTGGGCGACCGGTGACGCGTCGCTCGAGAACGGCCGCATCCGGCGTGCATTGGGGACTATCGAGAACGCCACGACGCGCATGAACAGCCTGCTCGAAGACTTGCTCGACACGGCGAAAATCGACACCGGCCGTTACCAGTTGTCCTGCCTGCCGCTGACGGTTACCAGCCTGCTGGAAGAAACCTGCAGCCTGCTGGTAACGCTGACGGCGGACAAAAACATTGAACTCAACTGCACGGCTGAGCCGGGCCTGGTGATCGATGCCGATCCGGAACGAATCTTTCAGGTGCTCTCCAATCTGGTGGGCAACGCGATCAAGTTCACCCCGGTGGGCGGTCAGATCAACATCGACGTAGTCCGCGATGGCGACGATGTGCTGTTCCGCGTGAGTGACAATGGCATCGGCATACCCGCAGCAGATCTGCCTCATATTTTCCAGCGCTACTGGTCGGTGAAGAAGGGCAATCCTAATGGCAACGGTCTGGGGCTGTACATTTCCCAAGGCATCATCGCCGCCCATGGTGGTCAATTACAGGTGCAGAGCGGGCCGGGGCCGGGAAGCGTTTTCACCTTCAACCTGCGCGCTTATGCAGGGCAGGCCAGTGCTGGCGAGGCGACGTTTCTGAAGCAGAGCGGCACTGCGCAACGCTTGGCGCAGTCGATTTCCACCAGGCTGGAACGCCAACAGCAACTGGACAGCACTGCGCGTGCGGCACTGCTCAACGAGCTGAATCATCGGGTCAAGAACACGTTGGCGACCGTGCAGGCGATTGCCTCGCTTACCGCCAGCAACTCTGACTCGTTGCCAGCGTTTCGCAAAAGCTTCGATGCCCGGCTGTTTGCCTTGAGCCAGGCACACGACGCGCTCGCTCAGGCCGAATGGATGTCCAGTCAGCTGGCGGATCTGATAACCCAGCTACAGGCCACGGGACGCGGGGCAAACCAGATCAGGTTCGAAGGCGCGCAAGTTACCCTGGAGCCCAGAACATCACTGACCCTTTCAATGGTGCTCCACGAATTGATGGCGAATGCGTTGCAGCATGGAGCCTTAAAGTCGCCCAGCGGCTACGTTACCGTTACCGCCACGCTGAATGCGGCCGACAACCCGCAGTCACTGAAGATCGACTGGGTTGAGGCAGGTGGACCGCCTGTCGCTGCCAGTGCGGCCCAAGGCTTTGGTTTCCGACTGATCCACCGCAGCATCGAGCGAGAACTGCAAGGCAAGGCAGAGATACATTTCCCGGCATCAGGTCTGCATTGTTCGATGCTGATCCCATGGCTTGCCACGTCGGCAAGCGCACTATGACCTCGGCAGTCTCGTTGCCTCAGGTATTCATTGTCGAGGACGAGACAATGCTGGCGATGTTGATCGAGGATATGCTGGAAGACCTCGGTTACCTCACGGCATTTCACGCCAGCACCCTCGCTGACGGTTTGCAGTACGCAGTCACCGGGCAATACGACCTGGCCATCCTCGACATCAACATCATCGGCGGCACGTCTTTTCCCATCGCCGAAGCGATTGCCAAGCGCGGTATACCGTTCGTGTTCTGTTCCGGATACGGCCGCGTCGGCATACCCGAGGTCTGGGCCGAGCGGCATTGCATTGCCAAGCCTTTTGGGGAAGAGCAATTGGGGGAGGCGTTGAAGGGGTTGCTTTGTCCCGGGTAAAGCTGAGGACGGTTACGATTAACCTGGCAACAGTCCAAGAGCCTTTGCCCTCATACGGGCCAGGGCATACACCGTGCGTGTTCGCGGTATTGACGCCCCCGTCAGATCAGCCACCGCTATCAGTGTTCCCAGGATTGCCTCGATTTCGACGGGTTTGTGTCCCTCAACGTCTTGCAGCATCGACGTTTTCACCTTTCCAAGTTTGCGTGTGATCGCAATTCGCTGCTGCGGGTCAATGTCGGGGGAGATGCCCAGCTGGCGCCCAAGCTCCAGTAGCTCCCCCATCATTTCAATGAACAAAGTGCTGAGGAATGCATCATCGATCATCTCATCGGTCGAGCAGCCGACCAGCAAGCTGACAGGGTTGAAGCATGCGTTCCCCAACAGCTTTAACCAAATTTCCTCACGTATGTTCTCGTGGCCGTGGGCGTCAAAACCGGCCTCAAGAAAAACGCCAGTCATCAGTGACACTCGACTGCTGCCCCCACCACCGGGTTCGCCGAAAACAATTTTGCTTCCAGACATATGCCTGATGACGCCGGGGCTTATTACCGTACAAGACGGGAATACAACACAGCCAATGATCGCATCCGTAGGGATATGTTTTTCCACCAGGCCTTCAGGGTCCACGGCCTTCAAGCGGGTACCTGACAACGCTGCAGTGGATTTCAGGAAATACCACCAGGGAAGGCCGTTGATCGCGGGTATGACGATGGTCTGTGGGCCGATCAACGCCTTTGCCTCTTGCACGGCTGCTGGCAATGCCGGCGCCTTGACGGCAAATATCACCACGTCTTGAACCCCCAGTTCCTCGGGGGCCGATGTCGCCTGAAGAGGCGCGACCAGCAGATCGTTGCCGGTGTGAAGTTGCAGCCCCTGCTCGCGTATGGCATTCAGCGTCGCCCCACGAGCGACCACGCTGACGTGATGGCCAGCGGCAAACAGCTTGCACGCCAGAAATCCACCAATCGCGCCTGCACCCACAACGGTAATTTTCATCGTCATCCATCGGCCTCTTTCAGCGCATTGTCGCGCGGTTATTCAGCGAACCGTGGTGGCATCCTGATCTTTGTGCCCGTCAGGCGTCGCTCAGCAATATCAGCTGATCTCTATTGGGTAATCTGCGGGAACATGGCTTTCCGGGCGTCAGCATCCATCTCGGTCTTGTAACTGTGTTGAGTCTTGAGCGCTTCGGCACGCTGTGCGGCTGGCCGCGCATTGATTTCATCCAGCAGGCGTTTGACGTTCGGCAGTTTCTCCCAAGCGTCCTCGCCGAGAATGAACGGTACCGCGCGCGCCCAGCCCCAAACGGCCATATCCACAAGCGTGTATTCATTGCCAAGCATGTAAGGTCTGCTGGCCAGGCGCTCGTTAATAATTGACCAGTGACGCCAGGCTTCGTGGGTATAGCGCGTCACGGCGTAGTCTTTTGGTTCAGGCGCGTAGTGTTTGAAATGCACCGCCTGACCAGAGTAGGGGCCGATACCTGTCGCAACGAACATCAGCCAGGAATACATTTCACCGCGTGCTGTCAGGCTGTCGGCCGGCAGGAATTTCCCGGTCTTTTCGGCCAGATAAAGCAGCATGGCGTTGCTGTCGAACACGATGGCATCGCCATCCACCAGAGCGGGAGTCTTGGCGTTCGGGTTGATCTTTAGAAACGCCGGATCGTGCTGCTCGCCCTTGCGCGTATCGACTGGAATGAGCTCATACGGGACGCCCGCTTCCTCCAGAAAGAGTGCAATCTTTGCGGGGTTGGGAGACGGGTGATAGTAGAACTTGATCATGTTGACTCCTGGCTTTGATTGTCAGTGAACGTCTGAATGAACCAAGGGCGGTAACCCCAGGCTGTTGAGTGCCACATCGATAGCGTCAGTGACGCATGCCGGGTCCGGATTGACGCGCGCCAACACTCGAACGCCGAGCAATACGCTGAGCAAATGATTTGCGCCCTTGGTCGCATCGATACCTGCAGCGCCGTCTGCTTGCTCGCTGAAAGCATGCAAACGGTCTCGGAAAAAACGGCGAATTGTCTCGAGTTCAGCGGCCACGGCCTTGCGCAGGTCGGGATCATCTGCGGACATTTCCAGGGCGGAATTCACCAGCAAACAACCACGATGAAGTGGGTCGTTCAGCGTGCGATCCAGCACTTCTGCAAAAAAACCGCTGATGGCCATGCCTGCGTGCGGCAAACCCTCCAGTCGTTGGATGCGGGCGCGCACGCTGCACTCCAGATAGTGCTCAAGGGAACGCCGATAAAGGCTGCGCTTGTCGCCGAAGGCGTTGTAAAGACTGGGCTGATTGAGGCCCGTGCACTTGACCAAATCTCTGGTCGAAGTGCCCTCAAATCCCCGAACCCAAAACGCATCCACGGCGGCGGTCAGGATTTCTGCTTCATCGAATGTACGCGGGCGGGCCATGATCGGACGGTGCTCTGTCGGTGTGACGCCGAACATAACACAGGGTTTTGTATCAATCGACACAAAATAGCCCGCCTCAGCCAAACAGCATCAGGCAATCTCCCCGCAGCATCGGGCTACGCAACCCGTCCACACGCACGCTAGCTTTACCCCAACAATCCCAACAACCACACCGGGTGAACAATCATGCGCAGGCCTGCAAAACCACTTCATCGCCTTCAAGCCATCGCTCTGCTTTGCGCACTGTTAACCACCACAGCATGGGCTGCAGAGAAGAATGCTCAGCACTCCAACACCGAGCTGGTCCGCCAATCGTTTGTTAACTGGCAGCAAGGCAAAGGCACGACATTCGATCTGCTGGCACCGGATGCAGTGTGGACAGTTGCGGGGTCAAGTCCGGTTTCCGGTGTTTATAAAAGCAAACAGGAATTGCTGGAGCAGGCGGTGAAGCCAATCAGCGCGCGACTGGCAAGCCCAATCAAACCCACAGTGCAAAGCATCGTTGCCGAGGGCGATGTGGTCGTTGTGCTCTGGAACGGCGAGGCAACGGCACTGGATCAGCAGCCGTACAGAAATAACTACCTGTGGCACATGACCTTCAAGGATGG
>LNAP01000321.1_pt1 | contig 54235 bp, 54 predicted proteins | sample 602601 | NCBI WGS metagenome assembly LNAP01 (sample SAMN02440304, study PRJNA202911) | soil metagenome | biome: Subtropical and temperate rainforests or woodlands; isolation source: soil samples (1 kg each in a 20% v/v slurry with milli Q water) were... ...
CAGGCTGTGTGAAAACGTCACGAGCGATGACAAGACAAGGCAAAAACAGGCGAAAAAGCGGAGTCTAGGTGTTCTAAATGAGCATTTTTCGCCTGTTTTTAACGCAGTATTGTCGAGCGCAGTAGTTTCCACACAGTCTGTACAGTTCAGTGCCTCACTCCGCTATCATGCGCGGACTTTTGCGACCCGAGACCGCCATGCGCCGCCTGTTATGCCTGCTGTTATTGATCCTCGCCCTGCCCGCTACCGGCGCCGGGTTGCTGGACAGTCGACCGAACCCGGTTCTGGGCGGTACGACGCTGGATAACAGCAGGGATTTCCTGCCGGTCCGCCAGGCGTTTCAGCTCAGCCTGATTGAAACCACGCCGGAGTCGATCAAGCTGCGCTTTGTCGCCACTGAAGGCTATTACCTGTATCGCCACCGCTTCCAGTTCCGCACCGAGCCCGCCGATATTGGCCTGGGCGCTGCGCAACTGCCAGCTGGCGAGCAGAAGCATGACGAGTATTTCGGCGACGTTGAGGTCTATCACGGCATTCTCGACGTCGACCTGCCGCGCAAACCCGGCGATAACCGGCCTTTCACCCTGCTGGTTACCTATCAAGGCTGCGCCGACAAGGGTTTGTGTTACCCCCCGGAAACCGAGCGACTGAGCATTGGCGATGTTACCGCCAGTCCAGCTGACGTTACGCCCGCAAATCCGGCCAAAACGGCCTGGAGCTGGAAAGAGCTGGCGCTGTTTTTCCTTGCTGGCATAGGCCTGACGTTCACGCCGTGCGTGCTGCCAATGTTGCCAATCTTGTCCGGCGTGGTGTTGCGCGGACAGGTCGGCGGGTTGCGCGGTTTCAGTCTGTCGCTGGCTTACGTATTGCCGATGGCGCTGTGTTTTGCTGCGCTCGGCGCTTTGATGGGCGTGTTTGGCGCCGGGCTCAATCTTCAGGCGCGATTGCAATCGGCGTGGGTATTGGTGCCGTTTTCGTTGTTCTTCGTGGTGTTTGCGGTTGCCATGTTCGGCTTCTTTGAGCTGCGGTTGCCGCAGGCGATCAGCACGCGTCTGGATCGCATTGCGGGGCGCACTGAAGGCGGTTCGCTATGGGGCGCGGCTGTGTTGGGCGTGGTGTCCAGTTTGCTGGTCTCGCCTTGCGTGTCAGCGCCGCTGGCCGGGGCGCTGCTGTATATCAGTGCCAGCGGCGATGCGCTCGGCGGAGCCCTGAAGTTGTTTGCCCTGGGCCTGGGCATGGGCGCGCCGCTGCTGCTGATCGCCACGGGCGGCGCGACCTGGCTGCCGAAAAGCGGGCCGTGGCTGGTGTTGGTCAAGAATGCCATTGGTGTCTTGTTGCTGGCACTGGCAATTGCCTTGCTCAGCCGCGTGCTGCCCGGCGAAATCACCCTGTTGCTGACCGGCTTGCTCGCCGCCGGAGTCGCGCTGTTTCTGGGTGCGCTGCAATTCACCGAGAAAACCCCCCGCCAGCATCTGGGCCAGCTGCTCGGTCTGTTTTTGCTGGTCTATGCTCTGGCCTGCTGGGTCGGTGCGTGGAGCGGGCAAACCGATCCGACCCGCCCGCTGGGCCGCACGCCAGCTACGCTGCTCAATGCCAGCGGCGTAACGACTGGCGCGCAATGGCAGACGATTACGACATCAGCGGAACTGGATCGCGCCTTGAGCGCGGCGAAAAATGCCGGTCAGCCGTTGCTGCTGGACTGGTACGCCGACTGGTGCATCAGCTGCAAGGTGATCGAGCACGACGTCTTGCCGGATCCGAGTGTCGTCAGCCAGCTCAAGGGCTATCGGCTGATCCGCTTCGACATGACCGAGAGCAATGCCGAACAACGCGCGCTGCTTGATCGCTACAAGCTGTTCGGTCCTCCCGCGCTGCTGATCTTCGGCAAAAATGGCGAGGAACGCGCCGAGGTGCGAGTCGTCGGCGAAATTGACGCAAACGGCCTTGCAGAGCGGCTGATTAGAGCAAATGACCAAATTTAGTGAATGAGTCACAAACTTTTCGCGAATGTCGGTCATCGTGCTGGCTATTGCAGTTAACTGGACAGTCCACGGACGTTTACGGCATAGTCGCCGGGCTTTGATGCTCGCAACCATAACAAGGAACATCCGATGGCGACTTTTCTGGTACTGCATGGCCCCAATCTGAACTTGCTCGGAACCCGCGAACCCGGGATCTACGGCGCTGTCACCTTGGCCCAGATCAATCAGAACCTGGAGCAGCAGGCCCGCGACGCCGGCCACCATCTGATGTACCTGCAAAGCAACGCCGAATATGAATTGATCGACCGTATCCATGCTGCCCGCGATGAAGGCGTGGATTTCATCCTGATCAATCCGGCGGCTTTTACCCACACCAGCGTGGCAATACGTGACGCGCTGATGGGAGTGAGCATCCCATTCATCGAAGTGCATCTGTCAAACGTGCACAAACGCGAAGCTTTCCGCCATCACTCCTATTTTTCAGATGTTGCTGTAGGAGTGATCTGCGGTCTTGGCGCCAGCGGTTACCGCCTGGCCCTGGAGGCCGCCATGGAACAAGTGGCCATCAGTTCGAAACCATGACCGCCCAGCCAGAGGCTGCGCTGCACGGTTCGAACCGCTAACAACTTTTACCCCTGACCGACCCTTGGGAGTTGATGATTAATGGATATCCGTAAAGTCAAGAAACTGATCGAACTGCTGGAAGAGTCTGGCATCGACGAACTGGAAATCCGTGAAGGCGAAGAATCCGTACGGATCAGCCGTCACAGCAAGACTCCGGCCCAGCAGTATTACGCTCCTGCTCCGATGCCCGCTCCAGCCGCAGCGCCTGTCGCTGCTGCTCCGGTTGCCGCCGCAGAAGCGCCTTCAGCGCCCAAGCTCAACGGCACCGTGGTCAAGTCGCCAATGGTCGGTACGTTCTACCGCACCCCTGCGCCGACTTCGCCAGCATTCGTGGAAGTGGGTCAGACGGTCAAGAAAGGCGACACCATCTGCATCGTCGAAGCGATGAAAATGATGAACCACATCGAAGCTGAAGTCAGCGGTGTGATCGAATCCATCCTGGTAGAAAACGGTCAGCCGGTTGAGTATGACCAGCCGCTGTTCACCATCGTTTGAACCGGGGAGAGCCTGCGATGCTGGAAAAAGTCCTGATCGCCAACCGCGGCGAAATTGCCTTGCGCATTCTGCGTGCCTGTAAAGAACTGGGCATCAAGACTGTCGCTGTACACTCCACGGCAGACCGCGAGTTAATGCACCTGGGCCTGGCGGACGAAACCGTCTGCATCGGTCCGGCGCCCGCCAACCTTTCTTACCTGAACATCCCGGCCATCATCTCGGCTGCCGAGCTCACCGGCGCCACGGCGATTCACCCGGGCTACGGCTTCCTTGCGGAAAACGCCGATTTCGCTGAACAAGTGGAAAAATCAGGTTTTGCCTTCATCGGCCCGAAAGCCGAAACCATTCGCCTGATGGGCGACAAGGTTTCTGCCAAGGACGCCATGAAGCGCGCCAACGTGCCAACCGTTCCTGGTTCCGACGGCCCGCTGCCGGAAGACGAAGAAACCGCTCTGCGCATCGGCCGTGAAGTCGGCTATCCGGTGATCATCAAGGCCGCTGGCGGCGGCGGTGGTCGCGGCATGCGCGTGGTGCACAAGGAAGAAGACCTGATCGAAGCGGCCAAGCAGACTCGCGCTGAAGCGGCTGCCTGGTTCAGCAACCCGATGGTCTACCTGGAAAAGTACCTGACCAACCCGCGTCACGTGGAAGTCCAGGTGATTTCCGACGGTCAGGGCCAGGCGATTCACCTGGGCGACCGTGACTGCTCGCTGCAGCGCCGTCACCAGAAGGTTCTGGAAGAAGCGCCGGCACCGTTCATCGATGAAGAAGCCCGCAAGGCCGTGTTCGCCAGTTGCGTCAAGGCGTGCATCGACATCGGTTACCGTGGCGCTGGCACGTTCGAGTTCCTTTACGAGAACGGCAGCTTCTACTTCATCGAGATGAACACTCGCGTGCAGGTTGAGCATCCGGTTTCGGAAATGGTCACCGGTATCGACATCGTCAAGGAGATGCTCAGCATCGCCGCCGGCAACAAACTGTCGTTCACCCAGGATGACGTCGTCATCCACGGGCATGCGCTGGAATGCCGGATCAACGCTGAAGATCCGAAAACCTTCGTTCCAAGCCCAGGCCTGGTCAAGCACTTCCATGCGCCGGGCGGTAATGGCGTGCGGGTCGACTCGCACCTGTACAGCGGCTACAAGGTCCCTTCCAACTACGACTCGTTGATCGGCAAGCTGATCACCTGGGGCGCGACGCGTGACGAAGCCATGGCTCGCATGCGCAATGCGCTGGACGAAATCGTGGTCGACGGAATCAAGACCAACATCCCGCTGCACCGCGACCTGACCCGTGATGAAGGCTTCTGCGAAGGCGGCGTCAACATTCACTACCTGGAACACAAGCTGGCCAATCAATAAGCCTTCTTGCTCCGGATCAACAAAGCCGCTTTCACAGCGGCTTTGTTGTTTGTGACGCATCACAGTAAACTTGCGCGTTTCCTGCTGCATTGAACCGCAGATCATTTTTCATTCGAAGGTAACCCGCCATGCCTTGGCTGCAAGTCCGCCTCGCCATCAGCCCAGAACAAGCCGAAACCTACGAAGACGCCCTTCTTGAAGTCGGCGCCGTGTCCGTGACGTTCATGGACGCCGAAGATCAGCCGATCTTCGAGCCGGAACTCAACACCACGCCGCTGTGGTCGCACACGCACCTGCTCGCCCTGTTCGAAGCCGACACTGATGCCGCCCACGTTCTGGCGCATCTGCAGTTGCTCACCGGTGCCGAGCTGCCGGAACACATGAGCGAAGTCATCGAAGATCAGGACTGGGAACGCAGCTGGATGGACAATTTCCAGCCAATGCGTTTCGGCCAGCGCCTGTGGATCGTGCCAAGCTGGCACGCCGCGCCGGAGCCCGACGCGGTAAACCTGCTGCTGGACCCGGGCCTCGCGTTCGGCACCGGCACTCATCCGACCACCGCACTGTGCCTGGAATGGCTCGACGGTCAGGACCTGCAAGACTGCAACCTGCTGGATTTCGGCTGCGGCTCGGGCATCCTCGCCATCGCTGCCTTGCTGCTGGGCGCGAAACAGGCGGTCGGCACTGACATCGACGTGCAGGCGCTGGAAGCTTCGCGTGACAATGCTGGTCGCAACCACATCGAGCCGGAGCGTTTCCCGTTGTACCTGCCGGAAGACTTGCCGCAGGAACAGGCCGACGTGCTGGTCGCCAATATTCTCGCCGGGCCGCTGGTCGCATTGGCACCTCAGCTGGCCACCCTGGTCAAACCGGGTGGCCGTCTGGCGCTGTCCGGCATCCTGGCCGAGCAAGGCGAAGAAGTTGCCGCCGCGTATGCCAGCACGTTCGATCTCGATCCGATTGCTAACCGTGATGGCTGGGTACGCATCACTGGCCGTCGCCGTTAACCGCCGCTTGAACCGGACAGTCGCATGACCGACAGCTTCGTCACCCAGTGCCCGCACTGCCAGACCAGTTTCCGAGTGAGCCATGCCCAACTGAGCGTGGCGCGCGGCGTGGTTCGTTGCGGCGCCTGCCTGCAGGTTTTCAATGCCGCCAAACAGCTGCTGGAGCAACGCGGCGATGACTCGACTGGCGAGGCGACCAAGGCGCCTGCCCCGACGTTCGAGCCTGCGCCAGCAATTGTTGCGCCGCCAGCCGTGCAAGCCCCGCCGGCACTGGTGGCTGTCGAGCCTTCGCCTGAACCTGAAGTGGTGGAAATCGTCCCGACGCCCAGAGACTGGAAAGCCAACGCTCTGGACCTGGACGACATGGACCTGGACGAAGAACTGGCGCGTCTTGAGCAGCGGGAAATCCAGTTGCCGGAAACCTTCGGTCGCGAAAGAAACCGCGCCGATGGCAATGCCAACCTGTCCGCCCATCGCGACAACGCCCACAGCGAAGACGAGTGGGTCACCAGCCTGCGCAATGACGACGTCAATCAGCTCCCGGAACTGCAGGCCGAAGTCATACCCGAGCCTCAGCAATCACTGGAACTCGAACCTGAGTCCGAGCAAGAGCAGACTTCCGACGACGGTCGAACCGAACCTTCGTTGTCCTCGAACCCCGACGAACTCGGCGACGAGGAGCCCATGGCCCCTCTGCAAAGCCAGCGCAAAGCGCCGGGTAGCGAGAAGACCGGACGCTGGTCGGCGCTGGACGACGATGACGACGAGCAAGACCACGAGCCGCAACCAGAACCCGAAGTTCGCGGCCGACGCAATCGCAGCGAGCCTGCGGTGCGCGACAAGACGCTGGTCGACCTGACCGACGAACCCTTGCAGCTGGAATGGCAGCGGCCCAAGTCTCACTGGGGTCGACGCCTGATCTGGACGCTGCTGGCGGTATTGGCCCTGGCCGGACTGGCAGGCCAATACATCTGGTATCACTTTGACGAACTGGCCCGCCAGGATCAGTACCGGCCGTGGTTCCAGCTGATCTGCCCGCAGATCGACTGCAAGGTTCCGTCCAAGGTCGATATCAAACTGCTCAAGAGCAGCAATCTGGTGGTGCGCAGCCATCCGGAATTCAAAGGTGCATTGGTCGTCGACGCGATCATCTATAACCGCGCGTCGTTTTCCCAACCATTCCCCCTGCTGGAGCTGCGTTTTGCCGATACCAGTGGTCAGCTGATTGCCAGTCGTCGCTTCAAGCCTGCGGAATACCTGAGCGGCGAAATGGCCGGCAAGGAAGAAATGCCACCGCAGACGCCGATTCACATCGCGCTGGACATTCTCGATCCCGGTGCAAAAGCCGTGAATTACAGCCTGAGTTTCCGCTCCCCGGAATGAAAGCCGCGCGCCGTATGGCTCGCCGACTTTTATGGACCTTGCGTATCGATTTCGGTGCACTCATTGGCATCTGCTGCCGAGGCATTTCAGAACCAGGACAAGAAGCACGAACGTTTCGCGATAAAAAATAACTGTTCAGATTTTATCCAATCCAGCCTTTATCCAGTCATCGAGAGCGGGTATCATGCCAACCCTTTTTCTTACTCTGGATTCGGTCTGAAAAGCGCTTGAGCACTTGGAAGACCGGTCCGGGCAGACCGTGAACATCGAGCAGTCATCACGGCCTGCGATGATTCGGCCCCCACAACAGGCACACCTATGTCGGCGGTACGCATCGGTCCGTATACATTGCACAATGGCTTGATTCTCGCTCCTATGGCGGGCGTCACCGACCAGCCCTTTCGTCAGCTCTGCCGTCAACTCGGCGCGGGCCTGGTGGTTTCGGAAATGGTCACCAGTGACATGAGCCTGTGGAACAGCCGCAAATCGCGACTGCGTATGATCCACGAAGGTGATCCCGAGCCGCGCTCGGTACAGATCGCTGGTGGTGACCCGCAGATGCTTGCCGACGCCGCGCGCGCCAACGTTGAACTGGGCGCGCAGATCATCGACATCAACATGGGATGTCCGGCGAAAAAAGTGTGCAACAAGGCAGCGGGTTCTGCGCTGTTGAAGGACGAGCACCTGGTGAACGAGATCCTGCAGGCAGTGGTTGCCGCAGTCGATGTGCCGGTCACCTTGAAGATACGCACCGGTTGGGACCGGGAGAACAAGAATGGCCTGACGATTGCGAAAATCGCCGAACAGGCCGGGATCCAGGCATTGGCCGTCCATGGACGCACCCGTGCCGACCTTTACACCGGTGAAGCCGAATACGACACCATCGCTGAAATCAAGCAGGCGATGTCGATTCCGGTATTTGCCAATGGCGACATCGATTCACCCCGCAAAGCCCGGCACGTGTTGCACGCGACCGGCGCCGACGGACTGTTGATTGGCCGGGCCGCCCAAGGGCGTCCATGGATTTTTCGCGAAATAGAACACTACCTGCGAACCGGCGAGACATTGCCGGCTCTGCAATTAAGTGAAGTGGAACGCATTCTGCTTGAGCATTTGGCAGCGCTTCACGTTTTCTATGGCGATGTGCTTGGCGTGCGAATTGCGCGCAAGCATGTCGGCTGGTATCTCGCAACCTTGCCGGGCGCCAGGGAGTTTCGCGCCCACTTCAATCGTTTGCAGGATACAGAAGCACAGTGCGCCAACGTTCGCGAGTTTTTCAGCGAACGCTACGAAAGCCCGGATGCAGGGAAAGAAGAAGAGGTGGCCGCATGACGATGATGACCGAGACTTTAGTGAGTGGAACAACACCCGTGAGCGACAACGTAAATTTGAAACAGCACCTCAACACGCCGAGCGAAGAGGGCCAGACCCTGCGCGGCAGTGTCGAGAAGGCGCTGCACAATTATTTCGCCCACCTCGAAGGCGCTCCCGTCACTGACGTCTACAACCTGGTGTTGTCGGAAGTCGAGGCGCCGCTGCTCGAAAGCGTGATGAATTACGTCAAGGGCAACCAGACCAAAGCGTCCGAGCTGCTGGGCTTGAACCGCGGCACCTTGCGCAAGAAACTCAAGCAGTACGATCTGCTTTAAGCATTCAAAACAAAAAGGCGACGCGCTTTCATGCTGTCGCCTTTTTTGCTTACCTCTATTTGTTTTTGATGGAAATCGAGATGACCGACCAGACCACACGCCTGCCGATCCGCCGCGCCCTGATCAGTGTTTCCGACAAGACGGGAATCCTCGAATTTGCCCGCGAGCTGGAAGCCCTTGGCGTCGAAATCCTTTCCACTGGCGGCACCTTCAAGCTGTTGAAGGACAACGGCGTCGCAGCGGTAGAAGTCGCCGACTACACCGGTTTTGCGGAAATGATGGACGGTCGGGTCAAGACCCTGCACCCAAAAATCCACGGCGGCATCCTCGGTCGTCGCGGCATCGACGACGCGATCATGAACGAGCACGGCATCAAGCCGATCGATCTGGTTGCGGTCAATCTCTACCCGTTCGAAGCAACGATTGCCAAACCCGGCTGCGACCTGCCGACCGCCATCGAAAACATCGATATCGGCGGTCCGACCATGGTTCGTTCGGCAGCGAAAAACCACAAAGACGTTGCCATCGTGGTTAACGCCAGCGACTACAGCCAGGTATTGGAAAGCCTCAAGGCCGGCGGCCTGACCTACGCACAGCGTTTCGACCTGATGCTCAAGGCGTTCGAGCACACTGCCGCTTACGACGGCATGATCGCCAACTACCTGGGCAGCATCGACCAGACCGCTGAAACCCTGAGCACTGAAGGCCGCAGCGGCTTCCCGCGTACCTTCAACAGCCAGTTCATCAAGGCGCAGGAAATGCGCTACGGCGAGAACCCGCACCAAAGTGCAGCGTTCTACGTCGAGGCTAATCCGGCCGAAGTGGGCATTGCCACGGCAACTCAGCTGCAGGGCAAGGAACTGTCGTTCAACAATGTGGCCGACACCGACGCCGCGCTGGAATGCGTGAAAAGCTTCGTCAAGCCGGCCTGCGTCATCGTCAAACACGCCAACCCGTGCGGCGTTGCGGTTTGCCCGGACGCTGAAGGCGGCATCCGTCAGGCCTACGAACTGGCTTACGCCACGGATACCGAATCTGCATTCGGCGGCATTATCGCCTTCAACCGCGAGCTGGACGCTGCAACTGCCAAGGCCATCGTCGAGCGTCAGTTCGTCGAAGTCATCATCGCCCCAAGCGTCAGCGCCGAAGCCCAGGCCATCGTGGCCACCAAAGCCAACGTGCGTCTGTTGACCACCGGCCAGTGGGCTGCCGAACGTGCCGCTGCCTGGGACTACAAGCGTGTCAACGGCGGTCTGCTGGTGCAGAGCCGTGATATCGGCATGATCGGTGCCGATGATCTGAAAATCGTCACCCAGCGCGCGCCGACCGAACAGGAAATCCACGACCTGATCTTTGCCTGGAAAGTGGCGAAATACGTCAAGTCCAACGCCATTGTCTACGCCCGCAATCGCCAGACCATCGGCGTCGGCGCCGGCCAGATGAGCCGCGTCAACTCGGCACGCATTGCCGCGATCAAGGCCGAACACGCAGGTTTGGCAGTCCAGGGCGCCGTGATGGCCTCGGACGCATTCTTCCCGTTCCGCGATGGCATCGACAACGCGGCCAAGGTCGGCATCACCGCCGTGATCCAGCCAGGCGGTTCAATGCGCGACAACGAAGTGATCGCCGCTGCCGATGAAGCGGGCATTGCAATGGTGTTCACCGGGATGCGCCATTTCCGTCATTAAACAGCTTGCTACAACACTGTGGGAGCGAGCTTGCTCGCGAAGGGGCCCGGAAAGTCTGCGCATACTCCCGCGTCTGACCTATCGCCTTCGCGAGCAAGCTCGCTCCCACGGGGACCTGGTACAGGCACACCCCCAACAGAATTCGCGTCATCGAGGTTTTTGAAATGAATGTTTTGATCATCGGCAGCGGCGGACGTGAACACGCCCTGGCCTGGAAAGTTGCCCAGGACCCGCGCGTCGTGAAGGTTTTCGTTGCCCCAGGCAATGCCGGAACCGCCATCGAAGCCAAATGTGAAAACGTTGCCATTGACGTGCTCGCTCTTGAGCAACTGGCCGATTTTGCGGAACAGAATGTTTCACTGACCATCGTTGGTCCGGAAGTGCCACTGGTCGCAGGTGTTGTCGATCTGTTCCGCAGCCGTGGCCTGGATTGCTTTGGTCCGACTGCTGGCGCTGCCCAGCTGGAAGGCTCGAAGGCGTTCACCAAGGATTTCCTGGCTCGCCACAAGATCCCGACTGCCGATTATCAGAACTTCACTGAGATCGAGCCTGCCCTGGCTTACCTTCGTGAAAAAGGCGCGCCAATCGTCATCAAGGCCGACGGCCTGGCTGCGGGCAAAGGCGTCATCGTCGCCATGACCCTGGTCGAAGCTGAAGACGCGGTACGCGACATGCTGGCTGGCAACGCCTTTGGCGAAGCGGGTTCGCGTGTGGTCATCGAAGAATTTCTCGATGGCGAAGAAGCCAGTTTCATTGTCATGGTCGACGGCAAGAATGTCCTGCCGATGGCCACCAGCCAGGATCACAAGCGCGTCGGCGACGGCGACAGCGGCCCGAATACTGGCGGCATGGGTGCTTACTCCCCGGCCCCGGTGGTGACCGCCGAGGTGCATCAGCGCGTAATGGATCTGGTCATATGGCCGACCGTCCGAGGCATGGCTGACGAGGGTAATATTTACACCGGCTTCCTCTATGCTGGTCTGATGATCGACAAAGCTGGCAATCCGAAGGTTATCGAGTTCAATTGCCGCTTTGGCGATCCGGAAACCCAACCCGTGATGCTGCGCTTGCAATCCAGCCTCGTGTTGCTGGTCGAGGCGGCATTGGCGCAGGCACTGGATAAAGTCGAAGCGCAATGGGACCCTCGCCCAAGCCTGGGCATCGTTCTGGCTGCTGGCGGTTACCCTGGCGATTACGCCAAGGGCGCAGCGATCAAGGGTCTGGACGACGCAGCGCAACTGTCGGGCAAAGTGTTTCATGCCGGGACCGCATTGCAGGATGGTCAGGTAGTGACCAGTGGCGGCCGCGTTCTGTGTGCGACAGCCATGGGTGACAGCGTGGGCGATGCGCAACAACAGGCGTATGCGCTGGCAGCAAAGATTGATTGGGAAGGTTGTTTCTATCGCAGTGACATTGGCTATCGCGCCATTGCACGCGAGCGCGGTGAAGAGCTGGAATAAGCCGTCAGGCAACCAGAACCGGGCGCAATCGGGCGGGGCGAGACAGATGACTCGCCCCGCAATTGGTCCGAAGGTTCGCGCTCTTCTGGTTATTTCAGCACCGCGCAGGGTTATCGGGCATTTCATCTACGAAGGGATTTCGCCGTGCGCTGGCTCAGGATTGCCAAAAGATTAACCGTCGGGGTGCTGACCCTGCTCTTCATGCTCACAGCGCAAGCCGAGCAGGGTGCAGGCTGGTCGACCTTGCTCGACAGCCCGGCGGATCTGCAACTGAGCGATATCCGCTCGGCACGCTTCGAAAACGCGTTCAGCCCCATCGATCTTGCGCACATCACCGCAGCGGATCGAAACAGTGCGCTATGGCTGCACTACCGCCTGCAACCCAACAAGCATGAACAACTGCTGCGCATCTTCGCACCGGATCTGGCCAGCCTGGACTTGTATGTCCTGAACGGCGAGCAGATGGTCGACCATTCGCGCGCCGGCAATGACGTCCCACGCCAGGAGCAACTGCTGCGTTCGCGAGACTTCATGTTGCCGCTACCTCAGAGTGACGTGCCTCTGGATCTCTACTTGCGCCTGGTTTCGACCCAGCAACTGCGCCCTAACATCAAGCTGCAACCCGCCATTGAAAGTGCCGCCGACGAACGTGAACCCTTTGTGCTCGGAATTCTGCTCGGTTCATTGGCGATGCTGATTCTGCAAAACCTGACCCGCTACGGCCACACGCGATCCCCCAGCAATCTCTGGCTGGCAGCCTGCGAAGCGCTGCTGGCACTGAGTGCAGTTCTGCTGCTCAACCTGCTGAGGCCCTGGCTCAATACCTGGAATATCCCCCAGACACCCAGCGCTCACCTGACCCTGTTACTCGCGGCTATTACCGGGCTGATGTACACCTATTGTTTCTTCTATCACCGCAAGGTCGTGAAGCTGGACCGCTGGTTGCTGGGCAGCCTGCTGGTCATTGCGCTGAGCGCCTTGCTGATCCTGTTCGTCGACACCTTGCCGCTCAACCTGCTGACCTTCGGGCTGGTCAGTCTGGCAACACTGAGCATCCTGTTTGTTTCCGCGTATAACTGGCAACAGGGATATTCGCCAGCGCGGCTGTTCATGGTCTCAATGATCACCTTCAATATTGGCTGCCTGATCATTCTGCCCGCGCTGCTGTGGCTGACGATGATTTCCCCGCAATGGTTGATTTTCACGCTGCTCGGCGTGTTCTGCGTGAGCGGCTTGCTCATGAGCATCGCGCTCAGCGAGCGTCATCGCAGCATCACCGAAGACAAATTCAGCATCAGTCGCGATCAGGCCGCCAGCACCGCTGAAATCAATGCCAAGGCGGAATTCCTGGCCAAGATCAGTCACGAAATCCGCACGCCCATGAACGGCGTGCTGGGCATGACCGAATTGCTGCTGGGCACGCCGTTGTCGGTCAAGCAGCGCGATTACGTGCAGACCGTGCACAGCGCAGGCAACGAACTCCTCACGCTGATCAACGAGATTCTGGACATTACCAAGCTGGAGTCCGGCCAGATCGAGCTGGACGATGTGCAATTCGATCTCAGTGCATTGATCGAAGATTGCATGAATATCTTCAGGGCCAAGGCTGAACAGCAGAATGTCGAACTGATCAGCCTGATCCAGCCGCAAGTGCCCAGAGTCATCAGCGGCGACCCGACGCGCTTGCGTCAGACCGTGCTTAGCCTGCTGGAAAACGCCCTGAAGAAGACCGACGAGGGCGAAATCCTCGTGGTGGTCGCCCTCGACTCCCGCGCCGGCAAGCCACGCCTGCGTATTGCCGTGCAGGACAGCGGCGAGCCGCTGGCGCCGAGCGAGCGCGAAGCCCTGCTGCATGCGGAACTGCACAGCAAGAATTTCCTGGCGGCGAGCAAGCTTGGCGGTCACCTTGGATTGGTCATTGCCCGGCAGTTGATCCTGCTGATGGACGGCGAGTTCGGCATCCAGACCGGCAGCAGTCAGGGCAGCACGTTATGGCTGAGCCTGCCGCTGGACGCTGATCGTCTGGAGCAACCGCCGCTGGACATGGACAGCCCGCTAAAGGACGCACGGGTACTGGTGGTCGACGACAACGACACCTGCCGCAAGGTGTTGGTCCAGCAATGCACCGCCTGGGGCTTGAACGTCAGCGCGGTACCCTCGGGCAAGGAGGCGCTGGCGCTGCTGCGCACCAAGGCGCACTTGCGCGACTATTTCGATGTGGTCCTGCTCGACCAGAACATGCCCGGCATGACCGGCATGCAGCTGGCGGCCAAGATCAAGGAAGACCCGAGCCTGAACCACGACATCCTGCTGATCATGCTGACCGGCATCAGCAACGCGCCAAGCAAGATCGTCGCGCGCAACGCCGGGGTCAAGCGCATCCTTGCCAAACCGGTGGCCGGCTACACCTTGAAGACAACGCTGGCGGACGAACTCACCCAGCGCAACAAAGGCGCAGGCCCACTGCCCATTACGCCGGTGCTGAACACGCCGATCAACGTTCCCAGTGACTTCCGCATTCTGGTGGCCGAAGACAACAGTATTTCGACCAAGGTGATTCGCGGCATGCTGGGCAAGCTCAACCTGCATCCCGATACCGCCAGCAACGGCGAAGAAGCGCTGCGGGCGATGAAAGCCCAGCGGTACGATCTGGTCTTGATGGACTGCGAAATGCCGATCCTCGATGGCTTCTCTGCCACTGAGCAATTGCGCGCCTGGGAAGTGGGCAATCAGCGTGTGCGGACCCCGGTGGTTGCGCTGACCGCGCACATCCTGACCGAACACAAGGATCGCGCGCGTCAGGCTGGCATGGACGGCCATATGTCCAAACCCGTGGAGCTGTCACAACTGCGCGAACTGGTGGAATTCTGGGTTGCCCAGCGTGCCAAGGCTCATGCACTGACATCCGACAGCGACCTTTATCAGCAAAACTGACAATCCACAGCAAGGCAACGCTTGCCGCCTGATAGACTCCCCTCGTCCTTATTCTGCTGCCGCGAGCCCAAGCCATGCTCCACGTGTTGTTCAGCGTATACCTGAAGATGCTGGTGCTCTATAGCCCGTTCTTCGTCCTGTCCTGCTTCATCAGCCTGACCCGCGGTCATTCACGCAAGGAGCAACGCCGTCTGGCCTGGAAAGTGGCCCTGGCGACTCTGGTGTCCAGTGTGCTGCTGTATTTGTTCGGACGAGTGATCTTCAGTGTGTTCGGCATCACCGTCGACGCCTTTCGCATCGGCGCCGGCAGCGTGCTGTTTATCTCCGCGTTGGGTATGGCTCAAGGCAAGTCGGCGGTGCAGACCGACAATGTCCAGCAGGACATGACCATCGTGCCGCTGACCATTCCATTGACCGTCGGCCCCGGCACCATCGGCGCGCTGCTGGTCATGGGCGTCAGCCAGCCCCACTGGGATGACAAACTCACCGCTATCCTCAGCATCGCCCTGGCCAGCCTGACCGTTGGCGTGGTGCTTTACCTGTCCAACCACATCGAACGAGTACTGGGCGACCAGGGTTTGCAGATTGTCAGCCGCCTCATGGGTTTGTTTGTCTGCGCGCTGGCCGCGCAGATTATCTTTACCGGGGTTCGGGGTTATCTGGTGCCTTGATGCCGTCGCGGCTCATAGCTGGATATTACGGATCGCATCGGCGCCTTTGACCCGTAGCGCCTCGCGTATGCGCTCACGGTGAGGCGCATACGCCGAAACGTCATAAATGAAGCTGCCACCCCTTAGTGTCAACGTCATTTCATATTTGAATGGCCATTGAGGAAAGGTAATGAGGGGGGGTTTCAATTTGGTGCGGGTCAGCATCTGCAACCCACAGACAGCAACGCGGAGCTGCCCAAACGCCACCCATTCACAAGGTACTATCTGAAAACTGTCGGATCGACCCGCGTTGAAATTGAGCCAGCTGCTGAAGAAAAGCTGAGCATGAGGACTGTTGAACATATCGTTCAACGCCGACTCGGCACTGCCCGCAAGCTTCGGCTGGTTTATGGCTTTGATGAGCTTTGCCGTTTCCCGCCGGAAACCTGCCTCGTTACTGACCTTCACCGGTTTTTGAGAGAGGGAGCTTTCCGGTTTGAAGCTACTTTCGACCAGCACCGACTGGTACCGCTCAATCCACTGCGACCATTGCTTTTCACGATCGAACCGCTCCGATGCACTCAACTCTGCCCAGAGCAACACGTCCAAAATGTCCCCCTTGGCCAATGCTGAAAACCCGGAAACGAATGAAATCAGGTTAGAACCCCGTAACCGCGTTTCGGACGAATCACCGCTCATGGCTCTAATCCCGCAACTTTCATGCGCAGTTCCTCACGCCTGGAACCGAGCTTTTCGATAACAGCTTGCCGCAAGTAACTAAAGTCGTGGCCATCCAGTTCGGCACCAATGATCGCGACTTCGAGATTGCCAACGACTGCGCCTGAGGAAAACAGCTCCGCCAAGGGAAGGCCATTAATCGGCCGACAACTTTTAAACGAGATCATCACCAGACTCATCATTGGCGCTGCGCCCATGAAGCCCAGCATGAGCGTTACGTCGTAGACGTCATGAGTTTCCAGAGAGACTTTATCCGAACCACCAGGCAGGGCCGGTACATTAACAGCCGACGGCAGCAATAAACTGCCCTGGTCCGGATCAAGCTGCACCGTTTGCTTGCACAGAAAAAGACTGGCGTCATGGTCGACATTGTTCGCCATGTTGGTGATTGCAGTAGCTGCTTCTGCAAGTCGCGAAGCTGAAACCCGTTTGGCGAGCATCCGCTGCAGTCGAGACCAAATGGATTCGTCCGCTTCCAGAGGAATACTTTGCATATCCTGGTAATCAATCGGGCACTTGAAGCTGGTCAGCGTATCGAAATATTGCTTGTGCCAATCGGCGAATTCACTGAACGCTGAATGCTTGCGCGAAGCCGCCAATTGACACGCCAGCGTACAGGTCAATACATCTTCTTGAAACGTTTGGCTGTTCTGATCGAAAAAGAACAGCAGGCTGCCGCCGTTCACGTAAGTGGTTCGCAATCCATTGCCCATGTTGCAGCTCCCGTGTAGAGGAAAAGAGTCGCGGCGAGCCGCGACTCTTCAAGTGTCAGATTTCGAGATCAATCAAAAATTTTCGCGACGATTCATTAAGCTTTTCCCGCACATCATCAGCGACGCCTGCGAAATGGAGCTCGTTGAAAGTCAGGTAATTTTCGACACGCTTGATGCCTACCGATGAGCTGTTCCAGGTCCAGAACAGAACATTGGTTTCATTGAGCGATGTAGTGAAATCTACGACGCCCATAGCCACGACCAGTCCCTTTTCTTCGTCCTCCACTACCGAACCCATGGCGAACTTGGCACCATTGTGTTTTTTACTGGCGGTATTGAACAGTTCGAGCGGTTTGTCGCTGTCCTTGAGCGCCGCAATGGCGTCTGCAGCGACTTTCAGCATCAGCCCAGTGGCAGGTCCCGGTGTAACCGCTGCGGTGATGGCCGATTGGAGAATCGTTAACCCTTCCTGTGCCATCGTGAAACTGCTGTTGCTGGCTTTATAATCGCTAAAGCTCGACGCGTGCGTAGTCCAACCGATTTCTGACAAGACCCTGGTATAGGCCTGGAACCACTCCACACCACCCTCCGGATACTTACGGGCGGCTGCCTTACTGGCCAATAACATACAATCTTTAACGATTTGCCTGTTTTTTGTGCTTACGCCGCCAACAATGGAGACGATAGTGTCGTTGGCAATAAAAGCTTCAGTGGACTGCTCATCAACTTCTTTCCTGGCTTCTTCCGTGAGTTTCATCGCGGAGCGCTTCATATAACCAACAGGCAGAGAGTCGCCCAAGTCACAACTTTGAATAAAAGCGCGGCTTGCAGCGATACGACCTTCAAAATCAATAGCATTCACGATATAAGTCCTTTTTTTGGTTGAATGTCCGTCATGGACATCTCCAAGTTAGCCGGAGAATCAAAAACCTGCAACTGCCTGACAACCGTTAACATTGAACTTTATTCTATGACGATTGTACTTTTCAGAAAGCCGACGGAAAGCCGCTCATCCCTGAAAGGTTGATTATTGAAGGCCTGAGAGCGGCTCAAATACAATCTGCCATCATTAATTACTTCTACACTTACAAAATGCCCTGATGGTTTACCGACCTAGTGTCAACTATTAAGACACGTACTCAGGACAAACCCTCAATCAATAGAAGACTATTCCTACACCATCAGTCAGATATTAATATGTGCGATATTGAATCGCCCTTTTTGTTGCAGGTGCGAGCGAATACGCTCCCGGTGTGCCGAAAAGTCTTGCCCACTGAGTGAATAGACGCCCCCTGCTATAGTCACCACCATTTCCCGGTTAAGTCGCCAATCGCCACCCCGGCGTTCGGACGCTACATTGGCATTAGCGTGCAGCCCACACAGCAGAAATGAAATCTCGCCGTCGGCAAGAGACTCGCAAGGCACTATCTGAAAAGTATTGAGCGATCCGGAGTCGCTACCGAATTCGAAAAAATCCTGCGCATATTGATTGAGCGCTGCGACCTTGAAGGATCGGCGGGCAAGGTCCAGCAGTTTGTCAGCATGTATTTCACTATTAAAGCCAATACGGATCTTGTCCAGCTCGCGAACGTTGTTGATGACCATTGGCGGCTTCACGATCGAGCTACGCAACCGGCATCCGGAACGTTCCAATCGGTCGCGGTAGTACAGCATCCAACTGAGCCAATGTTCGTTTTTCCTATAGGTCTGGCTGGCAAAGCTATCGGCATACATCATCAGATCGAGAAGATCCGCACGATCCGCAGCCTTGATACCGGGCGAGAAAGAGACAATATTTTTTCCCGCAATGACTGCGTTGCTTGATTCAAACGTATTCATTTGCGCACTCCATGTGCATTAATGGAATGTTCAAATTAGCCGACTTGAGTACTGACGCCTACAGCCTCACAACAAACTCGGAATATCCTTACTTGCAATCAGGCTGTAAGCAAACAAACGGGAAAAACATTAATTGCCCGGCTTTTCCCCATACCAACGCGGCGTATACACCCAAGTGCCGCCATCGGCACGCGGAAACTCACAGGTGGTCGAAGAGCCGATCAGCACCATGGTGCGCATGTCGACCTGTTCCGGGGTCAGTTCGCCCAAGGTGATGATGCGCAAGGTCTGGCCCGGACGGCCGATGTCGCGACCCAGGGTCACTGGCGTTGCAGGCGTGCGGTGCTGACGTACGATTTCCAGCGCACGGCCCAATTGCCAAGGTCGCGAACGGGAAATCGGGTTGTAGAAAGCCAAGGCCAGATCGGCTTGGGAGGCCAGATCCAGGCGCTTTTCGATGATATCCCACGGTTTGAGGTTGTCGGAAAGCGACATCACGCAGAAATCATGGCCCAACGGCGCGCCTGCTTGCGCAGCGGTCGCCAGCGAGGCGGAAACCCCCGGCAGGATTTCCAGTTCGACGGTGTGCCATGCGGGGTTGTTTGATTCGTGCAAGGCTTCCAGCACCGCCGAGGCCATGGCGAACACGCCGGGATCGCCCGATGACACGACCACCACGCTGCGGCCCGACGCGGCCAGCTCGAAAGCATGTCGCGCGCGCTGCATTTCTTCGCGGTTGTCGGTGCAGTGCAACACTTGGTCGGCGCGGAACGGTCCGGCCATGCGCACGTAAGTCTCGTAACCGAGCACGTCGTTGGCGCGGGCCAGTTCGGCCTTGACCGCAGGCACCATCAAATCAGCAGCACCAGGACCGAGGCCGATAACCGCCAGTCTGCCGCGTCCACGACCGATCTGCTGAACATCCAGAGGCTGCGCAGCGACGACGATGGCCAGGTCTTCACTGACGCTGATCGGCGGCAATAATTGCGGCACGGCCTGCGCCGCCATTTCGCTCGCGCTGGCTGCCGGGGCAAAACGGATGGGTACGGCCAGTTCGGCAGCGATTTGATGCAGCAGCGGGTCGGCCATTTGGGTGTCGGGCGCCAGCAGGCAGGCCAGGGATTGCACGGCGATGCCGGCTTCATGCAGCGCAGCACGAATGCTGGCGACCGGTTCCGCAAGCGTCGCACGCAAGGCGACTGCGACGCTGCGCGGGTAGATCAGCAGCTCATGTTGCGAAGGCTCGCGCTCGGCGCTGCCCACGTGAATCGCCAGCTGCGCCTGATTATCTTCGGGCAGTTGGGCTTTGGCCAGCCACGGCGCGGCACCTTCAATGCGTACGCTCTCGCCGCAAAGCAGATCGGAGACGAAACGCTTGCCCAGCTCCAGATCGCCCAAGGCATAACCGGCGGGCGGATTGAGCAGGCAAGTGCCAAAGCGCAGCTCGCCGCTGGTGGTGATGGCCGCCGAAATACCCAGACCCGAAGCGATTTCCCGAGCCATGACGTTGACGCCACCCAGCCCGCCCAACAATGGCACAACGGCGCTGCCGTCTTCAGCAACGGCCAACACAGCCGGTTCGGCGCCTTTTTCCAGCAGCAACGGAGCGAGGGTGCGGATGACGATTCCCGCCGCACACAGGGCAATGATCGGCGTGTTCTGTTGATAAATCTGACGCAAGGTGGCGCCAAATTCGCTGTAGGTCTGGTCTGCACCCTGGACCCGATCCAGGAGGCCGTAAATCACTGCGTCGGGGTAAACCTGCTGGATGCGCCGTGCCGTAGCAAGGCTGCCATTGCCGAGAATGACAATCGCCGGGGTGTTATGCGCCATCAGCCTTGCCACCTTTCGCCGGGAACAATAATCAGCGAGAAGTACGGCGACGACATCGGTTCAACCTGATCCAGCGGCACGATTTTCTGATTGGCCATGGTGGCGCGCTCGACATAGAGCGCGCGCTCGGCCAGGCCGAGTTCTTCCAGCACCAGCCGGACTTTAGGGAAGTTGCGGCCCAGTTTCATGATCACTGCGGCGTCGGCGTCGGCCAGTTTGCGCTTGAGTTCTTCATGGGGCAGCACGCCGGACAGCACCGACAGGCTCTGATTGCGATACACCAGCGGCGCACCCAGCACCGAAGCGCCACCGAGCATCGAGCACACACCCGGAATCACTTGGGCTTCGTAACGGTCTGCCAGACGATCGTGCAGGTACATGTAGGAACCGTAGAAGAACGGGTCGCCTTCGCAGATAACGGCTACATCACGACCGGCATCCAGATGCGCCGCCACGTCAGCGCTGGATGCGTCGTAGAAATCGCTGATCACCTGTTCGTAGGACATCGGCGCGGGCAGCGCTTCGGTGGTGACCGGATAGACCAGCGGCATCAGCGTCTGCGCGTCCTGCAAATGACCTTCGATAATGCCGAAGGCGTTGCCTTTCTTGCCCTTGGCGACGAAGTAGGCAATCACCGGCGACTCACGCAACAGGCGCAGCGCCTTGACGGTAATCAGTTCCGGGTCGCCGGGGCCGACGCCCAGGCCAATCAATCGACCACGTGCCTGCATCATTCGATCTCCGTGGCCAGCGCGTTGACCGCAGCCACCGCCATGGCGCTGCCGCCGCGACGGCCCCGCATGATGACAAACGGTACGCCTCGGCTGTCAGCGGCAAGCATTGCCTTGGATTCCGCTGCGCCGACAAAGCCCACCGGAAAACCCAGGATCAATGCTGGCTTGGGTGCGCCAGCGTCGAGCATTTCCAGCAGATAGAACAGCGCGGTCGGCGCGTTGCCGATCACCACGACGCTGCCAGCCAGATGCGGACGCCACAATTCCAGCGCCACCGCGGAGCGGGTATTGCCTCGCTCCAGAGCCATTTCCCGCACGCCTTCGTCGTGCAGCGTGCAGATGATCTGATTATTGGCTGGCAAGCGGGTGCGGGTAATGCCTTCGGACACCATGCGCGCGTCGCACAGGATCGGCGCGCCCGCCGCCAATGCGTCGCGCCCGGCCTTGCCCGCTCCGGGCGAAAAGCGCAGGTCTTCGATGACCTCAACCATGCCGCAGGCATGAATCACCCGCACGGCAAGTTTTTCCAGATCCGCCGGGATCGTGTCCAGGCGCGCTTCCGCACGGATGATCGAGAAGGAATTGCGATAAATCTCCTGCCCGTCGCGGATGTAATCAATCATGGGTGCTGCTCCGTGAGTCGGCGATCAACAACGCGCCGGCTGCTTCAATAGTGAGGTCACGCGCTTGCAGAACGCCGAAACCGGGTTGTGCTGCATCGCGAAAATAAAGGTCGTAATGGCCGGCAGACACCGCCAGCAAGGTCACCGGCGCGCGATGGGCCGCCGCGCAGGAACGCTGGCACGCCGTCAGATGCACGGCTCGGCTGAGGCCATTTTTTTGCAATTGCGCGGCCAGGATTCGGGCATCGCCCTTGGTATCGGCCAGGCCTTTGCTGCAATCGGTAGCGCCGGTACAGGCGATCACGTGCGCCAACGCCTGCTCGGCGGAACACAGCAGCCCCGCTGCTTGCAGACTCGCCAGCACGTAGGGCGCCTGTTCTGTCGGAATATTGGGCAATAACACGCTTTGCCAGGGCGTCAGGCGCAAGCTGCCATCGCCCGTTTCAGCGGCCAGCTGCGCAATGGCGGTGAGCATTTGAGGATTCAATCGCCCCAACGGCGCCACGCCACCGACGGCTACTTTGCCGGTTTCACGCTGTGGATAAACGCCGATGTGCTGATCGGCCGCCACGGGCGCTCGTCGCCAATCGGTTACTTTTTGATCAGCGCGCAATTTGACGCTCAGACGCGCCGCCAACTGCTCCAAAAGCTGTGCCGCTGGTATTTGCGCCAGTAACTGACGCATCCGCACCTGCTCCGGTCGCGCAGTATCCAGAAACAGCTCCAGCACGGCCAGCACCAGCGCCAGCCCATGCTCAACGGGAACGGCAGCCAAGGGCGAATCCTGCCCGGGACAACCGGCGAAGCCGAAGGCCAGCAAGGTCTTACCCTCAAGCTGCAATGCGCAAAGCCAAAGGTCGTGGGGATGCTCCAGCATCACCAGGCCTTCGCCACCATCCAGCGACACGGCGAACTTGGGCGACAGGTCGTGAAAGCGCGGATTGCTTTCCAGTGCCGCAAGAATTTGTTCGGCCAACGGGCGCGTGTCGAAGAGCATCTGTGGATCTAGCCCGGCGCTGGGGCTGAGCATCAGGTTGCGCACGTCATCGCTGTCCAGGTTGCGCGGGCCGAGGCCGGCGCCTAACAGCGTCTGGATCAACGCGTCCTGCTGCTCGCCGATGCCGCGAATTTGCAGATTGCCGCGATTGGTCGCTTCGATCACCCCGTGGGCGTACAGCTGCGCGGCCTGGGCAACGGCCAGCGCTTGCGGCGCAGTGATTGAACCACCCGCCAGTTTGATGCGGCAGATACCGCCGTCCAGCGCCGGGACGATACGCAGCAACCCCGGACAGGCCGAGGGGCGTAGAGGTATCGAAGGCGGACGGACGGGCGTCGGCTCGGTCAATGGATCACCATGGCTGGAACTGGACTGCACGTGAATTGGCCACTTGTGCCGCTTGGGCGCGGTATTATGCCTGCTTTGTCCGCAGGCATGAAAAGCCGCTCTGTCGGATGACGCAGATTGAGGGAATTAAATGTCGCCGTGGCTGACAGTCGTGGGAATCGGTGAGGACGGCTACAAGGGCCTGGGCAAGAACGCGCGACACGCTCTGCTGCGCGCGCATCAGGTGTTTGGCGGGCCGCGTCAGCTGGATTTGCTGCCGCCGTGCATACAAGCCGAACGTCGCACCTGGCCAAGCCCGTTTTCCCTGAATCCGGTGCTGGAGCAGCGCGGCGCGGAAGTCTGCGTGCTGGCCAGCGGCGATCCAATGCTGTTCGGCGTCGGCGCGAGTCTGGCGCGCGTGGTCGATATCAACGAAATGTTGATCCTGCCCGCGCCCTCTTCCTATTCCCTGGCCGCCGCGCGTCTGGGCTGGCCGTTGCAGGAAGTGGTCACGCTGTCGGTGGTGGCGCGGCCATTGGCCGCACTCAATGCGCAGTTTCATAACGGCGTGCGCTTGTTGGTGCTCAGCAATGACGGCAGCAGCCCCGCCGCCATTGCCGGTTTGCTGCGCGAGCGCGGCTTCGGCCCCAGCCGCATGACAGTGCTGGAACATCTGGGCGGAACCGCCGAGCAGCGCATCGACGGATTGGCCAGCGACTGGGCCAACCCGGAAATCGCTGCGCTCAACGTGGTGGCCATTGATTGTCGCGCCGACGCACACGCCTTGCGCCTTTCACCGCTGGCCGGTTTGCCGGATGCTGCTTTCGAACATGACGGCCAGCTGACCAAGCGCGACGTGCGGGCGATTACCCTGGCGCGGCTGGCGCCGGTGCCCGGTGAATTGCTCTGGGATGTCGGCGCCGGTTGCGGCTCCATCGGCATCGAGTGGATGCGCGCCCATCCGAGCTGCCGCACCCTGGCGATTGAAGCGGATGAAGGTCGGCAGCAATTGATTGAATTCAACCGCGACGCGCTGGGCGTGCCGGGCCTGCAATTGGTGCGCGGCACTGCGCCGACCGCTCTGGCGGGTCTGGAGCGTCCGGATGCGATCTTCATCGGCGGCGGTGTCACACGTCCCGGCGTACTCGATACGTGCTGGCAGCAACTGCGTTCCGGCGGGCGACTGGTCGCCAACGCGGTCACCCTGCAAAGCGAAGCCACGTTGATGGCCTGGCGCGAGCTGCATGGCGGCGAGCTGACCCGCATTCACATTGCCCACGCCAAACCTCTGGGCGATTTCGACACCTGGCGCCAAGCGCTGCCGATCACCCTTCTGGATGTGGTCAAACCCTGATGCGCGACGAAACCGCCGAACAACCTGCCCCGCTACGCAGCGGTTTGACCACCGGCAGTTGCGCCACAGCGACCAGTCTCGCGGCGGCGCGGCTGTTGCTCGCTGGTCAAGCGAACGACGCGGTGCAAATCGTTCTGCCCAAAGGCAAACAGGTGCAGATGCGCCTGGAGTTCTGTCGCCTGTGCGCCGATGGCGCCGAAGCAGGAACGCTGAAAGACGCAGGTGACGACCCGGATGTAACCCATGGCGCGCTGGTGTATTCCAGAGTGCGCCTGCTGGAGATTCCCACCGTGACGTTTATCGCAGGCCCCGGCGTGGGCACGGTAACGCGCCCAGGCTTGGTGTTGAAGGTAGGCGAACCGGCGATCAATCCAGTACCTCGACGGATGATGATCGAGCACCTGCAAATGCTGGCAAACGAAACGGGCTACGGCGGCGGTTTTGAAATCACCGTGGGTGTCGAAGGCGGCGAAGCGCTGGCGCTGAAAACCATGAATCCGCGGCTGGGCATTCTCGGCGGGCTGTCGATTCTGGGCACCAGCGGCATCGTCCGACCGTTTTCCTGCGCGGCCTACATCGCTTCGATCCATCAAGGCATCGACGTCGCCAAAACCAACGGTTATCTGCATATCGCCGCCTGCACCGGCAACGCCAGCGAAGACACCATGCGCCGCTATTATCAGATGCCGGACATCGCCCTGATCGAGATGGGCGATTTTATCGGCGCGGTGCTCAAACATCTGCGCAAGGTGCCGGTGAACAAGCTGAGCATCTGCGGCGGCTTTGGCAAGATCAGCAAACTCGCGGCAGGCCATATGGATCTGCACAGCCGCCATTCCAGCATCGACCTGCCGCAACTGGCACGCTGGGCCGCCGATGCCGGGGCCGATGATGCGCTGCAACAGGCGATCCGCGAGTGCAATACCAGCCAACAGGCGCTGGCCATCAGCGCCGCGCTTGGCATCAGGCTGGGCGATGTGGTCTGTCAGCACGCGCTGGATTTCGCCCGCAGCGTGGTGCCTGCGCAAGTTCAGGTCGAGGTTTTTGCTATCGATCGTCAGGGCGGCATCGTCGGTCAGGCGGGAGTTATTTGATGCAGCGTTTGTTATTGCTTGGCGGCGTTGCCGATGCCTTGGCAATCGCCCGCACGCTGGGACCGCAACACATTTACAGTCTGGCGGGTGTCGGGCGAGTGCCCACGGATCTGACCTGCGAGGTGCGCGTCGGCGGTTATGGCGGGGCTGAAGGCCTGGCGCGCTTCATTGGCGAACAAGGCATCGATCTGCTGCTGGATGCGACCCATCCCTACGCCGCACAAATCAGTCATAACGCCGCCAGGGCCGCGCAGCTCTGCGGCATCCCTTGCTGGGCCTTGCGCCGCCCTGCGTGGCAAGCCGGGCCGGACGACGACTGGCGCGAGGTCAGCGACTGGGCCGGATTGATTCAGGCGCTGGCACCCTTTCATCGACCTTTATTCACCTTGGGCCGCGAGCCGTTGCAGCATCTGGATGAAATCCCGGCACATCAATTCTGGACCCTGCGCGCCCTGGAAAACACCTTGCGCGACCTGCCCCACCACCCGCGCTGCGAAGTGCTCGGCGCGCGCGGACCGTTTCTGCTGGATGACGAGCGCGCCCTTTTTGTACAGCGCGACATTGACGTGCTGATCAGCAAGAACAGCGGCGGCAGCGCCACCGAAGCCAAGCTTGAAGTGGCGCGGGAGTTGAAAGTGCCGGTGCTGATATTGCAGCGGCCGCCGTTGCCGGAGGTGGATCAGATCTTCACCGCGCCGGGTGAGCTCATCAGCGCTATATCTGACTATCGTTAGTTGCAATACCGGCCACTCGCATCAGTCAGCCATGACTTACCTTGCCAGGCGCTTATTCCTACAAAAATCCAATACACAACATCGAAACATAAAGAAAAACTTGCTACCACTATTAATCTCGCAAATCTAAAAACCCTGACTATCCTGACAGGCACCGCAGCACAATACTCAATGGACGATCAAAGGTAACAGAATGGAATCTGTAACAACGAAACAACTCATGGCCGGTTACTTCCGAACCTGGCGCGACAAGGCCGCCAACCCGTCAATCAATAAAACTTCCATGGACGAACTTCCTCCCGAGGTCGATATCGCCTTGGTGTTCCCATGGGACACGCCACCGGAAAGCCCTTTCTGGGAAGCGTTGCGCACCACCTATGTGCCCAGGCTGCACAGGCAAGGCACCAAGGTCGTTATTACCTTGGGTATTCAGACAATGCTTGATCCTCAATACCCAGACACCCCAAAAGGCCATCAAGCCTACGTCGACATGATCATGAGCTCCTATATAAACCGCTTCAATCTGGATGGCCTGGATATTGATTATGAGCAGCATCTTGGCGCTAAGGAGCTTGCTAAAACAATCGCCATATTCAACTTACTATCGAAACAACTTGGCCCGACATCCGGCACGGGCAAGTTATTGATACTCGACACCAATCGTCGCGGCGATGATCAATTGATCCAACACCTGAGCCCGCAAATAGATTATCTATTCCTGCAAGTCTACGGGCAGAATTTTTCGGTGATCCCTTCGATCTATAAAGGTTTTGAGCCTTATTTGCCCGCTCATAAGTTCATGCTGGGCTTCTCGTTCTATGAAGAAAAGGGCGTTGACTGGAATGACATCAGCACAGACCGCAATAACGGTCGCGCATTTGACTATGCGGGCTGGCAGCCCGATAGCGGCCAACGCAAGGGCGGCATATTCAGCTACGCCATCGATCGTGATATTCCGGGCAAGACGGATGAAATCCTGGCGGCTGACTTCGTCGGTACTACCCGGCTGGTTGAGCGCATGAAGGCAAGCTGAGTCGAGCTGTGTTTCCGGGCTGCCGCGACATACCGCCGCGGCCCGGTCTTTTTACATCTGCAGGCCAATGAGGCTAAATAGCGACACTCTCCCCAACCAGGAACGGAACCCATGTCACAACCACGGACGACATCGATCTGGATCGCCTGCGTTGCAGCGCTGATGGGCTTTCTTCTGCCCGCCAGCTTCGCCATTGCCGATGAAAGCAAAGCGGGCGATTTGAGCATTTCCCAGCCCTGGTCCATGGAGCTGCCGCCCAATGCGCCTACCGTGGCCGCTTATTTCGTCATCCATAATGGCGGCCAGCAGCCTGATCGTTTGCTCAGCGTCGACACGCCGATTGCCGCCACCGCGCAGTTGCACGAGCACGTGCATGCCGACGGTTTGATGAAAATGCAGCAAGTCCAGCTCGTCGAGATTCCCGCCGGTGGTGATGCGACTTTCGCGCCCATGGGTTATCACGTCATGCTGCTGGACCTGAAGGACAAATCGAAGCTCACCGAAGGCGCGCACTTTCCGCTGACACTACACTTCGAAAAATCCGGCGATGTCACCGTCGAAGTCGCGGTGCTCAAACAAGCGCCAATACCTGCGACGCATAACCATTGATACCTATCTGATTTGAGCAACCCGCGCCTGCTCCGCAACAGCGTCACCTTGCAGCCTCGGAAATCCCGGGGCGCCTGGCTGAGCCTGTTTGCCATGCTGATGATTTTCATCGGCCCGCTGGTTTCCCAGGCGGTGCCGATGGATCAGCACGCGGGCATGAGCATGTCCATGAACACGCCGATGCCGGCGGCGTCGATGGACATGCCGGCGGACCACGGGGATCACCACCAGGCCGATCCACAGGCTGATCAAGCCAGCGTCGATCATGTGCTGTGGGCCAAATGCGGCTACTGCACCTTGCTGTTCAGCTGCCCGGCGATCACCAGCGCATTGGCGGTCATTGCCCTGGCGCCGCCCAATCCGGCTGACTTCTATCACGCGTCCATTCAATCGGGCCACGCCCATCGCAGCATCTTTCCCAACGCTCGCAGCCGCGCCCCGCCGCTCTTCGCCACGCGATAGATCCCATTCGATTACGCACCCGCTCAGGCGCATGAACACTCATGCTGGTCTGGGCGGGTTGCGTCGTGTGTTGTGCCTGACAAGAGCGCCGCAAGATGCCTATACAGACTGCCTCCAAACCGAACGTGTCCTTTTATAACCTCGCCTGGCGCTGGCATTTCTATGCCGGGTTGTTCGTCGCGCCATTCATGATCCTGCTGTCGCTGACCGGCATCATTTATCTGTTCAAGCCGCAGCTGGACAACCTGATGTACAGCGATTTACTGAACGTCACGCCGAGCCACCATCAACTCAGCGCCGACCAGTTGCAGCAACGCGTCCTTAGCGGTATCCCGCAGGCGACAATCAGCAAATACCTGCCGCCGCTGAGCCGCGAAGGCAGTGCGCAATTTGTCGTGCAGCAGGCAGGCCGTGAAGTGAATGTGTTCATCAACCCTTATGGCGGCGAGATTCTTGGCACTCAGGATGCCAAGGACAATCTGCAAGCCATCGCCCGCGCGCTGCATGGCGAACTGATGATCGGCACGATTGGCGACCGGCTCGTCGAACTGGCGGCGGGTTGGGGGATCATGCTGGTGGTGTCCGGGCTTTATCTGTGGTGGCCGCGCGGCAGTTCCGGCGCTGGCGTGCTGTGGCCGCGCCTGAGCAAGCGCGGTCGAGTGATGTGGCGCGATCTGCACGCGGTGACGGGTTTCTGGGGTTCGGCGTTTTTGCTGTTCATGCTGATCAGCGGCATGACCTGGACCGGCATGTGGGGCAAGCAGTACGCCGATTTGTGGAACACCTTTCCGGCGGCGATGTGGAATGACGTACCCAAGTCCGACAAACAGGCGGGCGAACTCAATACCGCCAGCGGACAGACCGTGCCCTGGGCACTGGAAAACACGCCGATGCCCAAGTCGATGCCCATGCCGACTGGTGAGCATGCCGAACACATGAACCATGCGGGCATGTCCGCCGGGCCCGCCGCGCCGCAAGTCTCGCTGCAACAGGTGGTGGACATCGCCACCGAGCGCGGCATCGAGCCGGGTTACAGCATCACGCAACCGAAAACCGCCGATGGCGTGTTCACCGTTTCGGTGTTCGCCGACGATCCGCGCAACGACGCGACGCTGCACATCGATCAATACAGCGGCAAGGTCCTGGCCGACGTGCGCTGGGCCGATTACAGCGCTGTCTCCAAAGCCACCGAGCTGGGCGTGATGCTCCATGAAGGCAAGTTCTTCGGCTGGATCAACCAGATGTTGATCCTGCTGGTGTGCCTGATGATTTTGCTGGGCTCGATCAGCGGCCTGGTGATCTGGTGGAAACGTCGCCCCGAAGGCAAATTGGGCGTTCCGCCGCTGCGCCACGATTTGCCGCGCTGGAAGTCGGCCATGGTCATCATGTTCGTCCTGGCCGTGGCTTTTCCGCTGGTGGGCGCTTCGCTGGTGGCGGTTTATCTGCTGGATCGGCTGGTGTTGGCGCGGTTTGCCAAAGAATCCGTGCCGGCCTGAGCGGGTGCAAACCCGGTAGGAAGGGACTTGTCCCCGATGGCGTTGGATGGGGCGACATCATTTCGCCTGACCCCAACCCGGTGTCTGCGCCAACGCCTTCCCGGACAAGTCCGGTCCTACCGATCGCCAGGTACCCACGCACCAATTCCGGTCGTCGGCCGCACCATGGCTTTTTAAAAGCGCCATCGCGGTGCGCAACGTTCTTTAGCCAACCGCTCTGCGTCGCTATTTGGCTCCACTTGGTCGGCTGGGCATAGCCTTTGCTTAGAAGCTTTCAGGCAACTGACTCGCCCACCAAAAAAAACCAAGTGAATGGAGCTAGCCCAATGAAGCGTCGCAGTTTGATCAAAGCTTTCACCCTGTCCGCATCAATCGCCGCCATGGGCATGACATGGACCGTTCAGGCCGCCGAGACGATCAAGGTCGGCATCCTGCACTCGCTGTCCGGGACGATGGCGATCTCCGAGACTTCACTTAAAGACATGGCGTTGATGACCATCGACGAAATCAACGCCAAGGGCGGCGTCAACGGCAAAATGCTCGAAGCAGTGGTCGTCGATCCGGCTTCCAACTGGCCGCTGTTCGCGGAAAAAGGTCGTCAGTTGCTGACCCAGGACAAAGTCGCCGTGGTATTCGGCTGCTGGACTTCGGTGTCGCGTAAATCGGTGTTGCCGGTGTTCGAAGAACTCAACGGCCTGCTGTTCTACCCGGTGCAATACGAAGGCGAAGAAATGTCGCCAAACGTGTTCTACACCGGTGCAGCGCCTAACCAACAGGCGATTCCTGCGGTCGAGTACCTGATGAGCGATGACGGCGGCGCCGCCAAGCGTTTCTTCCTGCTGGGCACCGATTACGTCTACCCGCGCACCACCAACAAGATTCTGCGTTCGTTCCTGCACTCCAAAGGCGTAGCGGACAAGGACATCGAAGAGGTCTACACCCCGTTCGGCCATGCCGACTATCAAACCATCGTAGCCAACATCAAGAAGTTCTCGGCGGGCGGCAAGACGGCGGTGATCTCCACGGTCAACGGCGACTCCAACGTGCCGTTCTATAAAGAGCTGGCCAACCAGGGCCTGAAAGCCACCGACGTACCGGTCGTGGCGTTCTCGGTGGGCGAAGAAGAACTGCGCGGTATCGACACCAAGCCATTGGTGGGCAACCTCGCCGCCTGGAACTACTTCCAGTCGGTTGAGAACCCGGTCAACAAGAAGTTCGTCGCTGACTGGAAAGCCTACGCCAAGAAGAAAAACCTGCCGGGCGCCGACAAGGCAGTGACCAACGACCCAATGGAAGCCACTTATGTCGGCATCCACATGTGGGCGCAAGCGGTCGAGAAGGCCAAGTCCACCGATGTGGATAAAGTCCGCGAAGCCATGGCCGGCCAGACTTACGCCGCGCCGTCGGGCTACACACTGACCATGGACAAGACCAACCACCACCTGCACAAGCCAGTGATGATCGGCGAAATCCAGGATGACGGTCAGTTCAACGTCGTCTGGCAGACCAAGGAACCAATCCGCGCCCAGCCATGGAGCCCGTACATCCCTGGCAACGACAAGAAGCCGGATCATGCGGTGAAGAGCAACTAGAACGCGGTTATCCCCTGTGGGAGCGAGCTTGCTCGCGAAGAGGCCAGTACATTCAGAAAATTTCTGGGTGTCTGGAATATAGCTTTCGCGAGCAAGCTCGCTCCCACACATCCAGGCCACTGACATGCCCAACGTTTTCTACCGCTTGATCTTCACCCTCGCCCTGCTGCTGCCGATGGCCGCGCACGCCAGCGATGCCGGTGATTTCGTCGCGGCCAGTTCCACGCAACAAGCCGAGCTGCTCGAAGCCTGGGCCGCCAAGCCTGTGCCGGAACGCGTCGAGCTGATCAACGCCTTGCAGGAAGGCCGTGTCGCGGCCGACAGCAGCAAGCGCGCCTACATTGAAACCGGCGACCAATACGTGGCCGTGGATACACCTGCTGCCGATGCGGCAACCGCTGATGAACCGCGCAAATTGCGCCTGAACAATCGCCTGCGCGGCCTGGTCGATACCGCGCTGGCCAGTCACCAACTGCTGGCCGCCGATGCAAAACTGCGTCTGGCCGCTGCACTGCAACTGCAAAAAAGCGCGCGTCCGGCGCAACTGGCGTTTATCAGCCAGCAAGTCGCCGCCGAACAGGACGACGCCGTACACACCGCGCTGACCCTGGCGCTGGCCAATCTGCAACTGGTGGATTCCAGCCCGACCGTGCGTCTGGCCGCCGTGCGGCTGCTGGGCGAAACCGGTGATCCGCTGGCCCGCACGCGCCTTGAAACCTTGCTGACACCCGGCGTTGAAACCGACGCCAGCGTGCGCATGGCGGCGGAAACCAGCCTGGCGCAAGTGAACCGCAAACTGCTGATCGGCGAGATTCTCGGTCAGGCGTTCAGCGGCATGTCGCTGGGCTCGATTCTGCTGCTGGCGGCGCTGGGCCTGGCGATCACCTTCGGCCTGCTCGGCGTGATCAACATGGCCCACGGCGAAATGCTGATGCTCGGCGCGTATTCCACGTATGTCGTGCAGCTGATGTTCCAGCGTTATGCGCCGGGCGCCATCGAGTACTACCCGCTGATTGCGCTGCCGGTGGCATTTTTTGTCACGGCGGTGATCGGCATGGCGCTGGAGCGCACAGTCATTCGCCATCTTTATGGCCGCCCGCTGGAAACCTTGCTCGCCACCTGGGGCATCAGCCTGATGCTGATTCAGGCGGTGCGCCTGGCCTTCGGTGCGCAGAACGTTGAAGTCGCCAACCCGGAGTGGTTGTCCGGCGGCATTCAAGTGCTGCCCAATCTGGTGCTGCCGTACAACCGCATCGTGATCATCGCCTTCGCCCTGTTCGTGGTGGTGCTGACCTGGCTGCTGCTGAACAAGACGCGGCTGGGCCTCAACGTGCGGGCCGTGACTCAGAACCGCAACATGGCCGCCTGTTGCGGCGTACCCACCGGGCGCATCGACATGATGGCTTTCGGGCTCGGCTCCGGCATTGCCGGGCTGGGCGGCGTGGCCTTGAGTCAGATCGGCAACGTCGGCCCGGACCTGGGCCAAAGCTACATCATCGATTCATTCCTGGTGGTGGTGCTCGGCGGTGTCGGGCAATTGGCCGGTAGCGTGATGGCAGCCTTCGGGCTGGGCATCGCCAACAAGATCCTCGAACCGCAAATCGGCGCCGTGCTGGGCAAGATCCTGATCCTGGCGCTGATCATTCTGTTTATCCAGAAACGTCCGCAAGGCCTCTTCGCGCTCAAAGGACGGGTGATCGACTGATGAATCAACCATTGATGGTCACTGCCGCACAAAAAGTCGGCCCCAAGGGCACGCTTGCCGTGGGCGTGCTGGTCCTGGCCGTGCTGCTGGCGCTGCCGCTGCTTTCGCTGCTGCCCGCCGACAACGGTTTGCAGGTCTCGGCCTACACGCTGACACTGGTGGGCAAGATTCTCTGCTACGCCATCGTCGCGCTGGCGCTGGATCTGGTCTGGGGTTATGCCGGGCTGTTGTCCCTGGGCCACGGTCTGTTCTTCGCCCTCGGCGGTTACGCCATGGGCATGTACCTGATGCGTGAAGCGGCGGGCGATGGTTTGCCCGCGTTCATGACCTTTTTGTCGTGGACCGAACTGCCCTGGTACTGGACCGGCACCGATAATTTCCTCTGGGCCATGTGTCTGGTGGTGCTGGCGCCGGGCTTGCTGGCGCTGGTGTTCGGCTTCTTCGCCTTCCGTTCGCGGATCAAGGGCGTGTATTTCTCGATCATGACCCAGGCGCTGACCTTCGCCGGCATGCTGCTGTTCTTTCGCAACGAAACCGGTTTCGGCGGCAATAACGGTTTTACCAACTTCCGCAGCATTCTGGGTTTCAGCATCAGCTCCCAAGGCACCCGGGCGACGTTGTTTCTGGCCACGGTGCTGTTGCTGGTGGCGAGCCTGTATGTCGGCTGGCGTCTGGCGCAAAGCAAGTTCGGTCGAGTCTTGACCGCGCTGCGTGACGCGGAAAACCGCCTGATGTTCTGCGGCTACGACCCGCGTGGCTTCAAGTTGTTCGTCTGGGTCTTGAGCGCGGTGTTGTGCGGTCTGGCTGGCGCGTTGTATGTGCCACAAGTGGGCATCATCAACCCCAGCGAAATGTCGCCGACCAACTCCATCGAAGCTGCCGTCTGGGTTGCCCTTGGCGGACGCGGCACGCTGATCGGCCCGTTGCTGGGCGCAGGTCTGGTCAACGGCATGAAGAGCTGGTTCACCGTGGCTTTCCCGGAATACTGGCTGTTCTTCCTTGGCGCGCTATTCATCATCGTCACGCTGTACTTGCCCAAAGGCGTGATCGGCTTGCTGAAGAAAAGGAGCGAGCAATGAAAACCACACTGACGCCCGCTTTCATGCTCGAACCGATCCTCAACCCCAATTCCGATATCGGCACCAGCCGCGACGCCATCGGCCTCGGCCAAGCGGCCGGCAAAGGTCTGAACACCCGGCACGGCACGATCCTCACGCTGGAAGACATCAGCGTCAGTTTCGACGGTTTCAAGGCACTCAATGACCTGAATCTGTACATCAGCGTCGGCGAACTGCGCTGCATCATCGGCCCCAACGGCGCGGGCAAGACCACCCTGATGGACGTGATCACCGGCAAGACTCGCCCCAGTCATGGCAAGGCGTGGTTCGGTGAAACCCTGGACCTGACGCAGATGAGCGAAGTGCAGATCGCCCAGGCCGGGATTGGCCGCAAATTCCAGAAACCCACGGTATTCGAAGCCTTGAGCGTGTTCGAGAACCTCGAACTGGCGCAGAAGACCGACAAGTCGGTGTGGGCCAGCCTGCGGGCGAAACTCAGCGGCGAACAGCGCGACCGCATCGACGAAGTGCTGGAGACCATTCGCCTGACCAGCTCCCTGCAGCGCCCGGCCGGTTTGTTGTCCCACGGCCAGAAGCAGTTTCTCGAGATCGGCATGCTGTTGGTCCAGGACCCGCAATTGCTGCTGCTGGACGAACCGGTTGCGGGCATGACCGACGCCGAAACCGAATTCACCGCCGAGCTGTTCAAGAGTCTGGCGGGCAAGCATTCATTGATGGTGGTGGAACACGACATGGGCTTCGTCGGCTCGATTGCCGATCACGTCACCGTTTTGCATCAAGGCAGCGTATTGGCCGAAGGCTCGCTGACCGATGTGCAGGCGGATGAGCGGGTGATTGAGGTGTATCTCGGAAGGTAGTGGGACCGGCTTTAGCCGGGAAGGCTGCATGAGAAACGATACCTATATGTGGGATGTACCGGCCTCTTCCCGGCTGAAGCCGGTCCCACAAAGGCAATCAACCCGAAAATTGCTTGGGAACTGAATATGCTCCAGGTCGAAAAGCTTCACCAATACTACGGCGGCAGCCACATCCTGCGCGGCTTGTCTTTCGATGTGAAAGTCGGCGAGGTGACGTGCCTGCTGGGGCGTAACGGCGTGGGCAAGACCACTTTGCTCAAGGTGCTCATGGGGCTGTTGCCTTCCAGAGAGGGCGCGGTGCAATGGGAAGGCAAGGCCATCACCGGTTTCAAGCCGCATCAACGGGTGCATGCCGGTATTGCGTACGTCCCGCAAGGCCGGGAGATTTTCGGGCGGCTGACCGTGGAAGAAAACCTGCTGATGGGCCTGTCGCGTTTTCCTGGCTCGGAAGCCAGGGAAGTACCGGCGTTCATCTACGAGCTGTTCCCGGTGCTGCTGCAAATGAAGCATCGACGCGGCGGGGATTTGTCCGGCGGTCAGCAACAGCAGTTGGCCATCGGCCGCGCGCTGGCCAGTCGGCCACGCTTGCTGATCCTCGACGAACCCACCGAAGGCATTCAGCCGTCAGTGATCAAGGAAATCGGCGCGGTGATCAAGAAGCTCTCGGCGCGTGGCGACATGGCGATTCTGTTGGTCGAGCAGTTTTATGACTTCGCCGCCGAGCTGGCCGATCAGTATCTGGTGATGTCCCGTGGCGAAATTGTCCAGCAGGGGCGCGGCGAAAACATGGAGGCCGAGGGTGTACGCGGCCTGGTAACCATCTGACCGGCATTGCGCTATGGTGCAGGCCCACGACATTGCGATAGAACTCACATGAACCTTCCCGCCCACACCGCGTTGTTCACCCCCAGCTGGCATGCCGAGCTGGAGCTGGGCTATGGGCGTTTCGGCGACAGCACGCGCCCGGTCCAGCGCAGACACAAAGGCCCGCTGCGGGTGCAGAAACATTTGTATGCCGAAGGTCCGCAAGTCTGCCAGCACATCATCGTGCATCCACCCGGCGGCATTGCCGGTGGTGATCGTCTGGATATCAGCGCTCACGTCGGGCCTGGCGCCTGGGCGCAATTGACCAGCCCCGGCGCGGCCAAGTGGTATCGCGCGGCCGGTCCGGCGTATCAGCAGCTTGAGCTGACCGTCGCAGCTGGCGCGACGCTGGAATGGCTGCCCCAGGAAACCATCGTGTTCAGCGCCGCGCAGGCCGAACTCACCACGCGTATCGAACTGCAAGGCGACGCGAAGCTGCTGTATTGGGACGTCGTGGCGCTGGGCCGACCGGCGAGCGGCGAACGCTTTACCAGCGGTCATTTCCAGTCGCATGTGGACATCCGCCGTGATGGCCGGTTGCTCTGGCATGAACGGCAACGCATCATCGGTGGCGACGGCCTGCTCGATTCGCCGATTGGCCTGGACGGCAAGACCGTGTTCGCCACGCTGCTGATCACCGGCGAAGCGGACAGCGAACTGCTCGAAGCCTGCCGTTCGCTGGCCCACCCGGTGCGTGGCGACCTGACGCAACTGCCCGGTTTGCTGGTGGCGCGTTGCCTGGCCGTTGAAGCGCTGCATGCGCGGGCCTGGCTGATCGAATTGTGGAAGCTGCTGCGTCCGGCATTATTAGGCCGCGAGGCATTGGCGCCGAGGATCTGGAGTACCTGACTCAACTTGATCTGTGGGAGCGAGCTTGCTCGCGAAGGCCGATTCGCGAGCAAGCTCGCTCCCACAGGTAACTCATCGCTCATACGGACTGAACATGGACCTGACACCCCGCGAAAAAGACAAGATGCTGATTTTTACCGCTGGCCTGGTTGCTGAACGGCGTCTGGCCCGGGGCGTGAAGCTCAACTACCCGGAAGCCATGGCGTTTATCTCCGCCGCGCTGCTCGAAGGCGCGCGTGACGGGCAGACCGTGGCGGACCTGATGCATTACGGCACGACGCTGCTGACCCGCGAGCAAGTGATGGAAGGCATCCCGGAAATGATTCCGGAAATTCAGGTCGAAGCGACATTTCCCGACGGCACCAAGCTGGTTACCGTCCATCAACCGATTGCCTGACCCCAGACGGAATTGTGGAACAGACCATGACTGACTTGATTCGCGATGCGCTGGCAACCGACTTGCCCGGCATTCTGACGATTTACAACGACGCGGTGCTCAACACCACAGCGATCTGGAATGAACAGCCGGTGGATCTGGCCAACCGCCAGGCGTGGTTCGATGCGCGCCAGGCTCAGGGCTATCCAATCCTGATCGCGGTCGATGCCGAGAGTGAAGTCCTGGGTTATGCATCGTTTGGCGATTGGCGGCCATTCGAAGGTTTTCGCCATACCGTCGAGCATTCGGTGTACATCCGCGCCGATCAACGCGGCAACGGACTCGGGCCGCTGCTGATGAAAGCCTTGATCGAACGCGCCCAGGCCTGCGACAAACATGTGATGGTCGCTGCCATCGAAAGTGGCAATGCCGCCTCCGTGCGCCTGCATCAGCGACTAGGCTTCATCGTTTCTGGCCACATGCCGCAGGTCGGTACCAAGTTCGGCCGCTGGCTGGACCTGACCTTCATGCAGCTTGATCTGACACCGGGCGCTTCGGCCCCGGCTTCGCTGGCCCCTACATTGAACATCTAGAGAGGCGCTCATGAACCCTGCCCAGTTACGGCGCGTCAATGCCGAAAGTTTTGCACACTATCGCCATGGTTTGGTCGAGTTGCTATTGGACGCTGTGAAAAACGGCGCGTCGGTGGGTTTCATGGCGGATCTGGACGTCGAGCAGGCCTACGCCTGGTGCGACGGGCTCAAGACCGACCTGGAAAGTAACAGCCTGTTGTTGTGGGTTGTGGTCGAGGACGAAAAGGTCCTGGCTAGCGCGCAACTGTCGCTGTGCCAGAAACCCAACGGCCTGAACCGCGCCGAAGTGCAGAAACTGCTGGTACGCAATGACGCTCAGCGACGCGGGCTGGGCCAGCAGCTGATGCAGGCCGTAGAGAAAGCCGCCGCTCAGTATCAGCGCGGCCTGCTGCATCTGGACACCGAAGCCGGCTCACCCGCCGAAGCGTTTTACCGCGCTCTGGGCTACGTTCGCGTCGGTGAACTGCCGAACTACTGCCAAAGCCCGGACGGCCGTTACACGCCCACCGCCATCTATTTCAAGACTCTGGGACAACCTGCATGATTCCTGGCCAATATCAGATCCAACCCGGCGAGATCGAACTCAACGCCGGTCGCCGCACCCTCAGCCTGAATGTCGCCAACAGTGGCGACCGACCGATTCAGGTCGGCTCGCACTTTCATTTTTTCGAGACCAACGACGCCCTGACCTTCGACCGTGCCGCCAGCCGTGGCATGCGCCTGAACATTCCGGCCGGCACCGCCGTGCGTTTCGAACCGGGCCAGTCGCGGGATGTGGAACTGGTGGATCTGGCGGGTCATCGCCGGGTGTTCGGCTTTGCCGGGCGGGTGATGGGGGATCTTTGATCTCCGATCCCTTGTAGGCGTTGTCGGAGGTTACGACGGCACCGATAGCGATTCGCCTGACACACCGCTATCGCGACCGTCGTAACCTCCGATTGCTCCCACAGTCGATGCGTGCGCCGCGATATATTTTTGAATTCAAGGAATCACTATGAAGATCAGCCGCCAAGCCTACGCCGACATGTTCGGCCCTACCGTTGGCGACCGCGTTCGGTTGGCCGATACCGAGCTGTGGATCGAGGTCGAGAAAGACTTCACCACCTATGGCGAAGAAGTGAAGTTCGGTGGCGGCAAGGTCATCCGCGATGGCATGGGCCAGGGTCAGTTAATGGCTGAAGAGGTGGTCGATACGCTGATCACCAACGCGTTGATCATCGATCACTGGGGCATCGTCAAGGCGGACGTCGGCATCAAGAACGGCCGTATCGCCGCCATCGGCAAAGCCGGCAATCCGGATATCCAGCCCGACGTGACCATCGCCATCGGCGCGGCCACCGAAGTCATCGCCGGTGAAGGCATGATTCTCACCGCTGGCGGCGTCGATACCCATATTCACTTCATCTGCCCGCAGCAGATCGAAGAAGCGCTGATGAGCGGCGTCACCACCATGATCGGCGGCGGTACTGGCCCGGCGACCGGCACTAACGCCACCACCGTTACGCCCGGCCCCTGGCATCTGGCGCGCATGCTGCAGGCGGCGGACTCGTTCCCGATGAACATCGGCTTCACCGGCAAGGGCAACGTCAGCCTGCCGGGGCCGTTGATCGAGCAGGTCAAGGCTGGCGCCATCGGCCTGAAGCTGCACGAAGACTGGGGCACTACGCCAGCGGCCATTGATAACTGCCTGAGCGTTGCCGATGACTACGACGTGCAGGTGGCGATCCATACCGACACACTGAACGAATCCGGCTTCGTCGAGACCACGCTGGCGGCGTTCAAGAACCGCACGATTCACACCTATCACACCGAAGGCGCGGGCGGCGGTCATGCGCCGGACATCATCAAGGCCTGCGGCTTCCCCAACGTGTTGCCCAGCTCGACCAACCCGACCCGACCGTTCACCCGCAACACCATCGATGAGCATCTGGACATGTTGATGGTTTGCCATCACCTGGACCCGAGCATCGCCGAAGACGTGGCCTTCGCGGAAAGTCGTATTCGCCGGGAAACCATCGCCGCCGAAGACATCCTTCACGATCTGGGCGCGTTCTCGATGCTCAGCTCCGACAGCCAGGCCATGGGCCGGGTGGGCGAAGTGATCATGCGTACCTGGCAGACCGCCGACAAGATGAAGAAACAGCGCGGCCCGCTGCCTCAGGATGGCGAAGGTAACGATAATTTCCGCGCCAAGCGTTACATCGCCAAATACACCATCAATCCGGCGATCACCCACGGCATCAGTCATGAAGTGGGCTCGATTGAAGTCGGCAAGTGGGCGGACCTGGTGCTGTGGCGTCCGGCGTTTTTCGGCGTCAAACCGAGCCTTATTCTCAAGGGCGGCGCCATTGCCGCCAGCCTGATGGGCGATGCCAACGCGTCGATTCCGACGCCACAGCCGGTGCATTACCGCCCGATGTTCGCCAGCTACGGCAGCTCGCTGCACGCGACCAGCCTGACGTTCATCAGCCAGGCGGCGTTCGATGCAGGCATTCCCGAATCACTTGGTTTGAAGAAGACCATCAGCGTGGTCAAGGGCTGTCGCAACGTGCAGAAAAAAGACCTGATTCACAACGACTACCTGCCCAACATCGACGTTGATCCGCAGACGTACCAAGTCAAGGCCGATGGTGTGTTGCTGTGGTGTGAACCTGCGGACGTGTTGCCGATGGCGCAGCGCTACTTTCTGTTCTAGGCAGAAAAATTCCAGATAGCCATTAAAAAGGGCCTCGCTGAACGAGGTCCTTGATCTACCGTCAACCCCCGCCGTCGCCCTGGCCTATTTCACAGCAGCAAGAAAGCTCGTATGGCTGTCGAGCAACTTCAACGCTTGCAGGGAATCGTTGACGGCGTCCATCAGCCCCAGGTCCTCGGCACTGCCGGTCCCGTTCACCACCCGGCGCAAGGCGAGGAGAAAACCCAGTTTCCCGAACGCAAGATCATCGAACTTTGCACTTTTACTGTTTTGAATGCGTTGTGACGCCAGATTGATCTGTTCTTCGATAGATGCGACGAACTCTGCTTTCAACATTTTTGAATCTCCCTTTCCGATGAAGCCCCCTCAATAAACCTACAACTGCATGCCCATCGCGTCTACCTGTCATAAATGACAGTGGCAATGTAGAACTATTGAAACGGATGTTTGTCGGTCCGGCCAAAGGCGGTAAGATGCGCGTCATCTCTTCTCACCGCTCCCGCAGCAAGGTACTCGGCCATGCGCCTTTCCGATTTCATCGTCGCTCATGTGGATCGCATCGTCGATGAGTGGGAAAATTTCGCCAAGACCATCAAACCGGCTGCCGATCTGATGAGCCGCGAAGAGCTGCGCGATCACTCCAAAGCGATCCTGCTCGCCGCCGCGCGGGACATGAATACCGCGCAGACCAAGAGCGAGCAGGCCGCCAAGTCCAAGGGCGAAGAACTGAATAAAACCCCGAGTCTGGATCAAGCCGCCGCCAGCCATGGTGAGCTGCGGCATGTCGTGGGGTTCGATCTGGTGCAGATGACCTCGGAGTTCCGCCATCTGCGCGCCAGTGTCATTCGCCTCTGGGTTGAAAGCCTCAAAGAGCCCAACCTGGCCTACTTCACCGACATGATTCGCTTCAACGAAGCCATTGACGAGGCGCTGGCCGAATCAACCGCTGCGTATGCCGAACAGGTCGCACGCTCGCGGGACATCTTCCTGGCGATTCTCGGTCACGACCTGCGTGCGCCGCTGCAAGCGGTGAGCATGTCCGCTGACCTGCTTGAGCGCAAAGGCAAGCTGGACGCCACCTCGCAAACCTATCTGGCGCGCATCAAGAGTGGCACGCGACATATGGGCGCGATGGTCAGTGATTTGCTGGAGTTCGTGCGCAGCCGCCTGGGCGCCAGCTTGCCGGTGGAGCGCAAACACATGGATCTGGCCGTCGCCTGTCGCGAAGCGATCGAAGAGGCCTGCGCCGGGCAGCCCGGATGCAATCCGGTGCTGAGCGTGCATGGCGACACCAGCGGGCAATGGGATCAGGGGCGCATCAACCAGTTACTGCAAAACCTGATCGGCAACGCCTTGCAGCATGGCTCGGCAAACCAGGAAATCTCCATCCGTATTACCGGCGAGGACGACAACGTCGAGCTGGTGGTGCATAACCTGGGCAACCCCATCGACGAGAACGCTATCGGCAGCATCTTTGATCCGCTGGTACGCAATCCCAGCGCCGAGCAAGAAGCAAAAGGCCCGTCCACCAGCCTTGGCCTGGGGTTGTTCATCGTCAAGGAAGTGGTCAACGCCCATGGCGGGAGCATTACCGTTACGTCCAATGTCAACGACGGGACGACGTTTACCGTGGTGTTGCCGAAAAGCATTTGATGTAGCGCGACGTGTGGGAGCAAGCTTGCTCCCACAGGGTCTCGAAGGTGTTGGCCCTACTCCTGCAAAAACCGCCCAAGCCGCTGCTTGAGCATGCGGTTTTCCGCGCGGACCTGTTCCAGCTCGTTGAGCAGATCCAGCGCCAGGGCGACGCCTTCCCACTCCAGCTCCAGATCCCGTCGCAGTTTCGCCGCACGCCGGGCGACGATCAGCGCCTGATCGTCGAACAGCCATTCATCCGGCTTGCGACCCTGAGGTTCGAGAATGCCGTGTTCGACGATCTCGATCACGTAGGCGGCCGGCATGTCGGTCACCTGACAGAATTGCTTCATATCCAGCTCAACGATCAGGGTGTGGCTCATGATCAGTTACTCCATTGGGCCCGCGGATCGAATGCCGCCTTGTCAGCCAGCGTTTGCCAGAGCGCCTTGGTGGCCTCGTCGGTGGACGGTGGCATCACGACTTTGATCTGCGCGTACAGATCGCCGCGCTCGCCCTTCTTGCTCATCAGACCATTACCTTTGACGCGCAGTCGCTGACCGGTCTGGCTGTCAGGACGAATGGTCAGGTTGATCTTGCCAGTCAGGGTCGGTACGGCCACCTTGGCGCCCAGCGCTGCTTCCCACGGCGCCAGCGGCACGGTGATGATCAGGTCGTGGCCTTCGACGTCGAATTTAGGGTGCGGCGCCAGTCTGATAATCAGGTATAGATCACCATTCTCGCCGCCGGCAACTCCCGGAGCGCCCTGCCCCTTGAGGCGAATGCGCTCGCCATCGACCACGCCGGCCGGGATCTTCACGTTCAGCGTCTTGGTGATATCAGCCATGCGCTGGCCGGCAGCGTTGTACTGCGGCACCTTGAAACTCACCTGCTTGGATTCGGCTGACAGTGTCTCTTCCAGGAAAATCGCGAGCTCCATTTCCACATCTTGTCCTCGGCGCCCTGCGCTGCGCGCACGACCACCCTGCTGCGCCCGACCACCGAAGATCGAACTGAAAAAGTCGGAAAAATCGCCCATGTCTTCGCCGCCGAAACCAGCGCCGCCCGCGCCAGCACGGCTCTGCCAGCCTGGCGGCCCCTGAAACGGCCGGCCCTGCTGCCCGTACTTGCGCAGTTCGTCGTATTCAGCGCGCTTTTCCGGGCTTTTCAGCACCTCGTAAGCCTCGCTGGCTTCTTTGAATTTCTCTTCCGCGCCCGCTTCTTTGCTGACGTCGGGGTGATACTTGCGCGCCAGCTTGCGGTAGGCGACCTTGATCGCCTTGTCGTCCGCAGTCGGCTCAAGCCCAAGAATCTTGTAATAGTCTTTGAAATCCATCTGACAGTCGTCCCCGGTTATCCAGCGCAGCCTGCTTGCGCTCTATTCTGCGCGCAGCATCCTCGCATTTGAGGCATCTGGATCAATTAACGTCTTGATATATCGGCCGCCGAACCTGCTGACTTGATACCTGAAGCGTTCGACGGCCTATGTAGCTGACAATTCCCTGAAGATTGGGGGTAACGACGCCCAGTTCAAGTCGGCCACGAAGATAACTGTGTATAACCGACGTTTCGCGCTACGCATCCGCGATCCACTGGCATACACTGCGCGGCCGTTTTTTGACTGGAACGTAAAAGACATGAATGACCAATCCCCAGCACGTGCCTGCGGTATCGACTTCGGCACGTCCAATTCCACGGTCGGCTGGCTGCGACCGGGCATGGAGTCGCTGATCGCGCTGGAGGACGACAAAATCACCCTGCCATCGGTGGTGTTCTTCAATATGGAGGAGCGCCGTCCGGTGTATGGCCGCCTCGCGCTGCACGAGTATCTGGAAGGCTACGAAGGCCGCCTGATGCGCTCGCTCAAGAGCCTGCTGGGTTCCAGGCTGATCAAGCACGACACCAGCGTGCTGGGCACGGCCATGCCATTCAAGGATTTGCTGGCGCTGTTCATCGGCGAGCTGAAAAAGCGCGCCGAAGACACCGCCGGGCGTGAGTTCGAAGAAGTGGTGCTGGGTCGCCCGGTGCATTTCGTCGATGACGACATAGGTGCGGATCAGGAAGCCGAAGACACGTTGGCCGAGGTCGCGCGCAAGATCGGCTTCAAGGATGTCTCGTTCCAGTACGAGCCGATTGCCGCGGCGTTCGACTACGAGTCGACCATTACCCGCGAAGAGCTGGTGCTGATCGTCGACATTGGCGGCGGTACCTCAGACTTCTCGCTGGTGCGTCTGTCGCCGGATCGTCGCTTTTATGACGACCGCCACGAAGACATTCTGGCCACCGGCGGTGTGCATATCGGCGGTACCGACTTCGACAAGCAGCTGAGTATTCAGGGCGTCATGCCACTGTTCGGCTATGGCAGCCGCATGAAAAGCCAGGCTTACATGCCCACCAGCCATCACATGAACCTCGCGACCTGGCACACCATCAACTCGGTGTACTCGCAGAAATCCCAGCTGGCCCTGGGCAGCATGCGTTACGACATCGAAGACACCCAAGGCATCGATCGCCTGTTCAAGCTCATCGAACAGCGCGCCGGTCACTGGCTGGCCATGGAAGTGGAAGAAACCAAGATCCAACTGACCCACGCGGAAAGTCGCCATCTGCCGATGGATCGCATCGAGCCGGGGTTGAGTGTCGATCTGAGCCGGGTGATGTTCGAAGCCGCCATCGACTCGCAACTGGAGCGGGTGCGCAACAGTGTTTCGGAGTTGCTGACCAAGGCCGGAGCGCGTGTCGATCAGGTTGATACGGTGTTTTTCACGGGCGGTTCAAGCGGCATCCCCGCACTGCGCAACAGCATCTCGGCAATGCTGCCCAATGCCCGGCATGTCGAAGGCAATATCTTCGGCAGCATCGGCAGCGGCCTGGCGATTGAGGCGAAGAAGCGTTACGGCTAACAACGTGATTGGCTCCGCAGGACCGCCCGCTTCGGGGACGAGTCCCCTCCTACCTGATTGTGTAGGGTCAGACCAACCCTTCCTTCTGCAACTCGCTTTTCAGGTACGCGTAATAAATCGGCCCAGCCACCACACCGGGCAGGCCGAACGCGGCTTCGAAGATCAGCATCGCCATGAGCAATTCCCACGATTTGGCATTGATCTGCCCGCCGACGATGCGTGCGTTGAGGAAATACTCGACCTTGTGGATCACGATCAGATAACCCAGCGCAGCCATCGCCACCCAGATCGACAGCGACATGCCGACAATGAAGATCAGCGTGTTGGACATCAGATTGCCCACCACCGGCAGCAAGCCGAGCAGGAAGGTCATGATGATCAGGGTTTTGGTCAGCGGCAGATGAATGCCGCACAGCGGCAGGACCACGGCGAGAAACACTGAGGTGAAGGCGGTGTTGAGCAGGGAAATCTTGATCTGGGCGAAGACGATATTGCGGAACGCGCGGCTCAGCAGGCTCAAGCGATTGAACAGCGCGGCGGCCAGCGGCTTGCGCGTGTGCACGTCGGAAATCTGCTGCAGGGCAATGATCGCGCCCAGCACCATGCCGATCAGCAAGGTCACGAACATGTGTGCAGCGCCTTTGCCGAGCATCTGCAATTCGCCCACATGCTTCTGGATCCATTCGCCCAGGGAAACCCGGAACTCCGCTGCGCTGGCCGGCAGATAGCTGTCAACGAACGGCGGCAACTGGCCCCGCGCCCGATCCACCAGCACCATGAACTTGTCCAGTGAAGCGCCAGGGTTTTCCGCTTCGTGCAGGACAAAACTGATTGCACCGGCAAAAATCAGCGCCAGTACGCTGACCACCAGCGTGCCGAGCAATGCCACCGCGACCCAGCGCGCACGCGGGCCGGCGATGAGCCTCTGCAGCTGCGGCGTGAGCATGTTGACCAGTTCGTAAACCAGCAGCCCGGCCAGCAGGCTAGGCAAGAGTTTGAACGGCAATACCATCAACAGGCCGCCGAATACCAGAATCCAGCTGGCCAACAAAACTTGTCGTGCAGAAAACGTTGGCATATAGCCTCAAAACAGCGGCGCAAAGAGGGAGGCAGTCTGCCAGCGTTCTGAGTCGAGGACCAGTGGTCCGAGGTCTGACAACTCATCGCTGTGATTGCGGCCGACAGCATAGTCCGCAACCACAGGATTTATTGCACTGAATAAGCGTTTAACGCGCGCGGGGCGCAGGAGATTTATTTCTTCTTGAGACAATCACTCATGAACGCCTTGCGCGCATCGCCTTTGAGCGCCTGGGTGCTGGCGGTTGCGTTGCAGGTTTTCATTTTGTCTTGCTGGGTTTGGGGCGGGGAGGCCTTCAGACAAGTACTCATGAACGCTTTGCGCTCATCACCCTTGAGGGCTTTCGCCGAAGCGTCCGCGTTGCAGGTGGTCATTTTGTTTTGCTGGGCAGTGGCCGCAAAACCCTGGGCACACATCAGCAGGCTCATGAGCAATAAAGGAACACGCAGGAATTTCATTGATCTTCTCTCCCGGACTGGCGCACTGATGAGTACGTCCTGTCTGGCAGTGTAGTCAACCGGGTGTGACTGCGAGGGTGTCTCCCGTGACCTCGTGAGGACACCCTTGCATCAACAGCGTCATCAGGAAGCGCTGGCCGATTCCTCATTCTCGACACTGTGAATCGATACATCGGTGATGCCCAAAGCGTGGGGCATTCCGGTGTAGGGCTCACTGCTGTCCTGCAGGTCATCTTCCAGCGCGACGTGATGCTTGAGCGCCAGCTCATGGACCACCTCGATGATCGGCACATCCAGGTCCTCGATCACGTCCACATGATGTTCACCCGCCAGGGTGTATTCGATTTCATAGTGTTCTTTGTCGCTCATCGCATCACTCCATTGCCGACCTCGTTGATCGGCAGACTACGAACCACGGCTCAAAACGAGCTAAAGACCGGCGGCCTTGAGGCGCGCGGCATGTTCAACAAACAACCCAACGGGATCAACACCCTTGCCGACCAGCCCGAAGGTCTGGTTGACGATGTCAAAGTGGTCGAGCGGGTAGTTATCCCCAATGACAGTACCCAGATGGGAACTGAAACGCCCGACCATGCCATCACATTGACCTCGCTCTTTTGTGAAGGTGCGAGCGAATATTCGACAGGTTATGTTGGTGCCATCAATTCGATTACCACCCTTGTCGCTGAAGCCTTTCTGGATCGTCCCGGACCACGAGTAATAGCGCACGCCGTTGACCAGTTCAGCGCCCTGCCCGCCCCATGTTTGCGGCAATCCCTGGGGATACTGGCTGTTGAACAACGCCACGCCAGCACTGGTCAGCGAGTGGTGCGCGGCATCGACATCGGTGGGCAAACGGGTGCCGCGATAGCCGGTGTCCAGCAGCGCCATGATCCACACGGTCAGCCTTATCGCAGCGTTGAGCAACAGACCGCGCAGGGTTCCTGCCGGAAAATTCTTCTCCAGAAAGTCGGCCAGTTCCGAGCCATGATTCGGGCCGGCCACGGAAGTCACCGACGCCACCAGCTCGGGATGCCTGGCGGCGGCGTAGCGAATGGTCAGGGCGCCCTGGCTATGGCCGAACAGATTGACCTTCTCGGCCCCGGTTTCCTTGAGGATTTCCCTGATCCGTTCGATCAACTGCTCGCCCCGGACTTCAGATGAATTGACCGCCGAGACCATGACCGGAATTACCGTTGAACCGTCGCGACGCAAAGCCCTGACAATGCCGAACCAATATGAATAGAACACCAGTCGCACAAAGCCCAGCAAACCGGGGACCAACACCAGCGGATAACGCGTCGCCTGTTTTTGCGTCATGAATAGCCTCCTCGCGCAATCGACGGTGGAATGCTTGAACCATAGCGGCAATTGACCAAAAAGCAGGCCCAGACTGGCGCGGCAATATGACAGGCAATCCTTTTCAGTGAGTAATGCCCCAAGGCCATCAAATAATCGAACTCTCGCCCACCTCGACCGCTCAAAGCTGCAACGGGCCAACAACGGCTCAGTCATCTGGAGTGACTTTCATGTTCAAGAAGAGCCTGGCGGCAATGTTTGTACTGGCAGCAGTGACCGGTTGCGCCAATACAACGCCGCAAAATCCTGTGGATTTCGTGACCTATCGCGACCAGCCGCTGGTCAAGCAAGTCGAAAACGGCATGACTCAAACTCAGGTTTTGACTATTGGCGGCACGCCATCCACCCGCGTGCAGCGCAAGGTTCATCCCGGCATGTGCAACAACTACGTGCTCAACAAAGACGGGCATGAGCAGGTGTTCCACGTCAGCTTCGACGCCAACGGCCGTGTGGATAACAAAGGTTTCATGACCTGCGAACAACGCGAAGCCAACGAACGCGCGCTGTGATGTAACCGAGGCAGAAACGAAAAAGCCCGACTGCACAAGCGTCGGGCTTTTTCTTGCGTAGCGTTGGGTGGCGCGCTTAGAAGACCAGCTTGAACAAGGCGATAACCACGACCAGGCCAATCAGAAAGATGATACCAATGGTGCTGCCCAGGAACTTAAGCATTATGAATCTCCAGTAATTTTTCGTCTCAAAACTGGGACCGCAGCGCGTCACGCTCGTTTCGTTAATATTTTGCCCATTGCGCTGATAGTTTTTGGCATAAAACTTTTTGCACCAGGGGCGACTCACAACCTATGACCGATCCTGCCGGGCGTCAGCACCGCTTTACCCACTGACGCATCAAGAGCGAGACGGATTACCGGATTAGCCTTTGGAGATTCAAGATGAACGATGCACAGCAATTATCTGATGTCAGCACCCTGCGCCAGCGCGCCCGCCTGAACGTGGAAAACGGCGCCGTGACCGAAGGCTACAGCGCCGATCGGGAAACCGTCCTGCGCCTGCTCAACGAGTCACTGGCCACCGAACTGGTCTGCGTGCTGCGCTACAAACGTCATTACTACATGGCGACCGGTTTGAAAGCGGCTACCGCTGCGGCCGAGTTTCTGGAACACGCCCAACAGGAAGCCGAACACGCCGACCAACTGGCCGAACGCATCGTGCAGCTGGGCGGCGAGCCGGAATTCAATCCGGACCTGCTGTCCAAGAACTCCCACGCGCAATACGTTGCGGGCAATACGCTCAAGGAAATGGTTTACGAAGACCTGGTGGCCGAACGTATCGCCATCGACAGCTACCGCGAGATCATTCAGTACATCGGCGAACAGGATCCGACTACCCGTCGCATCTTCGAAACCATCCTCGCGCAAGAGGAAGAGCACGCCGATGACATGGCGGATATTTTGAAAGATCTGTAGTTTTTGTAACCGTTATGCGCAATCCGCAGGACCGGCTTTAGCCGGGAGGACGATTCCCGGCTAAAGCCGGTCCTGCGGATTCGCTCAGCCCTTAATGCACCGTCTTCGGCGCCTTGCCTTCGCGCATTTGCTGCAGCAGTGGCGTGCATTGATTGGGTTCGTCACCACTGCTGGGGGCGACCAACGCCAGCAAGCCTGCCGCTGGGCCTATCGCTGCGCCCAACAGCACCATGCCCGCACCCCGCAGCAGCAGCGGGCCGGTTTGCACGCCGGCGCTCGGCTTGGCGAACGGGCCGCGTACGTACAACGGCGAACGCAACGAGAAGACCCGGAAGCCCTTGGATTCCGGTTTGATTGCCAGGTCCAGTTGCTCGGTCTTGAAGTTCGCCGTGCCGTCGATGTAGATGATCGCGTTCTCGGTATCGAACACGAATAGACGGGTGCTCAGCAGACCGTCCTTGATGCCCATGTCCGAAGCCGCGCAATTGATCTTCACGTCCTTATCGCCGAACAAGCGGCCGACCACGTAGTTACCGACGTTGAGGCCGGCGATTTCCATCAGGCCGCGGCTAATCGCGCCGTCGTTGACCAGCATCTTCAGATCACCATTGGCGCTGCCCAACAATGCCGCGATGGAATTGCCGCGACCGCCGATATCCGCATCGCCGTTCAGCTCTCCGAAACTGGTCTTCATCGGTTCGAAGGTCGGGAACAGCTGCTTGAGCTTGAGCTTGCGTGCCGAGACTTTGGCCCGGCCTTGCAGCGGCTGATTGCGCCCATCAAGACGTACATCCGCATCAAGCGTGCCGCCGGCGACGCCGAAACGCAGGGGTTGCAGGCTGAGTTGGCCGTCGTCGAGGACGACATGGGTATACAGATCAGAGAACGGCAAGTCCGGGCTTTGCACGATTTTCTTGCCGGTGAACTCGACGTCGGCATCCATGGCACGCCAGCGATCCGTCTGGAATTCCTCGACGGGCAGCACTTTGCCTGCGGGCTGCTTGCTATCGCCACCGCGTTTTTTCTGCGCGGCGTTTGAGTCCGCACCGATCAGCGGTGCCAGGTCGGTGAACAGCAATTGATTGGAAACCAGCGCGCCGGTCAGTTTCGGCCTTGGCTGACTGGCAACGAAGCCAAGATCGCCATGAATGTCACTGTTGCCGATCTTGCCGTTGAAGCCTTCGTAGCGAAAGTTCGCGCCCGCCGGGTCATGCAGCTTGGCGATCAGACGACCGTCGGTGGAATAGGCTGGCGAGTCGGGCAAGGTCACGCCAGTCAGCGGATACAGATTGCCCAGGCTGCTGCCGGACAGTTTCAGGCGCAGATCCAGCGCGCCGAGATTCTGCGGATCGATCAAGGTGCCAGCCACGGCCGCGTGAGTGTCGCCGATCTGCACGTCGGCCTGCACCGGGAACGGTTGCGCGGCGTCCTTGAGCGCCAGCAGCCCACCCACTTTGCCGGTGCCGTTGAGTTTCTGGCCGTGATACTGGCCTTTATAGCTGAGGCCAAACGCGTAATCCTGCGGCGTAATGCCTTTGTCTTTGGCCTTTTTCGCTTCGCCGCTGCCGACGATGTCGCTGAACGGAATCGGTTTGCCCAGCGGGTCGATGACGATATCCACTTGAGTGTTCAGGGTCTGATCGCTGTAGCTGACCAGGCCTTGGTCAAACTTGATAGCGCCGATGTCCAGCACCCATTTTGACGGTTCCGCGTTCGGATCGGATTTGGGCAGGTCGAACGTCCAGTTGGCGCGGCCATCGGCCAGGCGCTCAAGTTTCGCAACCGGGCCGGTCAGGTCGATACGCGCAATGACCACGTTTTGCCAAAGCAGCGGCAACGGCGCAAGACGAAATTCGACGCGTTTCAAAGTGACCATTTGCGGGGTTTTCGACCATTCAGGATTACCCAGGCTCAGGTCTTCGGCAATGAAATGCGGCCAAGGTACCCAGGCCCGCCAGCCACCCTGCTCCGGCTCACGCGCCCACAGCACTGCCAGATTGCCGTTGATGGCAAACGGGCGATGCAGCGCTTCACTGACTTTTTCGTTGAGGGTCGGCTTGATGCGGTTCCAGTCGAACGTGGCGATCACAATGACCAGTACAGCCAGGACCAGTAACAGGACAGCAGCGGTCCAGGCGAAAATTTTACGACTGCGCGTCATTGCACGATTCTCCAGATGACAACCACCCCCTGCGGGCGCATTGCGTACGACTTTGCTGTTCGACTGATAAAAGTCATGAGGGTTTGATTCGGTTCACAAAAAGCCGCTTCGACCGACTCAATCATTTTTAATGATTACCACCATCAGCCGTATGAAGTTCTCTCTGGACTACCGGAGCGGCATATTAGCGCCGTACCCAACCCCGAGACACCTCATCATGAAACGCCAACTGCTGCTCACCCTGACCTTTTCGCTTCTGGCGGCCAATGCTTTTGCCATGCCGGCGGCCAAGCAACCCGTGTCTGGTGAAGCGAAGACCGTGGCGCAGGACACTCCGCGGCTGATTCAGCAATACCAGCGCGTTGCCGAACATGGCCCCGAGCGTCTGGTTCAGCAGTATCAGCGTGTTTGAATCTTTCTGAATTCGCATTCACGCCTTATCGGCGCATTTGTTAAAGTGCCGAACCGTCCCTTTGCAGAATTCAGCCCGCCCCATGTTGCCCCGCGCCGAACAGAAACAACAAACCCGCCATGCCTTGCTTGACGCTGCGCGCAGCCTGATGGAAAGCGGGCGCGGTTTCGGCAGCCTGAGCCTGCGGGAAGTCGCGCGCACCGCTGGCATCGTTCCCACCGGGTTCTATCGACATTTCGACGACATGGACCAACTGGGCCTGGCGCTGGTCAGCGAAGTTGGCCAGACCTTTCGGGAGACGATACGCCTGGTGCGGCACAATGAAATGGTGCTGGGCGGGATCATTGATGCGTCCGTGCGTATCTTCCTCGACGTCGTGGCCGCCAAACCCTCGCAGTTTCTGTTCCTGGCCCGTGAACAATACGGCGGCTCGCAGCTGGTTCGACAGGCCTTGGGCGCGTTGCGCGAAGGCATCAGCGCCGACCTCGCGGCGGATCTCGGCAAAATGCCCAAATGGCAGCATCTGGACCCGGCTTCCTTGTCGGTGATTTCCGATCTGGTGGTGAAAAGCGTTTTCGCCATGTTGCCGGAACTCATCGACCCGCCCGCCGCAACCCTGGCTCCGCACTTGACCCCGCAAGCCAAAATCACCCAGCAATTGCGCTTTATCTTCATCGGTGCGCGCCATTGGAAGGGCCTGGGCAGCATGTAGGAGCGGCTTCAGCCGCGAGGCTCTTTGTCCGCATCGAGGCCTGCTCGCGGCAAAAGCCGGCCCTGCAACGCATCGCACCATTAATGACCACCGCTGAAATCACGCACCAAAAAGCGCCATAAAATCTTCCCGCGTACGAAGCATCGCCTCTATCTGTAAGCCATTTCCCACGACATGCACTGTTGGCAAGCCCCTTGCTCTGCTTTGAAGCATCGTAATTAGCGGGAAACTTCCTGATGCTGGTGATTCATCGCAGAATCGAACCTCAAGCCGAATGGGCCGCAGAGCTGCATTTGAATTTCGAAGCGCGCAGCAAAAGTCGGCTGCGCTGTTTCAGTGCCGAAGGTGAAGACGTCGGGCTATTCCTTGAGCGCGGACAACCGCCGTTGCGCGATGGCGAGTGCCTGCAAGCCGAGGACGGCCGCATCGTTCGGGTCTGCGCGCGCCCGGAACAGCTGATGCACGTGACCTGCACGAGCACCTTCGAGCTGACCCGCGCGGCTTATCATTTGGGTAATCGGCACGTGGCACTGCAAGTCGGCGAAGGCTGGCTGCGGCTGCTCGACGATTACGTGCTCAAGGCAATGCTAGATCAGTTGGGCGCCACCACCGAATCCATCGAAGCACCATTCTCTCCCGAACACGGCGCTTACGGCGGCGGTCATCACCACTCCCGCGCCGGTGAAGAAGACTTCAACTATCCACCACGCCTGCACCAATTTGGCGTGCGCACGTGAACAGCGCCTGGGCGCTGCTGCGTCTGGCCAGTCCGCAATTGCCGATTGGCGGCTACAGCTATTCCCAAGGCCTGGAAATGGCCGTGGAACAGACGTTGGTCAAGGATTCCCCAAGCGCTCGCCGCTGGATCAGCGACCAACTGCTGCTCAATCTCGCCCGTTTCGAAGCGCCGCTGCTGCTCGCCCATTGCACCGCCGCAGCCGAAGACGACTGGTGCCAGTTGCTGCAATTGAGCCACGAACATCGCGCCAGCCGGGAAACCCGCGAGCTGCATCAGGAAAGTCGGCAGATGGGCTATTCGTTGCAGCAATTGCTCAACGGCTTGCCTGAGCTGGACCCGCCCGCCCGCAAATTCCTTGAACAAACTGATGAGCCGCATCTGGCCCTGGGTTGGGCGCTGGCTGCTCGCGCGTGGCAGATCAGCCCGCAGGATGCGCTGGCCGCCTGGCTCTGGAGCTGGCTGGAAAACCAGCTGGCAGTGCTGATGAAGACCTTGCCGCTGGGTCAGCAAGCCGCGCAACGCCTGACCAGCGAGTTGTTGCCTTTGCTGCAACAGGCGCAGCAACACACAACCGCAGTTGATTTGCAGCACATCGGCAGCGCGCCGTTTGGCGTGGCGCTGGCGAGCATGGCCCACGAACGTCAATACAGCCGACTGTTTCGGTCCTGAATTTTTTATCTGATAAAGCTCAACGGAGACTTCAATGAACAGCCAACCTCTGCGCGTCGGCATCGGTGGCCCGGTCGGGTCCGGCAAGACTGCCCTGACTCTGGCGTTGTGCCTGGCCCTGCGCGAGCGCTACAACCTGGCGGTGGTCACCAACGATATCTACACCCGCGAAGACGCTGACTTTCTGGTGCGCAACGAAGCCCTGGCGCCGGAGCGGATCATCGGCGTGGAAACCGGCGGCTGCCCGCACACGGCG
>LNAP01004236.1_pt1 | contig 54213 bp, 50 predicted proteins | sample 602601 | NCBI WGS metagenome assembly LNAP01 (sample SAMN02440304, study PRJNA202911) | soil metagenome | biome: Subtropical and temperate rainforests or woodlands; isolation source: soil samples (1 kg each in a 20% v/v slurry with milli Q water) were... ...
TCTCCGATAAATCGATTGGGGTCAGGGGTGAGTTCACAGGTCCAAGACCAGGCGTGGGGTTTTGGCGCGTGAGCAGCACGGGGTGAATTGATCGTTACGAGCGTGCTCGGCATCAGTCATAAATTGGTCACGGTGATCCGGCGTGCCCTGCAGCACGCGGGTAATGCACGAGCCACAAATGCCTTGTTCGCACGAGGTTTCAATCTCGATGCCGGCGTCATCCAGCACCTCGAACACGGAGCGGTCTGCGGGAATTTGGAAGACCTTTCCTGACCGGGCGAGCTCCACTTCAAAGGCCTGATCGCCGTCGTGATCAATAGGGGCCGCCGCGAAGAACTCTCTGTGTACCTGCTCTTCTGGCCAGCCGGTCGCGGCAGCAGCAGTGAGGATGTGGTCCATAAAGCCGCCCGGCCCACACACATAGAGGTGCCGACCGGATTCGGGACTTTGCAGCAACGCCTGGGCATCGAGTTTCGAGGGCTCTGCGCTGCTGTCGTCATGCAACGTCACCCGGTGGGCAAAGGCCGCGTTTTCCAGTGTGTCGAGAAACGCCGCGCGAGCGCGGGAACGAAAGCAGTAATGCAGCTCGAATTCGGCACCTTGCCGCTCAAGCTCGTGGGCCATGGCCATCATCGGCGTGATGCCAATGCCACCGGCTACAAGCAGGTGGCGCTGACCGTCAGCCGCTAGCGGAAACAGATTGCGCGGCTCACTGATTTGCAGCGTTTGGCCTTGCTCAACCCGTTCATGCATGGCCTGAGAGCCACCGCGAGATAGAGGGTCTTTCAGCACGCCGATCAGATAGCGATGCCGCTCTTGAGGTGAGTTGCACAACGAGTATTGGCGAACCACGCCCGATGGCAGATGCACATCAACATGGGCGCCCGCCGTGAAGGGCGGCAACGGTTCGCCGTTGGAGAGGCGCAATTCAAAACTGCAAATGCCGTCGGCCACGACAGCCTTGCGGCTAACTAAAACTTGGAGCATGAAACGACCCTCCACACTGAAGTGGCTGCAAAAAAAGCGAATGGAAACGGGTGAGCTAGCGCGCTCGCTTTATGGGGGGCTGGTAACGGCTGGCAGGCGTCGCGAACGACGGGTGAAGGCAATACGGTTCATTGGAGCTACCTGTTAGTTATTTTTGTAGGGGCAGCTGTCGCATATGATGCGAGCAGCCCACGCACGGCGTGGCTGGCAGTAGAATCCAATCATTTAGTTGCGGTGTCAACTAGTTTGGCAGTGCCGTTTATCTCACTTTTAAGGCTCGTCCCCATGTCGGATACCGAAAAGCTCGACCTGAACCGCTACGTTCCAGCCATGATCACGTTCCTGGCAAACAAGCTGGCTACCGGTGCGTCGATCAGCTATCGCAAGCATTTCGGTATCGGCGTCGTTGAATGGCGGTTGATCGCACTGCTCGCCGTGGAGGAAAAAATCACGGCCAATCGAATCTGCCAAGTGATCGGCCTGGATAAAAGCGCGGTCAGTCGCTCGCTGCAAATTCTGGAGGCGGCAGGACGCATCACGGGTGAGGTCGATAGCAAAGACGGCCGACGCTACGCCGTCAGCCTGACGCCAGAGGGGAAGGCGCTTCATGACCGGGTGCTAAAAGTTGCACTGGAAAGAGAGCGCCGCCTGCTGAGTGATTTGTCGCCCGATGAGGTCGACACCTTGGTGAATCTGCTTGCAAGGATGCAGACCAAGGTCGGTTACGTTAATGAGTATGACCCGCCTGCTTCCAGCCAATAGCCGCGTAACGTGTTCGGCTTCGTTAGCTAAGGTTGGGCGGCAACGGCCTATCCCTCGAACAGATACCCCGCCTAAAACGAGCGGCGCAATACACGACTCTAGCCGGCGGCGTACAAGCGCTTTTCACCAGCCGCCAGCGCACTTAAAGGCCGCGCACTAGGAGCTCTGCATGTTGGTTGGCCATCGGTTCGAGCGCACTGCTGTTGGTTCCTGCTCTCGGCATTGGGCTGGTGGGCCTGATCATCGGTTTTATCGCCTGGGGTTGCCTGCGTACGGCGATCCGCGGGCAGATGACCGCCAACCCCTGAGGGCAGTCCGTTCAGTCACGCCGCTTCTCGCTAGCTAGGCACTGGCGGGCGCCGCGTCGCCGCCCCATTCAACGCAATTGCGCCCTGCGGTTTTGCCTCGGTACAGGGCGGCGTCGGCTTGCTGCATGGCGTCGTCCAGCGCGTACGCGGTGGTGAAGGCATCCGCGACGCCAATGGTGGCGGTACAACGGATGGGTTGCTCGGCGCTATCGCCTAACACTTCGCTGTGTTCGATGGCAGCCCGCATGCGTTCTGCCAGTTGCAGAGCGCCGGCGCTGTCGGTGTCTAAGCAGATGACGGCAAACTCCTCGCCGCCCAGTCGACAGGTGAGGTCGCCTTGGCGGGCGGTGGCGTTGAGGACGTCGGCAACGCGACACAGCACCAAATCGCCGACGTTGTGGCCGTAGGTGTCGTTAATGCGTTTGAAGTGATCGATATCGACGATCAGCAGATAGGCCGCCCCAGCCGTGCGCGAGCGGAAATGGGCATCCAGGCGCTCCATCAGTCCGCGTCGGTTTAGCAGGCGGGTAAGCGGGTCGTGGGCGGCCATGGCGCGCAGCTCATCCGTGAGGCGGCGCAGCACCAGCCAGACAGCGCAAGGAGGAAGCACGGTGGCCAGGAAGGACATGTAGATATAGAAGATTTTCTGGAAGTGAGTGTCCAGATCCAGCGCCGCCATTCCTGCAGAAAGAATGATCACAAACTTCGCGGCATTTAGAACGCAGATGCCGCCGACCAACACGGCAAACACCACCATTTCTACCTGTATATCCTTGGCCACTGTGCGTCCGGCATAGAGCAAGGCGGCGGCCATACCGAGAAACAGCAAGGCGCACGAGCCCGCCAACAAAGCATGGCGCGGCGCATCCCCAAGGGTCAGTTGCACCAGTACTTGCAGCGCGGTGTAGACCACGGCCAGGGCTAGCAGCGGGCGCCACACGGCGGTTGGCCGATCAAAAAAACGCATGGCCCCCAGCACATAGGCGACGGGGGCGCAGAGCGTCAAATTGTGGTTGACCACACTCATCAAGCCCCAGTCCGCAGGGCCACCGAGCAACTGCAAGATATAGGCAAGCCCCAGCAGAAGGTTGCCGACGGCAAACACTTCCATGCCCATTTTCTTGCCGTTCAGCCGGGTGCTGATCAGCACAAACATCAGGCTAAAACACAGCAGGTGCACGCAGAGCATGCCGATTATGACGGTGGTGACCATTTGTTCGCGCAGGTGAGGGGACAGCAATCGGAGCCAAGCCATGGGGGCAACGTATCAGGCATGGCTATTTGCAATCGCGAAAGCCTAGTCGCTTATAACCCAGGAAGGCAATCGCTCAGCGTTACGCGGGGCGGCCAGTTGCGTGCGCAGGCGGGCATTGGCGGCCTAACGGCGTGCCTAGCAGCGCGCCGGTCATTCGCCTCGTCCCTCGGGGAGCTGGCTGGGGCAGCAGCAATACCGCATCACCCGCCGCCCTCTCCCCCAGCCCCTCTCCCGCAAGCGGGCGAGGGGAGCTTTACCGCGTTACCTAACGATCGCCAACTCAAACCCACCCTCATCCGTATGCGCGTGGCTCTGCATGCCGGCTTCATCCAGGGCCAAGTCTTGCAGCGGCCGTTTGAAGGGTTTGTTGTCCAGGGTTTGCAGGTGTTTGTCTTCGTCGGTGGTGAGCAGCAGGACATAGCGCTCCCCTTCGGCGGCCTTTACCGGCACGGTGCCTTCGATAAAGGCGTAGCGGTACCAGGTTTCGCCGTGCAGTTGGTACACGGCGTCGCTCACCAGGCGAGTTGGGCGTTTGGCTTCGTCAAGAAACAGCAGCGAGGGGTAGACGACTTTTTTGTTGGCGAAGCTGCGAACGCGCAAGCCGTAAGTGCGCCCAGCGGCGGGTAGTTTCATGGCGGCGTAGTAGCTCTTGCCCATGGGGAAGTTGAAGCTGGGGGAATAGCGGTTGAGTTCTTCGTAGCGCGGTTCGTCGCTGGACAGTTCGGTGAAGTCGCTGTCAGCCAGTTGCCCGCAGCATTGTTGCACCAGGTTTTGGTACAGCCCTTCGTTATCACCCTCGCCCTTGCTGCCGGCCAGCAACGCTTGCATGGCAGCGCTGGGTTGGCCGTCGAGGGCGGGTAGTACCGCGCCTTTGTTGCCGAATTCGATTTGCCGGCCTTCGCTGTAGCGCACGTTGGAGGGCGCGCTGACGGGCTCTGCCCTGCCCTGCCCCGGCACCGCTGAGTTGCGCATGCGGCCTTGTTCGTCGACCCAGGTGTAGTAGGGGCTGCCGTTTTCCGGGCGGGCGAAGTTGCGCCCTTCCAGTACGTCACTGTCGATGTAGTCGCTGCTGTGTTGGCCGTTGGCCAATAAGCTGTCGCCTTTGGCACCGGCGATCTGCGCACCGGCGTAAAAGCTGTTTTGCAGGTTGCCGCTGGCGTCCACCCAGGTGAAGTAGCGGCGTTTGCTTTCGCCGTTGTTTTTCTCGCTGGGCCAGGTTGGGTTGGCTTTTTCTTGCATACGTTGCTGGTCGCTTTGGCTAATGCGTTTGGCGGCCTGGCGTTGTTGTTCGCTGTAGTGGTTGTCGACAAAGGTGTTGTGCACCCGCCCCTGGTCGTCGACCCAGGTCAGGTATTTGCCGGGCGCCGCCTGGGCGCCCGCGCTAGCCAGTAACAGCACCAGCACCAGTGATCGCTGCATAGCCAAGCCTCAAAAAGTCGAGGTGTAGGTCAGGGCCATGATGTAGGCCTTAACCGTAGTTTTGATGTCGAGGTCGGCGTAGGGGTTGTACACCAGATTGTCGATGCCGGTGCAGTTGACGTTGCAACTGGTGCCGGCCGGAATGCTTTGTTTGGAGACGAAGTAGTTAAAGCCAAAGTCGATGGTGGTGTCGCGGTCCCAGCGGTAGCCAAACCCCAGGCCATAGAGGTTGGCGTCGCCAATCGGCACCAGCACGTCGGCTTTGTCTTTGGGGATGGCCGAGGGGCGGTATTCGTAGCCGGCACGCAGGGCCAGGCGGTCGCTGACGTCGTATTGGGCGCCGACGGCAAAGCTCCAGGTGTCTTGGTAGCCACGGTCGAGAATGATCGAGTGGTTGGTGGCATTGCCGCCGCCGAAGATTTTGGCGATGCGCAGCAAGTCCAGCTCGCGGTCGAACTCGATTTCAAATTTGTTCCAGTCGCTGTAGTCGCTCCATTTGGCGTCGAAGTTGAACTGCCATTTATCAAAGGGGCGCAGTTTGATGCCGGTGCTGAAGTTGTCCGGCAGCACCATATTCAGAGAGGCGTTGCCGCGCTCTTCATCGGCGTTGCCGTAGGGAAACAACGGGCTCAACACCTGGCCGAATACCGAACCTTGCAAGCCGGACCAGAACCCTTGCCACTGATCGCTGTAGTCAATTCGGTATTTGCCCTGCAGATGCATGCGCGCCTCGCTTTGGTAGGTGGCGCCCCAGGCAAACCAGTCGGTGGGTTCCCACAGCACGCCGAGGTTGTAGGTTGGCGACAGACTCTGCTGCAGGTCCAGATCCATATTGGCCAGGGTGTCGTAGGGGCCGATCTTGCCGCCGCAAACGTTGATCAAGGGGTTGAGAATGTCGCCAATCCCCGGCTGACAAACCGCCTGGTTAAGCATGCGCACCACGCCGGTCAACATGCCGGGGTTACGAAAATCCTGGTTTAAGGCCATGGCTTGGTGTGAGAAGCCGATCGACAAGCCCAAGGCCAGAGTGTCGTTGGCCTGGTAACCCACCGATGGCGAGAAATAGGTGATGCGTTGCAACGCCACTTTGCGGCCTTGGTAGCGCCCGGAGTCGTCGTCGGAGTCGCGCGAGTAGCCCAGCGCCATTGGCGCATAAATGTTGGTGGCAAAGGTAAATTTCGAGCCCGGCGGGTTGATCGACACGCCGGCCAGCGGCGCAACCAAGGCCGGCAACTCGGTCATGCCGCCCAAACCTGGCAGGTACATGACCGGCGTGAGCGTGCGGCTGCCGCTGTTTTTTACCGGGTCATCGTCAAAGCCCAGGGCATTGCTGCCGTAGTCCGGCCCGGCTTTGAATTTGGCGCGAATGTCCATCACCCCGCTAATCAGCTTGATGGTGCTCTGCCGACCTTTGAGTTTGGTCAGTGCCGCCGGGTTGTAGTGCACGGCGTCGATGCCAGTGGAGTCGGCGGTAACCGCGTTGCCCATGGCCATGGCTTTGGGGTTGCCAATGGTCAGGTCGTTGGCCAGTTGCGCCTGTGCGTTGCCAGCCATAAGCCCGGCAGCCAGCCAGCAGAACCCTGAAAGCGCCCACACCTGCGGCGACATACGTATCGTCATGACGGTTCGCTCGTGGGGGTTATTGGGCCTTCAGGCCTTGAATATCCAATGGCATCGACACCCCGAGTAGTACATCGGGGGAGTCTTCCGTCATGCCGAACCCGGCATTGATGTTGACGATGTAATTCGGTGAGGTGCGCAGCCCCAGCGAGAAGTTCATCAGCGCACTGGTTTGCTCGTTGCCCTCCAGCGTGGCGTCAGAGAATTTGTAGGTAGGCTTGAAGGTTTGCGCCATCTGGTAGGAGGTGGACAGCGACACGTCATACGACAGCGCGTAGGCAAAGCCCATGCTCAGCGACATGCTGGAACCGGGGTCGACTTTTTCCAGGTGGCGACCGCCACGTTCCTGATCGACGTTGGCCGGCACGTTGTAGGTGTAACCCACTGAACCGAACAGCACGACCGGGTCGATTACGTAGGAAACGTTGACCCCGCCGCCGATGCTGTAAAAGCCGTTGCCGGTGGACAGGTCGTGCTCCGGGTTGATTTCGTACGGGCTGGTGCCGGTGGGCAAACCCAGGGTGCCATACAAGGTGGTAACCGGTTTGCCACGGTGCGAGGCCCATGGCTGCCAGCGCAGGCTGGCCGACAAATCGCCGAGGCTATACACGTTGAGGTCGCGCTCGGTGTCGTACTTGGCCACCAACGGAATGCGCATGCTAAAGGTCAGGTTGTCCCACACCCCGTAGTCAAACGTGAACGAGTTGGTGAAGGTGTGCTGCGCCTCACTTTCGCCGATCACGCTGTAGACGTTATTGCCAGTGCGGTAGGTGGTGATCTGGGTGTCGCGCAGCAGCGAATAGTCGAAGCCGTAGGTCAGCGTGCGCTCGCCTTGCTTAAGCAAGGTGTAGCTCTTTTCGGCAGCCTGAAATACTTCGGCCAAGGCTTTGGAGCTGTCGGCATCGTCGTCTTTTTTGCTCAAGGCTTCGCGGGCTTCGTCCACCGATGGCTCGTCGCACCAGGCAGGCGCGCTCAGCGTTAGCGTCAGCATGGCCATAGCGGCCAACCTCTTAATCCCCATGACGCCAATCCCCAATGTTTTCTTGTTATGCGGGCAGTTGTTTTCTACACAAGCTATTTGCGGCGGATGTAACGAATGTCGCCGCCAGAGCCGAGCTCGTCGGCCTGATTGGTGGTGAATTTGGTGATCTGCGGAAACTCGCGAAAGGCCAACAGGCTGACAGTGCGGTCGTCCACCAGACGCAGGTCTTTCTCGGTCAGGGCCATGGCGTTTTTCGGTTCCTGGCCGCTGGGGTAAATCACGAACAACACGTTCTGATCCCAGATTTCTTCAAAGCGCGCGCGGGTAAAACTGATATTGCCCAACGCCGGATCGGCAACAAATACGTGCTCGTTGTACACATCGCGCACCACCACAAAGTGCTTGAAGCCGGCGTACTCGATGGGCACCAAGGCCGGGTGCTCGAGCTCATCGAGGTCGGAAAACGCCGCGCGAAAGCCACCGCTTTTGTAGCCCAGGGCGGCGACAAAGCGCTTCATGTCCAGCAGGGAAAAGCCGCGCCGCTCAACAATCTTGTCGGCCTCGCCATAGCGCAGCAGGCCTTCCATTACTTGCCGTTCTTGCAGGTCGCGGCCGAGGAAGTAGTCGAGCATGGTGGTCAGCGCCGCCGAACCACAGCTGTAGTCGTAGGCCTGGCGGATCACATTGCGAAACTGCAATTGGCTCATCGGCTCCAACGTCACCGACTCACGCATAGGCATGCCGGGGGTCAGTTGTTGGGTCAGGTTGACCGTGCCTTGGGCGGGGGGTTTGGTGTCCACCGCTTCGGTGAAACCGAACACGCCGAGCAGGCTGCCGATAAGAATTTCGATCATGTTCTGGTCCGCTTATAGCGACTCTTATTTGAGGATGCAGGGCTGAGAAAAAGCCTTACCGGCACGTACCGATAAGGCTTTTGGGTTAGCAAGGGGTGTTGCTAACTCAGTGTCCCCATACCTTGACGGTGGTGCCCGCCATGTTGATATCGGAGATCGCCAGCGAGCCGATGCTGGCAGCGCCAGTGGTAGCGCCGTTGGCGTAGGTGCCGCCGACGTAGATGCCGCCAACCGACACGGTACCGGTCATGTTAGGCAGGCTGATGGCCAGTTGCTGAGTATCGGTACCACCGATGGAGGTGGTGACCACGTCGATTTTCAGCGGGTTGGCATCGGAAATGGTGAAGCCGGTGAAGCCAACGTTAGTGATGTTCAAGCTACCGCCGCCGGTGTCGTTGTCGGTGTACTTCACGTTACCGACGCTGCCGCCGAAGTTACCGGAGATGCTGATACCGTCCTGGCCGGTTACGCTCGACAGCGCGGAATCGTCCATTGCGCGCAGATCAGCTTGAGCCATGAAGGGTGCAGCCAGTACAGCTGCAGCAAGAGCGAGTTGTTTGAAGCTTTTCATTGTTTTTATCTCCAAGATCACAGGTGGGTATCCCCGGGTGTTGCCAGCCACTCCTGTTACTGGCAACTGGATCGACTCACGCCGATCCCCATGTCTACCGCGCCCGTCCTGGTGACGGCAGACCTGGATTCGTGAAGCACTTGCTTCCCGCCCTGTGACAAAAGGTACTGAGCTGGAGCGTGGCTGCCAGCCCATCCAAGGGATGGAGCATTAGCCCGCGCTAGAGCGCGGTAGCACATCGCCACCCTCAGGCCTCACTCAGCAAACCCATGCTCTTGCCTTTAAGCACCGCCTGGGTACGGCTGCGCACGCCCAACTTATTGAACAGGTTGTGCAGGTGCCACTTGATGGTGGCCTCGGACAAATGCACAGCCTGGGCAATATCGCGGTTAGAGAGCCCCGCCGCGACAAAGCGCAAAATCTCCCGCTCGCGGTGGCTAACATCTTGATTTTCATTGAAACTTTCTGGATCGACGGCCAAGCGGCGGCATTGTTCGCGCAAGGTTTCGGCCAAACCGTGCCAAGGCGCTGCGCGTTTTGGCTCGGCGGCGCGCCAGGCGTCCCAGAGCGGTAGCAGCCATAAAGCGTCATCCAGAAAGATGCGCCGGTAGCCGCTGTTCCACGCGTCTTCGAGGGTTGGCTGCAATAAAGCGAAGGCTTTTTCGCTGTTACCTTTGCGCCAGTACGCCACAGAAAGTAACAGCGATAAGCGCAGCCGGCGGTCGCGTTGATGCTCGGCGGTTTGTTTCGCCAAGCAGGCTTCAAGGCTGGCTTGCGCCTTGTCGGCGCGGCGTTCACACAGGGCCAGGCGGCCTTCGGAAAGCGCCAGCGCGGTTTCCGCATCCAGGTAGCGCCCGGCCGGCAATACGGCTAGGTGCTGCTGCATTTGCAAGAGCACCCGTTCCGCTTCGTTGGGCCGTTGCATCCACAACAAAAACTGCACTTTGCAGCTCATGCCCAAGGCGAATACGCGCTCGTAACCGGCGCCGTGTAATTCGCCCAGCCATTCATCCAGCTGGGCCAAGCCTTGTTCGGTTTCGCCGGCAAAAAATCGCGCGCGAGCCATGACCAATTTGCCGCGGCTGATCAATTCGGTAGGCGTCGCCACATCGCGCCAAGTGGTGGCCAACGGCAGCTCGGCAAGAATTGCCGCGTGGCGGTCTTGTTCGTAGAGCAGGTCGGCATAGGCCAAGGCCAACGGACCACCTACGCGACTGCGCCGACCAAACACGCGCTCCACCCGGCTGCGTGCAGCTTCGGCCAGGGCCCGGCCGCGCTCCAGCTCGCCGCTTTCCTTGCAGATCAACGATTCGATCAGGCTGGTCATGGCGTGCAGGTATTCGCTTTCGGTTTGGCGCAAGTTGTCGCGGGCCAGGGCGATGGATTTGGCCGCCTCGCCGAAATCGCCGAGCAAGGCATACGCCGCCGCTTGCACACAGGACAGGCTGACGCGAAACACCGGCTGGTTATCCGGCGCCATGCCCAGCCAATGTTTGGCCACTTTCAGGCAGGCTTCGAGTTTGTCCTGGTAGAGCAGCACCAGCGCTTTCAACACCTGCGCCGCCGCCAGCAATTCCACCAAGGCAAAGTGCAGCGTAACGCCACGGCCTTGCAGCAAGCGGTTGCTGACCTCTTCAATCAGCGCTTCGGCATCGGCAAATTTCTGTTCAAAGGCCAACTGCCAGGCATAGAAAATCTGGAATACCGGGTGCTCACGAATGACATCGGTGGGCACGCTTTTAAGGATGGCGAGAATGCCGTACACGCGGTTGCTGGCGATCAGCTTGGCGCCCTGGCGCTCCAGCAGTTCGGCGGCAAAGGCATAGTCGCGGGCACGCAGGGCGTATTTGATCGAGCGGTCGGGCAGGTCGTGGCTTTCGCACCAGCGTGCGGCGGAATGCAGCAGCGTGGTGGCATCGCCATGTTTGGCCAGGCGGCCTTGGAGGAACTCGGCGAACAGGTGGTGGTAGCGAAACCACTCGCCGTGCTCATCCAGCGGGATGATAAACAGCTGCTCGGTTTGTAAACGAATGAGCATGTCCAAACCGTCGCTGCGCCCGGTCAGGGCGTTGCATAACGCGGCGTTGAATTCGTCGAGCACCGAGGTTTGGTCGAGGAACAGTTGCAGGCTATCGGGCAGACTGGCCACCACATCTTCGGCCAGGTAGTCGGCGATATTGCGCTCGGTACCAGACAGCCCGGCAAGAAACGCCGCGCGGTCAGGGTGACGGGCCAAGGCCAACGCCGCCAAGTGCAGCGCGGTAATCCAACCTTCGGTACGGTTTTGCAGCAGGGTCAGCTCGTCGCGACTGAGCACCAGCTGTTTAACCTCGCGGAAATACGCCGCCGTTTCATCAAAACTCAGGCGCAGGTCTTCAGCTTTTAGCCACAGCGTCCAGGGTTTGAGCGACGGCTCGTCGACCAACAGTTGTGACTGGTAGCGGGTGCTGGCCAGCAGGTGCACGGTGGTCGGCAGGTGCTCGATCAGGTAACGCACCGCCGGGCCCATGGCCGCGTGGCGGATGCGGTGGAAGTCGTCGAGCATGATGTACACGTCGCCTTCCAGGCGCTTGAGGTCGGCCAGAAAGGCATCGATCAGCGCCTCCTGCGGCCAACTCACGTCGCCCTGCAGCAACGAGGCGGTGTTATTGCCAAAGCCCGGCGCCACGGCATTGATCGCCGCCACCAGGTATTGCAGCAAGCGTTGCGGCTCGCTGTCGGCCTCGTCACAAGATAACCAGGCAACCCGCGCATTGGTACTCAGCAAGCGCTGGCGGTATTGGGCCAGCACCGTACTTTTACCAAAACCGGCCGGCGCACTGAGAATGACCAAACGCTGCGAGCGTGAAGCGTACAACCGCTCGATCAGCGCTTCGCGAAGCAGCTGTGGCCGGCCGGAAGCAGAGGCCGGAAACAGCTTGGTGCGCAGCAATGGCAAGGTCGGCAGATGGGCCAACGAACTGTTGAAAGGCGTAGTCATTGCAGCAACCCCAGTTCGCGTGCGCGGCGAATCGCTTGGGTTCGGTTGCGCACTTTGAGCTTCTCGTAAATGTTGTGCAGGTGCCATTTCACCGTGCCCAGGGCCAGGGCCAGCTGTTGGCCAATCTCTTCGTTGGACATGCCCTTGGCCGCTAGCAGTACCACATCGCGCTCGCGGTCGGTGAGGCCTTCTTCCAACACCTCCAGCGACTTGCGCGCATCCTGCCCCGGCCACACCGCCAGCACACTGCGGATAAAACCCTGCAACGCCGGCTGGCGCTCAGCCGCTTCGAGGTTTTGCAGCAGCAGGCGAATGCCCTCGCCTTCTTCGATAAACAGGCTGCGTACACCCTCGCGCTCGGCGCTGATCAGGCATTGCACCAGCAAGGTTTGCGCACGCTCCTGATAACCCAGGCGCTGATAGCTGAGCGCGGACAGCAAATCCAGCCGCAGGCGTTGCAGGCCGTGCCAGCCGTTTTGCAATTGGCCGCGCAGTTGGGTGATTTCATGCAGCGCCTCGCTGAAATGCGCGCGCGCCTGCTGCAAGCGAATACGGGTGAGCCCGTGCACCCACAGCACCGGGTTAAAACTCATGGCTTTGTAGTGGGCAGCCAGCTTGGCCCAATCGACCCCCTGGAAACGCGCCTCGGCACGCTTGATGCGGTCGGTGGCCGGCTCTTGCAGGATCAGCGCAATTTCATCGCCTGCGGCCTGGGCATAGAAGCGCCAGGAATGATTACGCGCTGCCAGGTTTTGCATCAGCACCAAACTGGCCAGCGCCTCCTTGGGTTTTTCCTGAATGCGTTGGGTGCGCGCCAGGCTGAGCATGGCTTGGGCGTAGAGGTCGATGGGATTGATGACGTCGACCTTACCCAGCGCCCAGCCGAGGTTTTCTTCCAGCGCCAGGAAACTCCCTTGCTGGTAGGCGATCAGCGATTCGGTGATGGTCGGCAGCGCCAACGCGCGGGACTTCTCGCCAAACCAGGGAATCAGCCGCGTGCGCAGTTGATCGAAGAGCAACTGCGCCTGCTTGACTTGGCCCTGCTCCAAGCACAGCAAAATTTCCACGTTGGCCAGCTGCATATCCAGATAGCGACCTTCGAGAAAGTGTTTGCGCTGCTGCGCCAAGGCCAACAAGCGTCGGGCCTGTTCTGGCTGGGCGAGCATCACCAGGGCCAGGGCGCCGATGATCAGCATGGCCACTTCCAGAAACGCGGTGTGCTGACCGAGTTGTGCTTCAACCTTGCGGGCCAGGGCCACGCAGGTATCAAGGTCGTCTTTCTGCAAAGCCAACACGGCTTTGATCGCCAGAATCGCCAGCGCTTTGTCGCTGAGCGGGCCGTCGCCTTTGTTTTTGCCCCAGCGCGCCAGCAACTCATCCAGCATGCCATTGGCTTCGGGCAGCGACAGTTCGGCGGCGCGGCTCCAGACATCGGCCAGCACCAGCACCGGAAAGCGCTCGGCAATGTCGTCCGGCACCCGTTGGCGCCAGCGATAGATCAGGTTGAGCTGGCCGCGGTTGATCAGCTCCAGACCGCAGCCATCCACCAGCGCGGCAAGCATTTGCGGGTCGTCGGCCAGGCAGGCATGTTCGATGGCCAGGTTTTGCATATGGTGGTTGGTAAACCACAGGCTGAGTTGGCTGAGGCGCTCGGGGTCGCGTTCTTTCAGGCGCGAACGGAGGAAGTCGGCAAACAGGTTATGGAAGCGGTACCACTGGCGCTCGCGATCCAGCGGCAGCAAAAACAGCTGCATGGCTTCGAGTTTTTCCAGCAATTGCTGACCGTCGTGGCGGCCGGTCAAGGCATTGGCCAGATCGCCGCTTAACTGGGTGGCAACGCCCAGGGCCAACAGCGCGTCCTGCATCTCGGCCGACAATTGCTCGAAGACGCTGCGCAGCAGGTAATCGCCAACCGCCACTTGGTCACCGCCCATCTCGGCCATCTGCTCCGAGGCTTGCGGATGGTGGCGCAGCCACAGGCTGGCCAGGTGCACGCCGACTACCCAGCCTTCGGTGTGGCCATGTAGGGCGTTGAGCGCCACCTCATCCAAGTGCAGGCCACCCCGATCAAGGTACTCGCGGGTTTCCTCTTTGCTCATACGCAGTTCTGGCGCGCCGATTTCCAGCAGCACTTCTTTGGCCCGCCAGGTGGCAAGGTTAAGCGCCGGCGTAGAGCGGCTGCCGATAGCCAGCACAAAGCCGGCCGGGGCCAGTTTGATCAGGCGGTTTAGGCTGGCCAGTAATTCGCTGTCGTGCACCAAGTGCAAATCATCGAGCACCAGCAACAGCGGTTGTTCACGCTGGGCGAGGTCGGCCAGCAGGCTTTCCATCAGGGCCGCAGCGGGCACGCGCATGGTGTTTTGCAGATAGCCGAGGGCATCATTGCCCAGGCCTGGAATAGCAGCGCTCAGGGCTTCGATCAGTTGTTGAAAAAAACGCGAGGGGTCGTCGTCTTCGCTGCTCAGCGAAAACCAGGCCACGGCGTTGCCAGCGGCGGCGTAGCTCTGGGCCATGGCGGCCAAGGCGCTGGTTTTGCCGAAACCGGCAGGGGCCGACAGCAGTATCAGCCTCGCGTGTGGGTTAGCGGCCAAAGCAGCTAGCACATGGGGGCGCGGCAAATAGTCGGCGGGTACTTGCGGTGGTTGCAGCTTTGAACGCAACAGACTGCCGGCGGCTGGATTTAGCACTTCATCCATGACCTGGATCCCTTGAAAATTATTATTCTGATAAGAAATTTCGTACCCTTGGGATCTGTTCATACTAATCAGCTCGCTATCTCCGAGTAAACCCAGATGAATGCTGGCGGCGCTCTACAATCGGCGCCCGCGCCTGCTCGACCCTGCCCATGCCTACTTGTTTACTGCACCCCTTGCCCTATCACTCAGACCCTTCTGAGTACTTTTCCCACATCCGCCATGCGCCGGGTGCGGTGCTGTTCGACGGCGGTCGGCCTTCTTCCCAGCGTGCACGTTATGACCTTATGAGCGCGTGGCCATTGGCAGCGCTGGCACCGGGCGCTGACGAATCGGCCAACGACTTTATCGAGCGCCTGCGCGCGGGCCTGGCCCAGCTTGGCGAAGCTTTATTACCAGCCGGTGTTGAGCTGCCCTTCGCCGGCGGGCTGATGGGTTACCTGAGCTACGATTTCGGCCGGCGTTTGGAGACGTTGCCGATTCAGGCCGTGAATGACCTGCACTTGCCTGATGCGCAGTTGGGCTTGTATGCCTGGGCGCTGATCAGCGACCACCAGTTGGGCACCAGCCAATTGCTGTTTCACCCGGCCATGGCGGATAGCGAACGTGAGCGGCTTGTACAGCTGTTTAGCCATGGCACAGCGCCGGCTGAGCAGCCGTTTCGCCTATTAGAAGACTTTGCCGGCGACCTTAGTGAAGCCCAGTACCAAGCGGCATTTGCGCGGATTCAGGCGTATATCCAGGCCGGCGATTGCTACCAAGTAAACTTTGCCCAGCGCTTTCGCGCGCCCTGCCAAGGCGACCCGTGGTCAGCCTACAAAGCGCTGCGCCAGGCGTGCCCGACGCCGTTTTCCGGTTATGTGGCGCTGGGCGCGGACGAAGCGGTGGTCAGCCTGTCCCCCGAACGCTTCGTGCGCCTGCACCAAGGCCAGGTAGAAACCCGCCCCATCAAAGGCACCCGGCCACGCGGGCAAACACCGGCCGAAGACCAAGCGCTGGCCGACGACTTGCTCGCCAGCCAAAAAGAACGCGCGGAAAACCTGATGATCGTCGACCTGCTGCGTAACGACCTCGGCCGCAGCTGCGCCACCGGCTCGGTGCGTGTGCCGGAATTGTTTGCGCTGGAAACCTACCCCAACGTGCACCATTTGGTCAGTAGCGTGACTGGCACCCTGGCGCCCGGCAAAGACGCACTAGACCTGATTGCCAATAGCTTTCCCGGCGGTTCGATTACCGGCGCGCCAAAGATTCGCGCCATGCAAATCATCGACGAGCTGGAACCGACCCAGCGGGCGATCTACTGCGGCTCGTTGCTGTACGTGGACGTGCGCGGGGAAATGGACAGCTCCATCGCCATCCGCAGCTTGCTGATCAAAGACGGTCAGGTGAGCTGCTGGGGTGGTGGCGGGATTGTCGCCGACTCGCAATGGCGGGCGGAATACAACGAGTCGATTACCAAAGTGAGCGTACTGCTCAAGACCTTGGAACAGCTTTCGTAGGTTGGGTCGGTCCGCGTGCGGTGAGCGCAGCGAAGCCCAACAAAGCGTCCGCAGGACGCTGCGTATCGGTCTCGCTGCGTATTGGTTATCTCGGGACCCATACGCGCCGGCCTGTTGGGCTTCGCTGCGCTCAACCCAACCTACGTTTAGAGACTTAACTCGCGATTCGACGCTTTGATGAACTCTTTTTTCAGCTCTTCAAAGGTGTGCACGGCCGGGAATTGCGGGAACTCGCGAATCACGTTTTCCGGGGCGTGGAACAAGATACCGGCATCGGCTTCGCCGAGCATGGTGGTGTCGTTGTACGAGTCGCCGGCGGCAATCACGCGGTAGTACAGGGTTTTAAAAGCCAGCACCGACTGACGCTTGGGGTCTTTCTGGCGCAGTTGGTAGCTCACTACGCGGTCGGTTTCGTCGGTGATCAGCTTGTGGCACAGCAGGGTCGGGAAGCCCAGTTGGCGCATCAACGGTTGGGAGAATTCGTAGAAGGTGTCGGAGAGAATCACCACCTGGAAACGCTCGCGCAACCAGTTGACGAACTCCACCGCGCCGTCGAGCGGCTTGAGGGTGGCGATCACTTCTTGAATGTCGGCCAGTTTCAGACCGTGCTCGTCGAGGATGCGCAGGCGCTGTTTCATCAGCACGTCGTAGTCCGGAATATCCCGGGTGGTGGCTTTAAGCGCTTCGATGCCGGTTTTTTCGGCGAAGGCGATCCAGATTTCCGGAACCAACACACCTTCCAGGTCGAGACAGGCGATTTCCACAGGGCACTCCTAAACAGGATTCACAAAGAAGGCGGCACTCTAGCGGCTCTCCTGCGGCCACGCAACGCGCGGCGCGCAGCCTCTTTGTTAGTGCTGATAGTGGCTATCACCACGGCGCGCTGCAGGGCTCTGAGAGTTTTTGCTACCATCGCCCTCCCCCTGCCCCCATAGACCTGGAGCCCATCATGGATCTTGACCTCGACAAGCTGAACGCCGAATTCGTCAATCAGCCAGAAAAGCTGGTGGAGTGGGCACTTGGCCTGGGTAAGACGGCCATTTGCACCACCAACTTCCGCCCCTTCGAAGCGGTGATTTTGCATATGGTTAGCCAGGTGCAGCCGGACATCCCGATCATCTGGATGGACAACGGCTACAACACCGAAGCCACCTACAAGTTCGCCGATGAAGTGACCCGCGCGCTCAACCTCAACCTGATCACCTACCTGCCCAAACGCAGCCGCGCCCACCGCGAAGCGCTGGAAGGCCCAGTGCCCGGCCTGGACGATCCGCGCCATGAAGCCTTCACCGAAGAAGTAAAACTGGAACCCTTCGCCCGCGCCCTGCGTGAAACCGCACCGCAGGTATGGTTCACCGCCCTGCGCGCCACCGACACCGCCGTGCGTGCGCAGATGGAACCGATCAGCATCAACCCGGACGGCTTGATCAAAGTCGCACCGCTGCTGCAGTGGTCGTCCAAGGATCTGTACCAGTACCTGACCAAACACGGCCTGCCAAACAACTTCGACTACTTCGACCCCACCAAAGGCGAAGACAACCGCGAGTGCGGGCTGCATATCAGCCACTGACCCGTTGGGTGCTTCGCGCACCAGGGCGCTTACACGTAAAGCGCCTGGTGCGCACAGCACACCCTACGAGCCCTGGTTGGCGATATGGTCAAGCAGATCGGTGGAGCCCACATCCACACCCGCCTGAAACAGCAGCGTGGTGGTTTGCCCGCGGTGATGGGTTTGGTGGTTAAAGAAGTGCGCGGTCAGCGGCCCGAAGCGTTTTTGCTGAAGGCCTTGGGAGTTCTGGTAGCGCAGCACATGTGCCAAGTCGGCCTCGCGCACCTGCGCTGCCCACGCGCTGATAATGCCGTCCAAGTGCAGGCGCAGCTCAAGCAACTCAGCCAAGTCTTTACACAGTAAATCCCGCAAGTTTGCCGGCTTGGGTATGGGCGCCATGGCGTGCAATGCCGGGAAATCGGCCGGGTGCTCGCTAAAGCGTTTCAGCCAGACGATGTCCCCTGCCAGCAGATGGTTAAGCGTGCCAAGGATCGAGCCGAAGAAGGCCTGGCGGTCGAGCAACAACTCGGCGACCGGCAAGCTCGCCGCCGCGCGATACAGCTTGCCGTTCATGGCGGCGTTGTAAGCGGCCATCAAGACCAAGTGATCACAGCTAGACATTGGCGCGCACTCCTTATGGCCTCAAGCCGCTTATCAATTTGGCCAGCAGTTGGTTGAGCTGGCCCTGTTCTTCGGCCGTCAGCACGGCCAAGGCCTGCTGCTCGTTGGCCACGTGCAATGGCAGCACCTTGTCGATCAAGGCCAAGCCTGCCGGGGTGAGTTGCACCAACACACTGCGGCGGTCGCTGGGTGACGGCAAACGCTCGATCAAACCACTGCGCTCCAGACGGTCAAGGCGGCTGGTCATGGCGCCTGACGAGAGCATCAACCCTTCGTACAACTCGGTTGGCATCAGCCGGTACGGCGTGCCCGAACGGCGCAGCGTCGCGATCACATCGAACTCGCCCTTCTGCAGGCCAAACTGCGCCGCCAACGGTGCAAGTTTGTCGCGCTCCATAAGCTGCGCCGCCTCCAGCAAACGCCCTACCGTAGCCATAACACCGGCATCGATATCCGGGCGCTCGCGGCGCCACTCTTGTTCTGCCTGCTGTGCTCGATCGCTCATCGGCCCCTCGAAATAAAGTTTCTTGATACAAAGCTAATACTAACGCCTTGCATACGATTGGCTAATAAATTTAATCTTTATATCGAGATACTTTACCAAGAGATAAAAATGACTGAGCAGCGCCACACTCAATTTATCGTTGTTCTGGCCGTTGTTGGCCTGGCCCTTAACCTGCGTCCTGCCCTGGCGGCCATCGGTCCGCTGCTGGATTTGATCGAAGGCGCTACCGGCATGTCATCCACGCAAACGAGCCTGCTCACTACCCTGCCGGTGTTGGTTATGGGTGTGTGTGCGCTGGCCGGCGGGCGAATTCGCCAGTGGCTAGGTGAACAGCATGGCATTGGCGCTGGCATTGCCCTGATCGCCATCGCCTGCGGCATTCGTTATACCGCCACCGGCGGCAGCGGTTTACTGGCCACGGCCATTGTTGTCGGCATAGGTATCGCCCTGGTGCAAACCTTGCTGCCGGCCTTTATCAAACGCTGTTTTGGTGCTCAGGCTGGGCGAATTTTAGCGCTGTATACCACCGGCATTATGGGCGGCGCCGCCGTTGCGGCAGCTTCGGCCGCCGGGCTGGCACAGGCTTGGGATTGGCCGCTGGCGTTGGCCGTTTGGGCAGTGCCAGCGGCGCTGGCGGTACCGCTGTGGTACCTGGCCATAGGCAAGGATAAAAAAGTTGCCGCCACTTCTGCCGGGGTACAGCCGAGCGCTGTAGCGTTCTGGCGCAATGGCAGGGCGTGGCAATTGATGTTGTTCTTTGGCGTTGGCACCGGCGCTTACACACTGGTATTGGCCTGGTTGCCGCCGTATTACATCAGCCTGGGTTGGCAACCCGCAGCGGCAGGCTTTCTGCTCGGCGGGTTGACGCTGACCGAAGTGGTTGCCGGCCTGGCGGTATCGGCATTGATCGGTCGCTTTCCCGACCGGCGCAAACCGCTGCTGACGGTGCTGGCGATGTTATTGGCCGGGCTGGTCTGTTTGATCGTGGCGCCGCTGCCGCTCGCGCTGATCGCCAGCCTGCTGCTGGGTTTAGGTATTGGCGCGCTGTTTCCGCTGTCGTTGATCGTGACCCTGGATCACGTAGACAACCCCACCCGCGCTGGTGAGCTGGCCAGCTTCGTTCAGGGCGGCGGCTATATCATCGCCAGCGTGATGCCGTTGCTGGCAGGTATTTTGCGCGACCAGTTTGCTGATCTATCGCAAGCCTGGCTGGTGATGGCCGTCGGAGTTGTCGGGCTGATTGCGCTGAGCTGGCGGTTTTCGCCCACCAGTTATGGGCGTATCAACGCCTAGCAAAGATGAGAGGCTAAGTGGGCCGCCCATAAAAAATGCCCCGTATCGTCTAATACGGGGCATGGTCGTTAAACAGCAGGCTCAATCAAGCATTCCCACATGTTTAGGGTGACTCGCTACACGCTCCAGCCAGGCGCGCACCGCAGGGTACGGTTGCAGATCAAAGCCGCCCTCGTGCGCCACATGGGTGTAGGCATACAGGGCAATGTCCGCGATGGAATAGTGATCGCCGACCAAATAATTGGTGAGCTTTAACTGCTGCTCCATCACTTTGAGCGCCTTGTAACCGCGCTTGTGCGTGGCCTCGTATTCGGCGCGGCGCTCTTCTGGCAAGCCCTCGTACAACTTGATAAAACGCGCCACGGCAATATACGGCTCATGGCTGTATTGCTCGAAAAACTGCCACTGCAATACCTGGGTACGCAAGCGCGGTTCGGTCGGCAAAAACTCGCTGCCGTCGGCGAGGAAATTCAGAATGGCGTTGGACTCCCACAGGCAGGTGCCGTCTTCAAATTGCAGCACCGGAATTTTGCCGTTGGGGTTCATGGCGAGAAATTCCGGGGTCTGGGTTTCGCCCTTGAGAATGTCCACCGGCACCCACTTCGACTCTTTGCCGAGCAGGTGCAGCATCAATTTGACCTTGTAACAGTTGCCGGAGAGGTAATCGCCGTAAACCTTGTACATAGCAACCTCCTGTAATTCGGGTTGATCTCTTACTTAAGCAGCTTGTTCCAATTGCGCCTGGCGGATGACGCCGGCCAGACGCGACAGCCCTTCACCCAAGCGATCCGGGGAAATATGGCTGAAATTCAGGCGCAGGTAGCCTGGGTTGTTTTCCGGCTCGGCAAAGAACGGTTCACCGGGCATAAACGCCACGTTCTGCGCCAGCGCGGCGTCGAGCAAGGTGCGGGTGTCCAATGGCTGTTTGAGGGTCAGCCAGAAGAATAGGCCGCCTTGCGGAACGTTCCATTCGGCCAGGTCGGCGAAATGTTCTTCCAGCGACAGCTGCATGGCATCGCGGCGTACGCGGTAGAAGTCGCGCAGCTCGCCCAGGTGAGTTTTGTATTTCTCGCTGCCCAGCCACTGCAGTGCCTGCCATTGGCCAACGCGGTTGGTGTGCAGGTCGGCCGACTGCTTCAAACGCAGCAGGTGTGGAAACAGGTCCGGCGTGGCGATCAAGAAGCCTACGCGCAAACCCGGCAGCAGGGTTTTCGACACAGTGCCGGTGTAGATCCAACTGGCCTTTTTCAGGCGGCTGACAATCGGCGTAGCGCTGCCGGCGTCGAACACCAGCTCGCGATAGGGTTCGTCTTCAATCAGGGTGACGCCGAACTCATCAAGCAACCCCGCCACGGCATCGCGCTTGGCTTCGCTGTAGCGCACGGCCGACGGATTCTGGAAGGTTGGAATCAGATAAGCGAACGCCGGCTTGTGCTGTTCCAGGCGCGCACGCAAGGCGACCAGCTCCGGGCCATCGGCTTCTTGCGGCACGCTGATGCAGTTCGCGCCAAACAGTTGGAAGGCTTGCAGCGCGGCCAGGTAGGTCGGCGCTTCCAAGAGCACTTCGGTACCCGGGTCGATAAACAATTTCGACGCCAGGTCGAGGGTTTGCTGTGAGCCACTAACGATCAATACTTGGCTGGCGTCGCAGGCAATGCCCAGGGCGCGTGCCTCGGCGGCGATGGCTTCTCGCAGGGCAGGCTCACCTTCGCTCATGCCGTACTGGCCCATGCTGGTGGGCATGTCAGCCCACTCCACTTTTGGCAACATCGGTTCGGCGGGCAGGCCACCGGCAAAGGACATCACTTCCGGACGCTGGGCAGCCGCCAGAATTTCGCGGATCAAAGAGCTTTTAAGACGGCTGATACGTTCGGAGAAGGCCATACAAGTCACCGGTAATAAGTCAAACTGATTGACCGAAATCGGCCAAACCGAAACTACGACGATACGGACAACAACGTCAATATGCTTGACCTTAAAAACTCAACCACTCAGCAAAATGCCATGGAAGCGTTCTTCTTCGGCTACCAAGCATTCACCGCTAAAGCCGATGAAATGCTCGCGCGCCGGGGCTTGAGCCGGGTGCACCAGCGCATTCTGTTTTTTATCGGGCGCAGCCCCGGAATCAGCGTGAAAGACCTGCTGGCGGTTCTGGGGGTCAGCAAGCAAGCGCTGAACATGCCGCTGCGCCAGCTGATGGAAATGGGCCTAGTGCACGCCGACGCCGCCACCGACGACAAACGCAAACGTCTGCTGCGCATGAGCCCCGAAGGCGCCAAGCTGGAACAAGCACTGCGCCGCGAGCAGGTAAAACTGCTGCGCCGCGCCTTTGACGAAACCGGCGAGCAGGCGGTAACCGGTTGGTTTGCGGTGAACCAGGCGTTGGCCCGGCAGGCGATTAGCGAGGGGTAAGCACAGTCGGCGGTAAATGGCCAAACGGGTGAAACTGTACGGCCATTTGCGCCAATTGCTGTATCGCGACGGCAAACCACGGGCCGCTTAGGCTGAGCGCTTACTTGGAGCGGTCCCCCATGAGCCTCGAACTGCTGTTTGCCTTTATCGCCTTTGCCTTTGTCACCTCCGTGACGCCTGGCCCCAACAACACCATGCTGCTCGCCTCCGGGGTGAACTTCGGTATCCGCCGCACGCTGCCGCATATGCTCGGCATCAGCTTCGGCTTGATGTCGCTGGTACTTGGCATCGGCTTGGGCCTGGGCAAACTGTTCGAACAGGTGCCGACGCTCTATCTGGTGCTGCGCTACGCCGGCGCCCTTTACCTGCTTTACCTGGCTTACAAAATCGCCCGCTCCGGCGCGCCCGAAGACCGCAGCGACGAACAACGCAAACCCTTCACCTTTGTGCAGGCCGCAGCCTTTCAGTGGGTCAACCCGAAAGCCTGGGTGATGGCCATCGGCGCAATTACCACCTATACCCCGCAGGACAACTTTGTGCTCAATGTGCTGTTGATTGCCGGCTTGTTCGCCTTGATCAATTGCCCAACCATGAGCGTCTGGACCGCTGCCGGCAGCTTGCTACGCAACTGGCTGCGCAACCCGCGCGTGCTACGCGGCTTTAATATCAGCATGGCGCTGCTGTTGGTCGCCTCGCTTTATCCATTGTTCAAGGACGTATAAATGGGCCTGCCAGAAACCAATACCCTGCCGCCGCTGCGCCCACTGGCCGATAGCTCGCCCTCGGCGGTGGTTGCCGGTTTTATCGCGATGATGACGGGCTACACCAGCTCCCTGGTGTTGATGTTTCAGGCTGGCCAAGCGGCTGGGCTGACCACCGCGCAGATCTCGTCGTGGATCTGGGCGCTGTCGATCGGCATGGCCATTTGCAGCATCGGCTTGTCGCTGCGCTACCGCACACCCATCACCGTGGCCTGGTCGACACCGGGCGCCGCGTTGCTGATTACCAGCCTTGGGCATGTCAGTTATGGCGAGGCGATTGGCGCCTATATCACCTGCGCGGTGCTGGTGATTATTTGCGGCCTGACCGGCAGCTTCGAGCGCCTGGTCAAACGCTTGCCCGGCTCACTGGCAGCCGCCTTGCTGGCAGGCATTCTGTTCAAAATCGGCAGCGAAATTTTCGTCGCCGCCCAGCACCGCACGGCGCTGGTGATCACCATGCTGTTCACCTACCTGCTGGTGAAACGCTTGCAACCGCGCTATGCCGTGCTCGCTGCCCTGCTGATGGGTACGGCGTTGGCGGGCGGCATGGGCTTGCTGGATTTCAGCGGCTTTCATTTGCAGCTCGCAGTGCCGGTGTGGACCACGCCAAGCTTTTCCCTGGCCGCCACCATCAGCATCGGCATTCCCTTGTTTGTCGTGGCCATGACCTCGCAAAACATGCCCGGTATCGCCGTGCTGCGCGCCGATGGTTACAGCGTGCCGGCCTCGCCGCTGATCAGCGTGACCGGCATCGCCTCGCTGCTGCTGGCGCCATTTGGCTCCCATGGCATCAACCTGGCCGCCATCAGCGCCGCCATCTGCACCGGCCCGCATGCCCACGAAGACCACAGCAAACGCTACACCGCTGCCGTGTGGTGTGGCGTGTTCTACGGCTTTGCCGGAATTTTCGGCGCCACACTGGCGGCGTTGTTTGCCGCCCTGCCCAAAGAGCTGGTGCTCTCGATTGCAGCGTTGGCGCTGTTCGGCTCGATCATCAACGGCCTGACCAACGCCATGGCCGAACCAAAAGAACGCGAAGCGGCGCTGATCACCTTTATGGTCACCGCCTCGGGCTTTAGCTTGTTTTCGATTGGCTCGGCGTTCTGGGGGATTGTCGCGGGGGTGTTGACCTTGTTGATCCTGAACTGGCGTAAGGCTTGAATATACGGCGTCGACCGGCCCAACATTCATGACTCACGCCAAGCGGAAATGCTCCACCATCCCCTGCAATTCTTGGCTCAAGCTCGCCAGCTGAATACTTGAGGCTGCCGTGCCTTCCATGGCCAGGGACGACTGATCGGCGCTGCTGCGAATGTTGGTGACACTGCGGTTGATCTCCTCGGCCACCGAGCTTTGCTCTTCGGCCGCTGCGGCAATCTGCTGGTTCATTTGGTGAATCACCGACACCGCCGCGGCAATACTGCCTAAGGCACTTTCGGTTTCCAGCGCATCGCTAACGGTCAACTCGACCAACGCCGTGCTGCTTTGAATTTGCGCCACGGAGTTCTGCGCGCCTTTTTGCAGGGTGCCGACCAGCCGCTCGATCTCTTCAGTGGATTGCTGGGTGCGCTTGGCCAAGGCCCGCACTTCATCAGCCACCACGGCAAAACCCCTGCCCTGCTCGCCCGCCCGCGCCGCTTCAATGGCGGCGTTAAGGGCCAATAAATTGGTCTGCTCGGCGACGCTTTTGATCACGCTTAGCACCGAGACGATGTTGTGAATCTCGCCGCTCAAGTGCTGAATGCTGGCGCTGGCCGAGCTGGACGACGCCGACAGCTGCTCAATACGCGCCAGGGTCTGGCGCACCACGTTCTGGCCGTTGGCAACTTTGGTATCCGCCGTCTCCGCCGCACCTGCCGCCTCCTCGGCATTGCGCGCCACATCGTGCACGGTGGCGGTCATCTGGTTCATGGCGGTAGCGACCTGTTCGGTCTCTTCTTTCTGGCTGGCCACTTCGGCATTGGTTTGTTCGGTGACTGCCGACAACGAGCGCGCGGAGGTGGCGATCTGGTTGATGCCCGCTTGCAAGCCACCAACCATGCTGCTCAGGCTCGCCGACATACGCTGCATGGCGCTCATCAGTTGGCCGACCTCATCGGTGCCGCGCACCTGAATTTGCGTACTCAGGTCGCCCTCAGCAATACGCGAGGCCACGTGAATCACACTTTGCAGTGGTTTGACGATGGCGCGGGTAATCAGCAGCGAGGCACACAGCCCGACCAAAATGGCCAACGCCGAAGACCCCAGAATCAACACTGCATTAGCCTTCAGCTTGGCTTGCATAGCCGCATCCTGCGCGGCATAGGCTTGGTCCACCTGCGCCATCACCTGCTCGGCACGCTCGCGCATCTGCCCGTAGACCTGACGCTCTTTCGCGAGCAAATCGGTGTACTCGGCCAGCTTGGCGCTAAAGGAGGTGATATTGGTGCTGACGTCGTTCAACACACTGACGTAGCCGCCGTCCTTTACCGAGCCTTTGAGGGTTTCAACCAATTGCAAAGCTTCGTCGGCCTGGGCGATTTTGGTCGATTCCATGGCCTCGCCCTCCGCGGCCTTACGGCTCTGCGCCAAGCGCGCGTGGGCTTCGTTCATGGCTTGCAGCATCAGCCGCGACACTTGGCTGACCTGCCCGGCTTGCTCAATAAACTGCGAGCCGTTCTGGCCTTGGGAATCTTTCAGTTCGTAAGCGCCGTCATCGGCCAGGCCTGCGGCCAACAGGTCGAGGTTGTTGGACACGCTGGTAACCGACCAACTGGCCATTTCCAAGGCCAAGTCTTTGGCCAAAGCCAGCTCAACAAATTGGTCAAACGAAGCGCGGTACGTGGCCAATGCCTGGTCCACCGCATCCATAGCCGCCGCGCTAGTAGGCGATTGCTGCTTCAGCGCGGCAGTGGCGGCCGTAATGCCCTCCACGCCCTTGCGCAGCGAGTCGGCAGATTTGGCATCGCCGGTGATGGAAAACGCCTGCTCATCCAAGCGCACCCGCATCACAGCGGTGTTTATGGCAGACATCTGCTTAAGGCTATCAAAGCCCTGGCTGATGACCTGCAACGAGGTCACCCCAATCGCCGCCACTACTGCGGTGAGCACGAGCACCAGGCCAAACCCACTGCCCAGCTTTTTTGCCATGCCAAGGTTGGCAAAACTGCGTTGCAAGGCGGAAATCATCGCGCACGTCCTCTATCGAATGCTCAACAGACGGATCTGTCATACAAGATTCGTGCGAAGTTGCGATGCGCCGCGGCGTTGTACAAGTGGCTTTAGCCAAAGGCATGGCAAATAGCTATGTCAGCGTCGTTTTCAGAACAAAAAACTGACGCCAAGCCTTCTACACGTGCCTGCGCGTAGCGCGTTGGCAAATAAGCAAGCGCCATTTCGAGGCGCCAGGCCACACCGTTATGTGGCCAAACACCCCAGCTGCGTGCCCGGTCAGATGTCAGCAGTCATCACACAACACTAAAAATCTTCAGAAGCAAAACGACACTTCACTCAGCCCGTCTATCAGGCCAGCCATCGCCCCATAAGCTGCATAGATACTGAGCTAACGAAAGTAATCATCTAGCACTTTCGTCTAACAGTGCGTTGACAAAGGCGAAGGGAGCTGTCGATAATCCGCGAAAGATGTACGACAACGTATAACGACAATAACAATAAAAACGCAGGACCACGCCATGACGACCCACCGCATTGCTTGTCCCTTAGTGCGCCCCACGCCGGGCACCTCGTTTGTTCGCCTGCACAGGCCCCCTACCCCTATCGAATTCGCTGACGGCTAGCCACTAGCCCACAGCAACGGCTTAGCCGCGTTTGCGGTTTGAGTCCGACGCCCTGGCACATGGGCATAACGCGTTCCTCCACGTGATACAGGCCACTGCTGGCCAGTAGGGGAATGGCTTGTTTAAAAAAAAGGGAGCACAACAACAATGACCACCCGCACCGCATCACGCGCTACTCGTTCACTGGCCCTGTTGGGCGCCGGCAGTATGGCCCTGGCCATGCCCCTGCTAAGCCAGGCCGAAGGCTTTCTGGAAGACACCAAGGCCACGCTCAATCTGCGCAACGCCTACTTCAACCGCAACTTCACCAACCCGGCCTACCCCAACGCGGCAAACCCGCAGAACAAGGCCGAAGAGTGGACGCAGAACTTTATTCTCGACGTGAAATCCGGCTACACCCCAGGCCCGGTGGGCTTTGGCGTAGACGTATTGGGCATGTATTCGCAATAAAGGCACCGGCGGCAGCCAGCTGTTGCCGATCCACGACGACGGCCGCCCCGCCGACAACTTCGGCCGCCTGGGCGTAGCGGCCAAAGCCAAACTGTCGAAAACTGAATTGAAGGTTGGCGAATGGATGCCGGTGCTGCCAATTCTGCGTTCCGACGACGGCCGCTCGCTGCCGCAAACCTTCCGCGGCGGCCAGGTGACCTCGCAGGAAATCGACGGCCTGACCCTGTACGGCGGCCAGTTCCGCCAGAACAGCCCGCGTAACGATGCGAGCATGGAAGATATGTCCATGAACGGCCGTGCTGCGGTGGTTTCAGACCGCTTTAACTTCGGCGGCGGCGAATACACCTTCAACGAAAAGCGCACCACCGTTGGCGTCTGGTATGCCGAGCTGGAAGACATCTACCAGCAGCAATACTTCAACGTGCTGCACAGCCAGCCAATCGGCGACGTTACTCTCGGCGCCAACCTCGGCTACTTCATCGGCAAGGAAGACGGCAGCCAACTGGCCGGCGACCTGGACAACAAAACCGGCTTTGCCATGCTCTCGGCCAAATACGGCGGCAGCATCTTCTACGTCGGCCTGCAGAAAGTCAGCGGCGACAACGCCTGGATGCGCGTTAACGGCACCAGTGGCGGCACCCTGGCCAACGACAGCTACAACTCCAGCTACGACAACGCCAAGGAAAAATCCTGGCAGCTGCGCCATGACTACAACTTTGCCGCCGTTGGCGTGCCGGGCCTGACCCTGATGAACCGCTATATCAGCGGTGACAACGTGCACACCGGCACCATCACCGACGGCAAGGAATGGGGCCGCGAGTCTGAACTGGCCTACACCGTGCAGAGCGGTACCTTCAAAAGCCTCAACTTTAAATGGCGCAACGCAAGCATCCGCCGCGACTACAGCACCAACGAGTTCGATGAAAACCGCATTTTCATCAGCTACCCGCTGTCGCTGCTGTAACGCGCCACCGACTTACTCCTCGTGTGAAAACACGTTTTGCCCGTCCTCGTGACGGGCTTTTTTATGCCCGTTGGGCCGGCCCGTTGGGCTTCGGCTGCGCCTCAACCCAACCTACGGCCGCCACGTAGGTTGGGTTGAGCGCAGCGAAGCCCAACGGGGCCACCGACCACAAAAAAGCCCACCAAGGCAAAAACCTGAGCGGGCTCTTTTACAACCAAATGGCTTAGATCAGATCGCGGTAGAACCGCCATCCACCGCCAACGAATGGCCGGTGGTAAAGGCTGCGTTATCGCTGCACAGGTACATCACCGCTGCGGCAATTTCTTCCACCTTGCCAATACGGCCGACCGGGTGCATGGCCGCAACAAAATTCGCTTTGGTTGGATCGGCCTCATGGGCACGGCGATACATGTCAGTGTCGATCACCGCCGGGCACACGGCGTTAACGCGGATTTTCTTCTTCGCGTACTCAATGGCGGCCGATTTGGTCAAGCCGATCACCGCATGTTTGGACGCCGCGTAAATGCTCATCTTTGGCGCTGCACCGAGGCCGGCAACCGAGGCGGTGTTAACAATGGCACCGCCACCTTGGGCCATGATCAGTGGTAGCTCGTACTTCATGCACAGCCATACGCCCTTCACGTTCACGCCCATGATCGCGTCGAACTCAGCCTCGGTGCCTTCGGCTACACGGCCTTTTTCAATCTCGATGCCGGCATTGTTAAAGGCGTAATCCAGACGGCCATAAGCCTCGATCACACCGGCCATCAGCGCCTGTACTTCGGCGTCTTTGGTTACGTCGCAGCGAATGAAAGTCGCCTCGCCACCGGCCTGCTGAATCAACGCCACGGTGCCTTCGCCACCGGCGACATCCACATCCGACACCACTACTTTCAGGCCTTCAGCCGCGAACGCCTGTGCGGTGCCACGGCCGATGCCATTGCCAGCGCCAGTTACCAGGGCAACCTGGCCGGAGAAAGTCATGCTCATCGCTCTATCCCTCTTTAGTGGTATCGAATTGTTATGGGGCGCAAGTCTAGCCAGCCGCGCGGTAGGCATGTCAGCACTATTTAAGGCCGCGCGGAGCAATTATCCAGCGCAGTGATAAGGCGGCCCATCCAGACATTTAGCAGATGGATAAACCTGCATTCCGCTAATGATCAAACCTTGCCCTCAGGCTACTAGCGGTCTATCACCACTGTTTCCCTGCCATGAGTGTTGAACCATGACCACCCAACTCAACCGTCAATTCCTCCTCGCCCAACGCCCCGTTGGCCTGCCGAGCCGCGACACCTTCAGCTACGTGGAAACCCAAGTGGGCGAGCCAGGCCCTGGCCAAATCCTAGTGAAAAACGAATACCTGTCCCTCGACCCCGCCATGCGCGGCTGGATGAACGACGCCAAGTCCTATATCCCGCCAGTCGGCATCGGCGAGGTGATGCGCGCCCTTGGCGTGGGCAAAGTCATCGCCTCACAAAACGACAAATTTCCGGTCGGTAGCTACGTCAACGGCGCCCTCGGCGTGCAGGACTACTTCCTCGGCGAGCCGAAAGGCTTCTACGCCGTCGACCCCAAACGCGCCCCACTGCCGCTGTACCTCTCGGCCCTGGGCATGACCGGCATGACCGCCTACTTCGCCTTCCTCGACGTCGGCCAACCAAAAGAAGGCGACACCGTAGTGATCTCCGGTGCAGCCGGCGCGGTCGGTAGCGTCGTCGGTCAAATCGCCAAAATCAAAGGCTGCCGCGTAATCGGCATCGCCGGCGGCGCCGACAAATGCAAACTGCTCAAAGACGAACTCGGTTTTGACGGCGTCATCGACTACAAAAACGAAGACGTGCACGCCGGCCTCAAACGCGAATGCCCCAAAGGCGTAGACGTGTACTTCGACAACGTCGGCGGCGACATCCTTGACGCCGTACTCACCCGCATCGCCCCCAAAGCGCGCATCGTCATCTGCGGCGCCATCAGCCAATACAACAACAAAGAAAACGTCAAAGGCCCAGCCAACTACCTGTCCCTGCTGGTCAACCGCGCGCGCATGGAAGGCTTTGTGGTCATGGACTACGCCAGCCAATTCGCCGACGCCGCCAAAGAAATGGGCGGCTGGATGGCAGCCGGTAAGTTGAAGAGCAAGGAAGATATTGTTGATGGGTTGGAAACCTTCCCGGAAACACTATTGAAACTGTTTAGTGGCGAGAACTTCGGCAAGTTGGTGTTGAAGGTTAGTTAAAAACAGCTGGGCATAAAAAAGCCTGCTTGCGTTTGAACGCAGGCAGGCTTTTTGTTTCACCGAGGTTACAGATCATCCTCCAGATTGACGCCTCTAGGCTTACAACTGCGGGAGCAGGCTGCTGACCTATGAGAATTATCCGTTCTACTTTTTTCGCTTCCAAACTAATGCCCAATTTTTCTCGCGTTTTAGATTAATCCCTTGCTTTTCAGCGATCAACCGGCGCATCAGCATCCTGCAAAATATGGAACTTTGCGGTACTCAAGGTAACTCCATTTGCATGCAAGAGCTCAACATCTTCATATTCACGCTCACCGTTTGGAGCCTTACTTTTTAGGCCCGGCCCCGGAATAGAAAAGGGGCTGCCCAGATACTAGAGACAGATTGCCGTCGGGCTGCAGCATATAGTGAGCACTGTAACCTGGGTGTCTACCGGCTAGATTCGTTGCTGTGTCGCCGGTGGTTTGGTCGTCACTCATCTGCACAATGACCTACTGATTAGTGCTGCTGATCGTCGACGACAACCATTCCACGCCGTTTGTTCGGGTCATACGTAGGACTCCCCTCTCGACGTTGCACGTCTTCGTTTTCACTTATCTCTGGCGACAAGTCGTGCTTAACGCCTTTGCCTTTAGCCAAAACCGGCTCATCGGTCGCTCTATCTACCGCTGGTTTAGGCTTGGTAAATATAGCGCCATCAAGCTTCGGTTTTAAGTTGGCCAAATTAATATCTGGAATAGCTTTTTTATCAGCGCCTAGCTTGACCTCTTTTATTGTGCTAACGGTCACTTCAGAAATTAACTTTTTATTTTGGCGATTAGCAAATCGGCTTTGTCGCCAAACACTTCCAAAGTGCCGACAAGGGAGCTGGGTTTGTTACCGGTAACCTCGGTCAAAATCGCCGTGGCGGTGCGCTGCAAGTTGGGGTTAAGCAACACCGCGCCGCCCAATTGGCTTACACCGTTAACGCGGCTGTTGTTAAAAATAGTCGAATTCACTGAAGCGGTTGTGGGAAAGACCCTTGGCATTGGGGTTAGCGATTTCGATAACCGGCACGCCGTTACCCGCGTTGATGACTTTAGTGCTGCCCGCTGGCGTTGTTGGGTCAACCAGTATTTCTGCCGCCGCCCAGCCCGGCACGCCGGCCAGCAGCAACGACAACACCAGGCGCTTGAGCGACCAGGCAAAGGGCTCGCTTGGCGAGAGAGCCGCCGGCGCAGCAGCAGGTTGTTGCCCTGGCTTACGCTGGGCGCGAGTGATTTCGGCGACGGGAATCAAAAACCCAAGAGACTTACTAAAAATCAGGCGAAAACAATGTTTGTTCATATATCTGTACCTTTCAACTCAAATGCAGCGTTCAAACACGCTTAAGTGAAAGACGGCGACGTCTTTAAATAATTACATACAGCGCTTCGAAACTTTCTCGACTAACGCTCGATAGACTTGCGAGTACTCTTTGGCTGAACTACCGGGTAAGGTGACGAGGGTATTTCTGGCTTATACTTTTCCGAATCCTCCTTCGACTTTTCCAATATTCGCCGTCTGTTTTCCTCCAACTCGCGGGCGATCTTTTCCTGCAAGCGCAATTTGTTTTGCAAGTCTTGTTCTTTGTCCATGGGTGTTACTACGGACGGGCTCGGCACAGGAGGTGTGGCGGCGCTAGCCGGCAAGGGACTGAGCAGCGAGGCCCCCAGAAGCAGAACGGACGAGAGGCTCGAGCATTTTCCAAAAGTAAAGAGAGGTGGCGTGGCGTTACCAGCGGAGGGATGGATTTTTTCGGTATTCATAGTGGTGCTTCGATCTCACGGAATAGTTCCTTGAAACTTACGCGAGTACAAAACCCAACTAATAGAAGACCGAACTTGCCGCACCGTAAGGGCAATCGCAGAAGCCGCGTATTATTTTTCCTTTCCCTGATTCAACGTTAACCTTGGGAATATTCGTATAACTCAAAAAGAAAAATAAACAGCAAAAAAACCAGATAAATCAAAAATAATGAAAATTAAATAAATCCACTACGTTAATAAACGACGACACTTCCTAAGATGGCCAATGGATGGTCATAGCGAACTACTCATCAGAAACACAAAAACCCGCAAACGCGGGCTTTTGTGTCAGGGCAAAACACCTTATTCGGCGCTATTTTCCATGGATTGGCGCATGGCCAGAGCGTCTTTGGGCAAGTGCCGGGCGGCCTGGATGAGCGCCAGTAAGGTCAGAAACATGGCAATGGGGATCAGGTACATAGCGTCATGCAGGCCCACCGCTTTGAACGCTTCGCTCATCTGCTCAGCGCCAGCGGCATACATCGCCGCATGGGCGAAGTGATCGGACAGCCACCCCACCACCACTGGGCCAAGGCCGCCACCGAGCAGGTACAGGCCGGCAAAGAACAGCGCCATGGCCGTGGCCCGCAGGCGCGGTTCGATAACGTCCTGAATCGAGGTGTAAACGCAGGTGTAGAAGTTGTAGGAAAACAGCCAGCCGATGCTGAACACCGCAACAAATAGCGCAATGCTGTTGGCCCCCAGCGACAACGCCAAACCCGTGGCCACGGTAGAAATCAACAAGGATGCCGCCGCCATCCACAGCCGGCCGCGTTCGGACTTCTGGTGCGCCTTATCAGCAAACCAACCGCCGATGGTGAGGCCAAACAGCCCGGTCACACCAACGATAATGCCGGTTGCCACTGCCGCCTGGCCCAAGGGCATCAGGAAGTAGCGTTGCAGCATCGGCACCATAAAGGAGTTGCACGCGTAGGTAGCGAAGTTAAAGCACAGGCCCGCGACCACCAGCCACCAGAAGGTGCGGATGCTCAGCACCTTGCGCACTGGGCGTTCCACTTTCACCGCCGCTACTTGGACGGTTTCGGCAGCACCGCGCTGCGGCTCGCGAATCAGGAACATAAACAGCGCGAGGATCATGCCTGGCACAGCCGCGATAAAGAACGGCGCACGCCAGCTGCCGAAGGCTTCAACCATCGCACCGATGGTAAAGAACGCCAGCAGCAAGCCCAGCGGCAGGCCCAACATAAAAATGCCCATGGCGCGGGCGCGTTTGTTGGCGGGAAACAGATCGCCAATCAGCGAGTTGGCCGCCGGTGCGTAACTGGCTTCGCCAATCCCAACGCCCATACGCACCAAAAGAAAACTCCAGAAGCCCGTCACAAAGCCGTTAACTGCGGTCAGCCCGCTCCAGACCATCAGCCCCCAGCCCATGATTTTGCGCCGTGAACCGGTGTCAGCCATGCGCCCCAGCGGCACGCCGGCAATCGCATAAACGATGGTGAATGCGGTGCCGACCAGCCCCAGTTGCAGGTCGCTCAGGCTCCATTCGTGGCGCAGTGGCTCGATGATGATCGCCGGAATGCTGCGATCAAAGAAATTGAACAGGTTGGCGAGAAACAGCAAAAACAAGACACGCCAAGCATTGGCCGCCTGAGTAGCACTGGTCATAACGGAGTTCTCTTTTGTTGTTCTTATAAAACCGGCTCGGCCTCTGCAAAAACTGTAGGACAAAGCACCAGGGTGCAATCTAGAGCCTTCGCCGGGCTGTGTCTGTGAACATTCGTAAACGTTATGTAACTGGATACGGAGCCAGTTCCTGCAGGGTGTGCTGCGCGCACCTCGGGGGTTATTTGCTAATCCATTGGTGCGCGCAGCACACCCTACGGCTAACCGTTCGTCTTTAGAGGTTGCCAGGCCACTAAGATATATCTTAAGTTATATCTTAGATAACCCAAGACGAGAGCAGAACGATGCGAGACCACCATCATTTTCACCACCACCATCCCCATATGCGCGAAACCGATGAGTTCGAACGCCGTCCCGGTGGACGTGGCGGACGCGGCCCACGGGTGTTTGCCTCGGGCGATTTGAAGTTGCTGCTGCTGGCTTTGATTGCCGAGCAACCGAGCCATGGCTATGACTTGATCCGGCGCATTGAAGAGATGTTTGAAGGCGCCTATGCGCCAAGCCCAGGGGTGATTTACCCGACCCTGACTTTTCTGGAGGAAAGCGAGCTGATTGCCGGCAATGCGCAAAACGGCAAAAAGCTCTACAGCGTGACCGCCAACGGCCAAGCGTCGCTGGCCGAGCAACAAACCGCGCTGGACGGTCTGAAAGTTCGCCTGGAAGTGAGTAAACGTTCGCTACGTGGCCACGACCGCCCTGCACAAATTCACGAGGCGGTGCACAACCTGCGCCATGCCTTGCAACTGCACCACGGGCAATGGAGCGAGGCGGAGATCATCCGTGTGCGTGACCTGCTAAATGCCACGGCCACCGCTATCGCGGCAGGCCCGCAGCCTGCCCAACCCAACTCGGAGACCGCGCAATGACTACACCTAATCCGACCGGCATTCACCGCGTCATGCATGAAATCAAACGCCGCCGTCTCGACGTGCTGCGCGTGACCGACCTGACGCCACGCATGCGCCGCATCACCGTCGGCGGGCCGGAGTTGACAGGTTTTGTCAGCCTTGGCGCTGACGACCATATCAAGCTGTTCTTCGCCGAAAATGCCGAGCAACAAGCGGCGCTGGAAAGCATGAAATTCGGCGGCGACAGCGACGGCCCAAAACCGGCGATGCGCGACTACACACCGCGCCGCTACAGCGCCGAATTGGGCGAGTTGGACATTGACTTTGTGCTGCATGGCGATGGCCCCGCCTCCACCTGGGCGGAACAAGCGGCGCCGGGCCAACACCTGTACGCCGGTGGCCCGCGCGGCTCGATGATCGTGCCGGATATGTTCGACAGCTACCTGCTGATTGGCGATGAAACCGCCCTGCCCGCCATTGCTCGACGGCTGGAGGAACTGCCAGCCAATCGCCAGGTGCTGGCCTTGATCGAAGTAGCCAACGAAGCGGAACAACAGGCGCTGCAAAGCTCAGCCAACGTCGAGGTGCAATGGCTACACCGTGATGCCGGGCAAGACCTGCTCAGCGCGGTAAAAGGCATCACTTTGCCAAGTGGCTCGCTGTACACCTGGATCGCCGCCGAGGCGGCAACTTCGCGGCGTATTCGCCGGGTGCTGCTGGATGACTTCGGCGTTAACGAAGACTTCCTCAAGGCCGCCGGCTATTGGAAGCTCGACAGCCCTACTGAGGACTAAGCAGCCCGGCCGCGCGCCATTCGCTCAGCCACCCCAAGGATTCCCGGGTACTGGCGCTAGGCCGATATTCGGCGGCCAACCAGCCGCCGTAATTGGCCTTCTGCAACGCCAGGAACGCAGCAGGAAAATCGATAGCCCCGCTACCTGGCTGATGCCGGCCGGGGCAGTCGGCAAACTGCACATGGCCGATCTTGCCCGCCAAGGCGGCGATCGCCTCGGGCACATCCAAGCCCTGGCGCGCCATGTGGTAGAGATCTAACTGCGCCGCAAAGTTGTCGTGGTCGACCGCCTCGATCAACGCCAAAAGATGCGCTGGCGTATTGATCAAAAAGCCCGGCATATCCAGCGGATTGATCGCCTCGCTAAGCACCTTGATACCCAACAGCTGAAATTCGTCGGCAGCCTTGCGCACATTGGCGACCAAGGTCGCTAGCGCCTGCTCGCGGCTAACGCCGTCCGCCAAGCGCCCCGGCAGCACGTTGACGTAGCGCGGGCGGACCATGGCGGCGTAGGTCAGCGCCTCTTGCAAGGCCTGGTCGAACTGCGCCTGACGAGCTGGCACAGCCGCCAAACCCGGGCCACCGCCAGCCAAATCGGGCGCGGCGATATTCAGCAACACCAGTGGCAGGCCCGCCGCTGCAAGTGCCTCTTTAAACTGAATGGCCGGCACCTCGTAGGGGTATTGCACCTCGACGGCAGAAAAGCCGGCGGCAGCAGCGGCAACTATGCGCTGCAGCATTGGCAGTTCGGTAAACAGCAGAGAAATATTGGCAACAACCTTCATCAGTGTTTCTCCCGGTACAACTCGATCAGGGTGGCGGGGTCACGTTCAAGGTTGCCAATGTTACTGCCATGCAGGCGCATGAGTTGCGCGGCCAGAGCACTGAGCGGCGTACTGGAGTCGTGTTCACGGGCCAGTTTCACGGCGGTATCGAGGTCTTTAAGCAAGGTGCGAACATGCCATTTGATCGGCTCGAAATGGCTCTCAGCCATCTGCGGCGCGAGGATTTGCAGCGGCTTGGAATCGGCAAAACCACCGGCCAGCGCGGGCGCCAGCAGGCTGGCATCGACACCCGACTTTTCCGCCAGGGCCACCACTTCGGCAATCACCAGCGCGTTACAGGCAACGATCATCTGATTACACACCTTCGTCACCTGCCCGGCGCCAACCGCCCCCATGCGCGTCAGCCGTTGGCCTAGGTGCATTAGGATTGGTCTTACTTGCTCCACATCGTCCTCACGGCCTCCGGCCATAATGGCCAAGCTGCCGTTTTGCGCCCCGGCTACACCGCCGGACACCGGCGTATCGAGCCAGTGCATGCCGGTGCGGCTTTCCAACTCAGCGGCCATTTCGCGGGTGGCGGCCGGTTCCAGGCTGGAAAAGTCGACCAACAATTGGCCAGCTTTTGCGCCCTCCACCACACCGCCTTCACCAAACACCACCTTGCGCACCACACGGGTGTCGGCCAGGCACAGCATCACCACATCAGCGGTAGCGCATAGCTCCGCCGGCGTGGCCACCTGGCGAGCGCCAGCGGCCACCAACGGCGCACATTTATCGGCAGAGCGGTTCCACACAGTCAGCGGGTAACCGGCGGCTAACAAACGCTGACACATAGGCAGGCCCATCAGGCCGATGCCAGCGAAAGCAACAGAAGGGAGAGGGGCGTTCATCAGAGGCTCCAATGCCAGAGAGGGATGGCGGCAGAAAGCGGCCATCTTACCCCTCTAGTCAGCGGATTTTAAAAACCTCAGTCCACCCAGCGCAGGCGTAGGGCGAATTAAAAATCGCGCCTAAGCATCGCGTCCAAATCCACCGGCTCGCCCGAATGGGCATGCAGCTTCTGGCGGATGTCTTCAAACATCAGGTCGTACTCTTTGTGATCGCGCACCACCGGCCCAAAGCGCGGATTTAAACCATGCTTGGCAGCGACGCGGGTGGCTACGCTGGCGAAGTTAAACGCCACATCACGGCGCATTTCAAACTCTTCTTCAAAGGTGCCGCCGTTAACTTCCCCAGTCATACGAAAGTGCATCACCGAACCCTGCTCGGGGTCTTGGCGCACGTCGTAGTAAAGGTCGATGGAAAATTCCGGTTGGCCGGGTAGGCCTGGAAGATTGGCGAGGTGAAGATGACCTGGTTCAAACATGACGTGCTCCTTGGAAACGGATAGCGAATGCCCTTCGCGGTGGTCAAGTTCGGACAGTCTAGTCGGCATTTGTGCACACGTTTTTGCGCCGACAAAGGGTAGAAGGTGGCGCTGCCTTGATGGCAGCCCGTTACAGATTGATCGGCCGCCGCCCCGCCAGCGCGTGCGCCAGGGTGCCGCCATCGACCAATTCCAGCTCGCCGCCCAGCGGCATGCCATGGGCGATGCGCGAGGCAATCAGGCCTTTATTGCTGATCAATTGCGCGACGTAGTGCGCCGTAGCCTCACCTTCCACCGTCGGGTTGGTGGCCAGAATCACCTCGGCGAAATTACCCGCCTCGATCCGTGCCAACAGCTCCGGTACGCCAATCGCCTCTGGGCCCAGGCCATCGAGCGGTGACAAATGGCCCTTGAGCACAAAATAGCGCCCACGAAAGCCGGTTTGCTCCACTGCATTGACGTCCATCGGCCCCTCCACCACGCACAGCACCGTGTCGTCGCGACGAGGGTCGAGGCAGGTTTGGCAGACGGCGTCCTCACTCAAGGTGCGGCACTGCTGGCAATGGCCCACGCCCTCCATCGCCTGCGTCAACGCCTGGGCCAAACGCAGGGCGCCGCTGCGGTCACGCTCTAGCATCTGCAAGGCCATACGCTGCGCAGTCTTCTGCCCTACCCCCGGCAAAATACGCAGGGAATCGATCAGTTGGCGAATTAGCGGGCTAAAGCTCATGGTGGGAAAATCCGGGAACGTGGGGGTGGATCAGATTAACGCGGCATCCGGCGCGTTCAGGCGATGTACAGGGCAAGGCGCCGGTGGACGAGGAACCGCAGTGGGCTGTAGCCCATGAGGATTCCGAGTTCGCCGGCAACGCCGCCATGTGCATCGGCTGGGCGTGCCGAGCAATCTAGAACGGCATTTTGAAGCCGGGTGGCAACTGCATACCCGCCGTCATGCCGCCCATTTTCTCTTGGCTGCTGGCCTCAACTTTGCGCACGGCGTCATTCACCGCTGCGGCGATCAGGTCTTCCAGCACTTCTTTGTCTTCTTGCATCAGGCTGTCGTCGAGGGTGATGCGCTTGACGTCATGACGCCCGGTCATCACCACGCTCACCAAGCCGGCGCCGGATTGGCCGGTCACTTCGGCGTTGGCCAGTTCTTCCTGCATCTTGGCCATTTTTTCTTGCATCTGCTGCGCCTGCTTCATCAGGCCGGCCATGCCACCTTTCATCATGGGGATCACCTCAAGTCGTTAAGTTGAAAAATGCCAGCTTAGGACGACCGGCTCAATCGTACCGTCGCGGATAACCGCGGCGAACTGCTGAATCATTTGCTGTACCAGCGGGTCATCGTGAATCGAGGCCTCGGCCGAACGCTGGCGGTCGGCACGTTTGCGCGAAGCCGCTTGCGCAGGGGTTTCCTGTTCGGGCTTACGCAGTTCGATTTCAAGCTTGATCGGGCGCTTGTGGTACGCGTCCAGCGCGTCGTTCAGGCGGCGCTGCTGGGTGGCATTAAAGAGTGCGCTTTGGCCTGGGTCCAGGTGCAAGGTCCAGGTGTCCCCATCCATTGCCACCAGGCTACAGTTGGCGGCAATGCTGCCGGTAAGGCCGGTAATGCCCAGGCGCGGGAACAAGTCGAGCCATTCAGCGGCCAGGCCAGTGGCCGGTTTTGCTGCAGGTAGTGGCTCGGGCTCAGCGGCAGGCGCGGTGTCGATACCCATGGCGTCCAGGGCGTCGAGATACGCATCGGTCTCGCCTTCGGCAACGTAATAGTCGTCATCGCCCAGCGGCGGCTCATCGTCGTCGCTCTCGACCACCGCTTCGACCGCGCTCACCTCCGCCACCGGCTCCGGCAGCGGCTCAGACGTAACGGCGACATCAGCGATGGGCGCTTCGACAAAGGGTTCGGCGACAGTAGCTTGAGCTTCGCTTGATTCAACTGACTCAACGACCGCCGCTTCAGCATTAACCACCGCCACTGCGACCGGCTCAGCGACCGCTGGTTTGGGCTCTTCCCAGGGTAAGTCGATGGCCGGCGCAGCAGCCGGCGCGACCGGCTCAACCACTAACGCGGGCGCGGGCTGCGCAACAGGCGCTGGCACCGCAACAGTTGCGACCGGCGCAGCCATAGCTGTGCCGGCCACTGGGTTGGGTCGGGGATCAGCAGTGGCCTGGCTAATCCCGAGTGGCTTTAGCGCCACCCTGGGCGCATCGCCCGTATCCGCGGGGCGGAAGGCCAACATGCGCAGCAGCACCATCTCAAAGCCACCGCGCGGGTCCGGCGCCAGCGGCAAATCGCGGCGCCCGATCAGGCCCATCTGGTAATAAAACTGCACGTCTTCGGCCGGCAACGCCTCGGCCAAGGCCAATACGCGATCACGGTCGCCCTGGCCGTTGTCCACCGCTTCCGGCAACGCCTGAGCAATGGCCACGCGGTGCAGCACATTAAGAATTTCCGCCAGTACGCCAGCCCAATCCGGGCCTTGCTCAGCCAGGTGACGCACGGCCTCGATCAATCCGCGCGCATCACCTTCAAGCAACGCATGCAGCACGCCATACACCTGGCCGTGATCAAGGGTGCCAAGCATGGCGCGCACATCGGCGGCCAACACTTTGCCTTCACCAAAGGCGATGGCCTGGTCGGTGAGGCTCATGGCATCGCGCATCGAGCCATCGGCGGCGCGGCCGAGCAGCCACAGGGCGTCCTCTTCGAACGGCACCTGCTCAACACCCAACACATGGGTCAAATGCTCAACCACCCGCTCAGGCGGCATGTTCTTCAGCGAGAACTGCAGGCAGCGGGAAAGAATGGTGACCGGAAGCTTCTGCGGATCGGTGGTGGCCAGCAAAAACTTAACGTGGGGTGGTGGCTCTTCGAGGGTTTTCAGCAAGGCGTTAAACGAGTGCGAGGACAGCATGTGCACTTCGTCGATCAGGTAAACCTTGAAGCGCCCGCGGCTTGGCGCGTATTGCACGTTGTCCAGCAATTCACGGGTGTCTTCCACCTTGGTACGGCTGGCGGCATCGACTTCGATCAGGTCGATAAAACGACCGTCGTCGATTTCTTTGCAAATGGAGCACACGCCACAGGGAGTCGAGCTGATGCCGGTTTCGCAGTTCAGGCACTTGGCGATGATGCGCGCGATGGTGGTTTTACCCACGCCGCGAGTACCGGTAAACAGGTAGGCATGGTGCAGGCGCTGGCTGTCGAGGGCGTTGATCAGGGCCTTGAGCACATGGGTCTGGCCGACCATTTCGCGGAACGAGCGCGGACGCCATTTACGTGCAAGAACCTGATAACTCATTGAAAACCGTCGCAGCTGGGGGGCAAGAAGTGGGGCTAATCCTAGCGGAGCACGGGGCAAATTGCATCCGACTTGGCGCATTGCCCGGCAAGCCGCGCTTGCGCCGAGGCTGTGCTCATCACGTTTATCACCACGGCGGCCGGCTTATCGGCTAAAAACCCGTCTGTGCGCTGCTGAACTCGGGCATTTTCGTTTGCTCTAAACCGCGCCCCCTACCCACCTACGGACGTTTGCGTCATGACTGCCAACAAAAAAACGCTGGCCCTGCTCGCCAATCAACTCTTGGGCAAAGACCACTCCGACCTCGACCCCGAAGAAGTCAGCGTGCTGGAGCACATGACCGACCACCGCCCCGTCAGCCGAGACGCCGCCGACGCTGCCGATGACGCCTCCACCTACGGCCAGCGCTTGTCCGACCGAGTTGCCGAAATTGGCGGCTCCTGGACCTTTATCATCGCTTTTACCGTCATCCTGCTCGGCTGGATGCTACTCAACACCGACGTGCTCGCCCACTTCGGCATGGCCTTCGACCCCTACCCCTACATCTTTCTCAACCTGATGCTCTCCACCGTCGCCGCCATACAAGCGCCGATCATCATGATGAGTCAGAACCGTCAGGCCTCCAAAGACCGCCTCGCCGCCAGCCTGGACTTCGAAGTCAACCTGCGCGCCGAGCTGGAAATCATGCGCCTGCACGAGAAAATCGACCTGGCGATTACCGAGCGGCTGGATCGAATTTTGGCCAAGTTGGAAAGCGGAGAGTCAATCACGCAGAAAACCTCAGAGGCACCCGCGCCTTAACGCAACGGCTGCACTTCCTTACCGGTGCGATCAATCACCCCCCAACGCCCGCCGCCCATCGACCAATGCCCATCGGCATCGGCCGGGCCGCGGGTACAGCCCACGCACACTTCGGCCTTGCCGCCGTCAAAGGGCGTGCCCCAGTCGTACTTCGGGGCGATGACCTGGTTGAAGTGTTTGTCGTAGTACCCCAGCTTGCCGTTGACCAAACCGCGCACTAGGCCTTCTTCAAAATAATCGGCGCCGTTATCGAAGATCGGCACCTGAAGGGTGGCGCCTTGCTGGTTGACGTAAAACATGGCCCCGTCCGCACCCAGACTGGCGAGGTCATCCTCAGCAAAACTCAAGCGGCGAAGATGTTCAGGCGCCACACGCAAGGTGCCGTCGTCGCGACGGGCACAGTTGGGGTGCTCGGCCAGACCTTCGTCGTTGTCGGCGGCGCTGTAGTAGCAAGACAAGGCAAAGTCATCAGCTTGTGCGGTATTCACCATCAGCCCGAACAGCAACGCTAAACGCAGGAGTGCAGTGGCAGTGCTAGACATATACTCGGAACCCAATTCGCCCAATGCCGTTCTTTATCCCTGATGCCAGGCTAATTAGGCAATGGCATTGCGGCGAACGTGTGAAACCGGACTCACCCGCTAAAGGCGCCCCGCATGAAACCACTCGCCCTCCTCGCTCTTGGCCTCGGCCTGCTGTACAGCGCTGCCGCCTATGCCGAGGTCAAGGTGGAGCCGCTGGAGGCCGAGGCCATCGCCAAAGAAGCCTATATCTATGGCTATCCGATGGTGGAGATGTACAAGACTCTTTATATCCAGGCGGTGGATACCGAGAGCAACGCCTACCAGGCGCCGTTCAATCGCATTTCGCACAATTCCGACGTGTACAACGGCAAGACTCGAGCGGTGCAGTCGCCCATCGCAGATACCCGCTATTCCTACGCCTGGTTGGATCTGCGCGCTGAGCCGATTGTATTGACGCTGCCGACCATTGATAGCGAGCGCTATTACTCGGTGCAGCTGATCGATATTTTTACCCAGAACTTTGCCTACCTCGGCACCCGGACCACGGGCAACAAGGGCGGCCGTTTTCTGATCGCTGGGCCCAATTGGCAGGGCCCGACGCCCGCTGGCATCGACAAGGTGTTGAGTAGCGAAAGCAGCATCGTCTATGCGCTGTACCGCACTCAGCTATTCAATGCCGGCGACATGGCCAAGATGCGCCAGGTGCAACAGGGCTATACCCTGCAACCTTTGAGCAGTTACCTGAAATTGGAAGCACGGCCGACGGTGCCGCGCATCGACTGGCCAGTACCCAGCCCGGACAACGCCACTCCGGCCACATTTCGGTTGCTGGATTTTCTCCTCGCCTTCGCCCCGCCACACCCTTCAGAAGTGGCGCTGCGGCGACGCTTTGCACGCATCGGTATTAACAGCGACCAGCCGTTCCATGAAGACCGGCTAACCCCCACCCAATACAACGCCCTGCAAGCGGGCATTGATGCCGCGCGGGCGGAGTTCGCCACCTTTAAAAGCGCCGAAGTGGACAGCGGGCAGATCCCCGCCAGCGAGCTGTTTGGCGACCGCGAGCACTTGGCCAATAACTACCTCGGCCGCTATGCCGGCGCCGCCATTGGCCTGTTCGCCGCCTCCGCCGATGAGGCGAATTTCCTCGGCTATTTCAACGATGAATACGAGCAGCCGCTCAATGGTTTGCAGCACGACTACAGCCTGCACTTCGCCAAGGACCAATTGCCGCCGGTAGACGCCTTCTGGTCGCTGACCCTGTACGACGCCAACACCAAACTGCTGATCGATAACCGCCTGAACCGCTACCTGGTCAACTCGCGCATGCTCAATCGCCTACAACGCGACCCCGATGGCGGCATCACTCTGTATCTGCAACGCCTCTCGCCCGGCATCGCCTTGGAGAGCAACTGGCTGCCAGTGCCGCCCGGACCGTTTTATGGCGTGCTGCGCTTATACAATCCAAAACCTGCAGTAGCCCATGGCCAATGGAAAGCGCCAGCGATTACAGTGCAGCCCTGAACCGTTGAAGCGTGCCTTTGCGTAAAGTGTGCTGTGCGCACCACGGCATTCACACAAAAATCGCTTGGTGCGCACAGCACACCCTACGGGACCTGTATTTACGCACCCACCCGCCGCAGCCCCTTATCTGAGTACTTCCATGCTTGTTGCTTTTCTTATCTTCGCCTTCACCATGCTCCTGGTTATCTGGCAACCCAAAGGCCTTGGCGTTGGGTGGTCGGCGAGTGTCGGCGCGTTATTGGCCTTGGCCTTTGGCGTGGTTGGCCTGCATGACATTCCCACGGTGTGGGCGATTGTCTGGAATGCCACAGCGACTTTTATTGCCCTGATCGTCATTAGCCTGATCCTCGATGAAGCGGGCTTTTTCGAGTGGGCGGCGCTACATGTGGCGCGTTGGGCCAGGGGCAACGGCCGGCGCCTGTTTGCTTTTACCGTGCTGCTCGGCGCGGCGGTGTCCGGCCTGTTTGCCAACGACGGTGCGGCGCTGATTCTCACGCCCATCGTGATTTCCCTGCTGCTGGCCCTGCGTTTCTCCCCCGCCGCTACCTTAGCGTTTGTGATGGCGGCCGGTTTTATTGCCGATACCGCCAGCCTGCCGTTGGTGGTGTCGAACTTGGTAAACATCGTTTCCGCCGACTATTTCAAGCTCAGCTTTAACGATTACGCGGCGGTGATGGTGCCGGTCAACGTGGTTAGCGTAGCGGCCACCTTGGCAGTGCTGTACCTGTTCTTTCGCCGCGATATTCCCCTGGTTTACGCCACCGAAGACCTCAAGCTGCCCGCCGACGCGATCCGCGACAAACCGACCTTCGCCGTGGGCGTCGGCGTATTGGTGGTGTTGCTGATCGGCCTGTTTGCGCTGGAGCCGCTGGGCATTCCGGTGTGCGTGATTGCCGGCGTCTGTGCGGCAGCCTTGTATGCGGTCGCCGCCCACGGCCATGTGATTTCCACCCGCCGCGTGCTGCGCGATGCGCCGTGGCAGATCGTGGTGTTTTCCTTGGGCATGTACCTGGTGGTCTACGGCCTGAAAAACGCCGGTCTCACCGCCTACCTCACCCAAGCGCTCGACTACTTCGCAAGCTTCGGCCTGTGGGCCGCCGCCCTCGGCACCGGGCTGACCACCGCCTTACTGTCATCGGTGATGAATAACCTGCCCAGCGTGCTGGTCGGCGCCCTGTCGATTCAAGACTCCGCCGCCACCGGCGTAATCCGCGAGGCGATGATCTACGCCAACGTGATCGGCTGCGACCTCGGGCCAAAAATCACCCCAATCGGCAGCCTGGCCACCTTGCTGTGGCTGCATGTGCTGGCGCGCAAAGGCATCCGCATCACCTGGGGTTACTACTTTAAAGTCGGCATTGTGCTGACCTTGCCGGTGCTGCTGATCACGCTAGCGGCGTTGGCCTTGCGCCTGAGTCTGTAACGGTAAAAGGAATTCGCAAGGATGACGCCCACCGAGAAGTCGCAAGCCCCACAACCGGTCAGCATGGGCCAGGCTTTCTGGTTTTGGCTAAAGCTCGGTTTTGTCAGCTTTGGCGGCCCGGCGGGGCAAATTGCGCTGATGCACCAAGAGCTGGTGGAGCGGCGACGCTGGTTGTCCGAGCGGCGTTTTCTGCATGCGCTGAACTACTGCATGTTGCTGCCCGGCCCGGAGGCGCAGCAGCTCGCCACCTATATCGGTTGGCTGATGCACCGCACCTGGGGAGGAGTGATTGCTGGCGGGTTGTTTGTGCTGCCATCCCTGCTGATTTTGATCGGCCTGGCGTGGGTGTATGTCAGCTTTGGCCAAACGCCAGCGGTGGCCGGTTTGCTCTACGGCATCAAACCGGCGGTGACCGCGATTGTGGTACACGCCGCCCACCGCATTGGCTCGCGCACACTAAAAAACCCTTGGCTATTGGCCATCGCCGCAGCGGCATTTGTCGCCATATTTGCCTTGCACGCACCCTTTCCGCTGATTGTTCTAGCGGCCGGCGTGCTCGGCTGGCTGGGCGGCAAGCTGCGCCCAGCGATCTTCAACCTCGGCGGCCATAGTGCTAATGCGCGGGAATCATTCGGCGCCGCACTGATTGACGACGACACACCCACGCCCGCCCATGCCCGCTTCCACATACGCCGTCTACTGGTGTTACTGGCCTGCGGGGCTGTGCTCTGGAGCGTGCCCATGGCCGCTCTCACCGCGCTATACGGCTGGCAAGGCACCCTTACACAAATGGGCTGGTTCTTTACCAAAGCCGCCCTGCTCACCTTTGGCGGCGCCTATGCCGTGCTGCCCTATATCTACCAAGGCGCCGTCAGCCACTACGGCTGGCTAACGCCGGGGCAAATGATCGACGGCCTGGCGCTGGGCGAATCCACCCCCGGCCCGCTGATTATGGTGGTGGCGTTTGTCGCCTTTGTTGGCGGTTTTGTTAAACAGATCTTCGGCCCGGACCAGCTCTTTCTTGCCGGCGCCGTGGCCGCGTGCCTGGTTACCTGGTTTACCTTTCTGCCGTCGTTTCTGTTCATCCTCATCGGCGGCCCGCTGGTGGAATCCACCCACGGCCAGCTGCGTTTTACCGCACCGCTCACCGCCATCAGCGCCGCCGTGGTCGGCGTTATCGTCAACCTGGCGCTGTTCTTCGCCTACCACGTGTTTTGGCCGCAGGGCTTTGCCGCAGCTATCGACTGGGCATCTGTACTTATCGCCCTGTGGGCGTTTGTCGCCCTGTTCCGCCTTAAACGCGGCGTGATCGAAGTGCTCGCCACCTGCGCCGCACTCGGCTTGGCGGTGCACCTGTGGTAAGCGCCTTTAGCGACAAGCCTTGAGATCGACCTTGCCAACATAAGGGTTGCCGCGCCCCATGATGCACGCGACTTTCTGATTGCGCGCCAACTCCCAAGGCTTGACCGGATACTGCTTATTCCACGCCGCGTACATTTGCTTGTCCTGCTTGGACAAACGCAGGCCGTAGCGCTCGCTCATATAGAAATACGTACGCGCCACCATGCCGCGTACCTGCGGGCGTGGCATAGCCTTTCTCGCCTTGAAATCCACCACCATCGGGCAGGCGCCATACTGCGTCGGCTTTTGTGGCAGCCAGCCATAACCGAAGTTACTGCGGTCGCCATTTACTTCACCGACGCTGGGCACCAGGTTGTGCAAGTCGGCTTCAGCCAGGCGGTACTTCTGGTCTGAACGTGCGCAATTGGAGCGCCCGCCCTTCTGCCAACACTGGCGCTGATGGCCAATCACCCAGGCCGGCACAATGTGCTCCCACTCAATACGCGCGGCGCGCTGAGCATTTTTGCGCGGCACATACCCGCAGCTTTTCAGGTCCACCTTGTTACCGGTAAAGCGGCAGCCGCAGTAAAACTCCACCGGGTTGGCGGCATACAGCTTCCAACCGGCTTTCTTGGCTTCGGCAAAAGTGCGAGGGGCGGCAGCGTGAACGGAAGTGGTGAGGAGCAGGCAAAGCAGGAGCAAACAACGCAACATCAACATGTCCTTGGCATAAGAAGACGGCAAAAGGCGCGAAGAAAAACGCCCAACAAATAGCTGTATACGCATACAGTTATTTGGCAATCTTCCTACAGAGCTGTAGGACTATTCAATAGTGGCAAATTAGCTTTGAGGCGCGCGGCCTTGGTCAGCGCGCGCTTTTATGGATACTGGCGCAAGAAATAAAACGGTCTGGAGGTAATGGCGTGGACACACCGGAAGAAAAGCTCGGCGCACAATTCGCAAACATCCGCCGCGAGCTGGATGGCATCGCCAAAGACGTGAACGAAATCAACCGAGAAAGCCGCAGGAATTTCCGCGTATTGATGGGCGCGCTTGTCGTGGTCGGGCTGGGGATTATCGGCGTTCTGGTCTATGGGCTGGTGTGGTTGTAAACCTCACCAGCAGGAGCACCGAGGCTCAGTTATTCCCAAACGGCAGCAACAGCCGCTGGCACAGGCGCCACACCCGGTTAGGCGTTTTCGGCGCCGTCACCTTGCGATACACCCTTAGCACCTCATCTGCCGCATCCTGAATATCCTGCATGCTGCGCCGCGACTTGGTCATTTCCCGAATGACCACCAGGGCAATCTGCTTTTCGTTTTCAGGGAGGTCATTCATCTGCGGGTACCTTTTCGCCAATCTGGACGTGTCAGGGCGGGAGAATAGCGTGTGGCAACCGCGCTTGCAGAGCATCCAGGCGTTTCCTTCGCAATTTCCTACAAGCATGGGAAGGCAAAAAGCGAACACGCGGGCGAGCGTCAGCGAATTCAACAGTGAGGGAAGCTGAGAGAGTATTTACGCCAGCTGCGAGCACATGGCGTGGAGCAAAAAGAAAAACGAGGGGCTTAGAAGGAGGCAACCCCCACCAGCCACACCCCGGCACACAATGTTCCCGCTGTGGCTGCTTCCTTCCGGACCTGACCAGGTTAACGGGTAATCGTTGCGGGGGGACCATAACGCGTGCCTTCAAGGCTGAAGGCAGCGCCATTGTACCGGCTTGTCGAGAACTTACAACCGCCTCGTGCGCTTTAAAAAAGCATCCGCTACAAGCACTTGCGTGTGCCGTTAGACGCGGAAGCTGCCGACCAATTTGGCCAGCCCGGAGGACAACTCGGATAGCCGCTGACTGGCCTGAGTGCTTTTCTCCGAGGTTGCCGCCGCTTCGTTGGAGAGTTCGCGGATGTCGCTGATGTTGCGGGCGATCTCTTCAGTGACACTGCTTTGTTCTTCGCAGGCGGTGGCGATTTGTGCGGCCATGTCGTTGATGCGCCCCACCGAGTCGCTGGATTCGGAGAGGATTTGGTCCACCCCGGCAGCACGGTCGACGCTGTCGCGGGCTTTGATGCTGCCCGAGTCCATGGCTTTAACGGCGTTCTGCACGCCGACTTGCAGGCGTTCGATCATGTTTTGGATGTCTTTGGTCGAGTCCTGGGTGCGTGCGGCCAGGGCGCGAACTTCGTCGGCTACCACGGCAAAACCACGGCCCTGCTCCCCTGCCCGCGCGGCTTCGATGGCGGCGTTAAGGGCCAGCAGATTGGTTTGTTCGGCAATGCCTTTGATCACGGCCAGCACGGCGCCGATATTGGCGGTTTCCTGTTCCAGGGTCTGGATGGTGCCGGAGGCGCTTTCCACTTCTTGGGCCAGTTGGCGCATGGCGGTGATGGTGGCGCCGACCACCTGAGCGCCTTCGCGCGATTGGGTTTCCGCGCTGCGGGCCGCGTCGGCGGCGTTTTGTGCGTTGCGTGCGACCTCATTGACCGCGGCGCTCATTTCGGTGGCAGCGGTGCTGACTTGATCAACGGCGGCGTGCTCGCTGCTGATCAAGCGGTCGTTGGCGGCTGCCATGCCGGCCAGGATTTGTGCGGAGTCGGCGACTTCGCCGGTGACTCGCCCGACTTCTTTGATCAGCGGTTGCAGTTTGTCCAGGAAGCGGTTGAAGGCTTGGCTCAGTTTTCCCAATTCATCGCGTGAAAGCACGTCAAGACGAACACGCAGGTCGCCATCGCCGTCGGCGATTTGTTCGATGCGGTGCAGCAGATTTTCCAGTGGACGGGTGACCAGGATCGGAAAACCCACGACCAGAATCAGGCACACCAACAGGCCGACGCCGACGATGCCACCTTGTTGCCAGGTCAGTTCTTCGCCCAAGGCGATAGCGGTTTTGCCTTCCCCGTTGGCGGCGTTGTCTTCCAGTTCGCCGAGTTTGTCGATGGCATCGCGCATGCTGTCGAATTGTTTTTCGCTGTCGCCAAAGCTGAGGGAGCTGGCTGCGTCGGGGTCGTTTGCCGATAACTGTACGACTTTAAGGGTGGTGGCTTTCCACACGGCATAGCCCTGGTCGAACTGCGCCACTAACGCTTTGGCATCGGCGCTGGGGTCCATGGCGGCGTATTTGTGCACGCGGTCGTAGGCTTGCTGCAGGTTTTCGGCATGGGATTTTTTCAGGCCATCGATATGGGGGCCGGCAGCTTCGTCGAGCAGGCTGCGCTCGGCGACAAAGGCTTGGTACAGGTCACGGTCGGCGTTCAGCAGCAGGCTGATGGCGGGCAGGTAGCGGTTGGTCAGTTTGCCGCTGGAGTCCGCCACTTGAGTGATGCCCCGCACCCCCAGCACGCCCATCAACACTAACAACACCGCCAGCACCAGAATGGGCAAAGCGATTTTCCAGCGAAAACCCAAATCGGCAAAAAGACGCAGCATGATGAATCTCCCAACGGCAGGACAACTAGATGCAAGCGTAGACGCTTGGCGCAGTTTTATTGGGCGCCGTGCAGGCCTTGTGCAATCAAACATGCCTGCGGTGGAGCCACTGCGCTTATTGCAGCTATCGGCAAGGGCTGACGGATGCTTGACCTGGGTTATGAAAAGCGTGCGCCGCGCTGATCGTGCAATGCTTTTGTGCTAGCGTGCCGGCTTTCGCGTAACACCCCATTCAGAACCCGATTTAAGGAAGTACCCCATGGCCATGACCAAAGACCAACTGATCGCCGATATCGCCGAAGCAACCGATGCCTCGAAAGCGACAGTGCGCGCGGTACTGGAACAACTGAGCGAGATCGTTAGCGATGCCCTGGAGAACTACGACGAAATCACCTTGCCGGGCATTGGCAAACTGAAAGTGGCGGATCGTCCGGCCCGCACCGGCCGTAACCCGCAGACCGGCAAAGCGATCGAAATTGCCGCGAAGAAAGTAGTGAAATATGTGCCAGCCAAAGCGCTGACCGACGCGATTAATTAAGTGATCGCGCGGGTGCGCATCTTGCGCAGTCGCCTGGATATTCTGGGTCCCCGCCTACGCGGGGACGACAGATGTTTTGTAAAGAACACCGTCTTCCCCGCGCAGGCGAGGACCCAGCGTTCTGGATAAGACGGTAATCGAGTGCACCAAGCGCGCTTGCCTCCACGTAGGGAGTGGTATGCGCACCACGGGTGCAACGCGGTTTACGGGGTAATGCCGTAACCCGCTAGCGCCTGCAAAAACGCCGCTTCATCCAGCACCTTCACGCCCAGCTCATTGGCCTTGGCCAATTTCGAGCCAGCCCCCGGCCCGGCCACTACACAGGTGGTTTTCGCCGACACCGAGCCCGCTACTTTCGCGCCCAGGCTTTCGAGTTTTTCCTTGGCGATATCGCGGCTCATGATTTCCAGGCTGCCGGTCAGTACCCAGGTTTGCCCAGCCAGTGGCAGGCCTTCTACCACGCGTTTTTCACTTTGCCAGTGCATGCCGAAGTCGCGCAGTTGCGCTTCGATTTTCAGCGCGCGCTCGCGGTGTTCGGGCACGGCGAAGAAGTCGCGCACGGCGTTGGCGGGCTTCTCGCTGAGGGCTTGGCGCAGATCGAGCCAGTCGGCGGCGAGCACCTTTTCCAGCGATTCGTCGAACTTGGCGGCGAGGGTTTTCGCCCCGGTTGGGCCGACGGACGAGATATGTAACTTGTCGATAAGCCCGGCCAAGGTGGTGCTGGCGGCGTACTCGGCAGCGAGATCGCCCTGGCCTTGGATTTCCAGCTCGTTTTCCAGCTGGTCGATCACGCTCTGGTTGTGGCTATCGCTAAAGAATTCGTGAATCTCGTGGGCCACTTCCAGGCCGACATCCGGCAGATAGGTGAGCACTTCCGGCAGCGCCTGTTTGATCCGTTGCAATGAGGCCAACGAGCGCGCCAGCACCTTGGCGGTTTCTTCGCCGACGTCGGGAATGCCGAGGGAATAGATGAAGCGCGCCAGCTCCGGTTTACGGCTATTGGCGATGGCGGCCAGCAGGTTTTTACTGGATAGCTCGGCAAAGCCTTCCAGCTCGACGATCTGCTCGAAGGTCAGTTTGTACAGGTCGGCTGGCGAGCTGATCAGCTTCTCGTCCACCAGTTGCTCGACGCTCTTGTCGCCCAGCCCCTCGATATCCATGGCCCGGCGCGAGACAAAGTGAATGATCGCCTGCTTAAGCTGCGCGCCACAGGCCAGGCGCCCGACGCAGCGGTATACCGCACCTTCGCTGACGGTTTCGCGGCCCTTGCTGCGTTTGACCAGTTGCGTGCGTTCCACGTGAGAGCCACACACTGGGCAACTCTGCGGCACGTGCACCGGCTTGGCATCGGCAGGACGGCGGTCGAGCACCACTTGCACCACTTGCGGGATCACGTCGCCGGCGCGGCGGATGATCACGGTGTCGCCGACCATAATGCCCAGGCGCGCCACTTCGTCCATGTTGTGCAAGGTGGCGTTGGCCACCATCACGCCGGCGACTTTAACCGGGCGCAAACGCGCAACAGGGGTAACGGCGCCGGTGCGGCCCACCTGAAATTCCACGGCGAGTAATTCGGTGAGCTCTTCGCTGGCGGGAAATTTATGCGCGATGGCCCAGCGCGGTTCACGGGCACGGAAACCCAGCTCACGCTGCCAGGCCAGGTTGTTGACCTTGAACACCACGCCGTCGATTTCATACGGCAGCGCGTCGCGTTTGGCGCCGATGGCGCGGTAATAGTCCAGGCATTCTTCGGCGCCCTGGGCCAGCTTCAGCTCACGGCTGATGGGCATGCCCCAGTCTTTCAAGGCGTTGAGGATGCCGATATGGGTGTCGGGCAGTTCGCCCTGAACCTGGCCAATGCCGTAGCAGCAGAATTCCAGTGGGCGCTTGGCGGTGATGCTCGAATCGAGCTGGCGCAGGCTGCCGGCGGCAGCGTTACGCGGGTTGGCAAACGTCTTGCCGCCCTGCTCGGCTTGGCTGGCGTTCAGGCGCTCAAAACCGGCGCGGGACATAAACACTTCGCCGCGCACTTCCAATACCGACGGCCAGCCCGTGCCCTGCAATTTCAGCGGAATATTGCGCACGGTGCGCACGTTGACGCTGATGTCTTCGCCGGTGCTGCCATCGCCACGGGTGGCGCCGCGCACCAACAAGCCGTCGCGGTACAGCAGGCTGACGGCCAGACCATCAAGCTTGGGTTCGCAGCTGTATTCAACCGTAGCGCCAGTGCCGAACAGGTCGCCGGCCGGCAGCTCATCCGCGAGGCCTTCACGAACCCGGCGGTCGAAATCGCGCAAGTCTTCCTCAGCGAAGGCGTTACCCAGGCTCAGCATCGGCACTTCGTGCTTCACCTCGCCAAAGGCCGACAGCGCCAGGCTGCCGACGCGCTGAGTGGGTGAATCGGGGGTGACCAGCTCCGGGTGTTCGCTTTCCAGGGCTTTTAGCTCATGGAACAGGCGGTCGTACTCGGCGTCCGGAATGCTCGGTTCGTCAAGCACGTGGTAGCGGTAGTTATGCTGGTCCAGCTCACTGCGCAATTGGCTGATACGGGTGGCGGCGGTTTGGGCATCGGTCATTTGGGCATTCTCGAAACGAAAAAGAGCAGCCGAAGCTGCTCGATAAAAACTTGGGATCACCGGGCGCTGTGGCGTGTCCCGCTACCGTGGGGTGCGCTGTGCGCACCATAGTGTTGTCCGATGAATCGCCTGGTGCGCACAGCACACCCTACGGGGCAACATGCCGGCAGCGTTAGACGTTCGCGCCTTAGCGCTTGTTGGTCAGCGCTTTACGCTCGAATTCAACGATGCGCTGGCGGTAGTGTTCGATGGTTTGCGCGGTCATTACGCTGCGCTGGTCATCTTTCAATTCACCGCTTAATTCATGGGCCAATTTGCGTGCGGCAGCGACCATTACGTCGAAGGCTTGTTTCGGGTGGCGCGGGCCTGGCAGGCCAAGGAAGAAACTCACGGCGCGGGTGTTGAAGTGGTCGATATCGTCCAAATCAAAGGTGCCGGGTTTAACCCCGTTGGCCATGGAGAACAACACTTCGCCATTACCGGCCATGCTTTCATGGCGGTGGAAAATATCCATCTCGCCAAAGCGCAGGCCACTTTCCAAAATATTCTGCAACAGTGCTGGGCCATTAAAGCCCTCGCCTTCGCGGGCGACCACGTTAATAACCAGCACTTCTTCAACCGGCGGCAAATCGCGACTGTCTTGTGGCACAGCGGGATTACGTTTTTTCGGCTCGTCATCAACCGGGTTGAGCAAGGTCGGCACGGGCTCATCTAGGCCAAGATTGAGGTCGCCCTGGCTCGGCTCCACCACTTTGCCGCGACGACGATTAAGTTCGCGCGGGCTCATGGCCGGCAAATCTTCTTCTTCAACTTTAGGCTCAGCGTGACGCTCAAGCACGCGCGGCGGGCCCAGCAGTTCCGGGGCGCCATCGTCGTCTGGAAGGTTGGAAAAGCTGCGATCCAACTTGAATTTCAACTTGCCTTTACCACCGCGCATGCGCCGCCAGCCATCAAAAAGAATGCCAGCGATAACAATGATGCCGATGACGATCAGCCACTCCCGCA
>LNAP01000655.1_pt2 | contig 54181 bp, 53 predicted proteins | sample 602601 | NCBI WGS metagenome assembly LNAP01 (sample SAMN02440304, study PRJNA202911) | soil metagenome | biome: Subtropical and temperate rainforests or woodlands; isolation source: soil samples (1 kg each in a 20% v/v slurry with milli Q water) were... ...
GAAGTCATTGCAGTCGGTCCCGGTAAAAAAACCGAAGACGGCAAAATTCTGCCTGTTGACCTGAAAGCGGGCGACAAAGTTCTGTTTGGCAAATACGCCGGCCAGTCTGTCAAGATCGATGGCGAAGAATTGCTCGTCATCCGCGAGGATGAAATCCTCGCCGTGGTCCTGTAATTACAAACGAATCAAGTAAGGAATTCTACAATGGCTGCTAAGCAAGTTCTATTTGGTGATGACGCACGTGTACGTATCGTCCGTGGCGTCAACATTCTCGCCAATGCTGTTAAAACGACGTTGGGTCCCAAGGGCCGCAACGTTGTCCTCGATCGCTCCTTCGGCTCCCCAACCGTAACGAAAGACGGTGTGTCGGTTGCCAAAGAAATCGAACTCAAAGACAAATACGAAAACATTGGTGCGCAGCTGGTCAAGGAAGTCGCTTCCAAGACATCCGATGCCGCTGGCGACGGTACCACAACCGCAACGGTATTGGCTCAATCCATCGTTGAAGAAGGCCTCAAGTACGTTGCAGCCGGCATCAACCCAATGGACTTGAAGCGCGGTATCGACAAAGCGGTTGCCGTTGCTGTCGAAGAACTCAAGAAGTTGTCCAAGCCTTGCACCACCAGCAAGGAAATCGCTCAAGTCGGTTCCATTTCGGCTAACAGCGACGCTTCGATCGGCGAAATCATTGCCAACGCCATGGACAAGGTCGGCAAAGAAGGCGTTATTACCGTCGAAGACGGCAAGTCGCTGGAAAACGAGCTCGACGTCGTCGAAGGCATGCAATTCGACCGCGGCTACCTGTCGCCTTACTTCATCAACAACCCCGACAAGCAAGTCTCGGTTCTTGAAGATCCGTATGTCCTGATATTCGACAAGAAAATCAGCAACATCCGCGACCTGCTTCCTATCCTGGAACAAGTTGCCAAATCCAGCCGTCCTCTGCTGATCGTTGCTGAAGATGTCGAAGGCGAAGCCTTGGCTACGCTGGTTGTCAACAACATCCGCGGCATCCTCAAGACGACCGCTGTCAAGGCACCTGGTTTCGGCGATCGTCGCAAAGCCATGCTGGAAGACATCGCCATCCTGACGGGCGGCACTGTTATTTCGGAAGAAACCGGCATGTCGCTTGAAAAAGCGACTCTGGAAGAGCTGGGTCAGGCAAAGCGCATCGAAGTGGCTAAAGAAAACACCACGATCATCGATGGCGGTGGCGACGGCAAATCCATCGAAGCGCGCGTCAAGCAGATCCGCGTCCAGATCGAAGAAGCCACTTCCGACTACGATCGCGAAAAACTGCAAGAACGCGTTGCCAAGCTGGCTGGCGGTGTAGCAGTGATTCGTGTCGGTGCTGCTACCGAAATCGAAATGAAAGAAAAGAAAGCACGCGTTGAAGATGCTCTGCATGCAACACGCGCCGCTGTTGAAGAAGGCATTGTTCCTGGCGGTGGTGTAGCCTTGATCCGTACACGTGCCGCTGTTGCTTTGGTCAAGGGCGACAACCCTGACCAGCAAGCCGGCATCAAGCTCGTTCTGCGCGCTATCGAATCGCCTTTGCGCACCATTGTGGCCAACGCTGGCGACGAGCCCAGCGTAGTCGTCAACAATGTGGCCAACGGCACAGGCAACTACGGTTACAACGCTGCAACTGGCGAGTACGGTGACCTGGTCGAGCAAGGCGTTCTGGACCCCACCAAGGTAACCCGCACTGCATTGCAAAATGCAGCATCGATTGCCAGCCTGTTGCTCACGACAGAGGTCGCAGTGGCCGAAATCGTCGAAGACAAACCTGCGGGTGGCGGTATGCCCGATATGGGTGGCATGGGCGGTATGGGCGGAATGGGCGGCTTCTAAGCCAGTTTATTCCCTACCTTCTGCCGGCCCGGGTCTTGTGCCCGGGTCGATCAGGCCGAGTTCTGTATTGCACAGAACCCGGCCTTTTTCATATGAGCCGAGGAGCTCGAACCAATCAGTGGTTCGCTGATGCCAGGGACGGCCCCGCATGCATTGTCACATTGGCTTCGACGATTGCCATGACGTTGAAGAAACTGAAAGACGCCGCGCTTTTTCATGAAAAAACCCCGGCATTGAACATCAACGCTGGGGCTATTCTTTGTAACCGGACTTGGTGCTGCCCGGAGCAGCGGATCAGTTCGCGGCGATACCGGCGGTATCGATCACCTTCTTCCAGCGGGCCAATTCTTGAGCCTGGAATTTCTCGAACTCTTCGGGCGTATTCCCTACGATTTCGAACCCGACACCCAGAAGATTGGGCTTGACCGCGGGGTCGTTCAGGGCCTCGACAATGCCATCGCGCAGCTTGTTACGGATATCCGTGGGCAGGCCTTTGGGGGCTGCCACCGCTTGCCAGGAATTCACCACCACGTTCTTGATGCCGGCTTCTTCCATCGTTGGTACATCCGGAAGCAATGGCGAACGTTTTTCGCTGGTGACCGCCAGCGCCTTCATCTTGCCGCCGCGAATGTGGCCGATGACCGCATTGATGTTTTGAAAGGAGTAGGCAACCTGCCCGCCCATCAGGTCGGCCTGGGCAGGCGCGCCGCCCTTGTATGGCACATTGACGCCTTTGGTGCCGGTTTCCTGCCAGAACAATTCTGCGGTCAGGTGATCCGATGACCCATTGCCCGACGTGGCGAACGTGACTTCGTCGGGGTGCTGCTTCATGTATTTGACGATATCCGCAACGGTGTCGCCGCCCTTGGCGGCCGGGCCGGCGACCAGGACGTTGGGGGCCTGAACCGCTACGGTGATCAGGTCGAGATCTTTCGTGGGATTATATTGCAGGGTCTTTTGCAGATGCGGGTTCACCACAAACACAGACAACGATGAAACCAGCAACGTGTACCCGTCGGGCGCGGCTCGTGAAACCTGAGTAGCACCGATAGCCCCCGTTGCGCCTGGCTTGTTTTCGATAGGAAAAGCTTGTCCGAACTTGGTGGCCAACTTTGCACCGATGATGCGGCCGATATTATCGGTGGAACCGCCCGGTGGGAATGGCACGACAATGGTCACGGGGCGCGCGGGATAATCAGCCGCCTGCGCAAAAGTCGTGACTGATAACAGTGCCGCAGCCACTATATATTTAAACTTCATCACCCTGTCTCCTCGACTGTTAACGTTAACATTTTTGCCATCATAACGTAAGGCTTGAACGCGGCACTAAAATATCAGATCGTGGTTTACCCGTATAGCACGAAGCAACTAGGTACTTTCCCGTTCCATGATCGAGAAGCCAATGTCAACAATACGTAGCCCCGGATCGAGACCGTTGGCACGCGCGATGATGAAATCCGCCGCTTTCGCACCTATTGCGCTGCCGTCGATACGCACCGTCGTCAACGCCGGGTACAGGCTGGCCGCGAAATCGAGGTCGCCAAACCCGACAACCGCCAATTGTTGAGGTACTCGCAGGCCTCGTGCCTGCGCCTCTGTCAATACGCCCAATGCAAGCATATCGGAGCTACAGAATACGCTGTCGACCTCCGGGAACTCTCGCATCAGTTGCGATAATCCGGACCGCCCGATGGCGAGTGTCGTGGGGGCGGGTAGTTTAAGGTGCCGCACAGGCTCCATGCCCAACTCGGTTGCCCGCTGTATAAAGGCCATGCTGCGTCGGGTCGCACGAACGTCCTGTGCGGAGAGCAGCGCGGGAAAACGAAAACCCCGCTGATGAAAAAACTCACACACCTTTATGCCGACTTGTTCGTGCGAGAATCCCACCAGCATGTCTATCGGCGCATTGCTGAGATCCCATGTTTCGACGACCGGGATGCCCGCTGCCCGCAAGCGCCTGCAACCCTGATCGGAATGCATTACACCGGTCAGCACGATGCCGTCGGGGCGTCGGCCTATCAAGGCATTCAACAAGGCGTCTTCCTGCAGTTCGCCGTCGTAGCCGCTTTGCCCGAGTATGAGTTGGTAGCCGTGAGTCGTAAGCGTTTGCGTCAGCGCCTGTATCGTTTCGGAAAAAACAGGACCGGAGAGCGTAGGGATCAATGCCGCGACCAACCTCGCGCTTTTCTTTGCATTCAGGCCCTTGGCCAACAGGTTAGGCACATATCCTGTCTGCTCCACCGCCTGCAAAACCCGGGCAAGTGTCGAGGCGGACAACTGGCCTGGATTATTCAATGCGCGTGATACCGTGATCGCCGAGACATTGGCGACGCGGGCCACATCGTGGACGGTCACGCTGTTCGAGCTTATGGAGTGTCGTGTCATCGAAGGGCCGGTAATGGTTTAGCAGGCATAATATCGATTGTACCGACCGGGGCACATTAGCCCCTGTGGCAGGCAGTATCTTTTCGTGGCGCCATGACTTCCAGCAATTCATCCTATAAAAGTAAAGGCGGCGTAGGCCGCCTTTTCAAGGCCTTGCGCTATTCCGTGCAGGGATTTGGTGCCGCCTTCAAGCACGAGGCCGCATTTCGACAAGAGCTGCTACTGATCGTGTTGCTGGCACCCGTGGCCTTATGGATCAGCCGCAGTGTGGGCGAAATGCTGCTTCTGATCGGGTCGATGTTGTTCGTCCTGATCATCGAGATTCTGAATTCCGCCCTGGAGGCGCTTGCCGACAGCATCACTGTAGAGCATCACCCGATGATAGGGAGGGCGAAAGACCTCGGCAGCGCAGCGGTTATGCTGTCAATCGGGCTGTGCATCCTGGTCTGGCTGTGCGTCATCGGCGCCCATATGTCTGGCGGCAGCCTCATATCCTAGTAATACTTACTAAAACTTGCGACGCATTCATGATCTTCACACAGAAACTCGAACACGCCTGGGCGACTTCCAACTCCATGCTGATGGTTGGACTCGACCCGGATCCACAGCGCTTTCCCGCTGAACTGCAAGGACACCCGAATGCCATTTTCGAGTTCTGTCGCGCCATCGTCGACGTAACCGCCCCGTATGCCTGTGGCATAAAACCGCAGATTGCCTACTTCTCGGCCACGCGCGCCGAAGCACAGCTGGAAGCACTCTGCGAATATATCCACGAAAACCATCCCGGCCTCCCTATTGTGCTTGACGCCAAACGGGGCGATATCGGGTCCACAGCCGAACAGTACGCTCGCGAGGCTTACGAGCGCTACCAGGCGGACGCCGTGACCGTCAGTCCCTATATGGGCTTCGACACGATACAGCCTTATCTGGCCTGGAACAGCAAAGGCGTCATCGTACTTTGCCGAACATCCAACAAAGGCGGTTCCGATCTCCAGTTCATCGAATCCAAGGACGACACTCCTTTATACCTTCATGTCGCCGGACTGGTTGCTGATCATTGGAATACCAACGGTCAATGTGCCCTGGTTGTCGGCGCCACATTCCCGGAAGAAATTGCGAGAGTCCGCGAGCGTGTGGGCGACATGCCCTTGCTCGTGCCCGGCATCGGTGCGCAGGGCGGCGACATCCCGTCTACCGTGAAGGCCGGCATCGATAGCAAGGGTACCGGTATGATGATCAACTCATCGCGGGCCATTTTGTATGCCAGTGGTGGCGACGACTGGCGCGAAGCAGCGGCACTGGCCGCCAAGAACACCCGGGATGCGATCAACGCTGCCCGATAAGGCCGATGGCGGTTTCCAGTGCGAAAGCGACCGACGCGTTGCGTATCTGCCTGCGGTCCCCTTCAAAAACCTTGGTCATGGCGCGCGTGACAATACCCTGGGACGTGCGCCGGGCGAATCCAAAACACACCATACCCACGGGCTTGCCCGGCGTGCCGCCATCGGGCCCGGCGATGCCAGTGGTCGAGATGGCAATATGTGCAGGCGTGGCAACCGTAAGCACGCCGGACGCCATCTCCATGGCGGTTTCTTCGCTGACCGCACCGAAACGCTCCAGCGTATCGACGCTGACCTGCAGTTCCTCGGCCTTGGCGGCATTGCTGTAGGTGACGAAGCCACGGTCAAACCATTGGCTGGACCCTGGTGTGTCGGTCATCGCTGCCGCCAGCAATCCGCCAGTGCATGATTCAGCGCAAGCAAACATCAAGCCTTGATCGAGCAAGAGCTGCCCGAGAACGGGCGCATAGGACAACGTTTCGTGATTGCTCATGGGAAAACCTCAAGTCTGACGAGAATGGCAATTACCAGCAAACTGTAGACCGCCGCCACGATATCGTCCCACATCACGCCAAAGCCGTTCTTGAAATGGCGATCGAAGAAGCTGATGGGAGGCGGCTTGATGATATCGAAAAACCGAAACACGACAAAAGCCAGCATTTGAGCCATAAGGACGTCAGGCGTCAGCCATAATACAAGCCAGAAGGCCACCACTTCGTCCCATACCATGCCGCCGTCGTCCGCCTTACCCATTTCCTTGCCGACTCGATGACAGGTCCAGCAGCCCAATGCAAAAGCCGCTAGCAGCACGACAGCAATGTAGGCATCAGACAAGCGTGACACCCCCACTACCCACAACAGCCAACCCAGCAACGTGCCCCACGTGCCCGGGGCGGGACGGATCAGTCCGCTGCCCAGCCCGAATGAAATGATGCGCGGAAAGGATCGGAACACCCAGGCGGCGCTGGGCTTGAAAGCAGGTTCAGCACGAGCATCAGTGTCGAAGGCCGGCATACGAAGGTCTAATAGAATCCGAAAGAAACGTCAGGAAAAATGATCGAAACCAGCCTGCTTCGTTACGATGAAGGTTGAACCCGGACCCTTGATGCGCAAGCCCGGCTGGGCCACGATCGAGCCGACGCGCGTGACCTGGATCGAGGCACCCTGCGCCAAGGCTTCGATACTCGCCCTGACATCTGTCGGAGCGGTGAAACATAGTTGATACACATCGCCGCCTGAGAGGACAGCATCTTGCACCAGCTCATCGTCCAGACCGTGCAGCGCCGCTGCGACGGGCAGCGCATTGTAGACGAGCTCCGCGCCGCAGTCACTAGCTTTCAGGATATGACCGAGGTCTTGCATTAGGCCGTCGGAGATATCCAGGGCGGCATGCGCGATGCCTGGCAGTTGCTGTGCAAAGTGCCAGGGCGGGAGCGGTCGTTCCAGGGCGTGCCGCGTCGCAGCCAGCAAAGAGGGATTGACCGGAAGCCGGTTCTGCAGCAGACGCAAGGCGATATCGGCGGCACCCAGCGTCCCCGTGATCCAGATATCGTCGCCCACCCGCGCAGCGCTTCTGCGCAAGGCAAGCTGCGGCTTGACCTGGCCCATGACAGTTACGCTGATAACAATGCCGGATAAACTTTTTACGGTGTCGCCGCCAACGAGGGGGCAGGCAGAAGCTTGCGCCAGCGCGTGAAACCCATCGGCAAAACGCTGCAACCAATTATCGTCGATCTTGGGAATGGACAGGCTTAGCAGGCAAGCCAGCGGCTGTGCGCCCATTGCGGCAAGATCGGACAGATTGACCGCCAGCGACTTGTGTCCCAGTGCAGCCGGGTCGACATCGGCAAAAAAATGCCGACCTTCTATCAAGAGGTCGGTGCTGGTGGCGAGATGGTGACCCGCCGCCACCGGAAGCAAGGCACAGTCATCGCCCACGCCAAGAAAACCCGGCGGCGCAGGCCGCGTGAAGTAACGTGCTATCAGGCCGAACTCGGAATTCAACACGCCCTCCAAGGCATTTAGCGGTGTCCGGCTAGCGCCGCGGAGCCGCCTGGACTTCAGCCGGGCGAACATCGGCGGCCATTCTGTCGAGCACGCCATTGACGAATTTGAATCCGTCTGTGCCACCAAAAGACTTGGCCAGTTCCACCGCTTCGTTGATCGCAACCTTGTAAGGTACTTCGGTATGATGGATAAGCTCGAAGCTGCCTATCAGCAGTATGCCGTGTTCGATAGGAGAAAGTTCAGCAAGTGGCCGGTCGATGTAAGGCTGGAAGCTTTCGCGCAAAGCCGGCGCCTCGCGCAACACGCCATGCAACAGAGTCTTGAACCATGTCGCATCGGCTTCCTGGAACTCCTCGTCGTCGCGAATGTGCGCATCGATGGCGCCCGCTTCCTGTAATCCGGTGTCGCCATGCAGCAGCCATGAGTAGACACCTTGCAGTGCAAACTCGCGCGCACGTCGCCGCGCGCTGCGACTATTGGCCCGGGGGGAAGCGCCTGACGACGCACCCGGCGTGTTATTTATCGTCAAAATCTTCGTCCTCGTCCTCGATATCGTCTTCGTCGTCCTCGTCGTCTTCGTCGTCTTCGTCGTCATCCAGGTCGTCTTCGGATTCGGGCTCGAGGGCCGCGACAAGGTTAGCCATCTCGACAGCGCTCCGCGCGCAATCACGCCCCTTTTCCGTTGCACGAGATTGTGCCTGCTCGTCGGTATCGGTCGTCAGCACGCCGTTGGCCACCGGGATGCCGGTTTCGAGCGCAACGCGGCTGATGGCTGCGGCGCTTTCATTGCTGACGATTTCAAAGTGATAGGTGTCGCCACGTATGACCGCACCCAAGGCGATCAGCGCATCGAATTCAAATGTTTCTGCCATTTGTGCCAGTGCGACACCGAGCTCGAGCGCGCCGGGCACCGAGACCAGCATGACATCGCGTTCGTCAACGCCCAATTCGGCCAGTTCGGCCAGGCAGGATTCAAGCTCGGCTTGCCCGACCGGCTCGTTGAAGCGAGCCCGCACAATGCCTATATGCAGACCCTCTCCATTCAGATCGGGAGACAAAGTATATGGGTTCATAGTCAGAAATTCCTGTTATTGGGTGGAAAGAGGTTCGCTATCGTAACCCGTTACGGCCAGGGAAAACCCTGCCATACTGGGCATTTTTCGGGGTCGGGCCAACAGGCGTGCACGGCCAACGTTCAGGTCGCGCATGATTTGAGCGCCGATGCCGTAAGTAAGCAGTCCGTAGCGACTTTCGCGATCGCCAGCGCGGCTTTCATGGTCAACAGGCTGATTCCAGGATTCGAACTGGCTGAAAAGCAGGTCTGGCGAGCCTTGGCAGTTCAACATGATAAGGACCCCCGAGGGCGAGGCGACGATGGCCTTCAGGGCCTGTTGCACGCTCCAGCTATGCGACGTTGCGCCTTCGAAGAGCACGTCAAGCATGGTCGAAGGCTCGTGTACGCGTACTAGCGTCTCGGTATCGCGTGTGATGGTGCCATGAACCAACGCCAGGTGCGGCGCGCCCGAGGACAAATCGCGATAGGCCACGGCCTGGAATTCGCCCCACGGTGTCTGCATACGACGGCTGGCCAGCCGTTCGATCATGGACTCGTGTTCGCTGCGGTACTGGATGAGGTCGGCGATGGTGCCAATCTTGAGGCCATGCTCGCGAGCGAATAGCTTCAGGTCGGGCAAGCGCGCCATCGTGCCGTCAGGTTTCAGGATCTCGCAGATGACCGCAGCCGGAGTAAGGCCGGCCAATGCGGTGAGGTCGCAACCGGCTTCGGTATGCCCGGCGCGCACCAATACGCCGCCACGTACTGCCTGCACGGGAAAAATATGACCAGGTTGGACGAGATCGGACGGCTTGGCGTCGCGCGCCACCGCCGTCTGGATGGTACGGGCTCGGTCGGCGGCCGAAATACCGGTATCGACACCTTCAGCGGCTTCGATGGACATTGTGAAATTCGTGCCGAACCGCGTGCCATTGCGACTGGCCATGAGTGGCAGATCGAGCTGTCGGCAGCGCTCTTCGGTCAGGGTCAGGCACACCAGTCCGCGCGCATGAGTGACCATGAAATTGATAGCCTCAGGCGTGACGAACTCGGCCGCCATGAGGAGATCGCCTTCATTTTCGCGATCTTCTTCATCCACCAATATGACTTGCCGGCCCGCGCGCAACTCGGCCACAATATCGGTAACGGGAGAGATATCGCAGGCCTCTATGGCGTTGATATCCAGATCGGAAGGCTTGCTCATGACATGTGCTCAGTAAAAAGTTGGGTCATTTTAACGCCTTCCGGGGTAAGGTCGCGCAAAGCCGGGTAATATCCGCTGAAACCATAACACGATTCAACCATGCGCGAAAAAATCACAGCGCCGCAACCCGGAAACGATGGTCGGCGCGGCATCCAGTCCGTCGAGACCGGCTTTCCTTTGCTCGCGGCTCTGGTCGATTCCGGCGCTGCACTCACGCTGCGGGACCTGGCAACGCGGGCAGGCATGACGTCGGCGAAAGCGCACCCCTACTTGGTCAGCTTCACTCGTGTCGGCCTGGTCCAGCAAGATCCATCCACCGGTCAATACGAGCTTGGGCCTTTTGCCTTGCAAATGGGGCTGGTCAGCCTGCAGCGCCTGGATCCGGTCCGGGTCGCCCTGCCGCAGGTCAACCTGCTGGCCGGCGAAATCGGACATACCCTGGCTATCGCCGTCCTGGGGTCGCACGGCCCGACCATGATCCACATCTCGGAGGCCAGTTACCCAGTACATGTCAACATGCGCAAAGGCACCGTGATGTCAATGCTGCACACTGCCACTGGCCACGTCTTCGCTGCGTGGCTGCCTCCCAAGATTGCACGCCACTATATTGAACGCGAGGCTGGCGACACCGCCGTGGTCACCAGCATCAGCCCGCTGCGACCCACGGCCGCAGCGCTGGAAACGCAACTGTCGCAGATCAGGTCAACAGGCATTGCACAGGCATTGGGCAATCCACTGCCCGGCATCGATGCCTTGTCTGTGCCGGTGTTCGACCATTCCGGGAATATCGTGCTGGCCTTGACGAGCCTGGGGCCGGCCACGCTGTTCGATGCGCGCGCGCAAGGTCCGATCGCCCTGGCGTTGAAAGAATGCGCGGCGGCCATCTCGGGGAAACTCGGATATCGGCCCGAACGATAAACCGCTAAACTGCGCCCTTATATTACAAAATTATTACAAGTTTTATGACGCGCCGGACCGGATCTCGGCACCTCTAAAAACCAACCAATAAACCGCCTAATCCCGGAGACAAAAAATGAAATCATCAAGCTTGCTCTTGACGAGCGCCTTTGTCGCGCTTCTTGGCGCATCCCAATTCGCTTACGCGCAAGACTCCTGCCCTGAACGCGGCGATCTCGACACGATGTATTGTGACGCCAACAAGGATCTCGTGGCCGACACCCCGACCGACCCCAGCAAACAGAAAACCCCCTCCACCGTCGTGTTCACCTACACACCGGTCGAAGATCCCGCCGTATACGCCGAGATCTTCTCGCCGTTCACCAAACACCTGGCCCAGTGCATCGATCGCAAGGTCGTGTTCTATCAGGTCCAGAGCAACTCCGCTGAAATCGAGGCCATGCGTTCGAGCCGACTCCACGTGGGCGGGTTTTCTACCGGTCCGACAAATTTTGCCGTCAACCTTGCTGGTGCGGTGCCTTTCGCCGTCAAGGGCGATGCCAGCGGATTCCAGGGCTACAACCTGATCCTCATCGTCAAGAAAGACAGCCCTTACAAGACGGTTTCCGATTTGAAAGGTAAAAAGGTAGCCCACACCTCGCCATCGTCCAACTCCGGAAACATGGCTCCCATTGCCCTCTTCCCTAAAGAAGGCCTGGTGCCTGGAAAAGACTATGAATTTCTGTATTCGGGCAAGCACGACCAGTCCATCATGGGCGTGAATTCGGGCGACTACGACGCTGCCGCCGTCGCATCCGACGTTTTTCACCGCATGGCCGAGCGCGGGCAGGTCAAGGCGGACGATTTCCGCATCCTCTATACCAGCGAGAAATTCCCGACATCATCGTTCGCGTATGCCTACGACCTCGAACCGAAGTTCCGCGACAAAATGCTGAAGTGCTTCTACGACTACCGCTTCCCGGCCGAAATGAAAAAAGCATTTGACGGTGCCGACCGCTTCTACCCCGTCACTTACAAAAAAGATTGGGCAATTGTGCGCGATGTGGCCAAGGCGGGCGGCGAAAGTTTCACCCGCTCTGCCTATGACAAAGCAAGCAAAAAGGCTAATTGAGTTTTATGGGTGCGTCTCTGCAAATCAAGAACCTGGTCAAGGAATACCGGACTAATCAACCAGTATTGAAAGACATAAGCCTGGATCTTACCGGTGAGGGCCTCACCGCCATCATCGGGCCTTCCGGCACCGGCAAAAGCACGCTATTGCGCTGCATAAACCGGCTTATCGAACCCACACAAGGCACCATCCTGCTTGAAGCTGGTGGCAGCGTGGTCGACCTCGCCCGGGTCCGCGGAGCGCAGCTCAGGTACGCGCGGCGTCGTATCGGCATGGTTTTCCAGGAATACAACCTGGTTGAACGACTTACTGTCATGGAAAACCTGCTGACCGGACGCCTGGGCTATACCTCGGCATTCAATGCCTGGCGGCGCCGCTTCGAGCCCGACGACATCCAGTATGCTTTCCAGCTGCTTGATACCGTCGGCCTGGCCGGCTTCGCCGACCAGCGCGCCGACGCGCTTTCAGGCGGACAACGCCAGAGGGTCGGCATCGCGCGCGCGCTGATGCAACGCCCGCAACTATTACTTGCTGATGAGCCCACATCATCACTCGATCCGAAAACCTCGGTTGAAATCATGGAATTGCTCACCGAGCAAGGTCGCGCGTTCAACATTCCCGTCATCGTCAATATCCACGACGTTGAACTGGCCAGGCGATATGCCACGCGCATCATCGGCATGTCGGGAGGTAACGTGGTCTATGACGGCCAGGCCTCGGGCTTGAGCACTGAAGTATTAAAAACAATCTACGGAGGCGAGTCTTGGCTAGGCTAAACCCGCCCTCGGCAACGCGGTCCAGCAAACCCTTCGCCCTATCCTCGCGCGCCAGGTTCGCCCTTCTTCTCGTCATTGCCTATACGCTCTTCGCGTCCACACAACTCGGCTTCTCGTGGGACCGCTTCGAAGCAGGTCTGGAACATGGTGCCAAGTTTCTTGCCCGCATGTTCCCTCCCAATTTTGAACGCGGCGCCATGCTATGGAAAGGCATTGCCGAAAGCCTGGAAATTGCTGTGCTGGCCACGACGCTGGGCATCATACTGGCGTTGCCGCTCAGTCTACTTGGCGCCCGAAACTTGATGCCGGCATGGGCCAGTTGGCCTGCGCGTGCACTCATCTCTCTTTGCCGTGCCCTGCATCCAGTCATCGTCGCCATCATCTTCGTCAAGGCGGTCGGCTTCGGCGCGCTGGCCGGCGTGCTGGCACTTACGGTCGCATCCATCGGTTTCATCGGAAAACTGTTCACCGAATCCATCGAGGAAATATCCCTGAAACAGGTCGAGGCGGTGCGGGCCACCGGTGCGTCGTTTTCCAATGTCATTATCTTTTCAGTGATGCCGCAGGTTTTTGCACGGTTCGTCGGGTTTTCAACCTATCAGCTCGACTCCAATCTACGCAATTCCACCATGGTTGGCATCGTCGGCGCCGGCGGTATCGGCGGGACGCTCTTCTCCGCGTTTCAACGTTTCGACTACGACTTCGTCTGCACCATTCTGCTTTCCATCATTGCAATCATCATGATCGGAGAAATCCTGGCCGGGGTCGTGCGCTCTATCCTGCTCGATAACGTCTCCCCCACAGAGCTCTTACGCGGCAAGGCGCACCGTCCCCGCATGGTAAGGTCCGTCGGGGGCGACACATGAACACCACTCATACCCTGCCAAACCAGGAACCTCGACGCTGGATGCGCTATACGCCCGGCCAACGCCTTCTGCGCTTCGTCCTGTACCTGCTCTTTGTCCTCGCCATCGTCCAGTCGATGCGTACAATCGATGTCATCCCGGAATTCCTTTACGACGCCCCCACCCAGATGGCCGACCTTCTCCATCGAATGTGGCCAGTGTCGTGGCAAAGCTTCCGAGGGTCCATCCAGAAGGCCTTGATCGAAACACTGCATATGGCCACGCTGGGAACCATACTTGCGGTGGTCCTGGCCGTGCCGGTCGGTCTGCTGGCAGCCGAAAAGCTCACCCGCAACAGGGCCGTCAATTTTCTGGCACGCCTTATCCTGGTGTCCAGCCGATCAATCAACTCCCTTGTCTGGGCGCTGCTGTTCATTGCCATCTTCGGCCCGGGACCGCTGGCCGGGACGATCGCCATCGCATTTCGGTCCATCGGCTTCATTGGCAAGCTGCTCGGGGAAGCGCTGGACGACGCGCAACCCGGACCCATCGAGGCGCTGACGGCAACCGGTGCCAGCACCGGGTCCATTATCGGCTATGGCTACTGGCCTCAAATCCGGCCTGCGTTCTGGTCTATCGTACTATTGCGATGGGATATCAATGTCCGCGAGTCCGCCGTATTGGGACTGGTTGGTGCCGGTGGCATAGGCATGGCATTGAACAGTGCCATGGATCTGTTCCAATGGGATAAAGTCGCGCTGATCCTTCTGCTGATCTTCAGTATTGTCATCGTCGCCGAAATCGTCATCACCCGGGCTCGCAAGGCCTTGCTGTAGACCCAGCTGCGTACCTCCAAACCCTGGCGCCGCTCGCGCCGGGGCTTGGCATGGATCATATCGAACGCCGTGGAACGCGGTAAGATGCGCGCATCATCAGCCAGGGGACATCATGCTCGAACGTGAACTCAAATTCTACGTACCCCCTCATAAGCGCGCCGCGCTGGAAAGGCGTTTGCGCAAAAACGGTGCGACAGATCTTCTCCTGCATGCCTGTTACTTTGACACCCCGGAACATGAACTCGCAAAGCGGAAGATCGCGCTGCGCGTGCGCAAGGAAGGCGAGCTATGGGTACAAACCATCAAGACGCCCGGCCCCGACGAACTATCCCGGATTGAAATAAATCACCCGCGGCCGGGTCCCACGCTCGACCTGGGTCTTTACAAGGGCACCTTGGTAGAAGACATGCTTGCCGGACTCGAGCATCCCTTGACACTGCTCTATGAAACCCAGGTGCACCGGCTCGTTTTCAAGATGGACTGCGACGACAACGAGGTGGAGCTGGCCTATGACCAAGGCGTTATTAAATCGGGCGCGTTGGAATTGCCATTGTGTGAACTGGAACTGGAACTGGTGCGTGGAGAGGTGGCAAGCTTGTTCAAACTGGCCGCACAATGGCTTAGAAAGTACGGCCTGATTCTGGACTTGCGCAGCAAAGCAGAACGTGGCGATGCGCTCGCCCGTATCGCCACGCCCACCGGCAGTACGAATCCGGCAGCGCAAGCTGCGCCGTGGCCGCAGTTGTTCAAGCCACGTCGCGCAGGTCCGATCGTGCTGACGTCCGACCTATCCATGCAGCAAGCGTACCAACGTTGCGCCACCGACTGCATGAACCAGATCATCAGGAATACGACCCTGCTGGCGACGACAGAAAACGTAGAAGCCATGGGAAGCCCACACGTCGAGTATGTGCACCAGATCCGGGTCGGAATACGGCGTATCCGGTCATGCTGGAGGTTTTTTGGAAAGTGGCTGGTGCTAAACGAATCCCAGTTGGGGAAGGAACTGCGCAACTACTTTTCGAAGTTCGGCCAGATACGCGATAGCGACATCATCCATCTGACGATCGCACCGCGCCTGGCTGCAGCGGGCATGCCTGATTCAACCCTGCCACCCCGCGCAGATGCCGACAGCACCTCGGCGCTTGCCGCCAGCCCGCAATTCCAGTCAGTATTGCTGACACTGCTTCAGCATCTTACCGACGCAAAGCTCGCGCTTCGAAAACCGGAGAAAACGGAAATCAAGCTGGGAAAAGCGCTGACCAAACGATTGAACAAGCGCATTCACGCGCTGGGTGAAAAAGGTGCGCATTTTTCGCAGTTTCCCATAGAAGAACAGCATCGCCTGCGCAAGCAGGTGAAAGGCTTGCGCTACAGCATGGAGTTTTCAGGCACCCTATTGGCGGAAAGACGGTTGGCGCGCCTGCGCGAAGCGCTGACGACCCTCCAGCACACCCTGGGCGACCTGAACGACTTGTACATTGCCGACGATTTCTACCAATCGCTTATTGCCACGCAGCCACAAGCCCATTTCGCGGTCGGTTGGTTGCGCGCCATGCAAGAGCAGAAGAAAGCCGAAGCGCAGGCCGATTTCATCCGTCTGCGAAACGTGGGCCATCTGAAAAAGGCCTGAAGCTGTGCCGGATCAATCGCCGATCAGCGCAGCCGCAAACTCTCGGGCCACGAAAGGCTGCAGGTCATTCAAGGCTTCCCCGACACCTATCCAATACACGGGCACGGGACGCACTCCCTGACTGCCCGCCGCAACGGCAGCCAGCGTACCCCCCTTTGCCGTGCCGTCCAACTTAGTTACGACAAGTCCCGTAAGCGTAATGGCCGCATCGAAAGCGCGGATTTGCGCAATGGCGTTCTGCCCGGTATTGCCATCGATGACCAGTAATACTTCATGAGGCGCGGCGCCATCGGCCTTGCCGATGACCCGTTTGATCTTCTTGAGTTCTTCCATCAGGTGCAATTGCGTCGGCAGCCTACCTGCCGTGTCCACCATGACCACGTTCGCCTGGCGCGCCCGGCCCGCATTCACCGCATCGAACGCTACCGCGGCGGGGTCGCCACCATCCTGTGCGATGACCGTCACGTTATTGCGCGCGCCCCACTCCATGAGTTGCTCACGGGCCGCCGCGCGGAACGTATCGCCAGCGGCCAGCAGCACTTTGGCACCCTGAGCCTGGAAAGCATACGCCAACTTACCTATGGAAGTAGTCTTGCCGGCGCCGTTCACGCCGGCGATCATGATGACCAACGGCGATGCACTGCCCAAAGGAAAAGGCTTTTCCAAGGGTGCGAGGTGGTCGGCCAATATATCGCGCAATGCTGCCTTCACCTGCCCGGCTTCTGCGATCTTTTCCTTGCGCACCCGCGCACGCAGGGAGGTGAGAAGCTTTTCGGTCGCCTCGACGCCGGCATCGGCCATGATAAGCGCGGTTTCCAGGTCTTCGAACAGCGATTCATCGACCTTTACACCGACGAACAGTCCGCCAATGTTCTGGCCGGTGCGTGACAACCCCTTTTTCAACCGTGTGAGCCACGTGCTTTTTTCTGTCTCGATAGGCGTATTCAGCGATCTCTCGGACGGCAGGTCTGGCAACGTCGCCGGAAGATCGGCTTGCAGCGCAGCGTCGTCCTGCCCGGCATCGGTGGCGACCTGTGCCGGGGGCGGAACCAGATCCACTACGCCCTGTGGCGCCTCGCTTTCAACCGCGAGCTTCGGAGTGGCGGCGTATTCTTGCGGCTGCTGCGGAGAATACGACGGCTCTATAGGGCTATCTGCAGTCCACTGTGATTCCGGCACAGGTTCCGGTTCCCGTTCTGGCTTCGGTTCGGGTCCCGGCTCCGGTTCTGGTTCCTGCTGGTCAGATAAGACGTCTTCCCCGGGCGCAGCCGAGTCCTGCTGATCGGTTTCGACAGCCGAAGGTTTCTTTCTTTTAAAAAAACTGAACATACGTTTTACACTACCCGAATATATTTGAATAACGCCACTGAATGACCCCAGACTGCGCATGAAAAAGCATGTAGTACGTATTGTAGGCGGTGATTACCGCCGGACTCCCATACCCGTGATCGACGCAGTGGGCCTGCGTCCCACGCCGGACCGAGTGCGCGAGACCTTGTTCAATTGGTTGCACCATCTTTGGAGCGGCGATTTCTCGCAAAAGAGAGTGCTTGACCTGTTTGCCGGGACTGGCGCCTTGGGTTTCGAAGCCGCATCGCGCGGTGTCGCGCATGTTCAGATGGTGGAAAACAATCCCGCCGCCGTGACGGCGCTTCGTGCGCTGCGCAGCCGATTGAATGCCGAATCGGTGCGCATACACGCTGGAAACGCGTTAAGCGTACTAGACCGCGTAAACGATACACCTTTCGATCTCGTCATGCTCGACCCTCCGTTTGATAGCGGATGGTTGGATCGTTTGTGGGTAAAAATGCCGTCCGTCCTCATGCCGGGCGGTCTGTTGTATATTGAATCGGAAAAGATGACCCTTGCGCCCGCGCAATTCGATGTTCTACGCCAGTCGCGTGCCGGCCATGTGCATTTCCAGCTGCTTCGATTTGCTGCATTGCAAAAAACAGTCAATAATCCTGAAATCGAAATTAATCGCATATCCACCGGCAGTCGAGACAGCTCACCGCTATCCACTCCCATTAACAATTCGGAATCTGCATGATCACTGCTGTCTATCCCGGAACGTTCGACCCCCTGACCCGTGGACACGAAGATCTGGTCCGGCGGGCTGCCGGCCTGTTCGACCATGTGGTGGTTGGCATCGCACACAGCCATGCCAAGAAACCGTATTTTTCCATCGAAGAACGGGTCGAGATAGCGCAAGAAGTCCTTGGCCACTATCCCAATGTCGATGTTAAAAGCTTCGACGGTCTGCTCAAGGATTTCGTACGAGAGCAAGATGGCCGGGTTATCGTGCGAGGCTTGCGCGCTGTTTCCGATTTCGAATATGAATTCCAGATGGCGGGCATGAATCGCCACTTGCTTCCCGAGGTCGAGACCTTGTTCATGACTCCGTCCGACCAGTATCAATTCATCTCGGGCACAATTGTTCGTGAAATTGCCATGTTCGGCGGAGATGTCAGCAAATTCGTTTTTCCTTCGGTGGAACGTTGGTTGCATAGCAAAGCCAAAGCGCGACGCGAAGAACAGGAACAATCCCGGAAGGGGTAATACGGCGCAATACCCCTATTGGGAATTACACTAACTTGTTGCCAGTCCAGGCCACGTGCTGCGATTTGGCCGTATTGGCCCGTTTTTGTAGGAAAAACCATGGCTCTGCGTATTACCGAAGAGTGCATCAATTGTGATGTTTGTGAACCGCAATGCCCAAACAATGCCATTTCGATGGGCCTCGAAATCTACGAAATAGAACCTTCGCAGTGCACCGAATGCGTGGGGCACTTCGACGAGCCCCAATGCCAGGTGGTGTGCCCGGTTGAATGCATCGTGTTCGATCTTGATCACTCCGAAAATAAAGAAATGCTTCTTTCGAAGTACCACCGGCTGACAGCCACGGCCTGATCGCCGCACGCCCTTCCCGGCCTATGCCGGCGGCCACAGCACAGGTGGTGCGTCCGGATGGACTTTCACCAGGCGACAGGGCCGTTCCAGGTACTTCGAGACCCAGGTGGCTACCAGTTCGCCTTCGTCCACCACGTCCACATGCTTGCCATCCACGATGGCCTGCCGACGCACACTGTCATCGTCCTCAATGACGTCCAGAGGGATGTCCAGGCGCAACATGCCTTCGGCCCGCATGACCAGGCAACCCATGCTGAGGTTGACCTGGATGGCAGCCAGTTTCGGGCATTGCTGTTGGCTTAGCCAATTATCGGCATCATCGATGATCAGCCATTTCCTGTCATACGCCGCAGCCTCGGGATCGGCTATACCTGCGCACGAAGCGATTGGATAATAGAATGTTGGAGTCATTTTCCTAGTAGTCCTTTTAACGCATCGCCTATGCTCTTTACAGGATCCATTGGCTTCTTCGGGGCAGGAGGCGTAGGCGAGTCGGGAAACAGAGGCTGATCAAGATTGCCGGCCTTGTTCGACAACAAGTCCAGCAGCCCGTCCTGCACGGCGTCCTTGATGGCCTGGTTGCTGATTTCTTTCCATTGCACCTGATAACCGAGTTTGTCGAACGGACCGGAAATACGGATGGGAATCGCGACATTCCTGAGGTCGGCAAGCTCTTTGCCGTCTTGTGTCGTAGCCGTATTGGCAACGCGCACATTGATGATCAGGTCGAGCTGATTATTCACAATGTCCAGCGACGCCGGCGTGCCTTGCGAGATGCGCAATACGGGTGAAATCAGGTTCAAGGTCTTCACGGTACCCTGCCCATGATTGAATTCGACATCGGCATTAAGGGAACTGAACTCGGTACTGCGCTCCCGATCGAACTGCGTCGCGACATCGGGCAGTTGGCCACTGAACATATTGCGTACGACCGCCCTTACTTCACGCAATGTCTGGCTCACGTTAATGCCACGAACCGAACCATCACGCAAGCGCACCTGGACGGTACCCATCAGCCCGGCTTTCAGGGCCGGCAAGGTAGAGCCCTCGGCAGCCACCTTGACCTTTACGGTTCCCAGCCCGGACAGACGACTTTGCTGATCCCATGCCTGTAGCAATGGCCCCATCGCAACGCTGGTCAGTGATAAATCGGCTTGCAGCGCATTCCTGGAATTCGCCGTCAATTTTCCATCCAGCTTGCCTTCGTACAGGTCGGCCTTCAATCCGCTGATCAAGAGATTGCCGTCTACGGCACGCAATGCGGCGGTAAATTGTTTGGCCACCAGTTCCCTGACTTTCACCTCGCCGACAGCAATGTTGCCGATAATATCGACCGAATCGAGAAATTCCAGGTCGATTGTAGTGGCGCGCGTCGGCGCCGCTTTTTCCGCGGCCTTGTCAGCAGCCGGTTTCGCTGCCGGCTCGGCAGGCTTTGCACCATCGGCTGGCGCAGCAGGTGGTGCCGGCTTTGCAGCCACAGGAGGAAATATGGTGTTGAAGTCCAACCGATCGGCGGTCAGATCGAAAGCGACCTTGGGATCCTTCAGTTGTGTCGCCTTGACACGAAAATCGAGCTTGCTGCTGCTGACCACGGCATTGATTTCGCTGACCAGCTCGTCCTTGACTAAGTCTGCCTGCAGGCTCCCTATGAAGGGAATCTCGAAGCTGCCGCCTGGCAATGCTGCATCCTCGATGCGGACATCGCCTTTCATCGCGGACAACGCGCCCTTGTCTTCGAAACGGTCCCAGTGTGCGGGCGACGTCATCTTCAATTGGACGAGACGATCGCCCTGCTTGAGTCCGCCGTCAATCTTCAGCTCGCGCAGTGACAGCCTTTTTGCGTCGCCCCCCAGACCACTCAAGGTCAGTGCCACTCCCAGAGTTTTATTGCTACCCCGAAGCTTGACCGTGCCGGACACCGGCTCTCCCTTGGCCGCTTCCGGAGACACTGAAAGACTGGGCGCATCGAATGCAATATCGAAACTTTCGTCGGGCAGATCGCCCTTGGCTCGATACGCGAGTTTTTCCACCTGAAGCTCTGCCTGGCTGCGGTCGATCTTCAACTGCGGTACGACCAGACTCGTTTCCAGATTCTTTATCGGCCTGTCTCCGCCGAGCTCTCCCTGCACGAGAAACTCGACATTGCTGGCACTGAACATTTCGGAGTAGGCGCTATAGGCGAGATTGCCACGCAGGGAGGCGGACTTTGCCTGAAGGTCGCCGATACTGCCGTTCACCAGTACATTGATCTTCTGCGCCGAGTAGGTTTGCTGGTCAGGATTGAACTTGACCACCGCTTGTCCCTCGATCTTCGCATCGGCTACCGGAAAGTCGCCAAGGAGTTTTCCGGTCAGCGCCACGTCGAAGGCCTGGTCGAATGTCATCCGGCCAGTATTGACGTTGAGCTGGGTCACGCGTGCCACAGACCCCGTTATCTTGTCGAAAAGATGAATCTCGCCGTTCTTGAGATCAAGTCCGGCAATATCGATCTGGAAGTCGGTACCCGTGGCGGTACGATTACCGAGTACCACCGGCATCTGCCTGGCGGCGACGGGCGGGACAGTTGGCTGTACCAACTGGGTAGTGGCGCTGTTTGCCGCCGACGCACCAGGCAAGGAAACCGCAGCGTCTGCGGACGCTGGACGATGCTCGATAAGATCCCGGAAATTGTATTCACCGTTTTCGTCCCGGATGAGCCAGGCCTTGAACCCTGTGACGGCAACGTGATCAACCACGAACCGATCAAACATGAGCGGCCAGATAGCAACCGCGAAACGTGCGCTGTCGACGGACGCGAAGGTATCGGTGCTGTTGCGATCGGACAAGGAGACCCCTTGCAACGACAGGCCTATGCGTGGAAATAGCGACAACTCGATATCGCCCTTGATGGATAAAGTGCGCTGATAGCGGTTATAGACAATTTCCTCTAGCTTATTCTTGTAGGCATTCGGGTCGAAGGTCAGCAGGAAAATTGCAATGCCGACCAGGGCCACCAGGAATACCACGACGATACTGATCAGTATCCTCTTGAACCAAAATTTCATTTACGGCCTCTAAAACCACGGGAGAGCTCCCCGGCACGATACATGGTAAATACCTAGAATGCTAACCGAAGTCGAAGCCGGAAGTGACGATGGAGCAAGTCAAAGCGTATAAATACGAGCAATTTCCGGCCATTAATTACTGTCGGCTATTTTAAAATCAGACAACGTTCTAGCGCCTGCCACGATAGCTGGGTACGATACCTGTGTTATTACATCTTCCACGAACCTATACGAGAGAACATGAAATTCGAGACACTCGCCATCCACGCCGGATATCAGCCCGACCCGACCACCAAATCGGTCGCCGTTCCCATTTATCAGACAACGTCCTACGCCTTTGATAGCACGCAACACGGTGCCGACTTGTTCGACCTGAAAGTGGCCGGAAATATTTACACCCGAATCATGAATCCGACGAACGCTGTGCTCGAAGAGCGCGTGGCGGCACTGGAAGGAGGCGTGGCGGCGCTGGCGGTCGCATCGGGAATGGCGGCAATTACCTATGCTATACAGACTATCGCTCAAGCCGGCGACAACATTGTATCGGTAAGTAAGCTGTATGGTGGAACGTACAACCTGTTCGCCCATACCTTTCCGCGCCAGGGAATTACCGTCAAATTCGCGCCTCACGACGACGTCGCCGCACTGGAGGCCCTGATCGACGACAACACCAAGGCCGTCTTCTGCGAAACCATAGGAAATCCGGCCGGCAACATCATCGATATCCAGGCTTTCGCCGATGCGGCCCACAGGCATGGTGTGCCACTGATCGTAGACAATACTGTGGCATCGCCGGCATTGTGCCGACCTTTCGAACACGGTGCCGACATCATCGTGCATGCGCTCACCAAATACATGGGCGGGCATGGCACGACCATTGCCGGCGCAGTCGTGGACTCGGGCAAATTTCCGTGGGCTGAAAACAAGAAGCGCTTTCCCATGCTCAATGAACCGGATCCCTCCTATCATGACGTGGTCTACACCGAGGCCTTCGGGCCGGCCGCATTCATTGGGCGCTGTCGGGTGGTGCCGCTGCGCAATACCGGCGCTGCGCTTTCGCCGTTCAATGCCTTCCTGATCCTGCAGGGGATTGAAACGCTCTCACTGCGCATGGAGCGCCACACCGAGAACGCGCTTAAAGTGGCGCAATTCCTTCGAGAGCACGATCAAGTTGCTTGGGTGCAGTATGCCGGCCTAAGCGATCATCCCGAACATGATCTCGCGCAAAAATACCTGGGCGGCAAACCGGCCAGCATCCTGTGCTTCGGCATCAAGGGCGGTAGCGCCGCCGGCGCCCGTTTCATCGATGCGCTCAACCTGATACTCAGGCTGGTCAACATCGGGGACGCCAAATCATTGGCCTGCCACCCGGCTTCCACGACCCATCGTCAATTGAATCCGCAAGAGCTGGCCGCGGCGGGCGTCGGTGAAGACATGGTGCGCCTGTCCATCGGTCTTGAACACATCGACGATATCCTGGCCGACCTGACACAGGCCCTGGACGCCAGCAAAGCCTGAGCAAAGGGCCGGCCAGGTAAACAGTTGCCAGCAGGCAAAGCCTACAGCCGGCCCAGCATCCCTGAAAGTGCTCCCAGTACGGAGCCACCGCCGGCTTGTACGTCCGGCACTGTCCCATCGGGCGTGGCCTGGTCGACAAGACTGGGAAGCATCACGCTAAGATGGTTCAACACTGAAGTCACATCCAGGCCTGATCGTTCAGAAAGGCCCTGGATGACGTCATCGCCCAGCACGCCACGCAGCTGCTCCGCAGACACCGGCTCGTTCGGACCCGTACCAACCCAGGACGCAATGAGGCCACCGAGGCCGCCTTGCTGGAATTTTTCCACGATGCCGGGCAGCCCATCCGGGTATTTGCTGACTTGCTCGATCAGCGCGGGCAACAGAGAGGCCTGAGCACGCAGCTGCGGATTTTCTGTGCTCATTGAGGCCACAATCGAGTCTAAAAGTCCCATGTTCGCTTCTCCTTCGTCATGACGGTGTGAGTCTATAGGATTTGTGTCCCGATGGATGTCAGCACGTGTCAAGAGTTCGAGTATAGTAGCCGTGGTCCAAAGTAAAAAAACAATGTTGGAGACGCTGCATGCACATAGGAATTCCAAGAGAGCGCCTGTCCGGCGAGGCGCGCGTGGCCGCGACGCCCGAAACGGTCAGGAAATATCTGGCGAACAAACACACGGTCGTGGTCGAACAAGGTGCGGGCATTGCCGCTCACTATCCTGATGCGGCCTATGCCGAAGCGGGCGCGCAACTGGGCGACGCTGCCCAGGCGCTCGGTGCCGACATCGTCCTCAAAGTACGGGCCCCGGACGCACAGGAACGCCAGCACATAAAGCCGGGCGCCCTCCTTGTCGGCATGCTTGATCCTTTCGACGCCGCCGGAATCGCCGCGCTCGCGCAGACTGGCGTGACCGCCTTCGCCCTCGAGGCCGCCCCGCGCATCACGCGCGCGCAGAGCCTGGACGTACTATCCTCACAAGCCAATCTCGCCGGGTATAAGGCGGTACTGCTGGCGGCAAACCAGTATGGACGCCTCATACCAATGATGATGACGGCAGCAGGCACCCTCAAGGCAGCCCGGGTCGTGGTGCTGGGCGCAGGCGTTGCGGGCCTGCAAGCCATCGCCACCGCCAAGCGCCTGGGCGCGGTGGTCGAAGCCTCCGATGTACGTCCTGCCGCCAAGGAACAGATCGAATCGCTCGGGGCCAAGTTCATCGACGTCCCCTTCGAAACGGATGAAGAGCGCGACATTGCACAAGGCATAGGCGGCTACGCCCGCCCCATGCCTGCAAGCTGGATGACGCGCCAGGCTCTTCTCGTGGCCGAGCGGTGCCGACAGGCCGATATCGTCATCAGCACCGCGCTTATCCCCGGTCGCCCCGCCCCGGTGTTGATCAGTGCTGAAACGGTGCAGGCCATGAAGCCAGGCTCCGTCATTGTCGACCTTGCGGTCGAACGCGGCGGCAACTGTCCGCTGTCGGAAAAGGATAAGGTTGTCGAAAAGCATGGCGTCACATTAATCGGCTACAGCAACCTGCCGGCCATGGTCGCCACCGATGCCTCCGCACTGTATGCGCGCAATGTACTGGACTTCATGAAGCTCATTGCCAACGCCGATGGCCAGCTTGCCATACAACAAGAAGACGAAATCATCACTGCCTGCCTCATGTGCGCGGACGGCAAAGTCATAAGGAGCGCCTGATGGAAGCCGTAAGCCCCACCCTGATCAACTTGATTATCTTTGTGCTCGCCATCTATGTGGGCTTCCATGTCGTGTGGAACGTCACGCCGGCCCTCCATACGCCGCTCATGGCGGTCACCAACGCCATCTCGGCCATCGTCATTGTGGGCGCCATGCTGGCCGCCGCACTGACTGAAAGCAGCCTGGCGCGCTACATGGGAGTGTTTGCCGTGGCGTTGGCGGCGGTGAATGTCTTCGGTGGTTTCCTGGTTACCCGTCGCATGCTTGAAATGTTCAAGAAGAAAGACAAGAAAGCGGGAGCCAAGGCATGATCTCCGTCAACCTGGTCACGATGTTCTACCTGATTGCGTCGGTGTGTTTCATCCAGGCACTCAAAGGCCTGTCCCACCCGACCACCTCGCGGCGCGGCAACGCCTTTGGCATGGCCGGCATGGCCATCGCCGTGCTGACTACCGCGGCTCTCATTGTCAGCCTGGCGACTGAAGGCAGAACCGGCATAGGGCTGGGCTGGGTGCTGCTCGGCCTCCTGGTGGGTGGCACCGTAGGCACCATCATGGCGCAGCGGGTCGAAATGACCAAAATGCCCGAACTTGTGGCCTTCATGCACAGCATGATAGGTTTGGCGGCCGTCGCCATTGCGGTGGCCATTGTCGCCGAGCCCCATGCCTTCAATATTACGGCACCCGATGCTCCCATTCCGGTCGGTAACCGTCTTGAACTGTTTATCGGCACGTTCGTCGGGGCCATCACGTTTTCCGGCTCCGTCATTGCCTTCGGCAAGTTATCGGGCAAGTACAAGTTCCGCCTTTTTCAGGGCGCACCCGTTGTGTTTTCCGGCCAGCATATGGTCAACCTTGCTCTCGCCCTGGCCATGCTGGGTTGCGGCCTGTGGTTCATGGCCACGCAGCTATGGCTGCCGTTCATCATCATGACCGTACTCGCGTTCGTGCTGGGCGTACTCATCATCATTCCAATCGGCGGCGCCGACATGCCTGTGGTGGTGTCCATGCTCAACAGCTACTCGGGCTGGGCGGCGGCCGGCATCGGTTTCTCGCTGAACAACCCCATGCTGATCATTGCCGGCTCCCTGGTCGGGTCGTCAGGCGCCATCCTGTCCTACATTATGTGCAAGGCCATGAACCGCTCGTTCTTCAACGTGATACTGGGCGGATTCGGTGCGGCGCCGGGTTCTGCCACGGCAGCTGACCAGACCCAGCGCAATGTCCGTTCGGGCAGTGCCGACGATGCCGCATTTCTTATGAGCAATGCGGAATCCGTCACCATTGTGCCCGGTTACGGTCTTGCCGTGGCGCGCGCACAGCATGCACTGAAAGAACTCGCCGAAAAGCTTACCGCCAACGGGGTTACCGTGAAATACGCCATCCATCCAGTCGCCGGTCGCATGCCCGGCCACATGAATGTGTTGTTGGCCGAAGCCGAGGTTCCCTATGACCAGGTCTTCGAAATGGACGACATCAATAGCGAATTCGGACAGACCGACGTTGTCCTGGTCCTGGGCGCCAATGACGTGGTCAACCCGGCCGCCAAGAACGACCCACACTCTCCCATTGCCGGCATGCCCATACTTGAAGCCTATAAGGCGCGCACCGTCATCGTGAACAAGCGGTCCATGGCGGCGGGCTACGCCGGCCTGGACAATGAGCTGTTCTACATGGACAAGACCATGATGGTGTTCGGCGACGCCAAGAAAGTGATTGAAGACATGGTCAAGGCAGTCGACTAGCCGGCAGGGCGCAAGGAATCAGGTGTCACTGCCAAACTTGATCCCTTGCGCCAGCGGCAGTTCCCGGGAGAAATTTACGGTATTGGTGGCGCGACGCATATACGCTTTCCATGCGTCGGAACCAGACTCGCGCCCGCCACCGGTTTCTTTTTCACCCCCAAACGCACCGCCGATCTCCGCTCCCGACGTCCCAATGTTGACATTGGCAATGCCGCAATCAGATCCGGCGGCCGACATAAACCATTCCGCCTCGCGCAGATCGTTGGTGAAAACTGCCGATGACAAGCCTTGCGGCACGCCATTCTGCATTTCGACGGCCTCGTCGAACGTCGTGTAGCGCATGACATACAGGATCGGAGCAAACGTCTCTTGGAGCACCACCTTGGTCTGCCCAGGCATCTCGACCAATGCTGGGCTTACATACCAGGCTTGAGGATACTGATCGGCCAGCCGACGCTCGCCCCCCACGACCTTGCCACCTTGCTGGCGCGCGCTTTCCAACGCCGCCTGCATTCCGTCGTAGGCAGCACGATCGATAAGCGGACCGACCAATGTGCCAGGTTCCAGCGGGCTGCCTATGCGCGCGCTCGAGTAAGCCCGCTTCAAGCGGCCAAGCAATTCATCCGCGACGCTCTCGTGCACAATGAGACGACGGGTGGTGGTGCACCGCTGGCCCGCGGTACCAACCGCTCCAAAGAGAATCCCACGCAAGGCCATATCAAGGTCGGCCGTCGGTCCCACGATGATGGCGTTATTACCGCCCAGCTCCAGCAGGCACCGACCAAAGCGTGCCGCGACGATGGGACTCAGTTCGCGTCCCATTCGCGTGGAACCGGTGGCGGACACCAGTGCCACACGGTAATGTGCAGCCAGTGCTTGTCCGATTTCCCGCCCGCCTATCAAGACTTGCGACAGGTTCGCCGGGGCATCACCGAACTTTTCCATCGCACGGTTAAAGAGCACCTGGCAGGCCAATGCGGTAAGCGGAGTCTTTTCGGACGGCTTCCATACCACGGCGTCACCACAGATGAGTGCAAGGGCAGCATTCCACGACCAGACCGCAACAGGAAAATTGAACGCTGAAATAACGCCCACTACGCCCAGTGGATGCCAGGTTTCCATCATGCGATGACCCGGGCGCTCCGAGGCTATCGTCAGGCCGTGCAACTGCCGCGACAAACCCACGGCGAAGTCGCAAATATCGATCATTTCCTGGACCTCGCCTGCTCCTTCAGCCAGAATCTTGCCCGCCTCGATGGACACCAGCCGTCCCAGCCCCTGTTTATGGGCCCGTAGCTCGTCGCCCAGCAAACGCACGAGTTCACCGCGACGTGGAGCGGGTACCATGCGCCATGCCATGAACGCCGTGTGGGCGGCATCAATGGCCAAGTGAGCATCCGCCGTCGAGTGCTCTGCCAGGCGAGCGACTTCCGTGCCGTCAATGGGTGAGCGAACCGACAAACTACCATTTTGCATGCGCGTAGCATCCAGTCCAAATTCCGCCAGCACGTCGTCAATATTCATTCTCGCCCTCTGAGTAATCCGTACACGTTGCATTCCAAGCACACTACTATAATCGTCGGGCCGGTACCGTGCCCGTCCGGGCCTCTGCCTTATCACCGCCACTATCGCGAGTCCCCATGTCCAAGCCAACCATCAGCGTCTTCAATGCCGAGCAAACGGCCGAGCTCCTCGGCTTCCCGAGCCTACTCGACGCACTGGCGGTCGCTGCAGGTGAATATGCCAATGGAGCTATCCAGTCGCCCGAAAGGCAAGTGCTGCCGCTTCCACAGGGCGGCGTCATGCTGTCCATGCCGGCGACAGCCCACGATATTGGCATTCACAAGCTCGTGAATGTGGTTCCAGGGAACCGCGTTCGCCATCTACCGACCATAAACGGGATTGTGTCTGTCTATGATGGCCAGACAGGACGCGCACTGTTCGTGCTCGATGGGCCAACCGTGACGGCAAGACGTACCGCGGCGGTATCCATGCTGGGCCTGAAGACGTTTTTGCCGAGCGCCCCCGAGCGTGTCGTGCTGATTGGTACAGGCATCCAGTCGGCCGGCCATGTCATGGCACTCGCGGCCATCTTCCCGGGCCTGCACGTCGTCGTCGTGGGTTCCAGTCGGGAAAAAGCACTGGCTTTTGTCGACGCACGTCGCCAAATGCCGTTGGAAATGCTGGCTGCCACCGCCGTTCCCGACGATGTCGACGCCGTCATTACCCTGACAACAAGCGCTACCCCCGTTTACACGCGGACGGCCAAGGCCGGAATGCTCGTGATCGGCGTGGGAGCGTTCAAGCCCGAACTCGCCGAAATCGGTGCGAACACCCTGAAGGGCAGTCAAATCTATGTCGACGATCCAGCGGGTGCACGGCACGAAGCTGGCGACCTGATCCAGGCAAATGTGGATTGGAGCGGCGTGCAATCCTTGGCCGACGCACTGGCTGGCGGAGTCCGCTACGAAGAGCCGATTGTCTTCAAGACAGTGGGATGTGCAGCATGGGACTTGGCTAGCGCGCGATGCGCATTGAGGGCCATCAAACCCCTCTGAACACCTTGAATAATGAGGTAGACTATGCATCTGGCAACACATCCACTCCTCTCGTCATAACGATATTGTTACGAAAAATGTCCACTGCTACTGCTGGTATTCATGATGATGAGGAAAATCCTTTCCTGGTCACCTCTCCTTTAGAGGTTCATGCACTGTTGCGCTCCATTGCGGCAAAGGGCGCCCTGCTGCGCATGCACATAGAAGGCCGTAGCGTTGCGATCATCACGACGATACTCGCCGTCGACACCGATAACGCCACGTTCATCGTCGATAACTCAGCCGAAGAAGATTTCAATCGCCGGGTAGTAAGCGCCGACGCCGTCACGTTCGAGACGTCGCTCGACAAAGTCAGAATCGAGTTTTCCGTCGCCAAGGTGGACGCGTGCATGCAGGATGGCCGTCCCGCTCTGTGTGCCTCGTCGCCAACCAGTGTCACCCGCATCCAGCGTCGCGAATACTACCGTGTAGACATCCCGATAAGCAATCGGGCAACATGCACCCTGTCTGCGCCCGCAAATAAGGAAGCAAAGCAGTTCAAGCTCGAGATAAGGGATATCAGCGCGGGCGGAATTTCCGTGATGGACAATGATCACGCCCTGGACAACACGCTGCACACGCTTTTCAAGGCGTGCCGGCTCGACCTCCCCGAAGCGGGCACTGTCATTACCGATCTGCAGATTGTTAGATCGCACGACGACTCACTACCCAATGGGAAACCTTCACGCTTCCTGGGATTTGCATTCGTCAATCTCTCCAATCCCATGAACTTCATTGTCCAGCAATACATCGCCAAGCTCGAACGCAAGCTGAACGCGAAGCGGCGAGGATTCGAGTAAGCCAGCCCGAGTTTCATATTTACGATGCGACGCGGCGAATTATACGACTGAGCGGTAAACGGCCGGCGGCCAAATTCAATACCCTGACAGGGACTGTCATCGTCATTCATCAAAGCGCAACTGAAAGAGCAAATACCAGAAGCGGCACCGAGAGTGCATAAGGTAAGATCCGACTATGCCTCTATTCATTCAATAGGACGGTGTATGCGAAAAGATCAAGGCGGCAGCGGCGGGCCGCTCCCGCCCGCCAATACCAAGGCCGGCATGCCCGGTTCCTCCGGTCAACCCACGGTACCGCCCCGCAAGACCTGGTGGATCTTCGTCGCCGTGCTGTTGGTCAACTACTACCTCATGCGACTGTTGTCACCCGGTGCTGACCAGGCCGTGACGATACCTTACACAGTGTTCAAACAACAGGTCTCGCAAGGCAACGTAAAATCGATCTATAGCCAGGGACAGAACATCGAGGGGCAGTTCGTGACGCCTGTTGCCCTTCCCCCAGCCGAGGCTGCCGCGCCGGGGCAGAAGCCACCTGCCGGGCCTTCCGTCACGGCTACGACCTTCACCACCCTGCTTCCCGATTTTGTCGATCCCGGCTTCGAATCATTCCTGATAGACCATGAGGTCGAAATTCGCGCCGTTCCGATCAAAGCCCCAAGCCCTTGGGCCACGATGTTATTCGGCTTCGGCCCCGCGCTACTTATCATCGGCTTCTATGTATGGATGTATCGTCGTGCGGCGAGCCAGGCAGGCGGGATGGGCGGCGCCATATTTGGAATGGGAAAAAGCAAGGCGCGTCGCTATGACCAAGATCAGGAAAAGAAGGTTTCCTTCGATGATGTCGCGGGCATCGATGAAGCCGAAAACGAACTGGTAGAGATCGTCGATTTCCTGAGAAATCCGCAAAAGTACACCCGGCTGGGCGGTAGCGCACCCAAAGGCATTTTGCTCGTCGGTGCGCCGGGTACGGGAAAAACCCTGCTGGCCAAAGCGGTGGCCGGCGAGTCCAACGTTCCGTTTTTCTCCATGAGCGCATCGGAATTCGTCGAAATGATCGTGGGCGTGGGCGCCGCAAGGGTTCGTGATTTATTCAAGCAAGCACGCGAGCATGCACCGTCTATTATCTTCATCGACGAAATTGACTCTATCGGCCGCGCCCGAGGCCAGACTGTCTTGGGCGGCGCCAGCGAACAAGAACAAACCCTGAACCAGATCCTTACCGAGATGGATGGATTCTCGGGTAAGGAAGGGGTCATCGTCCTGGCTGCAACCAACCAGCCCGATGTGCTTGATAAGGCTTTATTGAGAGCGGGCCGCTTCGATCGGCGCGTGGTAGTGAACCTGCCCGACAAAGTGGGGCGCGAGGCAATCTTGAAGGTGCACACCCGCAAGGTGCCACTCGATGCCGGTGTACAGCTTGCCGAACTCGCCTCATCCACGCCCGGCCTATCGGGGGCCGATCTCAAGAATCTCGTCAACGAGGCGGCATTGCTCGCTGCACGCCGCGATCAGGAGGCGGTCCGCCAGAAAGACTTCCTGGATGCATTGGAAAAGCTCGTTCTGGGACCTGAACGACCCATTGTGTTGAGCCAGGCAGATCGGGAACGGATTGCGTACCATGAAAGCGGCCACGCGATTTTGGGGCTGCTTGTGCCTGGGGCCGATCCCGTCCATCGCGTTACGATCGTGCCGCGCGGGCAAGCGCTGGGCGTGACGTACCAGCGTCCCGCAACGGATCGGTATAACTACCCTGAAGCGTATCTGAGGGCCAGAATTGTCGGCATGCTCGGCGGTCGAGCGGCGGAAGAGGTTGTCTATGGAACACGCACCTCCGGTGCCGAAAGCGATATCGAACAGGCAACGCAGCTGGCAAGGAACATGGTGACCCGCTGGGGAATGAGCGACAAGCTTGGCATGGTGCAACTTGCTTCGCGGCAGAACCAGTTCCTGGGAGCCGGCCTGGGACGTGACGCCCAGATAAGCGAACACACCGCCGCGCTCATTGACGCGGAGGTTCAAAAAATCATCCATGACAGTCATGACCAAGCAAGGCAACTCCTGCATAATCATCGAAAACAACTCGATGCTCTAGTGGAAGCCCTGTTGTCGCGCGAGACGCTTGATGAGAAGGAAATTCTCGACGTCACGGGTCTGCCTCCGGCCCCGGCATTGAAAGACCTGCCCAATGCCGCAAAGCTTCCAGAATAAAGCGCCCTGACTACGTTCGCACATGAAACGTGCAGCGCAAGTACACCCCGCATAACGGGTTCATGTCGAGCATTGAGTTGATACTGCAATCGGCTGTCCACCAGGAATTTCAAGGAGATTGAGATGAAAGCGATGCCAATTTTGTGGAAGCGCCTCGTCATGGGCGGTGAGACGTGTACCCGGTGCGAGGATACCGGTCGCCAACTCGAAGCGGCGGTGGCCAAACTCGCGGCCGCACTGCAACCGCTGGGAATCGAGCCGGTGCTCGAAACACAGGAAATCGACGAACCCGCGTTCAAGGCCAATACCCCCGAATCCAACCGCGTGTGGATCGCGGGCAAACCCCTCGAAGAGTGGCTCGGCGCCGCCGTTGGCATGAGCCGCTGCTGTTCCGTGTGCGGCACCTCGGATTGCCGAACACTCGAAGTTGACGGGCGCACTTACGAGACAATTCCCGAAGAGCAATTCATCAGAGCGGGGCTGATCGCGGCCAGCCAGATGATCGCGTCGCCATCGTCCATCGTGCGGCAGCAGTAACGCAGGAACGGATCAGTGCTCGCCGGAGCCGGACAGACCTGAAGGCGGTTGCTGCGACTAAGTAGCCTGAAGCGAACGTGCACCTGCGGCTCTTTTGCGGACTGGACCCGCCATCGTCTACAGTATCAGGAAGAAGATGTGCCGTTAACCATAAACTGACCAGAAATAAAGCATAAACTGGCCAAAATCCCGGCGAAAACCTACTTAGTCTGGGCTAGATAAGCCTGATATTAAACGCTGATAAAGCATATCTTGGCCAAACGGGACGACATAAAGCATAAAGTGGCCAAAAAAATTTACCCTGAGAATACAGCCTATTTTGACTTTCCAAGTCGCGTAGTAAGCGCGTAAAAACAATTGGGGCACCAACCAGCACATTCCATCAGGGACAGAGGCTTACTCCTCAGCAAAAGTCCGAATCTACGGGTGCAATCCTTAAACCATTACGAATTGAAAGCTTGGCAAACTGGGAGCGTCCATGTAGGGAGGATTACCCTTGCACCCTTCAACCGTATATCGTTAATCAACACTGGTATCGAGTGATGTCTCGTAGTAGTCCCGGAACGCTTGACCGGCACGAAACTCTCGAAAGCAGGTCACATACCCACACGTCTCATGTGGTATTGAGGAACCAACAATAGCTCAACGATTATGTCTACCGATAAAAATTCTCAACACTCCATGATTCACAGACCCCGATTTCCTTGTATCGCCTGCGCACGCGCGACCGCGGAACTCATGGTGATTGCTTTTCCGATGATGGAGGAACGCCCTCAAGGCCGTAGCGCACGAACTTCATGTAGGTGGCTGCCACCGAATGGGGTAACTTGGCATGCGCGTCGTGTCCGTACACATAGCGGATTGCCAAGTAACTTCGTGCCGCCATCAGCATAAATACGACTGCTTCCAGCTCGTCGGCCTCGTAGGCGGGAAATTCGCCTTGCCGATACGAGCGCTGCAAAAAGTGCACATATTGCTGGGCCATCGCATCAAAGTGTGATTTATGCGCAGTTGGAGCAAAGCTTTCCGCTTCGTTCAATATGCGGAAAAAGTGCGGTTCCTGCTCGAGAAAATCAAAAAAACCAAGGAAACCGCGCTCTTCGAGCTCAGCAAAGTTGCGTCCTCCTAGCGCCTTGTGCCGGATATGATCAAGCATCCTGCTGCCCAAACTGGGCAATAACACGTCAAGAATGTCCTGGCGTGAATCGAAATAGTTGTAAAACGTGCCTTGGGCCACACCCGCTTTTTGGGTAATAAGGGTAATCGATGCTGCGGCATAACCGACCTCGCCAACCACCTCTGCCGCTGCCCATAACAAGTTATCGCGAACCAACTCAGATTTTTCACGCCGACTGCGTCCCGCCTGCCAATGGCTAGGCACCTGTTTATGAATCGACCGCTTTTTTGTCGCCCCCGGGGACTGACTGGGCCTATGTTTGGTAACTGCGCTCATCGTGGACTACCGTGAAGAAAACAATATTTATACATGCAGCGGCCTATCATATGCCTGCAACACCGATTCATGTATCGACTCAGACAACGTCGGATGCGGGAAGATGGTTTGTAGCAATTCTAATTCGGTGGTCTCCAGGGTATGGGCCAGCGACAACCCATGGATCAGTTCCGTAACATTGGGGCCAACCAGATGGGCGCCCAACAATTGCCCTGTCGCTTCGTCAAACAACAACTTTACCAAGCCATCAGCATCACCCATTGCAAGCGCCTTGCCGTTGGCCGAGAATGGGAAACGACCTACCTTCACGCGGTAGCCTGAGTCACGCGCCCGCGCCTCGGTCAGCCCGACACTGGCGACTTGTGGATGGCAATACGTGCATGTCGGTATCCAATCGCGATCCATAGACGCGCTTTCGCCCTTCTGTGCAATGTACTCAACACAAGCCACTGCCTCATGGCTGGCCTTGTGTGCCAGACACGGTCCACCGGCTACGTCCCCGATGGCATAAACATGGCTTAAACTGGTCGCACCGTGCTCGTCGGTCACAATGAAACCGGCCTGTGTCTGTACGCCAGCTTCCTGAAGCCCCAAGCCGTCGCTGTTGCCCTCGACGCCAATCGACACCAGCATGACGTCGAACGAAGCCTGCTTCAGGGTATCGTCTTTTGCGAAGTTCACCGTTACTCCGGATGCACTTTTCTTGATCTCTGTCAGCCTGGTACCCGTTTCAAAAGCGACGCCCTGGCGTTCGAACGCTTGGCGAACCATCGCGGAGATCTCAGCGTCTTCTGTGGGCAAAATATTTTCCTGCGTCTCCACTACAGTAACGCGGCTACCCATAGTGCTGTAAAAACTGGCAAATTCCATGCCGATCGCTCCGGCACCAACGATCAGCATGGAGCTTGGGCATAAAGGTGCTGACAAGGCATGGCGATAGTTCCACACACGGATTCCGTCGGCGGCATGCCCGGTGAGTTGGCGCGGGCGCGCACCGGTGGCAATCACCACGTGCTTGCATCGCAATAGCTGGCACTTCCCTTCATTGTCCGTTACCTGAACACTACGATCCGGCAATAGCGACCCCGTACCGCGGACGACGCTTACTTTATTTTTCCTCATCAAATATTGCACGCCCTGACTAAGCTGGTCAGCTACAAGACGTGAACGCTCGATTACTTTTGGAAAGTCTACGGACACTCCTTCGACCGACAACCCTAGTTGATCGGCATTCTGGACTTCCCGATATACCTCTGCGGTGTGCAAAAGTGCTTTGGTCGGAATACAGCCCCAATTCAAGCAAACACCGCCCAGATGCTCCTTCTCAACCACGGCCACTTTCATACCAAGTTGCGCCGCGCGAATGGCGGCTACATATCCGCCGGGCCCACCTCCAATTACGATTAGGTCGAATGACAATTCAGCCATTGTTCGCACTCCAAGCCGTTGACCCCGGTAGAGCGGAAAAGCAATTAATTACATCGGCAATTCTATGGTTCTCAGGTGCCAGCGTGAAGGCCTCAAGACCATCATATAAAGACCCCGGTAGATCGCTTTCAGCCCCGACGCGACGTATCAGTTCGGATACGCCGGCACGGTCGTACGCGTAATCGGCAAACTCCATTAGCTGTTGATGATCGATTACCTCGTCATTGGGGAGTTCGACCCGGATAGCACAGCATAATTTTTTAACGTTTTCGTCAGAGACCAAGTCAATGCGGGTCATCAGATCGTTAACCCTCGCATCGTCATACGCGGTCATGGCCTTCATGTCGGGGATGCCGTACAGCAACGTGTTCGCAATGCAAAACGGAATGCTCATCAACGTACCAGAGATACTGTTGAATGGTCCTTTTGAGTCCATACCTGCATAGCCTGTTTCGTACGGATTCATTCGAACAATAATACGACGTATGCTTTCCAGAGCATGTCCCTTCAGTTGCTCGCGCACCACTAGTCCCGCCGTTACCGGCGTTTGATTGAACGCACATACGGGAAAGGGCTTGAACGTGACCCTGTGCATGGCCCAGTCTTTTCCCAGTCGCGCGGCAAGCGCCTCGGCATCACATTTCTGGCCAGTAAACGCCTTGATAAAACCTGCATCGCCTTCGAAGGCGCCCGGCGCTGACACGGAACCTGCGCGTGCCAGCTGCGCGGCCGTATAGCCGGTCTGTCCGGCCACGCCAACCTGATAACGCCATTCGTCAGTTCCATCGGCAAATGATTGAAGCAGCCCTCCCGCAAACGACGCTGCGTTGGACAGCGCCGCAGCGGTCTGTTCCACGGGAAGATTCATAAGCTTGGCTGCCGCCGCCGCAGCGGCTACCGTGCCATACACTGCAGACGCTCGGAAGCCCGCCGGTGTGGTTATTCCGGCATAGGCCTGTTCCAGCAAGCCTCCCGCTTCATAACCCGCCAACAGCGACGGCAACAGGCGCTCAAGGGGATAAACGTCGGCCTCGATCATAGCGGTCAATAAGGGAATCAAAATGGCACCGAAGTGGGCAGCACCACAAGTGTCTTCCTGTGCGCGACCATGAAAAAGCGCGGAATTCGCCAGCGCAGCACCTGCCACCGAGGTGCGCCGGCCATCGCCCAACAAGGTAGCGCCGCCGTGCTTCCACTCGCCATTCATGGCCAACGCAGCGCGACGCGCCACGGGCGCGTAAGGTGTGTTGTGGCATCCCAAACCGATACCATAACCGTTCAACAAACATGTCTTGGCTTTTTCGAGGACATCCGAGGGAATATTAGAATGATCGAGCTGCGTGATGAACACAGCAATCGACTGGCTCAAAGTCATTTGGGTCTCCAGTTAAGCGAGGTGGACGTCAAGTGCAGATCTTGGCGCGCAAGACTCTTTTAAGAACCTTGCCGCTTGGATTGCGAGGCAGTTCATCAAGCAAGATTAGGCGCTTTGGCACCTTGAAACTGGCCAGATGCTTGCGGCAATGTGCGGCCAATTCATTAAGTTCCAGGGTATGCCCTGATAGCAGTACCGCCACCGCAGCCACCGATTCGCCCCAACGCTCATCGGCCAGCCCAATTACCGCCACATCGGCAATCTGCGGCAGCATGAAAATAACGCGCTCCACCTCTGACGACGCGACGTTCTCGCCACCGCTTATGATCATGTCTTTTTTGCGGTCTGTGAGAAACAGAAAACCGTCTTCATCCAGATAGCCGACATCCCCGGTACGGAACCAATCACCAAAGAAGCTGTTGCGCGTTTTCTCTTCTTGCTTCCAATAGCGTTTTGTCACCTTGGGCCCGCGAAGACAGATTTCTCCGCTCTGACCGGCAGGCAGCGACATACCATTATCATCGACTATGCTGATTTGCAGGTGAGGTACAGCGCGGCCAGTGGACCCGATTTTTTCTATTTCCCGACCTGGCTCCATGAACGTGTCCCCGCCGCAGGATTCGGTTAAGCCATACGCATCAATGTAACGACCGCAAGGAAATAGCATAGAAAATTCCTGGATACGATTCTCGGGCGTTTTCTCGCCACCGCCTATACACCACTTGAAACTGCGCAGGTCGTACTTGTCGCGGTCAGGTACTGACAGCAGACGTCCCGCCATAACCGGGGCCAGCCACGCGCAGGTGATTTTTTCGCGATCGATGGAAGCCAGCACTTCGTTTTCATCGAAATTTCGCTGCACGATCAGGGTGCCGCCCAAATAGAGTAGCGCCGTACCAGGAAGATCGAACGCGCCCACGTGATACAAGGGCCCAACGACCAAAAGGATATCGTCCCGCGTAAGCGACAGCGACGCGATATGGTCCAGGCACTTCCAATAGTAGTTCTGGTACGTGTGCATGACACCCTTGGGACGGTCGGTGGTACCAGACGTGTACATAAGGCGAAAAAGATCCTCGGGCACCTGCGGGAACATTCCCGGCTTGTCTGCATTCGCGGTGAGCTTACGCGTATCGTGCTGTGCCGCTTCATCAAGCAGTACCGTCGCGTCAAGAATTCCTTGGACCGACTCATGGAACTCCTCGTCGGCAATCAGTAGCTTGGCTTCGGCATCTTCGAGGATGTATGCCACCTCTGAATTCGACAGCCGGAAGTTGACCGGCAGAAAAACCCCCCCAATATGGCTGAGGGCATACGCAATCTCGAGAAAGGCCGTGCTGTTTTTCATCACGACCGCGACCACCTGGCCGGCCTCCACTCCCCGGCTTTGCAGATAGCCAGCCATACTCAGGACTCGGGTCGCAAACTCACCGTAGGTAATGCGTTCCGAGTCGTAAACGATGGCGAGTTTTTCGGGCGAACTGGCCGCATGATAGAGAATTTGCGCGCTGAGATTAACCATAACGTTTCGATAGATGATTAGGCGTTGAGACGTATCCGACCGGTCTGCAATAGCAGATCAACCAGCACTCGGATTAGTACGACTTGGGCATACCCAAGTCGTGAACCGCGATGAAATTCAATACCATCTCCTCGGCCACTGGGGCAAAACGGAACAAACGCGCATCCCGCCAAAGGCGTTCAACGTGATACTCCTTCGAGTAGCCCATGCCTCCCATGGCTTGCATTGATCGCTCGGTTGCATCGGCGGCGGCCTGAGCCGCTATCAGCTTGCCCACGTTCGCATCACTTCCATACGGCAGACCACGATCGCAATTGTTGGCAGCACGATAATTCATCAACCTTGCGCACTCCAGTTCGGCATAGGCCTGGGCCAAGGGAAACTGGACGCCTTGGTATGAACCCACAGGTCGTCCGCCGAACACCTTCCTATCGTTGGCATACTGAACAGCCAGCTGAATCGCCAACCGCCCGGCCCCTACCAGGCCCGCCGTGGTCACGATCCGCTCGGTATTCAGCACCTCCAGCAATTCGGGCCAACCGTTGTCGAGCGTCCCGAGCAGCTCGTCGGGTTCGACCCGAACGTTGTCAAAGAACACCGAGCTCGAAGGAAGCGTGGCCGTGCCGACTTTATCGATGGCGCTATGGCTCAGCCCTTCGCGATCCGTATCGACCATGAACATGCTAATGCCCTGAGTGCGCCGCGTCGTCTCCTCAATACGTTTCGTACGCGCTACTACCAGCATCTTCTGCGACGTCGGGACAGCGGTAATCCAGATCTTCTGGCCTCGCAATCGCCATCCATCCCCGTCGCGCTCCGCAAATGTTTTCATTTCCAGTGTATTGCTTCCCGCATCGGGTTCGGTCAACGCCATGCAAAAATTCAGCTCTCCAGTAATGAGCTTCGGTATCAATTCCTTGCATTGATGCGCGGTTCCAAACTTCGACAGCGACACGCCTCCGAAAATGGGGTTCACCATGAATAGCTGACCCAGCGTCGAGCCGCCCCCGCCTTGTGACAGTGCCTCGACAACCAGAGCCATATCCAGCATGCCCAAATTGCTACCACCATACTCCTCAGGCAAGGCCACGCCGCACAGGCCCGCATCGCAAATTGCCTGCCACAATTCTGTCGGAAAGGCCTTACGCCCATCAAGGTCGCGCCAATAGTTCAGACCAAACTCCGTGCCAATACGGCTCGCAGTCTCGACCATCATCTGCTGCTCTTCAGTTAAAGAAAAATCCACGTTTTGATCTCCGCAGCTGGTTAGTAACCGACTAACAGCCGCATAGGTTGCTCCAGGTAGCCGACTACCCGGTTAAGAAATACAAGTCCTGATACGCCGTCATGAATACGATGGTCCGCCGCCAAGACGAGCCCCAATTCTTGGCGCAGCACGGGTTGTCCCTGCTCATCGGGACGGAAAACCCGATTCACGCTCCCCACGCCAAGTATCATGCTTTGCCCGGGGTTGATAATGGGAGTAAGGTAGCGAACCCGGTGCATCCCGGCATTGGAAACAGTAATGGCTCCGCCATGGAAATCGTCGCCTGACAAAGAACCAGACTTGGCGCCTGACACGCTCGCCGTTGCTCGTCGGCTGAGTTCCATCAGAGACACGTGTCCCGCGCCTCGCACGATGGGCGCAAACAAACCGTTCTCGGTATTCACCGCCATACCGACGTCGGTATGGCTGAAGGCCACGATCTCGTTGTTGGACCAGACACGGTTGGCATCAGGTTCATCACGCAAGGCCCTACCTACGGCCGCCAGAATGAAATGCGTTACCGTGACGCGTTCAGGATGAGCCATATCGCTGACTTGTGTACGCATATCCAGCAGCGCCGATACGTCCGCATCCACTGAAAGGTAGAAATGAGGGACGGTTTGCTTGACGTCGGTCAGGCGGCGGGCAATGGCACTGCGTATTGAATTCGGCCTCGAGCGCACCCCGAGGTCAATGCCAACAGCCGCAGCCGGTTCGAGCCGCGTTGCAGGCGCAGGCGCTGCCACTCCCACTTCGGCATACGCCAAGGCTGCCTGAACGTCATCAGCTTTGACGCGTCCGCGCGGACCTGTCCCGCTGACGCGATTCAAGTCTATACCGGCTTGACGTGCCATGCGTCGCGCCAGCGGTGTGGCCAGCAAGCGCGCGCTTGTGCTGGCTGAAGACACGGACGGGACGGCTTCGTCGGGTGTTCCGGCTTTCTCGGCTTTCTCGGCTTTCTCGGCTTTCTCGGATGTTTCGGTGTTGCGTATGGCTTCGCCCGAGCGGACCCAGTGTCCTACTACCGTTCCGACAGCAACTGTCTCGCCCTGCTGTACCGAGATACTCGACAGTACGCCGTCGGATTCCGCCTGCACTTCGGTCGCTACCTTATCCGTTTCGACTACGAACAGGACATTTCCGATATTAAAAGAATCGCCCGCCTGAATCGACCATTCCGAAAGCGTTCCCTCGGTCATGGTGAGTCCCAGCTTCGGCATCAGCAACGGATTCGACATGCTTTAGTTTCCTTTGAAGCTAGGTGCCCGTTTATCCAGAAAGGCCTCGCAACCCTCGTGCGCGTCGTTTGAGTCGAGTACTAGACCGATCATGGCCTGCTCATGCGCCAACGCAGCGCCCAAAGGCATTTCGCTTCCGTGACGCAAGTTGCGCTTTAGTAGCTTGAGAACAAGAGGTGACTTGGTAGCGATACGGCGTGCCAACTCAGTCGCCTCGTTCCACAATTGATCGCGCGGCACCGCACGGTTACACAGGCCCAGCGATACGGCCTCGCCCGCCGTTATGTGGTCGCCCGTGAACATGAGCTCTTTGGCGCGGCACAAGGGAATCTGACGAATAATGCGCTGCGTGCCGCCCGCCCCCGGGAAGAGCCCTAGCGTAATTTCGGGCAACCCCAGTTTGGCTTCCTCAGCAACCAGGCGGATATCCAGCGCAAGCAGCAATTCGGTGCCACCGCCCAGTGCCCAGCCATTGATCACACCGATCGTAGGTTTATCGCACTCTTCGAATCGGCGGAAAACCCGATGCACGACTTCGGCAAACTCGTTGTAATGAGCAAGTCCTTTGCGGCTGTTTAAATCCGCGATATCGCCTCCGGCCACGAAGGCTTTGTCGCCCGCTCCGGTCACCAGAATGACTCGCACTTCGTTGTTGCGCTCGAACTCCGCCAGAGCGGCTTCGAGCTGTTCCAAGGTGGGCACATCAAGTGCATTTAACTGTTGGGGACGATTGATCGTGATAACACCCAGCGGTCCCTCGACTTTCGTCGTAACGTTTTCCATGTTCATGTTCTTTCCCATTGTCACGCAAGTGTTTTTCGGATGGCGGCGATCAAACGGTCGGTATTGACCGCATACTGTTTTTCCAAGGAGGTGGCGAACGGCACAGGCATGAATGGCGCACCAACGCGCACGACTGGCGCGTCGAGCTCGTCAAACGCCTCTTCGGATATCCAGGCCGCAATTTCAGCCCCAGCGCCAAAGGCTTGGACGGCCTCATGCGCGATCACGACACGGTGTGTACGAGCAACCGACTCAAAGACGGCCGCGTGATCCCAAGGCTGCAAAGAACGCAAATCAAGGACCTCGACCCGGATGTTCTCGCCTTCGAGTTGTTGGGCTGCCTCCAGAGCCAGATGCACGGTCGCCCCGTAAGTGACTAAGGTAACGTCGGTTCCGGAGCGGACGATGGACGCCTTGCCGATCTCTGCCAGCTGCTCAATGTCGACGCTGCCCTTGCGCCCATACATACCCTTGTGTTCGACAAAAACTACCGGATCCGGATCTTGTATGGCCGCCCGCAATAAGCTGTACGCGTCTTGGGCATTCGATGGGCACACGACCTTGAGCCCCGGCACGTGGGCCACCCAGGCCTCTAGGCATTGGGAGTGCTGCGGGCCGGCATTTAAACCGCCGCCGTGTGGCGTACGTAACACCATCGGCACGCTGCTACGTCCACCGAACATGAATCGTGCCTTGGCGGCTTGATTCACTAAACCGTCCATGGCAATGGCCATAAAGTCCATGAACATAATTTCAACAACCGGCTTAAGGCCGGACATAGCAGCCCCAACAGCAGCGGAAACAATACTGGCTTCCGAAATGGGCGTATCGCGCACGCGCGATGAACCGAAGGCATCCAGCAATCCGCGGGTTGCCTTGAATGAACCACCCGCGAGGGCAATATCTTCGCCAAATACAACGACCGATTCATCTGCTTGCATGGAGTCCATCAATGCTTGATTGACAGCTTGTACATAACGCAACTCAGCCATTGCTCTTATCCTTTTACTTTAAGTGTGTAGACATCGGACAAGGCTGCCGAGAACTCAGGCAGATCGTCAGCGCGTGCTACCTCGACCGCCGCCGCAACACGTTGGTCGATGTCGGACATAACGGCGTTCAATTCGTCCTGAGACACGCCCTGCTCTATCAAGCTACGCTCTGCACGTGCGAGCGGATCGATGTCGCTCAAGGAGTTGATTTCGTCCTCGGGACGATACTTCTGAGGATCTCCCTCGTAGTGACCACGAACGCGAAAGGTCTTGCACTCCAGCACTTGGGGTCCGTTGTTACGGGCTTCCTTGACAAGCGATTCGGCCGCCTGCGATACCTCCCATACATCATTGCCGTCAACCAGCGTATGTGGAATTTTGAAGGCGGCGGCCAGGTCACTCAACGCGGCTGCGAACTGATCTTTGGTCGGGGAAAACTCCGACCACCCATTGTTTTCACATACGAAAACCATAGGAAGCTTCCAGAGGGACGCCATGTTCAGGCTTTCGTGCAACACGCCCTCAGCCATGGCGCCATCACCGAAAAAAACAACAGCAACGCCTCCCGTGCCACGGACCTGGTGCGCGAGCGCACTTCCCATTGCGATCGGGATGCCCGCACCGACAATGCCGTTAGCACCCAATATGCCCAATTCCATATCGGCCACGTGCATGGAACCGCCGCGTCCACCGCAAATTCCACCCGCCTTGCCCATAATCTCCATGAAGAAGCGTTCCAGGTCGAGTCCCCGAGCGATGACATGCCCATGGCCGCGGTGGTTGGTGGCCATGGTATCTCGCTCATCAAGAGCGGTCATTACGCCGCTAGAGATGGCTTCCTGGCCGATGCTCAGATGAATGAAGCCGGGCACCTCGCTGTCTGCAAACAACTTGGAAAGCTGTGTTTCGACAATACGAACCAGCCGCATCGTCTTGTAGAGCCGAAGCTGTTTGTCCCGCTTGCGTTGACTAACCATATCGATTGATTCCTATAATTTCGCGCGCCCTGCCCGTCATCACACAGACAGGTACTTGGCCGTGACATCTTCGTTATCACGCAGATCCTGCGTCGTACCGGTGAAGACAATGCTGCCCTTGTCGATTACCGCAACGTGTGTAGAGATGTGCAGGCAGAAATGCATATTTTGCTCGGCCATCAAAATGGTCGCTCCGGCGTTTAGCAAGCCTGTTACGCAACGTGCAATTTGCTGCACAATGACTGGGGCCAGGCCTTCGCTAGGCTCGTCCAGCAACAACACACTGGGGTTGCCCATAAGGGCGCGCGCAATAACCAGCATTTGCTGTTCACCGCCCGAAAGCAGACCCGCTTCGCGCTGTTTCAGGGGCGTGAGCAAAGGAAACGTGTCATAGACGCGCTGGAGCGTCCAATCTGCCTGCCCGTTCACACCCAGCTTTTCTGCTACCAACAGATTTTCTTCGACGGTATGCTCGGGAAAGGCCTGACGGTCCTCTGGCACGAAGCCCAGGCCGTCACGTGCGATTCGATACGACTTGTCTTTGACAATATTGCGACCATTGAAAATGATCTGCCCGTTCGTAGCGGGATGTACGCCCGCGATGGCCTTCATTGTCGTCGACTTGCCTGCGCCATTTCGTCCTAACAATGTCAGGCATTGGCCCCGTTGCAGCTCGAAGTTGACTCCAAACAAAACCTGGCTGGCGCCGTAATGCACCTTAAGATCAACAACCTGCAGAATCGGATCGCTCACGCTACCTCCTCCTCGAAGCCGGCACCGAGATACGCGTCGATAACAGCCTGGTTGTTGCGTATTTCCGCCGGAGTCCCTTCCGCCAATAAGGCACCGTAATACAGCACACGAATGACTTGAGCATGGGCGAACACGATGTCCATGTCGTGTTCAATGAAAATGAGCGTGAGTTGTTCACGTTCCCACAGTTCGTGCACACGTTCGATCATCTGAAACCGCTCTTCGGGCCCCATGCCTGCCGTCGGTTCGTCAAGCAGTAGAAGTCGGGGTTCCAGCGCCAGTGCGAGGCCGATATCCAAAAGCTTCTGCTCTCCGTGCGGCAAATGTTTCGCCAAGGTGCGTGCCCGGCTTTCAAGGCCGACCATTTGCATAAGATGATGGGCACGGTCGCGCGATTCGGCCTGCGAAAACGGCCTTACGATGTCATTCATCTTGCGATGGCGCGCGAGAACAGCCGCTTCGAAGGAATCTTGTACGGAGAACGAAGGAAACAGGCTGGCAACCTGGAACGCCCGCGCAATTCCTTTGTGCACGATTTCGGTGGCAGGCAGACCCGAGATCTCTTCGTTGTTGAACACGATGCTGCCCGAATCTGGACGCAAGCGTCCGGCAATCAAGTTGAACAGCGTCGTTTTGCCTGCCCCATTCGGGCCGATGATTGCTGACAGGCTTCCGGGCGTAAAATCGATAGACAGGTCGTTCGTTGCCAGTACGCCACCGAACGACTTTTTCACATTGGTCAGTTTCAGCATGATTCGCGGCCCCTTACGTCGACGAAGACAAAACCGGGGCGAGCGCACTTTTGCGCAGGCCGCCGTAGGTATGCCATGGATTAGCTACCAGCCATCCGCAATCAACTGGCAGGTCGACACCCGTTATTGCCGCAGCACGGTCTGACAACAAGAACTCGACGGCCGAGCCGATTTCCGAGGGCCGCACTGCGCGTTGAAGCGCGGCATTACGTTCCAGAGCCGAAAGGTCGCGTTCGCCGCGTTCAATGGCGCCGACAAGCGCCGGCGTCAAGGTATACCCGGGCGCCACGGCGTTGACCCGAATTCCTGACGGCCCCCACTCTGCGGCCAGGCATTTGGTCATGCCCACAACGGCGAACTTCGAAGGACCATACCCGTGCAACGGCGTCGCGACTTGGTCAGTGATCGATGTAATGTTAACGATACTGCCTTGGCCACGAGCCAGCATGTTGCGGGCGAACGCCAACCCGGCAATGTAGGATCCTCGGTAATTCACTTGCTGGATTCGATCCCACACCGCCATATCCATCTCGTGGGGTGGTACGGGCTTTTGAATAATACCGGCCGAGTTCACCAACCCGTACACGGGGCCCACGGCTTCCTCGATCGTCGCGGCGGCGTCGTTCACACTTGCGTCATCAGCAACATCGATGCGCTGCGCCACGCCGCCAATTTCAGCAGCGACTTCACGTGCGTTTTCGAAATCGATATCAGCGACCACCACTTTCCATCCAGCCCGGGCCAATTCCGAAGCACAGGCTGCACCGATTCCGCTGGCTCCGCCCGTGACCACGACAATCCTTTGAGTAGTGTCATTCATTTGTATGTCTCGCTTTTCACTGCGCTGATTGGCAGTTCTGATGTTCGGAGTCGAGATTGTCTTACGCGCCACTTTCCAAGGACCATATCAAGCAAGCCCTGGCGGAGAACCAGCACATAGATCAAAATGATGGTCCCCAGTACCAGACCATAAAGCTCGGTGTAAGCCGTTATCCAGTGGTTAAGCAGAGTAAGAATCGCTGCGCCGACCAAGGGACCAAGGAAGGAATTCAGCCCCCCCAGCATGATCATGAAAATGGCCTCGCCAGACATGGTCCAGTAGCCGAAGTTGGGATAAGCCGCCGAAACGTATACGCACATCAGCGCGCCGGCCACACTGGCCGCGCTCGAGGCGATAACAAACGCGGCAAGACGGTAGCGATTCACATTCAGACCAAACGCTTCGACCCGGGTGGCATTGTCCCGTATCATGCGCAGCGTATAGCCGAACGGTGTTTTGGTGATATGCCACAACACGCCCAGCGAAACTATCGACACAAACAGGATGAACAGGAACAGGTGGTTCTGATTGCCCAGATCGATTCCCATGAAAGCCGGCTTGTCAAACCCACCGGTCAGCCCCTGGTCTCCACCGGTCAAATCCACCCAACTGAGCAAGCTGCTGTAGAAAAGCATTTGTATAGCCAGTGTGAGAAAGGCGAAATAAATTTCACGGGTTTTCAGGCAGATGTAGCCTACAACCAGTGAAATGGCCGCCGAAATCAACATGGACAAGACCAACGCAAAAGGTATAGAAAACCCGCCCGACTGCATCATCAGTCCAAAACCGTAAGCACCCGATGCAAAGAACATGGCATGGCCAAACGACACCAGTCCGGTGTATCCGACGAGAATGTTCAACGACACGGCAAATAAACCCAGGATCGACACGTGAATAATGATGTCAGCAACCATTCGCGAGCCAGTCAATGCGGTCAAGCCTCCTACTACGACAAAGCCGAACACAACCCAAAGTAGAGTTACTGCTGAATCTGGTAACTGCTTCATCATGTCCCCCTCTTGCCGAAAAGTCCGTTAGGCCAGATAACCAATACGACAGCCATCATCAGAAACACCAGACCGTCCACAAACAAGGGAAAACCCACGCTGCCGAAGGAGCGCACCAAGCCGATCAAAATGCCTGCAACCAGTGCACCGATGATGGATCCAAGACCGCCTATTACTGTCACAATGAACGATTCGATCAGGATCGAAAACCCCATGCCAGAGGTAAGGGATCGCACAGGTGCCGCCAATGCACCGGCAAAGCCGGCAAGGGCTGCACCCACGGCGAACACAATGGCGTACAAAGCCGTGGTGTTAATGCCCAATACCGACGTCATGGAACTGTTCGCAGCGGCAGCGCGCACCTTCCGACCGAACGCGCTTTTCTCCATGAAAAGCCAAACGCCGACTGCTACGGCGAAGCTGATCGTAATTAAAAAAATGTAAAAAGGCGGAACGGGTGTATCGAAGACGAAAACGGGTGGAACAGCAAAGGTTTCAGGCATTCCAAGCGACTGGAACTCAGCGCCGAAAACAATGGTCACGAAGTCATCAAGGATTAATATCCAGGCGTAGCACACCAACAACTGCATCAGGATGTCGCTTTTATATACGCGACTGATGAATAAACGTTCGAGCAGCACGCCGAACAGCGCTATAGCCGCAGTGCCACCGATAACTGCATAGAAATAGTTGTCGGTCAGACGATAAACATACAACGAGGCGAACGCACCCATCATATAAAGTGAGCCGTGCGTAAAATTGATTACTTTCAACACGCCAAATATCAGGGACAAACCGGACGCAACAAGAAACAGCAGCATGCCTACGATCAACCCGTTGGTCGTCTGGGCCATTACACATGAGGCCGACGATACACAGCCTAATAACTCACCAAGGTCCACGGTGTGGTCTCCAATAAAGAATCGTTGGCATCTGCACGAAGGCAGATGCTCCAACACGAGATACGCTAATCAAGCGATCAGATGTAGCCCATTTCCTTTTTCCACTCCGTCTCGAGTTCAGTAATCACATCCCAGTCAACGGCCGTCATATCGCTGATGTAAGGCGCTTTAGCGATGAGCGGACCCCAACCAATAGCGTAGTTGACCAAAGTGTGATCTTCCGCACGGATGGTGAGCTTGCCGTTGGCGCCAAACGGAGAATCCATGGTCATACCGATGAGCGCTTCGGACAGCTTCTTGCCGTCGACCGAATTGGTCTGTCGCATCGCTTGGATCAGATAGTCAGCACCCGCAGCCGACTGCCACGACCAATTGGTGGGCAGATCCTTGTAGAGTTTGGAGTACTCGTCGGCCCAAGCCTGGTTCTCGGGCGTATCCGGGAAGTTCGCCAGATAGCGATTACCAGAGTGCGCACCCACCGGCAGTTTGGTCAAGGCCGTGAGCGTGGTGTAGTCGCCCAGGTTGATGGCAAAAAGCTCGATGTTCTTGAACAGACCATATAGGTTGGCTTGGTCAATGAATGCCACTAAATCACCGCCCCACAACGCAGTGAACAGAGCGTCGGGCTTTTCCTTAAGCACACGTGTAATAACTTCGGTGTAGTCGGGCTGGAAGACTTTGGGCCAAATTTCGGCTTTGACCTCGGCTTGGTCGTTGAATTTTTTCAAGTACTTAACGAACTGCTGAACCATGTCGCGACCATACGCATAATCGGGAGACACGGTAGCCCAGGTCTTGAGCCCCTTGTCTTTGGCGACCTTGGCAGCATAGAAACCACCGGCGATCGTATCGTGAGCGCCTTGACGGCAAACCCGCACGGCATTGGGAATACGAAGTTTGGGATCAGCAGTCAGCGACGACGTTTCACTGTTCGTGTGAACGCAAGGCGTCCCGAGATCACGTACGACTTCATGGACGGCAAATGCCGTTGTCGAAGCTTCGGCATCAAGAATAATGTCGCATCCGTCCGTGTTGATCATGTCGCGTGCCAGGCGCGCGGCTTCTTCCGGTTTACCCTTTGAATCGCGGAAAATCAGTTCGACCTGGCGGCCATTAAGGCCACCGGCTTTGTTGAACTTGTCGAATGAAAGGTTAATGGCATTGCGAGATGAAATTCCCAGCTGCGCCACCCTTCCTGACAATATGGTTGGCACACCGATTTTGATCGCCTGATTGGTCTGCGCCCGCAAAATAGAGGGAAAGCCCAAGAGGGTAGTCGCGCCCAGTGCGGCGCCGCCTATCAGAAGCTGGCGTCGTGTCTGCTCAGCTTCGGTTTTCACTCCTACTTTCTTAGTCATGTTCTGTCTCCTGAATTCTTAGGGAAAAGATGCCGCCTTCAGGCGGTCAAAGGCTTGGAATGCACACTACGAAATTACAACGACTTCTTTGGTAATAATGATGGGAAGGTGGCCGTCCGGAAGAAAGTTGGGCTCGTCGGCTCGCGTAACTGCGTATTCGGGGGTGGTTGCGCCCTGGCGCATGGCTGCCGTCGAATCGAACCATGTAATCGCCAAGCCATCAAAACGAGGCCGAGAATCGCGCGCGTACTCCTCCAAACTAAGGTGGTTCTGCTCGTAGCGTTGCACTGCCTCGATTTTTGAAGCGATAGGTCCATGAATCTCGCGCCAATGATGACGGAACGCATCACGATCCATGCCAGGTCGCTGGTTCACAAACTCTATATTCTTAACTGCATCGGCGGGAATAGCCCCGTCCTTAATGACGTGTATATCTACGGGCATGATGACTGTGGCGTTTCTGTCCATGAAGTTACCTTGATCATGGGCCATTGCAACTGCGTCGGGCGAACCTAGCGCACCAAGGTAGGCTGGGTACGAGTCGAACCACATTTCGCTCATCCCGTCAAAGAGCAACTCGCCTTTCCTGTAGCCCTGCGCAAGCGGCAGCGATAAGGAGTATCGCTTCAAGCCGGGCAGCTGCGCCGCTATCGGTGCGTGTGTTTCCTGCCAATAACGCTGGAATTCTGCAACCGACAGTCCGGCTTGGCGTTTGACCAACGACACGATCTTGTTCATTTAGCTGATCCCTTCTTCCGTTCAAGAACCAAAGGGCCGACGGTGTCTCTGTCGTCTTCCCCATTTACTAGTGACGCACGCTAGCGCGCCAGCCCGCCGTGCGTAGTTAACTAGCGCCGCGCCAGCTGACGTGCACGACGTTTCAACCACCAACCAAAAACTTCCGGCCAGTCATCCCAACCTGATTCACCTTTAAGGTCCACTGCTGCCTGCGCCGCCCAGTTGGGGTTTGCAAGCATTTCTCGACCAAGAGCGACCAAATCGGCTTTCCCCTGTTTTACGATTTCGTTCGCTTGTTGCGCGCTTAATAGCATGCCGACTGCAACAGTAGGAATGCCTGCCTTGTTCCGCAGTTCATTGGCAAACGGCACCTGGAATCCAGGGTTGCGCGAGACGAGCACCTGACCTCTCTCCAGCCGTACGCCACCCGACGAACAGGCGATTGCATCAGCACCATGGTCGGCCAACTCGGCGGCGAATTTGATGGAATCTTCGATCGACCAACCGACATCGATACCGTCAACGGCCGAGATACGGACCATGACGGGCAGCTCGGAAGGAAAGGCTGCCCGGACGGCGTCGAAAACCCGCAAGGGAAAGCGCATGCGATTCTGGAGGGATCCTCCATATTCATCATCGCGAGTATTCACCAATGGGGACAAGAACGAATGCAGGAGATAACCGTGAGCGCAGTGAAGCTCGATAACTTGGAAACCTGCCTTGGCGGCGCGACTTGCCGCCGCGCGGAAGTCCTCGACCAGTGCGTCCATATCCGCTGCTGACAACGCGGCAGGCACTTGCCATCCTTGGTCAAATGGCTGATCTGTTGATGAAACCAGAGCCCACGGAAGCTCGCCGCGCAAACTCGCGTCGCTTTCATCGATCGTTCCAAAACCGTGCCACGGCCGCTGCGATGCCCCCTTGGGACCGCTATGGCCTAACTGGATGCCCGCCACACTGCCGTGTGTACGCAAAAATTCCGTTATACGTTTCAGGCCGGGAAGCTGTTCGTCCGTCCATATGCCCGTGCAACCATGAGTTCCCCGCCCGGTTTCCGTAACAGCCGTGGCTTCCATCATGACCATGGCGGCACCGCCGAGAGCGAAACGGCCCAAGTGCACAAGATGGAAATCCCTAACGCAACCGTTCTCCGTGCTGTACATGGACATGGGCGAAACCATGATCCGGTTCTTCAGTACAACACTGCGCATTGTGAACGGTTGGAGCAAGGCTGGCTTTTCGGCGGTATCGACTGTTTTTGAATCAGAGTCTTTGAGCACTAACATAAGCGGATATTGTCTCGTTCATTTGTGTGCCGCAAAGATCGAAGCGAGGCACATTTATTATGAATTACGAATCATGAAGCACGGTTCATATTTATACTAGAACCTAGCCGTTGGCATGTCAAACAAATTACCTGAAAATTTTTGTGTACTAGGGTAATCCTTTAGCCGTGACGGCCTCAGGTGCTTTGTCCTGAATAGCCTGATTGACGATGAACCGGTCGAGGAGAACAGACAGCCAGATCGTCCGCAAGGTGACGCACTGAGGGGAGGCGTTATTTCAAGGTGGTGTCATATGCGAGCGAATCAGGATCGCCCTCCAGACAGAGCCTGGGTCACTTCGGCCGCCCGGTCGCGCAGGTCTTCACCCAGCGCGAGGAGCGCGGGCCCCGTGAATTGAGCGCTAAAACCGACGGCGCTGATCGCCATGACCGGTTGCCCGAATTCATTTCGCACGGCGGCGGAAACCGTACTGACGCCCTTGACGTAGTTTCCGAAGTCCGTGGCATAGCCTTTTTTCGCCGCCTCCTCCACACCGACCATGTATTCTTCGAATGATGGCTTGTCATCCCACCGCAGTTCCTCAAACCTCTTTTTCAGTTCGTTCTTTGAGAGCCCTGAGTTGGCAGCCATACAACGACCCAGCGCTGCAATATACATGGGCAATCGCTGTCCCACGCTCATGTGCACGCGTATGGAGCTATCGTTGTCGGCGCGATCCACCAGTACGACTCTTTCGCTTCGCGTCCGTTGCCACAAGGTCGCGGTGACGCGGTGACGTTGGGCGATTCCTTCCAGCAGCGGATGAACCAGCCTCACATACGACGCCTGCTCAAGCACCCTCTTGGCCAATTCAACCAGGCCAAGGGCGACGGTGTAGGTTTTAGTCCCTCGTCGAAATTGACGTAACCTTCGTGCACGAGAGTCTTCAACAGGTTGTAACAAGTGCTGGAATTCAACTGGAGATCGCGAGCCACCCTCGTCACGCCAACCGGCGCTACCGACGCGCTCAGATAACGAAGCACACGAAGGCCACCCACCAGCGCCCCAACAAGTTTTTCCGACGGTTCGGTTGTCATTCTGTTCAATGCCACATGGTTAAATCTGATTTGACACCCAGGCGCTCGAGATGGGCTCCCGTCGGCCCATCCGACGGGTAACACATTACATGAGGCAACAGTTCATCATCGGTAGCAAATATGATGAGTCAATGCGTGAGTGGGAACTGATTGCCGCAATCAATTCATTACGAAATGAACTCGCCCACAAGCTTGAGTCGCCGGAGCGCGAAAAGAAACTAAGAAGAGTCAAAGAGCTCTATTTCCGTGAGGCGGCTGGACTAGAGGGCATTGAGAACATCAAGAACGAATCTGACACCACAATCTTATGTTGCGCTTGCGGTCATTGCGGCGGCTTCCTTGCCAAGTTCGAGGCCGACTCAAAGGCATTGCGCCACATGGTCCATACGATGGATCGGCAGATAAACCCCGATCTTCGAGCATTTGAATTGTGATTGAGAAGCCCGTAACCACTAATTCCACCGGACCGGTGAAGCTCCACTTGCCCGGTCGGTGAATTCAACATTAAGGACCACGTGGCTTTCGCTACATTCGGCCAGAAGCGGCCTTCGCGCAAGAAGTAGGCTCTAATGAGAGTATGTCATGACACATGGTGGAAGATATATGGCGCCGAACACTGCGAAATTTGGCCTCGCGACTGCTCGTGATTTATTCGGCAAACTGGAACATGATCGCGATCTGCTGCTCAGGCAACGCCCAGAGAATACGGAAGAGCAGCGACTTGAGGAATACGAAGCATTTAACTTCTTTGTGACGGCATGGCATTTACATCACGACTGGCTAGGCAACAACGCTATAGAAAAACCTAATCATTCACTACGTAAAATTGCCGACGCTCACTCTCATCTAAAGGAAGTGAGACACGCCATTCGCGGTATCGCAAACGGTAGCAAGCATTTTTCACCGCGTGAAAAGCTAAAGGTATCCGTCGGGCCGCGTGAAATAAGCTCATATTATTCATATTTTTTTGGCCCGCAATACGCTATAGACACCAAGTCATTCCATTTTTTAATGTACGAATTAGTCGTAATTGTTATGGAATACTTTGACTGGATCTTTGACGATGAGAGTCCCAGTTCAGTTCCAGTAGCACTGTTGGAAAAACTGGAGAAGGCAAAGGAACTTCGCATCGCACGTGAAAACCACCGGAACAACAGCTTTTAGGAACGGACACTTTCGTGATCATTCGCCGCGAAGCCAGTGTCCGCTTAGGGTCGTAAGCGGAACGCGACCACAGCGGGCTCTTCATCATTAACGGGGGACGCCGACATTCATTAGACTTGTTTTTGCGACGAAACACGTTTAATGGAAGCAATGCCGATGTCCCCAGTAAATTCTATCTTAGGAATCAGAGATTTATTAATTGATCGAGTCGAACGTGGCCGAGAGATTCATGTCTGGGCCAGGCCAGCCAAGCGCTTGGCGTGCGTA